>Ga0307479_10001912_pt1 | contig 19034 bp, 19 predicted proteins | sample atmos_gasesECM4C_FD_203743 | JGI IMG/M metagenome (GOLD analysis project Ga0307479, IMG submission 203743) | Hardwood forest soil microbial communities from Morgan-Monroe State Forest, Indiana, United States - atmos_gasesECM4C_515 | ecosystem: Environmental > Terrestrial > Soil > Temperate... | reverse complement strand
GGCCGTAGTGCCACGCATCGCGCGATGGAGCTGATGGCCGAGAAGCGCTTCGACGCGGCCAAGATCCACACCCATACCTTTCCGCTCGCCGATCTCCCGACCGCGCTGAGATACGCGAGAGACCGGGTCGAAGATGCCATCAAGGTCGTCGTTACAAACGAGAAGGCGGGTGCGATCGCAAGCGCCGCCGAATAGAGCGCCTGCTCAGATCGAGCAGTAGCGCTCCCCTGATTTCGGCATCGACCAGTGGCTCCCAGGGGCGGCACGGCGGTGTCAACCGAATGGGCCCCGCTTCAGATGCGCCCGAGAGCCGTCAAGATAACCTGCGGCGTCAGCGGAATCTCTGTAACTATGGTACCGAACGGCGCAAGCGCATCATTGACGGCATTGGCCGCCGCTGCCGCCGCCCCCGCCGTTCCGGCCTCGCCCGCCCCCTTGGCACCCAGTTCACTCTCGAACGTCGGCGAAATCACATGGCCGACTTCGATATCGGGCATTTCGCCAGACATCGGAACCAGATAGTCGGCCATATTGGCATTGGTGAGCTGGCCACGCTCATCATAGACGCATTTCTCGAACAGCGCCGCACCTAGCCCCTGGACCACCCCGCCTCGCATCTGCTCATCCACCAGTTGCGGATTGATGATTGTGCCGCAATCCTCGACCACCCAATGTTTCAACAGCTTGATGAAGCCGGTTTCGGTATCGACCTCGAGCCATGAAGCCTGAATGCCGTTGGTAAAAGCAAAGGGATACTCTCGCGGCACGAAATGCCGCGTCGCCATTAGCTCGGGCTGCATGCCCGGCGGCAAGGTATCGGGACGGAAATAGACGATTCGCGCCAGCTCAGTCAGCTCGATGCGTGGCGCGCCGTCGCCGGCATTGACGACAGCGTTGTTGGCGATATCGAGTTCTGCTGCTGTGGATTGCAGGATGGCAGCAGCGACATCTAAAATGTTCTTGCGCAGGACTTTGGTCGCCTGCAGCGCGGCTTCGCCGCCGATGCCGGCGCCGCGCGAGGCCCAGGTACCGCCGCCATACGGCGTATTGTCGGTATCGCCGAGAATGACACGGACGCGCTCCATCGAAACCCCGAGGACGCTGCCGACAATCTGTGCCGTGAGAGATTCCGAGCCTTGCCCCTGCTCCGTGATGCTGGTCTGGCAGATCACCGAGCCCTGCGCGTCGAGCCGCACGGCAACGCCATCCTGCGATGATATTTTTGCGCCACCCACGCCATAAAACGCCGCGCTCGGATTGGTGACCTCGATAAAGCTGGCTATCCCGATGCCGCGATGAATGCCCTTCTCGCGCAAGGCCACCTGTTGGGCACGCAGGCCTTTATAGTCCATCATGCCAAGGAGCTTGTTGAGCGAGGCGTGGTGCGACAATTGCTCGAACCTCAGTCCCGACGGTGAAGTACAGGGATAGGCTTCATCGGGAATGAGATTGCGCCGACGGATCTCCACCGGATCCATTCCGATTCTCATTGCAGCCAGATCGACCAAGCCTTCGGTCACCGAGCACGCGATCGGATGGCCGACCGCGCGGTACTGGCACATCACGTTCTTGTTTTGGAAGACGACTCGGGCACGTGCGCGATAGCTCCCGGTCACATAGGGCCCGCCGACGAGATTGACGACCTGGTTGGCTTCGATGGCGCTGGTACGCGGATACATCGAATAGGGACCGATGCCGGTGAGATCATCGATCTCGAACGCAGTGATGGTGCCGTCGCGCTTGACGCCGATCCGCCCTTTACAGCGATGGTCCCGGGCATGGATATCGGTGTTGAAGCTCTCGACCCGGTCGGCGACGAACTTGATCGGCCGCCGCAGCAATTTCGACAGCGCATAGGTTGCCATTTCGTCGGCGTAGATATGTACCTTGATACCGAAGGAGCCGCCGACGTCTTTGCAGACCACGCGGACCTGTTGTTCTACGAGGCCGAGGTGAAGGGCCGCGATATTCTGCACCATGTGCGGCGCCTGTGTGCCCTGATAGATCGTGAGCCGCGCTTCTGCGGGATTCCAGTCGGCGACGACAGCGCGAGGCTCCAGGGTCACGCCGGTGTGGCGACCGAAGATGAACTCCGTCTCCACGATCTCATCGGAATCAGCAAGAGCCTGATCGACGTTTCCGGCATCAAGGGTGCGCTCGAAGGCAAGATTATCGCCGAGCGAAGGATGAATGATCGAAGTCTGCGGATCGAGCGCGGTACGCATATCCGTTACTGCGTCGAGTTCTTCGTACTCGACAAAGACGGCCTCGGCGGCGTCCTCGGCAAGCGCGCGACTGGTCGCGACCACGGCGGCGACGGCTTCGCCTTGCCAGCAGACGCGATCAATTGCGATGGCATGTTGCGGCGCGGATTTAAGGCCCTTTAGATGCGAGAGCACGCCAACCCAGGGCGTGATGATGGCGGCAAGTTCCTGACCGGAGACGATAGCGACGACTCCGGGCATTTGCCGTGCGGCGTTTGCGTCAATCCCAGCGATTTTTGCGTGAGCGTGCGGCGAACGCAGAAACACCACATGCGCCATCCGCGGCAGTTCCATGTCGCTGACATAGAGGCCTCGCCCCTGCATCAGCCGATCGAGATTGGGACGCGGTACCGTCTTCCCGATGTAGGAATTCGGTCTGTCGAACACGGAAAGTCCCTCGGAATTGGGCCTTATCACCATCATGACGAGCGCCCTTTCCGCGCTTTGGCCGTTGTCTCGACTGCGTCGATGATGGCTTGGTAGCCGGTACATCGGCAATAATTGCCCGAGAGGTGCTCCCGGATGCGTTCGCGATCCGGCGCAGGCTCCCGCTTCAACAGATCCTGTGCGGCCATCAACATTCCCGGCGTGCAATAGCCGCATTGCAGCGCGTTGCGGTTGCGAAAAGCCGCCTGTAGATCCGCGATTTCACCGCTGTCGGACAACCCTTCGATAGTCTGGACGGAGGCGCCGTGCGTCTGCACCGCCAACATCAGGCAAGAGCGAACGATTTCGCCGTTCACCCGTACCGTGCATGCGCCGCAAACGCCGTGCTCGCAACCAACGTGCGTTCCCGTGAGGTGCAGGTGCTCACGCAAAAAGTCCGCAAGATTGAGCCGCGGCAAGACGTGCGCATCAACTCGCTCGCCGTTGAGATGAAGCGAGATTGACATCGGAGCCGTCACGAAGCTGCGACCTGAAGTTCAGGACGACCAAGCAACGCGGACACGCAACGGCTCAAAAGCACTTTTGCCAGATGCCCTCGCATGGCGGGAGAGGCTTGTTGATCTTCGTGAGGGCTAAGCTCTTCGCCAAGCGCGACGAGCGTGCCGGACATCACGGCCGGCGTCACGTCGACATTGATCAACCGGTTCGCGGCTTTGGCCAGCACCGGTCGATCGGCGACGGCGAAGAAAGCCAGGCGAAGGTCCTTGAAGAGGCGATCCTCGACAATTGCCAGCGACGCAAGGCCGGCGATGGCGTAATCGCCGTGACGGCGGGCAAATTCGTGAAAGAAATGCACCGAGTTCATCTGCCCGATCGGCAGTTCAACCGCAACCAGCAACTCATTCGCCGACAACGCCGTCTCGTAAATTCCTCTGAAGAACTCGACCGCGGCAATTCGACGCTCGCCGCTTTCGCTCCGAACGACAATGGTTGCACCGAGCGCCAGCATGCAGGCCGGCAATTCGGAAGCAGGATCGGCATGGGCGAGACTTCCGCCGAGGGTCCCCCTGTTGCGGATCGCAGGATGGGCAACGTGAGCGACCGCCTCGGCCAAAAGCGGGGCATGCGCGGCAATTTCGGGCGATCTCAGAAGATCGACATGGCGTGTCAGCGCACCGATCGTGAGAGCGTTGCCCCTCAGCGCGATCCCGCGCAATTCATCCAGTTCGCTGATGTCGACAATGAATTCGGGAGAGATCAGGCGCAAGTTCATCGCCGGCATCAGGCTCTGGCCACCGGATAACACCTTCGCCTTGTCTCCGTGCGCGGCAAGCAGTTCCAGCGCGTTTCCAACGCTGGTGGCGCGAGCGTAAGCGAAAGCCGAGGCCTTCATGGACGTCACCTTCCCCGGCCAGATTTTGGCGTATTTCTTTAAGATTACAAGGCCACGGCCATCAAAGGTCAAGTTTGTTTATCGAACGATTATTTCGCAAGATTTGACTTTTGGACTTGTCTTGAGATCGCGAACCACGCACGTTCGTCAGCTGATAGAGAAAGCCCGCAAGAGGAGCAGGCAGATGAATCTGGGTTTCTTTACGATGCCGATCCATCCTCTCGAAAAGGATTGGCGGCTCTCGCTGAAAGAAGACCGCGAGGCCTTTCTGCTGGCCGACGAGCTCGGGTTTACCGAGGCCTATGTCGGTGAGCACGTGACCGATAAGGCCGAGAACATCACCTCCTGCATTGCCTTCCTCGCCTGGATCGGCGCCGCGACCAAGAACATCAAGCTTGGCACCGGCACGATCAACATGCCAAACGCGCATCCCGCCGCGGTTGCGGCCTCGATTGCTATGCTCGACCACATGCTGGATGGTCGGCTGATCTTCGGGATAAGCCCCGGCGGGCTTTTGTCGGATGCGGAGTTGTTCGGCAATCTGGGTGCCGATCGCAACGCGATGTTCCTGGAAGCGATCAATCAAGTGCTCCAGATATGGGAGGGCGAACCGCCCTACAGTCTTCATGGAAAATATTGGAACATCTCAACGGAAAAGACCCTGATGAAGGATATTGGACAGGGCTTCATCGCGCGGCCGTTGCAGCGGCCGCATCCTCCGATTGTGGTAACCGCCGTTGCGCCATTCTCCAAAGGCGTCACCGAGGCAGCGGTGCGCGGCTGGGACCCGATCTCGGCCAATTTCCTGATGCCAGCCTGGGTGAAAAGCCATTGGCCGAAATATGTCGAGGGCTGCGAGCGCGGTAGCCGCCCAGCCGACGCTGCCAACTGGCGGGTCGCCAAGAGCGTGTTTGTCGCCAAGGATGCCGCCACCGCCAAGGCCTACGCCACCGATCCGGACGGGCCTTACGTGTATTACTATCGCTCCCTGTTCACCAAACTGAAAAGGAACGGCCGGATCGAACTGTTCAAGACCAGGCGCGATCAGCCCGACGATGAGGTGACCCTGGAGGCAATTTGCGACAAGCTGATCATCTGGGGAACGCCCGAAAGCGTCGCGGACCAATTGCTGGCCTTCCAGGACGAGGTCGGCAAGTTCGGCACGCTGTTGTACGCGGGCAAGGACTGGAAGGACCGCGAACTCGGACGGCAGTCGATGATCCTGACGGCCGAGAAAGTCATGCCGCGGGTCAACGCCGGGACTTCAACGCAATCCAACGCCGCGGGATAATCCGCGGTCAATGGGAGTAGGCACGCTGTGGCTCTAAGCGATCGTATCCCCTATCAAGCCCAGGTCGACCGGCCAAAGCTCAGGCTGCCAGGCGGCAAGAAACTCGCCGTATGGATCATCCTGAATGTCGAGGAATGGCGGATCGAGAACGCGATGCCGCGAACCGTGCTGAGTCCGCCGATGGGACAACCGCTATTGCCCGACGTGCCCAACTGGTCCTGGCATGAATACGGAATGCGCGCCGGCTTCTGGCGGCAGTTCAAAGCGCTGACGGACCGCAGGATTCCAGTGACGCTGGCGCTCAACGCTAGCGTCTGCAATGCCTACCCGCGCGTCGCCTCGGCGGCGCTGGAAGCCGGATTCGAATTCATGGGTCACGGATTTGTCCAGGGGCCGATGCAAAAGCTCGACAATCAGGCCGATGCGATCACGCGGGCGGTCGAAACCATCGCCAAATTCTCAGGCAAACCGCCGCGATCGTGGGAGAGCCCGGGACTGACGGAGACCGAGGAGACCCTCGACCTCTTGCGCCTTAACGGCATCGAATACGTTGCTGATTGGGTGATCGACGACCTTCCGCAGGAGATCGCGACGCCTCACGGCGTCATCACGACAATTCCCTATTCGGTCGAGACCAACGATATCGTCATTCATGCGCTGCAGCATCTTCCGTCCGAGCAGTTTCTGAAACGCTGCACGGATCAATTCGATCGGCTGTATCTGGAGGGCACAACCAATGCGCGGATCATGGCGATCTCGATCCATCCGTACATCACCGGCGTTCCGCACCGCATCAAATACCTGGAAGCTCTGCTTGACTATGTCATCGGCCATGAGGGCGTTGCGCTGATGACCGCAAGCGAGATCGGCGACTGGTATCGGTCGGAAATGGCGCAGGCTTGATCGGTCGACTTGCTCAGCCGACGGCTTTGACAGGCGGCCGTATGACACCGACTCGTGCGCGTCCAAAAACCCGCTCATAACCAGCCAGGAAAGCGTCCAGAGCGTCGCTGATCATCTGTTCCTTGTCTTCAAGTACGGGAGCTTCATAGATGTACTTGCGGACTCCGTAGTAGAAGATTCCACTATGGAACACCCACGCCAGTTCAAGCTCCGGTGCGCTCGGCTTGCCCTGAACCGGAAGTCCCGCCTCATGGCGGCATTCCCGGATGATGCGCGTCAGAATCTTGTCGCGGACCACGCCAACGTACCATCTGTTGATGTCTAGCCCCTTTAAGCCCGAATAGAGATAGATGCGGATCCATTTTCGGGTGAAGAGCACGTTGGTGTAGGCGCGGTAGAATTCCTGCAACCGATCTCGGACCGGCCGCGAGCGGTCCGTGAGCAGCTTCTCCCAGCCGGTATCAAGCGGCTCCAAATAGACCGTGCGATAGACTTCCTTGATCAAATCGTCCTTGCTCGGGAAATACCGATAGAGGAGCGGCTGGGTCACGCCCAACCGTCGCGCGAGGTCGCGCGTCCCGCCGCCAAATCCCTCTTCGGAGAAAAATTCAGTCGCCTTGGCGACGAATTCCTTGCGGCGATCGTCCGGGGAAAGCCGCTTTTGCTTGGAGCGAGCACGCTTCAGTTTTGCCTTCTTCCTCATGACGATTTGTCGGCCGCAAGGCGCTCGTCAGCGACGATAAACCGGCCGTAACCGCCGCGGGCAAACAACAGCGGCTCCTTCCGGTTGTAGGAATAGGCTTCGACCGCGCCAAGGAAGATCACGTGGTCGCCGCCGTAATAGCGGTTGACGGTGCGGCACTGGAAGTTTGCGACATTGTCCAAAAGAAGAGGTGCGCCGCCGAGACCTGGGGTCCATTCGACGCCGGCAAACTTGTCTTCCGAGGATTTCGCAAACTTGTTCGCAAGCGCTTGTTGCGATGCGCCCAGCACGTTGACCGCGAAATGGCTGGCGTTCTGGAACATGCTCAGACTTGTCGAATAGCTTACAAGACTCCACAACACGAGCGGCGGGTTCAGCGACACTGAAGCAAACGAGTTACAAGTCAGCCCATACGGCTTTCCGTCGGTGCCCGCGACCGTAATGATGGTGACGCCCGTTGCATAGCTACCGAGCGCGTTGCGAAAGTCCCTCGGGTCGACCGACGAATGGTCGCTGGCGAGTTCGTTGGCAGGATCAGGATCGATCGGGTGCTTAGGCGCGTCGTTCATCCATTGGCCTCAAAGCGTCAAGTTTTCGGACGGCAGGCCAAGCGCGACTCGACCGTAGTTGGTACCCGCGGCATCAAAATTGAACGCAAGATGCGAATTGATCGCATGGGCATCGCGAAACTGCCGCTGCAGCACACCCGTAGTAAACAATCCGCGTGCGCCGCTTGCCGCAAACAACAGCGACACCGCTTCGGTGCAGAGGTTAACGGAATAGGCCCCATCCCGCCGCAATCTCGTCTTGGCCGCCATGTCCGGAATATGGCCGCGTCGTGCTTCGGCCATCGCCTCGATGCAGCTCGAGCGCATGATCAGCCGTGCGGCGTCGATCTTAGCAGACGCTTCGGCGATCTTGATCTGCGTGCTTTGCAGGTCTCCAAGCTTGGCGCGGTTATAGGTCGATGCGCGATGCCGGGTGAGATCGACATAGTCGTCGAGGCAGGCCTGGGCGTTGCCGAGCGCTACGCCGGAGAGCACGTAGGGGAACAAAGAGAACACGGGTAGCGCGTACAGCGCATTCGAATTGACGGCGCTGCCAGGCGTCGGTCCCCCAGCGAGATCGCTTACGGCAATCGTTAGCGGCTCGGCGACAAATGCGTCCCTGACCTCTACGTCGTTGGAGCCGGTTCCTCGCAATCCGGCAGCATTCCAGGTGTCGAGGATCCTGTAGTCGTTCCTGTGAACCAGAAATATCCGATATCCGATCCCGTCCGCTTCATCATCAGACGAAACCACGCTGGCAAGCATGTTCCATTCGCAAGAAGCCACGCCCGAGGAAAACGGCCAACTGCCCCGCAGTTGATACCCGCCGTCGACCTTCTTGGCCCGGCCGGCCGGGAAAATAAACGACGAAGCGATTAGCGCATCGGGGTCCTTGTCCCAGACGACATCCTGGGCACGCCTGTCGAACATGGCCAGCATCCAGTGATGGCTGGCAAGGTTGGCCAGATTCCAGGCCACCGATGCGTCGGCACGTCCAAGCATCTCGCCGCAATCGACCAAAGCGACATAGTCGAGTTCGGAGCCCCCCACCCGCCGCGGCTGAACGATCCTAAACAGTCCGGCATCATGCAGATCGCGCTCGGTCTCCGGCGGCAGACCTCGCAACTCTTCGGTGCGCACCGCACGATCGCGAAGCCGCGGAATTAGCGCCCTGGCACGGGCTACCATCTCCGCAACAGCACGGTCCCCATCCCCCCCGATTTGCCGGCCTGTGCTTGGCTCTCGACCAACACCCGCCATCTGGCATTCCTCGCTTCTTGACTACCGTGTGGTCTCGAAATGCGCGCGATCGAAAGAACGGGGAGAGAACCCGCTTTGCTCCCTTCGGCGAACCCGAAACCGGCTTGACCGGCCGAAGTTACTTCGCGATTGTTTATCGCACGATCACCAATTAAGGCGCGGCCAGCGTTGCCCGTCAATCAAATTCAACGGGTAGGGAACAAGCGAATATGGACAAAATCGTCGGGATCGTCGGCCTGGGCATCATGGGCGGCGCGATAGCTCGAAATCTGATCGATCGCGGATGGCATGTGATCGGCTTCGATATCGATCCGGCCCGATGCGCCGAGCTCGCAGAAGCGGACGTCGTGATCGCCAATGATGTCGCTCAACTGACGCGCGAAGCGCCCGTCATCATGACCAGCCTTCCCAGCCCCACGGCTGTTGAGGAAGTAGCGCACGCCATCGCCAATTGCGAGCAACTGTCCCGAATCATCATCGAACTCAGCACACTCAGCCTCGCCGACAAACTTCGCTTCGAGGTGATCCTCAAGAAAGCTGGCCACATTGCGCTGGATTGTCCGCTCAGTGGAACCGGCGCGCAGGCCAAGGTTCGCGATCTCGTCGTCTATGCCAGCGGCGAGAGCGAGGCTATTGCAAAATGTATGGGCTTGTTCGCCGACTTCGCCAAGCAGAGCGCCGACCTTGGACGATACGGCAATGGTAGTCGGATGAAATTCATCGCCAATCATCTGGTCGCAATCAACAACGTCGCGGCGGCGGAAGCGATGTTACTTGCCGAGCGCGCAGGCCTTGACCCGAAATTGGTGGTCGACATGGTCGGGCCCGGCGCCGGCGGTTCACGGATGTTCCAGATGCGCGCGCCGATGATGGTCGAAGGTGTTTATGAGCCAGCGACCATGAAAGTCTCGACCTGGAAAAAGGACATGGCGATCATCGCCGAATTTGCCGATGACGTCGGCTGCGCAACGCCGCTATTTGCCTTGACGCAGCCGGTCTACGCGGAAGCGATGTCGATGGGATTGGGCGATCAGGATACGGCTTCTGTTTTCGAAGTGCTGAAGAAGACTATCGTCAAAGCTCCCAAATCCGGCGCGGGAAATCCGAAATAGCCTCGGCAACCCGCAATCGATGCGCAGTCGCTGCACCGGACCTGCGGGAAACGCGCGCGATGCCGCACTGCATCAAGGCCGGTCAGATGGCCGTCCAGCCCGAGAGAACGGAGATTTCCGGCACTCCGATCCATGGCGTGGTTATCACTTGATCATTTGCGACTTCCGTCGGATAACTTGCCCAATCAATAAGAAAGAGCGCCGACGGTCAGCTGCAGCGTTCCGGGGAGGACTCCATGACGATATCGCGACGGCAATTTGTCCAAGGTGTAACCGGCGCGGGCATCGCCACCTTAGCGGTCCCCCATCTAGTCCTTGCCCAGAGTGGCGACCCGATCCGAATCGGCTTACTGGCTGCCAAGACCGGCCCCCTCGCCTCTGGCGGCATCGACATGGAGCTGGCATTGACGATGTTCTTGAAGGAGCGCGACAACACGCTTGCCGGCCGCAAGGTCGAGTTGATCGTCGCGGACACCGCCGGCGTTCCGGCGACCGCACGAACCAAGGCGCAGGAGCTGGTCGAAAAGAACAATGTCAACTGCATGATCGGACCGCTCGCAGCCTTCGAGGCGTTGGCGATTGCCGACTATCTCACTGAGAAGGAGATACCTACCCTCGGGGTCGCAGCCGCCGAGGACATGACGCAGCGGCATCCGAGCCCTTGGTTCGTGCGGCTGACTTCGACGTCGGCGCAATGCGCCTACCCGCTCGCGGAATATTCTGCCAAGGAATTGAAATACAAGAAGATCGTCACGATTGCCGACGACTTTGCCTATGGCCACGAAATGTGCGCAGGGTTTCAGCGCGCTTTCGAGGACAATGGCGGCAAGATCATTCAGAAAATCTTCACGCCGCTGGCGACGCCCGACTACGGCAGCTACGTCGCCCAGGTTAAACCCGCGGATGCGATCTTCTTGGGCACTGCCGGCTCGAACGGGTTTCGTTTTTTGCGGCAATTCATCGAATACGGCCTGAAGGATAAGATGGCCGTCATCGGCGGCATGACCGCGCTCGACGAATCGGTGCTTCGCAACATGGGCGACGAAGCGCTGGGGATACTAACAACCAGCTGGTATTCCGCGGAGCTGGATAACCCACTCAACAAAGCCTTCGCCACAGCATTCCGCAAGCAGGCCAAGTACGATCCAGGTTACTATGCCGGCAGCACGTATGTATCAGGCGAAGTTCTGGAAACCGCGCTGAAGGCTACGAAGGGCGACGTCGAGGACAAGAAGGCGCTGATGGCGGCGATCCGCGGCAGCGATGCGCAGACGGTGCGCGGTCTCGTCAAGTTCGACGAATTCGGAAACGTGATCGGCAATGTCTATATCCGAAAGGTGATCAAGAGCGACGGTAGGCTCGTCAACTCGGTCATCAAGACCTACCCGGACGTCACCCAGTTCTGGACTTACGACAAAACCGCCTTTCTGAAGAACCCGGTCTACTCACGCGACTATCCACCGGCGAAGAACCTCGAACAATAAGGTCCCTCCGAGGGCGGGGCGCGATCTCACACCTTTTGAGAACAAGATCGGGTGCGATGCAGTTTTGGATTATCCAGGGTCTCAACAGCCTTTCGCTTGGCGGCCTGTTGTTTCTGCTGTCGTCCGGCTTCTCCCTGATCTTCGGATTGATGCGGCTCGCCAACCTGACGCACGGCGCCTTCTTCATGCTCGGCACCTATTTTGCGGCTAGCGCCATGCGTTCGTATGAGGGGCTAGATATCTGGGTGACGGCGATCGGCGCCGGAGTGATGGTCGCTGCCATTGGCGGCCTTTTCGAACGGCTGGTGCTGAGCCGGCTGAGAGCCAATCCGCTTGGTCAGGTGCTGGTTACGCTCGGCATGTCGTTCATTATTTCAGATGCCTGCCTTGTGCTGTGGGGTGGTGACTCGATTCCAGTCCCGACGCCGCAAAACCTGCAGGCGCCGACGCGGTTCTTCGGTTTCGTGTTTCCGACCTATCGCCTGGTTCTGGTCGGGTGCGCGGTGGCCGCGGCCATCGTCCTGTATTTCCTGCTGGAGCGGACCCGGCTCGGCGCCATGATCCGCGCTGGCGTCGACGACAGCCAGATGGCGCGCGCGGTCGGCATTCCCGTCTCGAACTTGTCCACGATCGTGTTTTGCCTGGGTGCGGGAATTGCCGGTGCCGGGGGCGTGCTGGGGGGCCCGATCCTTTCAGCCTATCCGGGGCTCGATGCCGACATGCTGCCCCTGGCGCTGATCGTCGTTATTCTTGGAGGCATAGGCAGCCTTCTAGGTGCTTTCGTAGGCAGTTTCATCATCGGCTTCATTTATACGTTCGGCACGGCGCTGTTTCCGGAGCTAGCGTACATCATCCTGTTCCTGCCGATGATTTTCGTCATTGCCTTCCGGCCGCAGGGCCTGTTCGGGCGCGTCGGCGCATGAAGTGGTTCGCCATAGCTGTGATCGCTGCTTCGCTCCTTCTCCCGCCTTTCCTCGCGGGCGATTTTTACATCAATCTCGCAAGCCAGATCCTGATCGCAGCGATCTTCGCGCTCAGCCTTAACCTGCTGGTCGGCTTCGGTGGGATGACATCGCTTGGGCACGCGTCCTATCTCGGAGTAGCTGCATATATTTCGGCACTTTTGACCAGCAGGTACGGTCTCGGCCATGGCTCGGCCGCTGTCGTCTCGATTGCGGGCACCGTTGCGATGGCTGCCATCTTCGGCGTCATCGCGCTCCGCGCTACCGGACTCGGCTTCCTCATGATCACGCTAGCGCTGTCGCAGGTGTTGTGGGGACTAGCCTACCGGATGTCCAACGTCACCAATGGCGACAATGGCATCGCCGGACTCACTCGGCCGGCGCCGTTCGGTATCTCGATCAATAGCCCGGCATCGTTCTACTGGTTTGTCCTGATCGTGGCCGCGTTCGCCTTTCTGATGATGGCGATCTTTGTCTCGTCGGCTTTTGGTTCATCCCTGAAAGGGGTGCGCGATCAGCCTCGCCGGATGGCAGCGCTCGGCTTCAATCCCTGGCTGATCCGTTGGATCACCTTCATCTACGCCGGTTTCTGGGGCGGCGTATCTGGCTTGCTCTATGTCTATTATCACAAATACATCCACCCGACTTCGCTTTCGACCACCAGTTCGGCTGAGGCGCTGCTCGGTGTCATTGCCGGTGGTTCCGGCACAATGGGCGGTCCTGTTGTCGGCGCTGCCGTCGTGTTGTTAATAAAGAACTACGCCTCGGCCTATGTCGAGCGATGGAACATGCTGTTGGGCCTGGTATTCCTGTTCATCGTGCTGGTGATGCCGACCGGCATCGTTCCCGGTGTCAGCAGGCTGACTGCAGCAATACGCAGGGCCCCCCCATGACCGCGGCGGCATCCAACCTCGCGCTCGAAGTCATCAATCTGAAGAAGGCCTTTGGCGGCCTTGCGGTCACGCAAGATGTGTCCCTCGCCGTCCGGCCTGGCGAGCGGCGGCTCATCATCGGCCCGAACGGCGCAGGCAAGACCACGTTGTTCAATCAAATCAGCGGTGACCTGCGGCCGAATTCCGGACTGATACGACTGTTCGGCTTCGACATTACGCAATTGCCGCCCTATAGGCGCGCACATGCCGGATTGTCGCGAACCTACCAGATCATTACGCTGTTCGCCACCGATACGCTGGAACACAACGTTGCGCTGGGACTCCTGGGACTGCGGTCTTCACGTTGGCAGATGTGGCGACCGATGTCACTTTATAGCGACCTCGCGGCGGAGGCGCGCCGCGCCCTGGACGCAGTCGGACTCTTGCACCTCGCCGCTCATCCCATTTCCGACATCGCCTACGGCGAAAGGCGACGCGTCGAACTCGCGGTGGCGCTGGCGCAAAAGCCGCGCGTGCTATTGCTGGATGAACCGCTGGCGGGTCTCTCCAACACAGAGCGATCCACGGTGAAATCGCTGATTGCGTCCATCCCGCGCGAAACCACCGTGATCATGATCGAGCACGACATGGACACAGCGTTGGACCTTGCGGAGACCGTGACGCTGCTGAACTACGGCCGCGTGATCGTCGATGGCGGGCGGGATGCTGTGATCGCCGATGAGCTAACGCGCGAGGTGTACCTTGGCACCTGACGCGCTCAGTTTAACCGACGTGCACACATTCTATGGCGACAGCCATATTCTCCACGGCGTGAGCTTTTCCTTGCCGCCAGGCGGCGTATTGGCACTACTGGGGCGCAACGGCGCGGGAAAGACCACCTGCATCTCGACCATCATCGGCTTTCTGAAGCCGCGTGAAGGCCAAATCCGGCTGTTTGGCGAGCCGATCGACGGCCTCAATCCCGAACGAATTTCGCATCTCGGGATTGGCCTTGTGCCGCAAGGCCGTCGAATCTTCCCCTCGCTCACCGTTCGGGAAAATCTGGTCGTGGCACAGCAGCGCAGAACTCAAAACGCCAACCCGTGGAACGTCGATCGGATCTTCGATATGTTTCCGCGGCTGCGCGAGCGTCACGGCCAGTTTGCCGGCACGCTTTCCGGCGGTGAACAACAGATGCTGGCGATCGGACGAGCCTTGATGGGAAATCCGCGGGTGCTGTTGCTCGACGAACCATCGGAAGGCTTGGCGCCGTTGATCGTCGCTGAGGTCGGCCGAACCATCAGGCGCCTGAAAGACCAAGGCCAATCCATTGTTCTGGTCGAACAGAACCGCCAGCTCGCCCTGGATGTCGCCGACCTGGCTATTATTCTCAACACCGGACGTTGTGTGTTCTCCGGCGAGGCCCACGAACTAGTCAACAATGAAGAGCTGATCACGCAAAATCTCGGCGTCTATCGTGCTCCTTAAGTCAACATATCCACGCTGTAAGTGAGGTCAAACATGAAGATCGGCGTATGCGGAACGGGACGAATGGGATCGGCGATCGCGCAGCGGTTGATGTCTGTCGGACGTGAAGTGAACGTCTGGAATCGAAACCAAGCCAAGACTAAACCCCTGACCGATGCAGGCGCGACGCTGTTCCCCACGCCGGCGGCCCTCGCTGACGCTTGCGAGACCGTCATCGTGATGTTGCTGAATGATGCTGCGAGCGAAGTGGTCTACCACGGTCCGGACGGCATCTTGAAAGCCAATCTGGCGGGAAAGCTGGTTATAGATATGAGCACGATTCGGCCCCACACCATGCAAAGCCTCGGCGGGGCAGTGGCGAAACAGGGCGCAGCCTTTGTTGAATGCCCGGTAGGTGGAAGCACAGGCCCCGCCAAGGAGGGCAAGCTGTTCGCGCTGGCCGGCGGAGACAAGGCCGATCTTGCACGCGCAATGCCGATTCTGGTACAACTGTGCCGGCGCATCGAACATATAGGCGCACTCGGCGCAGGCGCGACGATGAAACTAGCGGTCAATTTGCCGTTGCTCGTTTATTGGCAGGCGCTCGGCGAAGCCTTGACCATCTGCAAACCGCTCAACCTTCCTGCCGATCGGCTGATCGACATCCTCTCCGACACCGCGGGTACGCCAACCGCGATGAAGGGACGCGGCGCCGTCATTGCCAAAGTCTTGAGCGGTCAGCCGTTGGGCGAAACCGCCTTCGGCCTAAGTGCCGCCAAAAAAGACCTTGCGACTGCCGTCCAATTCGCTGCGTCACTGCATGCGGAGCTTCCCGTCACGACAAGTGCGCTGGCCTGTTTCGAGGAAGCTGAAGCCGCGGGCCTAGGCGCTGCCGACGCGACCGCGATATCGAGCCGCTGGCCGCAGCGCCAGAAAGCCGCGACAAAATCATAGTTCGCCACAACAACTGCCATGTCGCTCCGAACACTCAATTCAACATCAGGTTCATTCAATGATTGATCGTAAGAATCGCTACGGCCGTACCGCAGCGCGTATCCATGATGCGGACGGCCTTGCCCGACGCCCCTCATCCCCGACCATCGATATTCATGCCCATATCGTGGTGCCGCAGGCCGCCGCGCTGGCGCAACCTCATGTCGATCTCAGCCGCATCCCGCTTGCAAATTTTGCCGATCCGGCGACCAAGGAAATCAATGCTCAGCAGGAGAGCGACGTTCGTGAAGTAATGACCACGATCGATCGCCGCCTGACCGACCTCGATCGAATGGGTATCGATATTCAGGTGGTCGCCCCCGCGCCCAACCAATGCTATTATACGATCGACCCAAAGATCGCCGAAGCCGCCCACCGCCTCGCCAACGACGGCGTCCTGGAGTTTTGCTCGCGGAAGCCCGATCGGTTTGTGGGGCTTGGCGTTGTCACCCTGCAGGAACCCGAGGTCGCTGTCCGCGAGCTCGACTACATCATGAGAACGCTGAAACTGAAGGGCGTCGAGATCCTGACCAATGTCGACGGCCAGGAACTATCCGATCCGAAATTCCGGCCGTTCTTCGCCAAGGCGGAGCAACTCGGGGCCTTCATGATGATGCACCCGAACGGATTTACCCACGGGCAGCGACTGACCCACTACTATTTCAACAACGTGCTGGGAAATCCGCTCGACACCACGCTCGCGCTCCACAATTTGATCTTTTCCGGGACGCTCGCGCGTTTTCCCGAGCTGAAGTTGATGGCGGTGCACGGCGGCGGCTATCTTCCCGGCTATTCCGGTCGGATCGATCACGCCTGGGGTGCGCGGCGAGATTCGCATGCCGACCTGCCGCTGCCGCCGACGACATATTTGCGGCAGGTCTATCTGGACACCGTGGTTTTCACCTATCACCAGCTGGCCTACCTGATCGACGTGTTCGGCCCGGACCGGATCGTGATGGGGACCGACTATCCGTTCGACATGGCGGAATACAATCCGATCGGCCACATTGCCGGTGTGAACGGGATGGACGACGCCACACTGGCCCAGATCGCCGGGGGTAATGCTGCGCGTGTGCTCGGCCTCGATCTCTGAGGCCGCGGCCCGGTTACCGATGGGCGCTTGCAGCCTTGTACCCCGGCTGCTCGAAGGGATGAGAGGTTGCAAACGCCGGCAGCGCAAAGCACCGCTCGGCCAACCGCGCCACGATTGGATAGCCGGTCAGATCGAGCTTGAGGAAATGCGCACCCACGATCTGGCCTGCGACGCAGATATCGGCAAGCCCCGGCTCGGCGCCCAAAGCAAACGGCGCAGGCGGCCGGCGCACGAGAAGCCGTTCGTAGGTCGCAAGTCCCTCGCTCGTCCAGTGCTTGCCCCATTCTTCGATCGCGTGCGCGTCGGCGCCAAATGTCTTGGCGAGATGGTTGCGGACCCGCGGGACTACCAGCGGATGGGCATCGGCGATTGTCATGAGTGCGAGGGAGCGCGCATAGGCACGCTCACGCGGATCATCCGGCATCAGCCGCGGCTCGGGCCAGACGTCGTCCATATACTCAATGATCGCCAGCGACTGGAACACGGAATGCCCATCGTGAATGAACGTAGGCACGACCCGCTCGGCGTTGACCGCCTCATAGCCCGGCTTGAACTGCTCCCCCGAGAGAATATCGATGGGAGTTTCCTCGAACCGCAGTCCCTTGAGTTTGAGCGCGACCCGCACCCGAAACGAGGCAATCGACCGCCAAAATCCGTAGATTTGAATGCTCATGGAGAAACTCTTACTGCACCTGTTCTCGACTTACCACGCCGACCTCGCTCCGATCTGCACTGGGTGCTCGATGCAGGGCGTCGGACGAAATCACCCGATCCATCGTTGCCTGGTGCGCTGTGACACCTGCCGTCATGCCTGCTCCTTCTCCCTGCCCACGACCTCGTCGAGCTCGCTCAGTACGGCGTCACCCATCTCCACCGTCGACAGCTTCCTTGCCCCCGGCCTGGCAATGTCCGCGGTCCGCGCACCTGACGCAAGGGCAGCGTGCACCGCCTTCTCAAGCAGATCCGCCTCTGCGGGCCTGTTCAGCGTTATGCGCAGTAGCATGGCGACGCTGAGAATGGAGCCGAGGGGATTGGCGATGCCCTTACCGGCGATATCGGGAGCGCTGCCGTGCACCGGTTCATAGAGCGCCTTGCGTCGGCCGAATCGATCGACCGGCCCCAGCGACGCCGACGGCAGCATGCCAAGCGAACCCGACGCCATCGCCGCGCAGTCGGATAGGATGTCGCCGAAAATATTCCCGGTCACCATCACGTCGAACTGCCGCGGCTCCCGCACGATCTGCATGGCGGCGTTGTCGACATAGAGATGGGTGAGCTCGACATCGGAGAACTCTTCCTTATGCAGCGCAATGACCTCCTCGCGCCACAGCACACTGGTCTCCAGCACGTTCGCCTTGTCGACCGAACAGACCTTGCCCCTACGCGTGCGCGCCAGTTCGAAAGCGGCGCGCGCAACGCGGCGAACCTGGTTTGTCGTGTATTGCTCGGTGTTGAAGCCGCGGCGCTGACCATCGGGAAGCGTTTCGATGCCGCGCGGTTCGCCGAAATAGATACCGCTGGTAAGCTCGCGAATGATCACGAAATCGACGCCCTTGAGCACATCGGCCTTGAGCGGCGCCGAGTCCATCAGGGCCGGGCTCGCAACGATCGGCCGCAAATTGGCGTAGAGATCATATTTGCTGCGCAGTGACAGCAGGCTGCCCGCCTTGCGCGCGGCCAGAGGAACCTCCTTGGTTTCCGGCCCGCCGGTCGCGCCCCAAAGAATGGCGTCGGCTTCCTCCATGGCCTCGACCGTATCCTCCGGCAGCACCTTGCCGGTCGCGAGGTAAGGGACGAGCCCGTATTGCGCCTCGCGCAATGTCACGGGCACCCCTCGCTTGGCTGCAAACCAATTGAGCACCCGATGCGACTGCGCGGTCACTTCGGGACCGATTCCCTCGCCGCCGACGACGGCGACCTTCACCATGTTGGACGGACTGTTCATGCCGACTTCCTCGCAAAGTGTATCCAGGGGCGCGCCGCGCGGTCGGCGGCCTGATAGGCGCGAATTTCATTGTCGCGCTGCAGCGTAAGCGCTACTTCATCGAGACCCTGAAGCAAGCCTTCACGTCGGCGCGGATCGATCTCAAATCGATGCTGCTTGCCCGACGGAGAAATGATCGTCTGCGCCTCAAGATCAACGCTGACCCGTCCTGCCCCTTGCGTAGCCTCGATATCCGCCGCGAGGGCATCGACGATCTCCTTGTCGACAACGATCGGAAGGATCCCGTTCTGAAAGCAGTTCGCGAAGAAAATATCCCCAAACCCCGAACCAATGATGGCGCAGATGCCCATTTCCTGC
>Ga0307479_10001911_pt1 | contig 19040 bp, 17 predicted proteins | sample atmos_gasesECM4C_FD_203743 | JGI IMG/M metagenome (GOLD analysis project Ga0307479, IMG submission 203743) | Hardwood forest soil microbial communities from Morgan-Monroe State Forest, Indiana, United States - atmos_gasesECM4C_515 | ecosystem: Environmental > Terrestrial > Soil > Temperate... | reverse complement strand
TTGGCGGATACGGCGCTGAAGACCGCCGACTCCGGCTACCTGACCCGCCGCCTGGTGGACGTGGCGCAAGACGTGATCATCAACGAGCGCGATTGCGGCACCAGCGACGGCATCTACGTCGAACCGATCATCGAAGCCGGCGTCGAAGTCGAGCCGCTGCGCGACCGCATCGTCGGCCGCGTTTCGCTCGACAAGATCAAGGACTTCGAGGGTCACGTGATTGTGGACGTGAACCAGGAAATCACCGAAGAGCTGGCCAATTCCGTGCAGGCCGCGGGTATCGAGCGCGTACGCATTCGTTCCGTGCTTACTTGCGAGTCGCGACGCGGGGTTTGCGCGCTGTGCTACGGGCGAAACCTGGCGTCCGGCCGCATGGTCGAACTCGGCGAAGCTGTGGGCGTGATCGCCGCGCAGTCCATCGGCGAGCCTGGCACGCAGCTCACGATGCGTACGTTCCACATCGGAGGCACTGCTACCCGCGTTTCCGAGCGTTCCACGCTTGAAGCGCGCAACAACGGCGTCATCAAATTCGTGGACCTCAAGTACGTGCAGGGCCGTGGCGGAACCGCCATCGCCATGAACCGCTCGGGCCTGATCGCTATCGTCGATGAAAAGGGCCGCGAAAAGGAGCGCTACCACGTCGTTTACGGCGCGCGCCTCCGCGTCATTGAAGGCGAAAGCGTGACGCACGGTCAGATTCTGGCCGAGTGGGATCCGTTCACCTTCTCGATTCTGACCGAGACCGCGGGTTCCGTGAAGTTCGACGACCTACGGCCGGGCTTGACGATTGAGGAGCAGGTGGACGAAGTCACCGGCCTGTCACAGGACGTCGTTACGCTGCCTCCGGGCGATGAAAAGCATCAGCCTGCGATTCTGGTCCGCGATTCCGCGGGCAAGGTTCGCAAGAAGTACCTGATGCCTTCGCGCGCCCACTTGATGGTAAAGGATGGCGACGACGTGCAAGCCGGCGACGTGCTCGCAAAAATCCCGCGCGAAACCACGAAAACCAAGGACATCACCGGAGGCCTGCCGCGCGTCGTGGAGTTGTTTGAGACGCGGAAGCCTAAGGATCCCGCGGTCATCAGCGAAGTGGATGGCGTGGTGCGCTACGGCGAAATCGCCAAGGGCATGCGCAAAATCTACGTCGAAAGCGAAGATCGCAAGACCACCAAGGAATACTCGATTCCGCGCGGCGTGCACATCAACGTACAGGAAGGCGACCACGTCAAGGCCGGTGAGGCTTTGATCGACGGGCCGCTCAACCTGCACGATTTGCTGGCCGTGCTGGGAGAAAAGTTCACGCAATCGTACCTGGTCAACGCGATTCAAGAGGTTTACCGGCTGCAGGGCGTGAACATCAACGACAAGCACATTGAGACTATCTCCCGGCAGATGATGCGCTGGGTCAAGGTCGAAGACGTCGGCGACACCACGTTCCTTCTTGAGGAGCAGGTGGACAAGTTCCGCTTCCGTGAAGAGAACGACAATGTGATCAAGAACGGCGGACGTCCGGCAACCGGTCGCCCGCTGCTCCTCGGGATCACCAAGGCGTCGCTTTCGACCGACTCGTTCATCTCCGCCGCCAGCTTCCAGGAGACCACACGCGTGCTCACAGAAGCAGCGGTGGCCGGCAAGGTGGACTACCTCCGCGGGCTCAAGGAAAACGTCATCATGGGCCGGCTCATCCCGGCGGGTACCGGACTCGAGCACTACCGCAGTATTCAGTTGCTGACGGAGATGCCCGCTCCTGCTCCAATCGAGGAAATTCCGGAGGCCGCCGAGCTTACCGCCGAAGAAGCCGCTGCGCTGGACTTCCTGCAGAAAGACACGGAAGCCGACGCAGCCGCCGAAGGCTAAGACGGCTCAACCCGCGGCGCCTGGCCGCCAAACGGAAATTCCGGCGTCCCCGAGAATGCCTTGGGGGCGCCGGTTTTGTTTTACGCCGCTTTATGGGTACTGGTAAGGAACTCCGACGGATTGCTTTTATTGCTGCGGGTACCAATCGTTCCTACAATGTTAGCTGTCGTCCGGCCGTCGAGCCACGAGCCGGTCAATAAATCATGAGCCAAATCCAGAAGAGCGCGGCCAACGCGCCCAAGAATTCGCGCCCGAGCGTCCCCGGCCATGAGGCGGTGTCGGAGCGTCTCGAGCAATTCGAGCGGCGACAAAGCGAACTCTGGCGGCTTACGTTTTTTCTACTGTTGGTCCTGTCCATTGTATTCGCCTTGGTTTCGTGGGACACCATTCATTCCCTCGCCGTTCGTTTTGAGGCGCTGCCTATTGGCTTGGTTCTTCTGGTTATCCTGTTCGGGCTGTATGCATGGAAGCGAACGCAGGAAATCTCTGAACTACGTGGTTTGGTTCGTGGCATCGAACACCGTGACACCGCTCCTCCCAACGAGAAGCAGCTCGATCAGCTTTTTGAAGTCATTTCGCGCTCCCAACAGGGATATCGCGACCTTATCGATTCGTTCGATGACATTTTGCTAGCCATCACGCTGGACGGACAGATTCGAGCCGCCAATCGCAGTTTTGCCGACCTGGTGGGCGCCACTTTTCCTCAAATCGTGGGGCATTCCTTGAGCGAATTTGTGGAAGAAGGGACCGGCGACGCCGGGTTTGCGGAGCGAGTGATGCCGCGCTTTCTCGAGCGTCGAGTGTGGAGTGGCATCGTTCAAGCGCGGCTGAAGGGTCGAAATTCCATTTATTATTTCGACTGCGTCGCGCACGCCATGCTGCGCGGAAATGAAGTGCATGGCATAACGGTTCTGGCGCGCGACATTACCGCGTTACGCAAGAACGAAGCGCGCTTTACCGAGCTATTTGAATCGTTGCAAGAAGGGATATATATCGCTGCGCCAGACGACCGGCTCATCGACGTCAATCCGGCGCTGGCCCGTATGCTGGGATATGACTCGAAGGAAGAATTGCTGGGTCGCACGTTCGTCGATTTACTTCCGGATGAAGAGCAGCGTCGGGCACTTCGGCAGGAAGTGGACAGCCAACCGGTAGTGCAGGGAAGGGAGATCACGCTAACGCGCAAAGATGGCAAACCGCTGGTTTGCCTGAATACCGCGGGCGCCGTGCGCGATACCAATGGGCGGGTAGTTCGCTATCACGGGGCGGTGATGGACATCACCGAGCGCCGGGAGATGGAGCGCCGCCTATACCAACAGCAAGAATTTGCGCGCCGCCTGATCGACAGCTTCCCGGACCTGATTTTTGTAGTGGACCCCGGCGGCCACTACACCTTTGTCAGCCCGCGCGTGAAAGACATCCTGGGCTACGACCCGGAAGAAACTCAAGTCATGGAGTTGGGGGGCCGCACGCACCTGGAGGATCGACCCGCGCTGCTCGCGCTCTTCGCCGAAATTGTGGGCGGGCGGCAGACGTTTGCATCCCTGGAAGTGCGCGACCGCAATAAGCAAGGAGAGTGGCGCCGGTTGCGCTGCCATTTCAGCCCGCTATTTAATGAAACGGGCAAAATTGACGGCGTGGTGATTTCGGGGCGTGACGTCACGGAGCTCAAGCGATTGGAAGAGCAGTTGATTCAGGCGGAAAAGCTTGCCGCCATGGGGCAGATGCTCGCCGGCGTCGCGCACGAGCTCAACAATCCGCTGACCGCGATTCTCGGGGTTACCGAGCTCTTACGCGATGGGGAGGGGATCCAGGACAACACCAAGCGTCAGCTCGAACTCACCCACCGCCAAGCTCGCCGGGCTGCGCGCATCGTCCAGAACCTGTTGGAGTTCTCGCGTCCCGCCGCCCCACAGAAGAAAGTGCTGGATGTTAATACGCTGATCGAGCGCACGCTGCAGCTGCAGGATCATTCGCTTCGTCGCAACCACATTCACGTGGATTTTCTGCCGCAAGCCGATTTGCCGGCCGTCGTCGGCGACGCAAACCAGATGATTCAAGTCTTCCTGAACCTGATCAGCAATGCCGAGCATGCCATTCGCGAGGTTCGCGAGACGGGCCGCATTCAGATTCGCATCGGCCGCATCGGCGGGCACGTTTCGATTACGGTGCAGGATGATGGTGTGGGCGTGGCCCAGGAAGCGCTCCCCAAACTTTTCGATCCGTTCTATACCACGAAGCGGCCGGGCGGCGGTACCGGTCTGGGCCTGAGTATTTGCATGTCCATCGTGCGAGAGCACGGCGGTTCTATCGATGTTGAGACGCTGCCGGCCGGAGGGTCGGCGTTCACGGTGTACTTGCCAGTGGCGCCGCCCGAGATGTCGAGTGGGCCGCTGGACGGCTTCGGGGCGCCCGCGGAGCCGGTTCCCATGAGCGATATTCTGAAGGGCCGTTCCATTCTGGTCTTGGACGACGAGGAAAGCATTCGCATGCTGCTGGAGGAGGGCCTGTCCGCTCAGGGCATGCGTGTTGACTGCGCGGCGAGCTCCCAGGAAGCTCTGAAACTGGTAAGTGCTCGCGCCTATGATCTGGCGCTGTGTGATGTGAATCTCTCCGGCGGAGGTTCCGGACAAAACGGGCGCGAAATCGCGTTGCAAATCGTGGCGGCTTCGCACCGCGGCGTAAAGCCGGAGGTCATATTCATGACTGGCGATCTGGTGGAAAACGGCAGCGACGGGCACGTTCAACAATTGCAAAAGCCCTTCCGCATCTCCGACGTCTTGGTCGTTTTGCGCGAAGCGCTTTCCGCCCGAACCGCCGAAAAACTCCGGTTATAGCCCCGCGACGGATCATCCCGTTAAGTTTCCAGTTTTAGCTTCCGGTGCTTGCTTCGTTTGGGCTTGTCCAAAGGTTCCGGTATGATTTCAGACCGTGAACATTGTCCTGGACCACGTCGAAGCGAGAGTGTTGGGCGCTCTGCTCGAAAAGGAGATCACTACTCCGGATTATTATCCGCTGTCTTTAAACGCGCTGATCAATGCCTGCAATCAGAAATCGAACCGGGATCCGGTCGTGAACCTGGACGAAAGTTCGGTTCGCACCGCCCTCAACGCGCTGCATGACAATTTGCTGGCGCGCTCGGTCAGCGCGGCGGACAGCCGGGTGACCAAGTACGAGCATCGCCTGCAGGAGGCGTTCAATTTTGATCGCCGCGAAGCCGCGATCTTCTGCGAGCTGCTGCTGCGTGGCCCGCAAACTCCTGGTGAGCTGCGCAGCCGCGCCGAGCGCATGCATCACTTTGATGATTTGGGCGAGGTGCAATCCGCGCTGCAACGGCTGATAAGCCGCGACCCGCCGCTGGTGAAGGTTCTCGCCAGGCAGCCCGGCACCAAAGAGTCGCGCTACCTTCAACTATTGTGTGGAGACGCGGAGCCAGTGGCCGCACACGAAACACCGGCCGCAAACAGCTCTGAGAGCGGCGGCAAACTCTCGCGGTTGGAATGTGAACTGTCCGAACTACGCCGGGATATTGCGGAATTGAAGCAACAATTCGCCGCGTTCCGCAAGCAATTCGAGTAGAGATGTCTTACTGCATCGGCGCGCTCGACGCCGCCAGCATATCCAAACCGGCCAGTTCGGCGCGCAAACGCGCCGCTTCTGCGCGATACATGTCGGCTTCCTTGCGCAACTTCGCGGTGCCGATCGCGGGGGGACTGATGGTGGACGCCCCCGGTTCGGCCAGGCTGTCTTCCATCCGGGCGTCCAACTCCAACTCGCCGACTTGGCGCTGCAGGTTGGCGATGCGCAAGCGTCGAGCGGATTGCGCTTCGGCCGCCTGCCGAGCAGCGGCGCTTGCCGCCTTCCAGAGCTCGGCATCCACCCCCTGCAGGCGTTCTGACAACGCCTTCAGATTTTCAATCGCCGTATTATTGCCCTGGTCCGCCGCGGTGTGATACCAAGCCAGCGCCTGTGCGAAATCCGGTGGAATGCCAAGTCCGTATTGATTCATATACCCCAACTGATTTTCCGCGTTGGAATTTCCTTGCCCCGCGGCCTTGTAATACCACGTTTGTGCTTCCGCGTAATCCGTTTCCACTCCCAATCCATGTTGATAGAGATAGCCGATATTCTCCTGGGCGTTGGGGTTGCCTTGCGCCGCGGCTTTGTAATACCAATCCAGCGCTTGGACGTAATTCTGCTCCATCCCCAAGCCCAGTTGCGCCATGTATCCAAGCTGATTTTGCGCGTTGGCACAGCCATGTTCCGCGGCACGTTTGTACCACTCGCGTGCCTTGTCGTAATCCCGCGCGCCTAGGAAGCCTCGCTGGAAGAAATAGCCTACTTCCTCTTCGGCGTCCGGCTCTCCTTGCTCGGCAGCTTTTTGAAACCATTGGAGGGCCTGCGAATAGTCCAGCCGCCCGCCCTTGCCAGTCTCGTACAACATTCCCAGGTTGAATTGGGCCAGGGCGTTCCCCTGTACCGCGGCTTTGCGATAATAGGTCATCGCCCGACCATAGGACTGCGGCACGCCTAGTCCGCGCTCGTAAATAATCCCTAGGCGGGTCTCGGCGGCTGGAAGACCCTGGTCGGCAGCCTTGGCATAAAGTGCCAGAGCCTTTTCAATATCCTGCTGCACGCCCAATCCGCGATAATAGTGATTCGCCAAGGTAAACTCTGCGGCGCTGTCGCCCTCTTCCGCAGCGCCACGCAGAAGTGTAAGTTCGCCGTCACGCTCGTCTGCCTGTGCCGACGCAGTGCAAGTCAGAAGAATGATGCCGGCGACAGCAAGACCTTGCGACCATTTGTTTGATTTCAAGTTAATCCCCCAGGGCTTGGCCCTATCCATCCGATCTACTAAGTGCCTTTTTGTCAGTTAGTTACAAGAGGGGGTGCTCACACCCGCCTCACACCGACGTGCAGGGTATCGATCGCCAAAGTGGCGACCTATAGAACGCCAGTACCGAAGTAGACCCGATGTGTTCAAACCTGCAATTTGCAGGCATTAGCGGCAATCGCGTCAGCCGGACACGTCACTGGAGAGTTGCTCGGGAATTCGGAGTATTTGAGCGGCAAATGATAGAGTCGCTGGGCTGGCGTTCATTCGTGGCACAGCGCGACGAGTGGATCCACCCGCGTTGCCTGGCCCGCCGGGATAAAACAGCCCCCCACAGTTCTGGCACGGACATGTGAGAATGGCTACCGCCGTGAATCCCGAGCTGCGCCGGAGGTACAGACGCACCGCAAAACGTCTCCCGACACAGACAATTAAGGAAATCCTTGCTAGGTAAGGCGCATGAGGCCACGGCTCAGGCGGGAATCGAGGAACGCCGGAGAGTTCGGCGGCCTCGATCTAATTCGGCTCTTCACATCGATCCGGAAACACGAACGTTCGCCTTGCCAAGTCTGACTGTAATGTCTCCGGCTGGTAGTATTTCTTCAAAATATCCTGCTTGCGGTCAAACAAGTCCGCATTTGCGGATTGGAACTCTGTCCAGGTCTGGATCCCTCCCGAACGGGCCAATCGCTCGCGAATCAACAGGATGTAGGCCCAGGTCACTGTCTCGTTGTATAGGGTAGTTTTTCCGTGTGCTGCCGCGAATCGCACCAAGGCGGTCGAAAAACGCTCTAGCGCCTCCAAGGCCGGATAGCGTGAGAGATACAGGAATGCTACCCGGACATGCTCCTGGTGATGAAACGCCTCGTTCGGCAGCGTGCAGCCTTCAAACCCGCTGAGTAGTTCGTTGTCCGTCATACGTTGTTTCCGATTCTGGGCTGCTCCGGTAAGCCATGCTCACCAGCACCGCCATGGCATACACGAGCAAGACGCCGATATCGAACTCGCCATGCGAGATGTGCAGCAGGGCGGCGAGAAAGAAAATCAGCAGCAGAATGTAGCCGCCCACTAGCGTCGTAAACGGCACGAGAAACAGAATTGCCGCTGCTATTTCTGACCAAGCCAACGCCGGGCGCATCCATAGTGGCATGCCAGCCTTGGCAAAATGGCGAGCCGCCGATGGTTCCAACGCAAGCCGCAACGATTCGCCCATCACCACCAGCCCGACAATCCACTGCAGGCCCAAAACAAACCGTGACCTCGTTTGAGTGTTCATTTTCGTTTCCTGTTTTCTGAGGTTGCGGACTTTTTCTTCGCGGTCTCGGTTAAGCGATGGCTTGCGCTGCTGCCCAGGTCCAAATCGTAGAATTTCTTGAGGTCCTTGATGCGCTGCAGAGAATTGGCGCCGAATGCGCATTTGCCCTCAAACGCATGCAGCACGATGCCTTCGAGCAAGTCGCCGAGGGTCAGATCGTGGTACTCGGCCAGGGCTTTCAGGACCTTGAGCAGGCGCTTCTCCATGCGCACACCGGTCTGCACGCGCTCGATCACTAATTGTTGTTCGCCGGCCATCCCTTCCATTATGGTACCAGTGTACCTAGGTAACAGAAACAAAGCAAGCTTTCGATTTAGCTGGCGTTTAGGGCTGGCGAAGTACGCTGGTTCGGTGAGTTTAAGAGCCGAGGCTTTCACAAGAGGAGTTGAGCCGATGAACATTCGCTGGGCAGGCATCATCAGTGCCGTCGCCGTTTTTGCGGCAACGCCTTCAGTCGCGCAGGAGATAAAGATCAAGCGTTCCGATCTTCCTCCCGCAGTGGAAAAAACGGTCGCCGCGCAGAGCGCCGGCGCCACCATTAAGGGTTTTTCAAAGGAAAACGAGAAAGGGCAGACCTATTATGAAGCCGAGATGGTCGTCAACGGACACGGCAAGGACATATTGATCGCCGCCAGCGGTGCGATCGTCGAAGTGGAAGAAGAAGTTGCCATCAACGCGCTGCCTGCCGACGTGAAAGCGGGCCTGCAAGCGAAAGCAGGCGAGGGCAAGCTCGGCAAAGTCGAGAGCATCACAAAGAAGGATAAGCTTGTCGCTTACGAAGCCAAAGTGAACAAGGGCGGCAAGACAACAGAGATTCAAGTGGGCCCCGGCGGCGGGCCGCTCGATCACGAGGAGTAAATAGCGGCTGTAGTTGATCCGGTTGTAAGAGCACAGCCTAAAGCGCGTCCGACCGCCGCGAATCGATTTGACCGTGCTCAGTGCTGCGCGGCGGCTACCGGCTGGGCGAACGTGACGTAGTGCCCGCCCGGTTCCTGGAAACCGACTTCGCGCATGCCGTAGAACGCAGTTCGCTCCGGTTGAACGATCTTGGAATCCTTCAGCGCGTTGACAACCGCGTCCAGATTATCGACTTCGATGTACAAAAAAGTTGGCCCCTTGCGAGTCTCCGCAATCAGCGGCATGTCGTCCTCTAAGCTCGCGTAGCTCTGGTACATCACTTCGGTGCTTCCCTTTTGCAGGGCCACAAATCCGATCTTGCTTCCGTGGGGAACCTCGATCGCCTTAGTAAAGCCGAGGTTGTCCACCCAAAACGGCAAAACCGGCTCGATTTCCTTGACAAACAGTACCGGGGTGATGCGTTTCACGTTCATGGCTTTCCTTTCCTCCGCGTGATGTAACTGCTGCAAACCCAGAACGGCGATCGGGACCGTACCGGCGGCGAAACAAGTTGTGCTCTTTGGCATTTTTTCCACCTCGTGCTTCCGCTCGAGCTTGAACTGATGAGCTTGGTTTGTAGCGTTATGCTTCGAGGCGTCTATAGTTTGCGACATCGGCCTTTATGCCCAGCCGGGCAAGTGTCTCCTGCGGGTTGAAACTCATTTCGCGGTAGCGCTCTTTAACCACAGCGCTCGCATTCTCGAAAGCTTCCTGGCTCGCCCATTCCACCGTGGTGACGACATTGAATTCACCCGGACCCGAGAACTGCTCCAGGACGAAATCCTGCAGGAAACCCGGTTGCGCCTTCAGGAAGGTGTGGATGCTTCGCACTCTCTCAAGAAATTCCTCCCGCGCGTTACCGGGAACGACGAATTTGTCCACTCGATAGATTCTCTCCGACATGTGAGCTCCTTTATTGGTGCTTGCTTTTTCAGTGTAGTCTAAATTAGACTAGTACAGTCTAGGTTTTACAATTTCCATTGTCAAGGAGATTTTTATGGCCTCTGATCCTCGGAAACTCGCAGACTTGATCTCCGTAGGTCCAGCCATGCTTCGCGATTTCGAAATCCTCGGGGTACGTAGCGTCGCGCAACTGGCCCGGCGCAGTCCCGAACGATTGTACGAATCGCTCTGCCGCGTCGCGCCCCAGCGCCAGGACATCTGCTGTCTCGACGTTTTTCGCGCCGCCGTGGCTCAAGCTCGCGATCCCCGCCTCCCCGCGGAGCAATGCCAATGGTGGTATTGGAGCCGCCACCGCAAACGCGTGCAAAGGAACGCTCCGACGCGGTACAAATAGTTGGCTATGCCTCGCAAGAAGCAATCAACCATCACCACTCCCGATCTCGTGTTGCTCAGCCTGCTCGCGGAGCGCCCCATGCACGGCTACCAAGTCAACCTGGAACTGGAGCGGCGTGACATCCGCGATTGGGCGGCGATTTCCCGTCCCCAGGTTTACTATTCGCTGGAAAAGCTCGCCGCCGCCGGTTTCATCCGCAAAATGCACAGCAGCGAGCCGGCCTCCGGGCCGGAGCGTACCGTCTTTGAGACCACGCAAAAAGGCCGCGCCGCAACGGCCAATGCGCTGGAACGCGAAGACTGGACCACTCAGCGCGATCATCCGGTGTTCCCCACTTGGATTGCGCTTTCCTGGCTCGCACGTCCCGGAGTCTTCCAAAAGCAGCTTCGCCGCCGCCGAAAGTTCGTCGAGCAAGAACTCGTTCGTGAGCGAGAGACGCTGCGCTCCATTTTGGAGGAAGTCGGCCATCCCTATCATGAAGCGGTGTGGATGGTTTCATTGATGATTGAGCAATTTCGCACCGAGCTGAAATGGTTGCCCAGGCTGGAACGGGAGTTGCCGCATCGCGCGCCCGCGCGTCATCCCGCCTATGCGGCGGCCCCACCGGAGAACGGGAAAGAGTGACCCAGCTTAGTGCCTGGTGAGATTGAGAATGCCGCCGATACCTTGGCAAGCAGGCGTGCTTGTGTTCTCCTAAGTAAGCAAGCGATGAGCCTTCCCTTCCACACTCGACCCTCGCGGCTCCTGCTGTCAGGCATTCTTTGTCTCGCTGTGATTACGTTTTTGGTGGTGACCTGTGAAACGGCCGCCAAATCCGCGCAGTCCGGCAATGTCATCCGCTTTGTACGCAACCCCGATGCCGCGCCGGACTTCAAGTTGGACGCCATTGACGGCCATCCCCTAACTCTTGCCAGCGCGCGTGGCAAAGTTGTCCTGCTGAATTTCTGGGCCACCTGGTGCGGGCCGTGCCGAGCGGAAATACCTGATCTGATTTTCTTGCAGCAGAAATATAAGGATCAGCTCCAGATTATCGGGATAACCGTGGATGACGACGATGCCTCTCTCATCAAGCAAGTCGTGGCAAGAACGCGCATCAATTATCCCGTCGCCATGGCGTCGACCGAATTGCGCATTCAATACGGCGGCATTGCCGCACTGCCCACCTCGTTCTTACTGGATCCACAAGGCCGCGTGGTGCAGAAACACGAAGGCTTGCGGGACCCGGCCCTCTACGAAACCGAAATCCGCGCCTTGCTCGGCTTGCCGATCGATGCGCGGGTGGAGACCTTCGAGGACACTGGCCAGATCTTCCTGGCGCACGCTGACCGCGCCAACGAACTCCCGGGCGTGGATCTTTCCGGGCTTACTGCGCAGCAAAAGCAAGCGGCACTGCACAAGTTCAACGCGGAAGGTTGCACGTGCGGCTGCAATTTCACCCTGGCCCAGTGCCGCATCTACGACCGCAATTGCGCGGTCAGCAAATCGAGAACCGAGAAAATTGTGGCCGAGATTGCCCGCGCCCCCGCCGCGAGTGAGACACCGAAGAAATCTTCCCCGCCGGCAATTGTCGTTTACCCCTGACCTCTCTTGCATCCGGTCGAAGTACGGAATACACTCGCGCCCTCGTTTCGACCGAGGGACACGACGGAGGACACCATGCAAACTAAAGTTAAGTCCGTGCTGAATCCAAGGGCAGTTTTCGCCTTCCTGGTTCTTGGCGCGGCCGGATTGCTCACGGTTAGTGGCGCATTCTCGCAGGCTCCATCGCAGCCGAGCCGCCGCGCCATCCACCTTCCGGATGCCAATCCCCAACTCCCGTTCAGCGACGGCATTTTAGCGGGCAACACGCTGTACCTCGCCGGTCGAATCGGCCTCGACAAATCGGGCAAAGCGCCCGCCGAAGTCACCGACGAGATCAAGATCCTGCTGGATCAGATCAAGGCCGTCCTCGAGCAGGCGGGCATGACCATGGATGACCTCGTGTACGTGCAAATCGCGTGCACAGACTTGTCACTATTCGATAAATTTAATGGAATTTACCGAACCTACTTCACTACAAAGGATTTGCCAGCCCGCGAATTCATTGGAGTAGCCTCGCTGCTTCGCGGCGGCCACTTCGAGCTGCAAGCCATCGCGGTTCGTCGCTGATCGTCCATCCTGTTGTTTACTTGGCGTTAAATCCTGGGCGGCGGCCCCTCTAAGAGCCACTATCGTCCTCTTGTGAGTTTTTCTTTCACCGATTTCGGCCGCCTTTACTCCGACGCTCTGCGCCTTTAGCCGATGTAAAGATATCATCGCAAGACCATATATGGGCACTATTTGTGTGCCAAGTCGTGGTCAATTTGACTATATATGGTCACGAAAACTAGCGTTCACACGTTCGATATATCCGCTAAGCGATTGTAAATACACATGTTAGATGATTAACGAAAATTCGCATCCGATGGTCAGCGAAGTGCATCTAACGCACCCGAATTCCAAAACAAACATGCTACGAGTTACGACTCACAAAAAGAGTGGCAAGGTACTTCTCACCATCGAGGGGCGCTTGGCCGGGGAATCTGTCTCGACCTTAGAGCAATGCTGGCGGGAGTTGCGCGTCGGTACTCCGACCGAAAAATTCAACGTGGATCTGTGTGGCGTCAGCTTCATCGACGCTGCGGGTAAAACGCTGCTGAAGGAAATTCATCGCCAGGGCGGACGCTTGGTCGCGCAAGGCTGCTTGAACCAGGAAACGGTGAAAGAAATTACCGAGGCGGCCGAGGGCAAGGGCGAGCACAGCCACCTCAAGAAGGCCGGCAAGCGCTCGCACATCATTTTCTACATCGCGTTTTTCAGTCTTCTTATTGTCCCCGCGCTAACTCCGGCTGCAGACCGGGCGCAGGCCGCGCAGAAGCAAAACGGCCTGCCCGCGGAAGCACCGTCTGGCGTAATGCGCTTGACGCTGGACCAGGCAGTGGGGCTGGCCCTCAAACAGAATACGACGGCGCGGATCGCTGTCCTGACCGCTGCGCAAAGCGAACAAGATCAAAAGATCGCGCTGTCGCAGCTTTTACCGGAAGCCCAAATCGGAGTGACTGAAGAGTGGCAACGCATCAACATCCTGGCGCAATTTGGTGGTACTCGAATATTCCAGACGTTTCCGGCACACGTCGGGCCATACTCCGTGTTTTCCGCGGGTCCTTCGTTCGATGGACAGGTATTCGATCTCACGCTCTTCCGGCGCTACCAGGCGTCGCGCCACACCCTCAACGCCAGCCGGGCGGACAGCCTGTCCACGCGCGAGCAGGTGATTCTGTTGGTGGTTTCACAGTATATCGGGACATTGCGTTCGATCGCGGACGTCGAGGCGTCGCAATCGCGCGTGGATTTAGCACAGGCGCTGTACAACCAGGCCGCGGACTTGCAGAAGGAAGGCGTGGGCACGGGAATCGACACGCTGCGCGCTAATGTCGAGCTGCAGAATGAAAGTCAGCGCTTATTGGAGGCGCAGGCCTCCCGCGATACCTCACTGTTCGGGTTGAGCCGGCTCTTGAACCTCGACCCCCGGCAGCAAATAGAGCTGGCCGACTCCCTGAGTTTCTTCGACACGCCGCAGCCTGACGTGGAAGCCAGCATAGAAGAGGGTCTGGCCGCGCGGCCGGAATGGAAGTCGCTACTGGAACAAATGCGGGCTGCAGAGAGCCAAAAGAAAGCGGCATTCGACTCGCGCCTCCCTTCGGTCCATTTCAGCGGGAACTGGGCACAGCTGGGTACCGAGCCCTCGTCGGTGATTCCGACTTATACCTACTCGGGCACCGTCAGCATGCCGCTGTTCACCGGCGGTCGAATTCGAGCGGAGACGGTTCGCGCAGACCTGGACATCCAGAAGTTGCAGCAGCAGCAGTCGGACCTGCGCAACCAGATTGCCCTCGATGTGAAGACCGCGTTGATAAATCTGGATTCCGCGCGCAACCAGGTGAAAGTCGCTAATCTCGGCGTCCAACTTTCCAGGGAAGAAGTCGACCAGGCACGGGATCGCTTCAACGCCGGGGTGGCCAACAACATTGAAGTCATTCAAGCCCAGGATTCACTGGCCCGAGCCAATGACAATCAGATCGCTGCGCTGTATCGCTTCAATCAAGCGCGCGCCGACTTGGCCCGCTCCGTCGGCCAAATGGAAAAGGTTTACACGAAGTAACACGAGGACCCATGAGCGTTGAGATCGAGGTTGGATTAGAAAACGCGGCGAAGGTCAGGCCGGCCTCCGAGGAAGAGATTTATCTGGAGGAGCCTCCGAAGGGCCTAAAGAATCCGAAGGTCCGGCGTTTGCTTGTTCTTGGTGGTTTCGTGCTGCTCGTCGCGGCGGTCGGACTGCTCTACTACTACCACAATCGCGAAACGACCGACGACGCACAGGTGGATGGCCACATCACCCCCATCGCCTCGAAAATCTACGGGCGCGTTGCGGAGGTTCTCATCACCGACAATCAGCCGGTGAAAGCCGGACAAGTGCTGGTGAGGATTGATCCGCGTGACTATCAGGCCAGCGTTGACCAAGCGAAAGCAGCGCTGGCACTCGCGGAGAGCGATGCCGTATCGGCGGGCGTGGATGTCCCTCGTACTCGTGAAAACGTCGCCAGCGGCACGTCGAGTGCCGATGCGCAACTGGCGGGCGCGGTAGCGGCCCTGGAAAGCGCTCAAGTCACCTATGACCAGGCGCGGACCTCTGACTTGGCCTGGGCGCAGGCCAATATTGAGAAGAGCAAAGCCAATGCCGTATTAGGGCAGGCCGATCTTGCGCGTTACAAACCACTGCTCGACAAAGGGGAAATCTCCAAGCAGCAATACGACGCCGCACAAGCTAACGCCGACGCAACGGCGAGCGCGCTGAGAGCCGATCAGGAAAAATTGGCACAAGCGCAACGCGCGGTAGACATCGCGAGAGCGCAGCTGGTCGCGGCCGGGGCGCGCGTGGAGCAGGCCAAAGCCGGTGTCTCATCCGCCCATGCGGATGTTCGGCAGGTCAGCATGCGTACTGCGGATGCGCAAGGAAAAATCGCCAAAGTGCAGCAAGCTCGCGCGAGCCTGGCTGCCGCGGATTTGAATCTGAGCTACACGGAAATCGTGGCGCCGGTCGACGGCGTAGCTACCCACAAGCAAGTCGAGCCTGGGCAGATCGTCCAGCAGGGCCAGGGATTACTCGTGGTCGTGCCGCTGCAGGATGTTTGGGTTACTGCTAATTTCAAAGAGACCCAACTCCGCAAAATGCGCGCAGGCCAGAAGGCCTTTGTTCACGTGGACACGTACGGAAAAACGTTCTCGGGCCATCTGGATTCCATTGCCGGAGCCACGGGCGCGGTGCTGAGCTTGCTTCCTCCGGAGAATGCCACCGGCAATTTCGTAAAGGTGGTGCAACGCATTCCCGTGAAGATCGTGCTCGATCCGATTTCTCCGGATAAGGCGATTCTTCGGCCGGGAATGAATGTGGATGCAACCATCATCACGGAGTAACCGAAACGAGTGGAGTGCTGACGGAATAAAACCAGTGCGTCGCGCGTAGTAACGATTAGGAGCAAGACGGAACGGCAGCCATGCTGAACAGGATCTTATCCAAATTGCGAACGCCGGAAGGGAATATCAATCCCTGGGTGATCGCGATCACTGTGACGCTGGCCACCTTCATGGAGGTGCTGGACACCTCCATCGCCAACGTGGCGCTGCCGCATATTTCCGGCAATTTATCGGCGGGAGCGGATGAGTCGACGTGGGTGCTCACGTCGTACCTGGTTTCCAACGCGATTGTGCTGCCGCTCTCCGGATGGTTCTCCTCGCTGATCGGGCGCAAGCGGTTTTACATGTCCTGCGTGGCGCTGTTCACGGTCAGCTCGTTTCTTTGCGGTTTGGCCCCGAGCCTCGGCGTGCTTGTGTTTTTCCGCATTTTGCAAGGTGTAGGCGGTGGCGGTTTGCAGCCCAGCGAGCAGGCCATCTTGAACGACACCTTTTCGCTGGAGAAGCGCGGCATGGCTTTCGCCGTATACGGAATCGCGGTGGTCGTCGCACCGACCATTGGTCCGTGGCTCGGCGGCTGGATCACCGACAATTTTTCATGGCGCTGGATTTTCTACATCAACGTGCCGGTGGGAATCATTTCGCTTTTGCTGACTTCCGTGCTCATCAGCGATCCGCCATACATGAAGCGCGCCAGTCTCAAGAGCGGATTCCGCATCGATTACATCGGAATCGGATTGATCAGCCTGGGCCTGGGTAGCATGCAAATTATTTTGGACAAGGGCCAGCGCGACGATTGGCTGTCGTCCGACTTCATCCGCTTCTTTTTCGTGACCATGATCATCGGCATCGTGGCCGGGATTTTCTGGGAGCTACGCCAGAAAGAACCCGTCATCGATTTGCACATGTTGAAGAATCGGAACTTCACCATCGCCACCATCGCCATGTTTTTCCTGGGTTTCGTGATGTATGCCAGCACCGTGCTGATACCGCAATTCTTGCAGCAAATGATGGGGTATACCGCCGAGCTGGCGGGACTGGCGCTATCCCCGGGTGGCGCGGTGATTATGTGCATGATGCCGGTGGTGGGCTTTTTGGTATCGAAAGTACAACCGCGTTTCCTGATTACCTTTGGCGCCATTGTCGTGGCCTCCTCTCTTTTTGTGATGGCCGGCTGGGATCTGCAACTCGACTACGGTCACGCGGTGCGCGCGCGCATGTTGCAGGGTCTGGGCTTGGCATTCTTGTTTATACCCATCAACGTTTCCGCGTTTGCATACGTACCACGGGAAATGAGCAACATGGGCACCGGCATTATCAACCTGGCACGCAATATCGGCGCCAGCGTGGGGATCGCCACGGTCACGACCATGCTGGAGCGGCGCACGCAGGCGCATCAGCAGCGTTTGGTCGATCACGTGAATATGTTCAGCGCTGCGTACCACAACATGCTCAATGGCACGCAGACGAAGCTGGTGTCCGCTGGCTCCAGCCTGGCGCACGCAACGACGCAGGCACAGCAAATGATTTATGGCACGGTGCAGCGGCAAGCCACCATGCTGGCGTTTATCGACAATTTCAAGATGCTGGGCGTGGTGTTTTTCGCCATTATCCCGGTGTTTTGGCTTCTGAAGAAACCGGCTAGACAGGCAGGCAGCGCGCCCGTCCATTGAATCGTCGGCATGCGAGATGCGTCTAATGGGTTTTGCATTAAATGAGGGGGACCAAATGGCAACGCAAGTGGCAGTGGGACTTCAGTTCAATGAAGACAAGCTGATCCGCGCCGGCCAGCGTGGCGATTCGCAAGCGGTGGAGGCACTGTTCCGCCGTTACCATCGCCCGCTGTTCCAGACCGCCCTGCGCGTGCTCGGCAACGCCGAAGATGCGGAAGACGCCTTGCAGGACGGGTTGCTCTCCGCATATCGCAACCTGAAACGGTTTGAAGGCCGCTCGCAATTCTCCACCTGGCTGACGCGCATCGTGATCAACGCAGCGCTGATGCGCAGGCGCAGCGCGAAGGCGCGGCCAGCAGTATCGCTGGACGAGACGCCGCGCGAGGACGAATTGCCGGCCACGGAACGCTTCGCGGCCAAAGGGCCGAATCCCGAGCAAGTTTTTGCCGGGACGGAGTTACGCGAGATCATCAGCGCGAACCTGGACGAGTTGTCACCGCTCTTGCGTACCGCGTTTGTGTTGCGCGAAATGGAAGGTTACTCTACCGGTGAAGCCGCGAAGAAATTAGGCGTGACGGAAAACACGTTGAAAGCTCGCCTATGGCGCGCGCGTCATCAGCTTGCGGAGCGGCTTGGCCGCCGTTTGCGGCGAATGAAGGACGATATGACCGGCGGAATGGCCGATCCGGAATGCAGCTACTGCTAACGGAACGAAGTAACGAAGCAAAGACCCAATGAAGTGACGAGAGGCCGGCGTTGCGCACGCTGGCCTTTCACATTTCAGGATCGATTTCGAGCTGCTTCATACAAGCCGAGGACGCGAACTTCGCGCGTGGCTTTGCGGAGGTCGACGACGGCGTCTTCGAGACAGGAAGCTGGCGCTTCCAGGTCCACAAAAAACTGATACTCCCACGGTTGACCGTGAATCGGGCGGCTCTCAATCTTAAGCAGGTTGACGCGATGCTGGGCCAGTGGCTCGAGCGACGCGAGCAACGAGCCCGGTTGGTGAGCCAGGCGCATTGCGATCGTCATCTTCATCATGTGCGAGCCTGACGTCTCCAGCACAGTTTTCTGCGCAAACGCTCGTGTCTCTTCCTTCATCGGTTGCGGCTGAAGCAGCACAAAGCGCGTAAAGTTTTCGGTGTTGTCTTGAATTCGTTCGGCGATGATTTCGCCACGATACCGATCCGCGGCGTATTTGCCTGCGATGGCGGCATGCGTTTTGTCCCCGCGCACCAACATTTCGCGTACGCTTCCGGCGGTGTCCTCCGCAGGCAGGCGCTTGACGCTAGGATGTTGGTTAAAGAAGCGCTCGCATTGCGCCAGCGCCATGGGGTGCGAGGAAACGGAACGTATCTCGCTGAGGGAAGCGCCGGGACAGCCGATCAGGTTCATCTCGATGGGCAGAATCGTTTCTGCTGTGATGGTGAGGTCACTCTCCAGAAGCAAGTCATAGACGCGCACCACAGAACCGGCCAGCGAATTCTCCACGGGGACCAGCAGCGCGTCGGCATGGCCTTCCGTGATTGCGCGAAACGTTGCGTCAAACGTGGGGCGGGGGACGGTGATGATAGTGTCGCCACACAACTGCACAGCGGCCGCTTCGCTGAAGGCGCCGGGCTCGCCCTGAAACGCGACTCGAATTTTTTCAATCTGCAATGAGCGCTCCGCTGTCTT
>Ga0307479_10001910_pt1 | contig 19041 bp, 16 predicted proteins | sample atmos_gasesECM4C_FD_203743 | JGI IMG/M metagenome (GOLD analysis project Ga0307479, IMG submission 203743) | Hardwood forest soil microbial communities from Morgan-Monroe State Forest, Indiana, United States - atmos_gasesECM4C_515 | ecosystem: Environmental > Terrestrial > Soil > Temperate... | reverse complement strand
CCCGAAGCGTGCCTCTCGGCGCAAGCCCTCCCGGACCGTGGGACGCCGGCGTCCCGCCGCGCGCGCGACCAGGCGTCCGGCGCGCAAGAAGGCGCCGGCACGCGCCGCGCGCAAGAAACGCGCCGCGAGCCCGCGCACGCGCACGCGCAAGCCCGCGCGGCGGCGCACGCGCCGTTAACGGTTTACAACGCCGCCAACAGCCGCTCGCCGAGCACGCTGCGGCGCCAGCCGCGCAGCAGCGCACCGTCGCGCCGGCCGTCGGCCAGCTGCTCGAGGTCGCGCCGCGTCGCGAGCACCTCCGGGACGAGATTGAGCTCGGCGGCGACCGCCTGGCTGATTCCGCCGAGCTTCCTGACGAGCGCGTTACGCTGCGGGTCGGACTGCGGCCGGCCGGGGACGGGCGGGGCGGGGTCGGGGATGCCGGCGGCCGCGACGCACGCGAGGAGCTCCGTGCCGCTGTGCTTCACCACCCCGGCGGGCAGATCGGAAATCGCCGCGAGCTGCGCTGCGGTGCGCGGTACGCGCAGCACGATCTCGCGCAGCGCGCCATCCTCGAGAATCCAGCCGCGGGGGCGGTCGTGCTCGAGCGCGCGCCGCTCGCGCCAGGCGGCGAGCTCCCGCGCCAGGCGCTCGCGCCCGGGATCGAGTCCGCGCAGGCCACGCAGGCGCTCCCAGGCCGCGGCCGGCTCGGTCACGAAGCTGCGGGTCTCCTCGAGCACGGCCAGCTCCTCGGTGAGCCAGGCGAGGCGCCCGAGTTGCGCGAGCCGCCCCTCGAGCTCCGTGGCGATCGGCAGCAGGTAGCGCACGTCATCGAGCGCGTATTCGATCTGCTCGCGCGACAAGGGCCGGCGCGACCAGTCGGTGCGCGTGTGCGACTTGGCGAGCTCGCGCCGGAGCAGGCGGCGCGCGAGCTCGGCGTAGCCGACCTGCGCGGGGAAGCCGGCGAGCGCTGCGGCGATCTGCGTGTCGAACACCGGGCGGGTCAGGCCCGCGAGCGGATACAACACCTCCAGGTCCTGGCGCGAGGCGTGCATGACCTTGAGGGTGCCGGCGGCGGCGAGCAGCGCCGCGAGCGGCGCGAGCGCAGGCAACGCGAGCGGATCGACGCACACCGCCTCGTCGGGCGAAGCGAGCTGTACCAGGCACAGGCGCGCATGGTAGGTGCGCTCGCGCAGGAACTCGGTGTCGAGTCCGATGCGCGGCTGCGCGCCGAGGCGCGTGCAGACCTCGGCCAGGGCGGGTGCTGTCGTGACGGTCGTGTGCAAACTTGGGCGGCGATGATCTGTACAATCGGGCGGCCCAATTATGCGCAGGCGGTGCCGGTACTTAAAGTGATGAGGGAGGTCATTCGTCTCTACGTGCAGATCGCGCTGCTGCGCCGCGGGCCGCAGGACCTGCCGGCATCGCGGCTGCTGCTGGTTCTCACCGTGTGCGGGTACGCGGCGGTGAACGCGCTGGTCAGCGGCCTGCTGCCGCCGAGCACGGGCTGGCCGCCGCAGCTCGCCGTCGACGTACTGTTCACGCTCGCCTGGTATGCGGCGCTGCTGCAGCTCACCGGGCGCAGCGAGCGCTTCCTGCAGACCGCCACCGCGGTGTTCGGCTTCCAGTCGGTGCTGTCGCCGCTGCTTATCGCCTCCGAGTGGCTGATGCGGCGCTTCGGGCAGGACACGACCTGGCAGCTGCCGATCGCCGTGGCGGGGCTTGCGCTGGTGATCTGGCTGATCTGGGCCAACAGCCACGTGGTGAAGGCGGCGCTCGACTGGTCGAGCGCTACCAGCGTGGCGCTGGTCATCCTGCAGATCGTCGCCGGACAGCTACTGTTGTTCGCGCTGTTTCCTCCGGGCCCCGCCTGAAGGAGCGCTCGTTGCACGTCCACATACTCGGCATCGGCGGCACTTTCATGGGCGGCGTCGCGGCCATCGCGCGCGCCGCCGGCTGGCGCGTCACCGGCTCCGATCGCGACATGTACCCGCCGATGAGCACGCAACTCGAGGCGCTCGGCATCGAGGTGACCGCGGGGTTCGGCGCCGAGCAGCTCGACCTGAACCCCGACATGGTAGTGGTCGGCAACGTGATGACGCGCGGCATGCCGGTGGTCGAGGCGCTGCTCGAGGCGGGTAAGCCGTACCTCTCGGGTCCCGAGTGGCTGTCGCGCGAGGTCCTCAAGGATCGCTGGGTGCTGGCGGTGGCGGGCACGCACGGCAAGACGACGACCGCCTCGCTCCTGGCGTGGATACTCGAGCACGCCGGGCTCGATCCCGGCTTCCTGATCGGTGGCGTGCCGGCCAACTTCGGCGTCAGCGCCCGCCTCGGCGGGGCGCCGTTCTTCGTCATCGAGGCGGACGAGTACGACACGGCCTTCTTCGACAAGCGCGCCAAGTTCGTGCACTACCGGCCGCGGACCGCGGTGCTCAACAACCTCGAGTACGATCACGCCGACATCTACCCGGACGTCGGCGCGATCCAGCGGCAGTTCCATCACCTGGTGCGCATCGTCCCCGGCGGCGGGCGGATCGTGTGGAACGCCGCCGATGAGCGCCTCAGGGAGACCCTCGCCATGGGCGCGTGGACGCCGCTCGAGGGCTTTGCGCGCGCCGGGCACCCGGAGGCGCCGTGGAGCGCGCGTGCGCTCCCCGGGGCCGAGGATTTCTCGCGCTTCGAAGTGCTCGAGGCGGGACGCCCGGTGGGCACGGTCGCGTGGCAGATGATCGGCGCGCACAACGTCGACAACGCGCTCGCGGCGATCGCCGCCGCGCGCCACGCCGGAGTTCCGGTGCCGCGCGCCCTCGAGGCGCTCGCCGGCTTTCGCGGCATCGCGCGCCGCATGCAGCTGCGCGGCGAAGTGCGCGGCGTGCGCGTGTACGACGACTTCGCGCACCATCCCACCGCCATCGCCACCACGGTCGACGGCCTGCGCCGCAGCGTCGGCCGGCAGGCGCGCATCATCGCGGTGCTCGAGCCGCGCTCGCACACCATGCGCATGGGGGTGCATCGGGAGACGCTCGCCCCATCGCTCGCCGGCGCGGACGAAGTCTGGCTCTACACCCCGGCGGATCTCGGCTGGGACGCGAGTACGGTGCTCGCGGCCTTCGGGCGCCGCGGACATTCGGCGGGCGATGTCGCCGCCCTCGCGAGCGAGCTCGCGCGCAGCGCACGCGCGGGCGATCACGTGCTCGTCATGAGCAACGGCGGCTTCGGCGGGCTGCACGAGAAGCTTCTCAGGGAGCTGGCGGGCGCTCCAGTAAATTCGTGAGCGCCTCGAGAACCTCCTCCATGCGATTGCGCACCCGCAACTGACCCGCGGAAGCGCCGCCGCCGGCCGGACGGCGGCCCTGCTCCAGGGCGGCGACTGCCGCGCTCTCGATGCCGGCCGCACTCAGCTCCGCCCGCACCGCGAGCCCGGCACGCACGCAACGGTCGATGCGTGCGGGCTGATCGTGCGCGATCGGGACGGCGACACACGGCCGATCGCAGGCGAGCACCTGCAGCAGCGTGTCGCCGCCATTGCAGACCACGAGGCGCGCGGAGCGGATCAGCTCGATGAGCTCCGCCGGCGGCAGCCGCGGCGCCACTTTGAGAAGGGGTGGACGCTCCCCGCCGGCGCCGGCGATGTCGGCGCCCACCAGCAGCGCCGGCACGCCGCGGCGCGCGATGGCGTGCGCGGCCGAGGCGACGATCGCCGGCGCGTTCTCCGCCCCCGGGTGAGCGCTGCCGCCGCCGGGAACGATGAGCACGTAGCCGCCGGCCGCGAGCGCGAAGCGCGACAGGCATTCGTTCGAGCGGGTGGGGTCCGCGGCGGGCAGCAGAGTGTCGATGAAGCGGATCGCCGGGCGCTTCAGCGCCCGCAGCTTCAGCCGCTCGAGGGGATTCAATCCGCCGGCGATGAAGCGCGGATAGGCGATCCAGTGCTCGTCGATCAGGCGCATCCACTGCAGCCGGAAACCCCTGCGCCGCTGGCGGCGCCGCGAGCTCACGTAGACGATGCGCGCACCGGCCGCGTGCGCGGCGCGCAGCTGTATCGTGCGCCCGGCGTTGTCGAACACCACGACGCGGGGCTCGAGCTCCCGGATCAGGGCGCGCACCTCGTGCGGATGGAAGGTCGCGGAGGAGGGCAGCAGGGTGGTTGGAAAGGGCGTGTCGGTGGCGTAGGGCGCGGCGCGGCTCAGCGCGAAGTGCATCTCGAGACCCGGCACGCGGCGCGCCAGAGCCGTGGCGATCATCAGGCAGCGCGCGTACTCTCCCATCCCCAGGGGTCCGGATACCGGAATGAACAACAACCGGGCGCTCGGGGTCGACACGGTTGCGAATGGTAGAGTACGACGCCCCGGCAAGTCTTCCGCTGTTGCCGCGCGCTGCTGAAAGAATCGCCGCACGATGGCACCGCTCCTGTTCTTCGATCCGCTGTGTCCGCGCCCCTACGGCGAGCAGAGCCTGCGCGAGGGCGGGCTGGCCGGCACCGAGGCGAGCACGGTGCGGATCGCGGCGGCGCTCGATGCCTGGGTGGCGCAACACAACCGCACCGTGGCCGAGGGGCGCTACCGGCCGCCGAGCGCCGTGGCGCACGTGCGGCAGGTGGTGGTGCTGCGCGACCCGCGGGCGCTCAGGGACGCGGCGCGGCTCTTTCCCGAGGCGCGCTTCAGCCTCTGGGTGCACGATCGCATCGAGCCGGGTTCCTCGCGCGCGCGCTGGTTCGAGCGCGCCGCGCCGGAGCTGCGCCGCCTGCAACCGAGCATCGTGTGCGTGTCGGATTACCAGCGCGTGCGGGTCAGCGCCACGCTGGCGGGAATTCCGGGCTGCGAGCAGCTCGCGGTACGGCGCATCTACAACCCGGTCGACGACGCCGTCACTCCCGACGACACGCCCGTCGACCCGGCGAAGCTGGTGTTCCTCTCCTCCCCCAACAAGGGACTGCGTTTCGCGCTCGATGCCTTTCGCGCGCTGCGGCGGCGCATGCCGGAGCTGCGGCTGTGCGTCGCCAATCCCGGGTACAGGAGTTTCGCCGCCGCCGCCATTCCCGGCGTGCAATGGCTGGGATCGCTGCCGCACGCGCGCGTGCTCGCGGAGGCGCGCGGTGCGCTCTGCAGCTTCAGTCCCAACTTCGTGATCCCCGAGACCTTCGGCCTGGTGTTCGCCGAATCGCGCGCCGTCGGCACGCCGGTGCTGACCTACGACTGCGGAGCGGCGCGCGAGGTGCTCGGCGACGCGCAGGAGCTCATGCCGGTCTCCTGGGCGCAGCGCGCCTACGAGGCACCGCTCCGCCGCCTCGAGCCACGCTGGCGCGCGGCGTGCGCGCTGCTCGCCGACCGCCTCGGGCTCTTCGATGGCTGCATCGAGCGCATCCGCCGCTGGCGCGAGGGCGGGCGACCGCGGGTCGGACCCGACCCGCGCTTCCGCCTCTCGGTGATCGCGGCCGAGTGGCGCAGCCACCTCGGCGCCTGAAGCATGCGTGCCTTCGCCTGGTTCCTGCTGCTGTTCGCCGTCGCGCTCGGCGTGGTCGCCGTTTTGACCTATCCGGCCTGGCTGCTGCTGCACCCGCACTTCGACTTCCCGTTCCATCGCATCGGCGAGCGCATCGGCATGCTGGCGCTGCTGGTGGGGTTCCTGCTCGTCGCGCGCCACCTCAGGCTCGCCGACCGCGGAAGTCTCGGCTACGGGACACCGCGGCCGCTGTTCGTGCGCGAGCTGCTCATCGGGCTCGCGCTCGGCGTTGCGACCATGCTGACCGTGGTGGCGGGCATGAGCGCACTCGGGCTCCTCGACTGGTCGCGCGCGGCGGCCATGGGCACGGCGGCGCTGGCGCAAGTCCTCATCACGCGGCTGCTGAGCGGGCTGGCCGTGGCGTTCATCGAGGAGACCTTCGTGCGCGGGGCGATGTACACGGCCATCGCGCGCGAGTCCGGCGCACGCACCGCGGTGGTCCTGACCTCGCTCCTCTACGCCGCGACCCACTTCTTCGGCAAGGTGCGGATCGCTCCGGAGGACGTCACTGCCTGGAGCGGCGTGGCGCTCCTCGGCCAGTCACTCGAGGCCTTCGCGCACTTCGCCGGCATCGTCGATGCCTTCCTCGCGCTCAGCGCGGTTGGCGTGGTGCTGGCGCTCGTGCGCCAGGCGACCGGCAACATCGCCGGCTGCCTCGGGCTGCACGCCGGCTGGGTGTGGGTGATGCTGGTGGCGCACGAGCTCAGCGCGCCGCGCCGCGCGGCTCCGCTCGGCTTTCTCCTCAGCCGCTTCGATGGCTTCGTCGGCTGGCTGGTGCTCGCATGGACGGTCGCGCTGGCGGTGCCGCTGTGGCGGTTCTACGTGGCTCGGGCCAGATCACGCCCGTAGTCAATCCATTTGCACCGGCGCGAAGCCGTCCTTGCGCAGCGCCTCGAGCAGGCCTCCCTTGCCGACCAGGTGCAGGGCTCCGACCACGACCAGGCAGTTCTGCCCGCCCTTGAGCAGCCGCTCGATCTCCGGGAGCCAGTGCCGGTTGCGATCCATCACCAGGGCATCGTAGAGCGCCGGGAAGGAGCGGTACTCGGTCAGGAGCAGCGTCGCGAGCTGCGCGGCGTCACCGCGCCGCCAGGCCGCGAGCACCGCGCGCGTCTCGTTCCCGGTGTCGTCGAGATCGTCGAGCACCATGTCGAGCAGGCGCAGCTGCGCGGCCGGCGCGAGCGCCTCGAATACGTCCATCTGGTCCGCCAGGCTCTCGAGTCCGGCGGTGCTCTTGTGATCGGCGAGCGCGCGCCGCAGCAGCTGCTGCTCGACCCCGTGCTCGGGGTCGAAGCCGAGGTGCGCGTACTCGAGCTCGGTGAGCTGGAGGGCCACCATCCAGGGCGCCTCGTGATCCATCGAGACGGCCGGCAGGCCGAGCGTGCTGGCTGCCGCGCTGGCGCGCGCGTAGCGCGGCGCGCCGGCCACCTCGCGCAGCGTCGTGCCCTCCGGGAGGCCGCCGTGCGCGAGCAGCGTGCTGATGGTCTCGGCGCCATCGAGCTTGCCGAGGTCGATCTCCATCGTGAGGCATGCCGAGTCGGCGTAGGCGCGTGCGAAGGCCGGCGGCAGCGAGGCATCGGCCTCGGGCAGCAGATGAATCGAGCCGGCGAGATAGACGGTGTTATGTGCGCCGCGGATCGCCCACACGGGGCCCGCGGCTTCGGCGCTCAGGCAGCCGAGCAGGCCGAGCGCAAGGAACCACCGACATGCTGATCCAGCCACACGACCTCCGTCAGCAGCGAGCCGTCGGCCCGCAGCTCGAGCGTACGATACGCCGGTGGCCGCGGGTCGAGCGCGAAGTCCTCCGAGTTGGGCAGGAACTGCGCGCAGGTCGAGGGCGTCGCGAGCAGCCGCACCCCTTTGCGCAGAGCGTCGTAGTTCTGATGCACGTGGCCCCACACGACGGCACGCACGTTCTGGTGCCGGTCGATGGTGGCGAGAAATTCCGGCGCGTTCTCGAGTCCCACACGGTCGAGCCAGCGGCTCGCCATCGGCACCGGATGGTGATGCAGGCACACCATGCAGTGGCGCTGGCCCGCGGTCCGGAGGGCTTCGTCGAGCTTGGCGAGCGCTTCGGGGCTCAGGCGCCCGCTGGCCGAGCCGGGGATACAGCTGTCGAGCAGCACGATGCGCCAGCGGCCCAGATCGAAATTGTCGCCGAGAACGAAGGGCGATCCGTAGAGCTCGCGGCGCATCGCCTGCGGCTCGTCGTGGTTGCCGGGGATGCAGAGCACCGGGAGTCCGAGCGCGCCGAACAGCCGGCGGAAATGCGGGTAGCCGGCCGGATCGTCCTGCACGATGTCGCCGGTCACCAGCAGCGCATCCGGCGGCCAGTCGTGCGCCTGAGCGCGCGCGAGCGCGGCCTCGAGCGCCGGCAGAGTCGCCACTCCGCGCAGCGTCTCGGTCTCCGCGCCGTAGAGATGCGGGTCGGTGAAGTGTGTGAGGCGAACTACGCTCATCGGAAAACCAGCCTAGCAGAGCCGTACCTGAGGAGGCAGTGAACCAGGTCGCCGGCGGAGATGGCCGTGTGTCGCGCTATCTCTACAGGCATGACCGCGTGCGCGTTCCGGATCGCTCATAATGTGAAGCATGCCCGCAGCGTGCGCACGCGCGCGGGAACTTAAGTCGAATCAGCCGGTCCCGCGCGGGGACGGCCTGCACACCTGGCCTCGATGAGGGTACACGGCGAGCCCGGGCACCGATTTGAGCATCGGGCGCTCCTTTGGGAGAATGCGCGCCCCTGCACGGCCGCGACGGGCACCGCGGCCTTGTGACCAGCCGCCCAAGGCACCGCATGAGCACTCGTCGCGAACTTGCCAATGCCATCCGCGCACTCGCCATGGACGCCGTGCAGCGTGCGAATTCCGGCCACCCGGGCATGCCGATGGGAATGGCGGATATTGCCCAGGTGCTATGGTCGGATTTCCTGAAGTACAACCCGGGAAATCCCGCATGGGCCAACCGCGACCGTTTCGTGCTCTCGAACGGCCACGGCTCGATGCTCCTTTATTCCGTGCTGCATCTCACCGGCTATCCGCTCACCATCGAGGACCTCGAGGCCTTCCGCCAGCTCGGCAGCAGGACGCCTGGCCACCCGGAATACGACTTGGCCGTAGGCATCGAGACCACCACCGGGCCGCTCGGACAGGGGCTCGCGAACGCGGTCGGGATGGCCCTGGCGGAGAAGCTGCTGGCGCTGCGCTTCAACCGTCCGGGCTTTGCGCTCGTCGATCACCGGACTTACGCCTTCTGCGGCGACGGCTGTCTCATGGAAGGCGTCTCGCACGAGGCCTGCTCGCTCGCCGGGACGCTCGGACTCGGCAAGCTCATCGTCTTCTACGACGACAACGGCATCTCGATAGACGGCAAAGTCGCCGGCTGGTTTACCGACGACACCCCGGGACGCTTCGCCGCCTACGGCTGGCACGTGATCCCCGGCGTCGACGGGCTCGATGCCGAGGCCGTGACGGCTGCGATCCGGGCCGCCCGCGCGGAAGCCTCACGGCCGTCGCTCATCTGCTGCAAGACCATCATCGGCTACGGCGCGCCCCACAGGCAGGGCACCAAGGAGGCGCACGGCGAGGCGCTGGGGCCCGAGGAAGTCGCGGCGGCGCGCACCGCCCTCGGCTGGCCGTATCCGCCGTTCGTCGTGCCCGATGAGATCCGCGCGGCCTGGGACCATCGCGCGCAGGGCGCGGCGCTCGAGGCCGAGTGGCGCGAGCTCCTGCAGCGCTATGCGAAGGACTACCCCGACGAGGCGCGCGAGTTCGAGCGGCGCATGCAGGGTGAGCTTCCGACCACCTTCCGGGACAAGGCGGCGCAGCTGCTCGAGACGCTCGCCCGGCAGAGCGCGCCCCAGGCGACGCGCGCCTCCTCGCAGGCCGTGCTCAACGTGCTCGCGCCGGAGCTGCCGGAGCTCTTCGGCGGCTCGGCCGATCTCACCCAGTCGAACAGCACCTTCTTCAAGGGCGCGCGCACCATCACGCCGCAGGATGAGACGGGCGACTATCTGCATTACGGCGTGCGCGAGTTCGGCATGACGGCAGTCATGAACGGCATCGCGTTGCACGGCGGACTGCTTCCCTACGGCGGCACCTTTCTCGTCTTCTCCGATTACGCGCGCAACGCCGTGCGCCTCGCCTCGCTCATGCAGCTGCGCGTGGTGCTGGTGTACTCGCACGACTCGATCGGCCTCGGCGAGGACGGCCCGACGCACCAGCCCATCGAGCATCTCGCGAGCCTGCGGGCAATGCCGCACCTCTCTCTCTGGCGCCCGTGCGATGCGGCCGAGACCGCGGTCGCCTGGACGCTCGCGGTCGAGCGGCGCGGACCCACGGCGCTCGTGCTCACGCGGCAGGGCCTGCCGCAGCAGCCGCGCTCCAAGGCGCAGCTCGAGGGCATCGCGCGCGGCGGCTACGTGCTCATCGACTGCGCGGGCACCCCGCAAGCGCTGGTGATCGCGACCGGCTCGGAGATCGGCATCGCGGCGCAGGCGGTCAACGCCCTGAACGCCGCCGGACGGCGCATACGGCTGGTGTCGCTCCCATCCACCGACACCTTCGATGCCCAGGACGAGGCCTACCGCGAGGCGGTGCTGCCGCGCGCGGTCACGCGGCGGCTGGCGGTCGAGGCCGGTGCGACCCAGAGCTGGTGGCGCTACGTGGGAGCGGCGGGCAAGGTGCTCGGTATCGACCGCTTCGGCGCCTCGGGCAAGGGGTCCGATGTTTTCACTCATTTCGGCTTCACCGCCGATAATATTGCGCTCGAGCTACGCGCACTCCTGGAGGGTTGATGGCAATCAAAGTCGGGATCAACGGTTATGGCCGCATCGGGCGCAACGTGCTGCGCGCCCTCTACGAAGGCAAGCGCACCGGCGAGCTCAGGATCGTGGCTCTCAACGATCTGGGGGACCCGAAGACCAATGCGCATCTGACGCGCTACGACACCGCGCAGGGGAAATTCCCGGGCGAAGTGCAGGTCGACGGCGACTACATGGTCGTGAACGGCGACCGCGTGCGGGTGCTGGCCGAGCGCGACCCCTCCAGGCTCCCCTGGGGCGAGCTCGGGGTCGAGTACGTGCTCGAGTGCACCGGGCTCTTCACGACCAAGGCCAAGGCCGGCGCGCACCTCAAGGGGGGCGCGAAGCGGGTGGTGATCTCGGCGCCGGGAGGCGAGGACGTGGATGCCACGATCGTCTACGGCGTCAATGACGGAACGCTGAAGAGCAGCTTCACCGTGATCTCGAACGCCTCGTGCACCACCAACTGCCTGGCGCCGGTCGCCAAGGTGCTCAACGGCAAGGTCGGCATCGCCGCCGGCATCATGACCACCATTCACGCCTACACCAACGATCAGGTGCTGACCGACGTCTATCACTCGGACCTGAGAAGGGCGCGTTCGGCCACCATGTCGCAGATCCCGACCAAGACCGGGGCGGCGGCGGCCGTGGGGCTCGTGCTGCCGGAGCTCAAGGGCAAGCTCGACGGCTTCGCGGTGCGCGTTCCGACCATCAACGTCTCCCTCGTCGATCTCACCTTCAGCGCGAGGCGCGCCACCTCCGTCGAGGAGGTCAATCAGGCGCTGAAGGAGGCGGCGGCCGGCCCCATGAAGGGCATCCTCGCCTACAACACCGACCCGCTCGTCTCCATCGACTTCAACCACGACGCGCACTCCTCGATCTTCGACGCCACCCTCACCAAGGTGATCGACGGCACGCTCGTCAAGGTGTGCGCCTGGTACGACAACGAGTGGGGATTCTCCAATCGCATGATCGACACCACGCTCGCGTGGTCCAGGGCCTCATGAAGCTGCTGCGGATGACGGATGCGGAGCTGCGCAACAAGCGGGTTCTGATCCGCGAGGACCTGAACGTCCCGGTGCAGGACGGTGTGGTCACGAGCGATGCCCGCATCCGCGCGGCGCTCGCCACCATCCGTTACGCGCTCGACCAGCACGCCAGGGTGTTCATCGTGTCCCACCTCGGGCGGCCCAAGGAGGGCGCGGACGACCCGGCGCTGACGCTCGCGCCGGTGGCGGCGCGGCTCTCGGAGCTGCTCGGCAAGCCCGTGCCGCTGCGCAAGGACTGGCTCGCCGGCGTCGACTGCCCGCCCGGCACCGCCGTGTTGTGCGAGAACGTACGCTTCCTCAAGGGCGAAAAGCAGGATGACGAGGAGCTGGCGCGGCGCATGGCCGCGCTCTGCGACGTGTTCGTCATGGATGCCTTCGGTACCGCGCACCGTGCCGAGGCCAGCACCCACGGGGTCGCGCGCTTTGCGCCGGTGGCGTGCGCCGGACCGCTGCTGGCCGGGGAGCTCGAAGCGCTCGAGCGCGCGCTCAAGCAGCCGGCGCGTCCACTGCTGGCGGTGGTCGGCGGCTCGAAGGTCTCGACCAAGCTCATGGTGCTCGAAGCGCTGCTCGAGAGGGTCGATCAGCTGATCGTCGGCGGCGGCATCGCCAACACCTTTCTCGCCGCCACCGGGGTGGCGGTCGGCAAGTCGCTGCACGAGGGCGAGATGCTCGACGTCGCCCGCCGCCTCATGGACCGGGCGCGGGCCCGCGGCGCGGAGATTCCGCTGCCGAGCGATGTCGTGGTGGGCAAGGAGTTCGCGGCCACGGCGCACGCCGACGTGCGGCCGGTTACCGAAGTGCGCGCCGACGAGATGATCCTCGACATCGGGCCCGACAGCGCCGACCGCTGCAGCGCGCTCATCAAGGCCGCCGGCACCATCATCTGGAACGGCCCCGTCGGAGTGTTCGAGTTCGAGCAGTTCGGTGAAGGCACGCGCGCCGTCGCGCAGGCGATCGCGCGCAGCAAGGCCTTTTCGCTCGCCGGTGGCGGCGACACCCTCGCCGCAATAGAGAAGTACGGCGTCGAGGACGGGATCTCCTACATCTCCACCGGTGGCGGAGCCTTCCTCGAGTTCGTGGAAGGCAAGACGCTGCCGGCGGTCGCCGTACTGGAGCAGCGGGCATGCTGAGACGTACCAAGATCGTAGCGACGCTCGGGCCCGCGACCGACGACCTCGAAGTGCTCACCGACATGATCCGCGCCGGGCTCGATGTCGTGCGCCTGAACGCCTCGCACGGCACGGTCGAGGACCGCCGGCGGCGTCTCGCCGCGGCGCGCCAGGCCGCCCACCGCGCCGACCGTTGCGTCGGCGTGCTGCTCGATCTCGGCGGACCGAAGATCCGCATCGATTGCTTCCGCGAGGGGCGCGTCGAGCTCGCCGAGGGCCAGGCCTTCACGCTCGACACCGCGCTCGAGCCGACGGCCGGAACCATCGACCGGGTCGGGGTCGCCTACAAGGAGCTGCCGCGCGATGTCGCCGCGGGCGACACGCTGCTGCTCGCCGACGGCCAGATCGTGCTCGACGTCAGGAGTGTCGGCAAGACGGCAATCGAGACGCGCGTGCGCGTCGGCGGCACGCTCTCGGACCGCAAGGGTCTCAACCGCCAGGGCGGCGGCATCTCGGCACCGGCGATCTCCGATCGCGACCGCGAGGACATCCGCTTCGTCGCCGAGGAAGGCGTCGATTACATGGCGGTGTCGTTCGCGCGCGACGCCGCCGACATGGAGCAGGCACGCTCGCTGGTGCGTGCCGCCGGGGGCGACGCCCGCCTCGTCGCCAAGGTCGAGCGCCACGAGGCGGTCGACAATCTCGCCGGGATCATCGACGCTTCCGACGTCGTCATGGTGGCGCGCGGCGACCTCGGCGTCGAGATGGGCTACGCCGAGCTCACGGGACTGCAGAAGACCATCATCCACGAGACTCGCACCCGTAACCGCGTGGTGATCACCGCGACGCAGATGATGGAGTCGATGATCCAGAATCCCGTGCCGACCCGCGCCGAGGTGAGCGACGTCGCCAACGCCGTCATGGACGGCACCGATGCGGTGATGCTCTCGGCGGAAACGGCCACCGGGCGCTACCCGGTCAAGGCCGTCGAGGCGATGGCGGAGGTCATCGAGGGCGCGGAGAAGTACCAGCTCACCCATCCGCGCGCGCGCCATCGCGCGGTCGAGGGGGTGTTCAAGGGCAGCGAAGAGGCGATCGCGATGGCCGTCATGTATACGGCCAACCACATGACCGTGCGGGCCATCGTGGCGCTGACCGAGTCGGGGGCGACGCCGCTGTGGATGTCGCGCATCCGCTCGGACATTCCCATTTATGCCTTCACGCGTTTCGAGGCCACGCGCCGGCGCGTGACGCTCTTCCGCGGTGTCTACCCGGTGATCTTCGACGTCACGAGCTCGCGCTCGACGGACGAGCTCTACCGCTCGCTGTTCAAGCGCCTCCTCGAGCTGAAGCTCGTCGACCTGCACGACCTGGTGATTCTCACCAAGGGCGAGGCGTCGGGCGTCCAGGGTGGCACCAACTCCATGCAGATCCTGAAAGTGGTGCTCGACTGACGGGCTTCGACCGACGCCGCCTGCTGCGCGTCCTCAGCTCTCTGGGCGCGGTGGCCGCGCTGCTGGTCGTCATCGCTTTCTCGGTGCCCTACGGAATGCTGCGTGCATCGCTGCCGCGCCTCGACGGTGAGCTGCGCGAGCTCGGGCTCAAGGCGCCGGTGCGCATCGCGCGCGATGCGCTCGGGGTGCCGACGATCGAGGCTGCCAACCGCTTCGACCTCGCCTACGGCACCGGCTTCGTCCACGGCCAGGACCGCTTCTTCCAGATGGACCTGTCGCGGCGGCTCGCCGCCGGCGAGCTTGCGGAGCTCTTCGGGCCGGTGGCGCTCAAGCAGGACCGGAGGACCCGCCTCTTCAGGCTGCGCAGCGTCGCACGCGCGGTGCTCGCGCAGGCGAGCGAGCCGCAGCGGGCGCTCCTCGAGGCCTATACGCGTGGCGTCAATGCCGGGCTCTCGAGCCTCGGGTCCCGCCCCTGGGAGTACTGGGTGCTGCGCTCGCCGCCCGCCGCCTGGCAGGCGGAGGACACGGTGCTCGTCACCTACGCCATGTGGTGGGATCTTCAGTCCGGGGACTGGAGCTATGAGCGGCTGCGCCAGGAAGTGAACGCGCGCCTCGGCGGCCCCGAGTGCGGCGGCGGCTGGAAGTGCGCGCTCGGCTTCCTCTATCCGGAGCGCACCGAATGGGACGCGCCGGACGGAGCGGAACCGCCGTGGGCTGCTCCTGCGATTCCGCCTCCCGAGGCGCTCGACGTGCGGGATGCGCACCCGGCGCCGGCGGCGCATAGCGCGCGCGCCGTAACGGCCTCTCCCGGGTCCGACGGCAGGGCCGGCAGCAACAACTGGGCTCTCAGCGGACGCCTCACCGCTACCGGCGCGGCAATGGTTGCCGATGACATGCACCTCTCGCTGCGCGTGCCGGCCGTGTGGTATCGGGCACGGCTGCGGGTCGCGGGCCCGGGCGGCGCGGCCCTCGACCTCATCGGGGCGACGCTGCCCGGCGCGCCAGTGCTCGTGGTGGGATCCAACACGCATATCGCCTGGGGATTCACCAACAGCGCCGGCAACTGGATGAGCGTCACGCGCGTGCCCTGCATCGCCGTCGGCGCCGACAGTCTCACCACCGCCTCGGGCAGGGTTGCGCTCACGGTGGCGCGCGAGCGCATCCACGTGAAGGGCGGGGGGATTGAAGAGCTCGAAGTGAAGTCGGGCCCGGAGGGGGTGCTGTGGCAGGCGGACCCGGAGCGCCGCAGCTGCTGGTTCGTCGGCTGGCTCGCGCAGAACCCTGAGGCGACCAATATCAATCTGATGGGTCTCGAGCAGGCGACCACGGTCGCCGATGCGCTGGCGCTCGCCTCCGGCGTCGGCATTCCGCACGAGAATTTCGTGGTCGGAGATCGCGACGGGCACATCGGCTGGAGCATCTTCGGGCGCATCCCGAACGCCACCGGACCCAGGCGCGCCCTCGGCCCGATCGAGTGGACTACCGCGGCGAGTCATCCGCGCCTCATCGACCCACCGGTGGGGCGCATCTGGACCGCCAATGCGCGGGTGAGCGTCGATGAGAAGGAGCTCGCGCTCATCGGCGGATCGGACGCGCAGTACGGCGACAACTACGTGCTCGGCGCGCGCGCACGGCAGATCCGCGATGACCTGTTCGCGCTGCCGGGAAGCGCAAAGCCCCTCGACATGCTGCAGGTGCAGCTCGATGACCGCGCGCTGTTCCTCGCGCGCTGGCGCGAGCTGCTGCTGCACCTGATCGACGATGCGAGCGCCCGCGGCCACCCCGAGAGAGCGGAAGCTCGCCGCATCGTGGAGGGGTGGGACGCGCGCGCCGGCGTCGATTCGGTGGGCTATCGTCTGGTGCGCAGCTTCCGCGATCATACCCAGGACGCGGTCTGGGACATGGTGCTGACGGCGCTCGCGGTGCCGCGCGAGTACGACGTCGGGCCGCACTTCCAGTTCGAGGGGCCGCTGTGGCAGATGGTAAGCCGCCAGCCGCAGCACCTGCTGGCGCGGGAGTACGCCGATTGGCCGGCGTTCCTCGACGCGCAGCTCGATGCCACCCTCGCCGATCTCGGCAAGGAGTGTCCCGAGCTCACCCGCTGCACCTGGGGGAAGCACAACCTCGTGCGCATCCGCCATCCTTTGTCGCGCGCCCTGCCCGCGCTCGCGGGACTCATCGATATGCCCGCCGTCGAGCTGCCGGGCGACGGCTACATGCCCCGCGTGCAGCAGGTCGCCTTCGGCGCTTCGGAACGCTTCGCCGTCTCGCCGGGCCACGAGCAGCAGGGCTATTTCCTGCTGCCGGGCGGGCAAAGCGGCCACCCGCTGTCACCCTTCTACCGGTCGGGATTTCCCGCCTGGGCCCGGGGTGAGCCGCAGCCTTTTCTCCCGGGACCCACGCGATACACCCTCACCCTGAAGCCCAACTGACTTCATGGAGTGACGCCGTCGGCGCCCGGCCAGGACCGGCGCGCGACGGCCGTCACAGGGGGTTCAGGGCGGCGCGCTTCATAATAGGAGCCAGAAGGACTAATGGACGGCATCGGCGAAACCGGAATCTGGGCGGCCGATCGGCCGACCGTCGGGCTGGTGCTGACGGGCGGTGGGGCGCGCTCGGCGTATCAGGTGGGTGTGCTGCTCGCCCTCGCCGAGCTGCTGCCGCGCGCCCGCAACCCGTTTCAGGTCATCGTCGGCACCTCCGCCGGAGCAGTCGCCGCCAGCGTGCTGGCGGCCGAGGCGCATCGCTGGCGCCGCGCGGTCGCCGGACTCGAGCGCGTCTGGGCCAACTTCCGCTCCGGACAGGTGTTTCACGTCGACGCCCCGCACATGGTGCGCGCCGGTGCGCACTGGGTGCTCGCGCTCATGTCCGGGGGACTCGTGCTCTCGCCCCCCAAGTCGATGCTCGACAACACGCCGCTGCGCGAGCTCCTGCAACGGCACGTCGATTGCGCCGGCGTACGCCGCAGCATCGCCCGCGGGCACCTGCGCGCCTTTGCACTCTGCTCGACCAGCTACGTGAGCGGCCAGTCGGTGGCGTTCTTCGACGGCGTCGAGTCGATCCGCGACTGGTCGCGCGCGCAGCGCGTCGGCCGCCGCTGCGAGTTCAGCCTCGATCACCTGATGGCGAGTGTGGCGATCCCGCTGCTCTTCCCGCCGATGAAGATCGACGACGAGTACTTCGGCGACGGCGCCATGCGGCAGTTGAACCCCTTGAGCCCGGCGATTCACCTCGGCGCCGATCGCCTCCTGGTCATCGGTGTGCGCGCGCGGCGCGCCGCCGGCGTCACCGTCAACCGCCTGCAGCCGAGCATGCCGACGCCGGGCGAGATCTTCGGCTACATGCTCGACACCCTGTTCACCGACCAGATCTACGCGGACCTCGAGCAGCTCGAGCGCATCAACACTCTGGTGGAGAGCGCCCCCGATGCCGCCCGCGGCGAGCGCCACGTCGAGACGCTGATGCTCGCCCCGAGCGTCGATCCGCGTGAGATCGCCGCGCGCCACCTCACCGAGATCCCGCGCGGCCTGCGGGCGCTCCTGCGGGTGATCGGCGGACGCGACGCCTCCGGCTCGCAGCTCGCCAGTTACCTGATGTTCGAGGCCGGCTACACCCGCGCGCTCATCGAGCTCGGTTATCGCGACGCCATGGAGGCGCGCGCCGTGCTGCTCGCGTTCATGAGCGGCGCCCGCCTGCCGGCGGTGCTGACCGCACCCGGAGTTGCACAGGCGACCTAAAGGCTTCGACAATCGCGCTGCATGCTATTCCCAGAGGCCCAGCGCACGCTGCAGCAGCTCCTCGCTGGTGGAGATCGGCTTTCTGCAGCCGGCGTAGGCTGGCCGGCGCGCCAATGAACTAGGTGCCGCCGGCCGCCGCCACCGGCCGCACCCGGAACATGCCGGAGTCCGGCAGTCCGCTGTGCCGCGCGGTCACGTTGGGGAACTCGGCGCCGAAGTCCTCCGCGAGCCGGTCCACGATATAGACGGACCGATGCTGCCCGCCGGTGCAGCCCACGGCGACGGTGAGATAGCCGCGGTTGCTCGCCCGGTACTCGGGCACCCGGGCGCGCACGAAGCCGGCGATGTCTGCGATCAGCCTGGCGACATCGGTGCGGGTCTCGAGGAAGCGCACAACCTCGGCGTCGCGTCCGGTGAGGTTGCGCAGCCCCGGCTCCCAATAGGGGTTGGGGAGCGCCCGCGCGTCGAAGACGAAGTCGGCATCTCCCGGAATGCCGTCCTTGTAGCCGAACGACTCGAAGGTGATCGACAGCCGCTCGGCGGCGCGCTGCTCGACGCGCTGGTGCATGATCTCGCGCAGCGCGTGCACGCCCATGCGCGAGGTGTCGATCACGAGGTCGGCAGAGGACACCACCGGCTCGAGCAGCCGGCGCTCGAGCGCCATCGCCTCGCGCAGGTCGACGCTGCCGCTGCTCAAGGGATGGCGACGCCGCGTCTCGGCGAAGCGCCGCAACAGCTCGTCCTCGCCGGCGATGAGGAACACCACCTCGACCGCGAGGCCGCTGCGCTTGAGCTCATCGATCAGCTGCGGAACGCTGGCGATCTCGGCCGCGGTGTTGCGGGCATCGAGCCCGATGGCGGTGCGCTCGTAGGTGGGCTCGGGGCTGCGCACCGTGAAGGAGATGAAAGGCTTGAGGAGCGCCGCGGGGATGTTGTCGATGCAGTAGAAGCCCAGGTCCTCGAGCATGTGCAGCGCGACGCTCTTACCGGACCCGGACAAGCCGCTCAGGATGACGATGCGCACGGGGGTATGTTATCCCGCCGGCGCCGTGCTTGCTAAGCGCGGCGGGCGCGCTTCAGGAGCGCGGCGTGCGCCGCACTACCAGGGCGCGGGTGTTGGCGCGTTTTTCCTTGTGTTTCTTGATGGAGCGGTCGAGCTTGTCGGCCAGCAGGTCGATGGCCGCGTACATGTCTTCCTCGGTCGCGCGGGCGTGGATGGCGTTGCCGCTCACGTGCAGGGTCGCCTCGGCCTTCTGTCGCAGCTTCTCCACCGTCAGTACACAGTGAACGTCGATGACGCGGTCAAAGTGCCGGCCGATGCGCTGAAGCTTCTTCGCTACATAGCCGCGCAGCGATGGAGTGACTTCGACGTGGTGCCCGGTGACGTTGAGCTGCATGGTCCGTCTCCTTTTGGTGGTT
>Ga0307479_10001909_pt1 | contig 19046 bp, 9 predicted proteins | sample atmos_gasesECM4C_FD_203743 | JGI IMG/M metagenome (GOLD analysis project Ga0307479, IMG submission 203743) | Hardwood forest soil microbial communities from Morgan-Monroe State Forest, Indiana, United States - atmos_gasesECM4C_515 | ecosystem: Environmental > Terrestrial > Soil > Temperate... | reverse complement strand
CTCGTGTAGTAGATGGTCGCGCCCGGCGTCGCATCGCTCAAGGTTACCGATTGCGCGGATGTGTAGGTGCCCGGAACAGGGCTGAATGTCGGCACGGCCGCCGATGCAGTACCGAGGGGACCCCACGCTGTCACCTGGGTTTGACTTCCAGCATAGACTTTCCCGCTGGCCACGATCGGCGAGGTGAACTTGACCGCACCTCCAGATTGATCGCGACCGTTTGCAGCTTGGTTGCTGTTGTAAAGCATGTTCGCGAGGTTAGTTGCGTCAAAGGCGTACAGGATTTGGCAACAGTTTGAGGCGTACGTACTGTTATCAAGGATCCACATAATTCCGTTCGTGTTTCCGTTCGCCGAAATTACCGGCACACCGGTGGAGAACGAGAACACTTGATTGCTCTTCGATGTCGGAGAAGTCGATAACAGGCCGCTGTTGTTTGCGTTGAACGAGAACGCCGTTAGGTAATCGGGAGTGTTGCCGGCAGTTCCTTCAAAGCCGCCTCCCCAATAGACGGAGCCATTCCAGTAAGCTGGCGATCCAAAGATGCCGGCAGTCGCTCCTGGAATTTCCTGCACAATCTGGGTATCGATGCCACAGACAGAGCAGAACGCGCCCATGTTGTCGCGGTCGATTAAATAAAGGGTGCCTAACTTGCCCATTTGTACGAGCAAGTGAGTGTGTGCCGAACCACTAGGTAAATCCGGCAGCAAAAGCACTCCGCCCGAGCCAACGTCCAAGTCGCCGTTGCTAAGGCTTAGCTGATCGGAAGGTGTGAACCAATCGGCCACATCGAAAACTCCTGAGGACGGGCCACTCAACTTGATAATGCTATCGCCATAGTCGCCACTGGCTGAGCCGTCGTAGGTCCCGTTACCCGTTGCGAAAAAGAGATTTCCATTCGAATCTGTCGCGACACCGCCTCCCGCCATCCATACGCCTGCGTCTCCACCATTCGGCGACGTATTGAACACTGCTTCTTGAGCTAAGGAGGAGGCGCTGTACGACATTACCCAGCCGTGATAAGGAAAGTAGTCACAGTGTGAGCCCCAGCCGGTTACAATGTGGCCATTCTCTAAGAGCAATGCCGAACGATTGTTCTGCATTAATGGATCGAATGAAACTGTACTTCCATTGCTGCCGTCCCCTGTACCATTCACCGTCGCTGCGATGACGACTGGGCCGCCGAACTTTTCCGCGCTCGTCACGATGTCGATGGCGTGCAGACGCTGGAAATAGACTCCGTTCTCCTTCGTCCTGGCCACCAGATAGAGAGTTTTGGTGCCGGGATCAATTACCGGCGTGCTCGTGATTCCAATTTCCGGCACCAGATCGGTACAGCCAAGGTCTGTACTCGACGAGACAGTCGTGACGCCTGCGGTGGGGTTGATGAAACTTTTTTGCCATAACACCGCACCTGAGTCAGCGTCGATCGCGTAGAGGCTGTCGTGTTCGGTCGCCACATACAACACGTTGTGGGTGCCCCCGGCAATGTTCTGCACGCTCGGAACATAGAGTGGTTGCGCATAAATATAGCCGTCAACCGTAGTTGAAAATAATTTTCCAAACTGGCTGCTATTTACGTTGCTTGGATTCAGGATGGTTTCTTGGCTGTCTTGACCCGTGCGCGAGTTGTCATAGTGGTAGGTGGTTATGCTGACCTGCGGAGACGCCAGCCCAGACGCACAGAGAAGAAACGCAAATGTGCAAGCCAATGAGCACAAAAAAGGCGGAATTCTTCCGAAGTTCGGCTCAGGGATCATAAAATGTTTCGATCTCGAATGCCCGAGTACGTGGAACAGCTTTCGGGGCTTTTTGGGTCTGTCGTTAGTGCCTGATTCCAGCTATTCGGTTTTTGGGCAAATTTCTTCGGTAAGCATCGCCTAATCACCAGCGGTCGGGCGTTCGAGGCGAAACATGAATTGATGCGAGTCACTTTCGTCACGGCCGTTTGCCCAGTCGTCGGTACCGCAAAGATCGTGGTACTCCTTCCCGCCCAGCATAACAGGACCCCGCAAGAGTACCATCTTGCCATGTGCCGATTGAGACTAAGACGACTACGGCCTCCGGAAGCCTGACGATTAGACCGGACGGGTGCGGTTTCATTGTGTGTGGCTGAGAATCAACATGTTTTCCACTCGTACTAGGCAGCGCTGTCCGCTGCCATCGAGTGCCGCTTTCTCTCTTGTTGCAGAAGGCGACGCAGTGACCGCAAGTCATTAAGAAGCAGGCAGCTGACCTTTAGGTGTTCCCTAAGTTTCTCTAATTTGTAAAGCACCAACTGGAGCGCCTCAATACGACGCGGCGAGCCAGGTACCTCTTGCGTATCAAGGTCAGCTTTGACCGAATCTCGGGACTCCAAAACTGCTTGCCCTAAGAGCGTGAGATACTCGTGGGCACTTTCAATATCCTCGAATGGACTTATCGGACTACATTCCACGTCAGACCTCCCCTTATTATCGCGACCGAAGAAATCGCAATCCTCGGCGGATGCTTGTGCGATGCTTTCGGGAGAGAATTTCTGCAACAACAACGCCTGGCCAACATTCCGTAAGACGTGCTCACTTCCTGCCTGCGAGCGGTTTCTGAAGCTCGTATATGCGTTCAGTACCCGAGCCAGACACTTTTTTGCTTGGATTCGGTGCCCAACTCCAATATTCAGCTCGCATGGGGGAATAGGATAAAGACCGCTCGCCTGTGAAGCGCAGCCAGCCAGTACTCTGGATGACCCGCCGCACACCGCCCGAGCTCTCCGCCAGGGGAAGCACAAAAATGCATCTGACCTCCCTAGGGTTCTCAACCAGACTGTCCCCGATTCGCTTCAAGACGGCTCGCATCGTCTCGGCTCCGAACGGATCACCAAAATAAAACGTAGTGCCGTCCGTGTAATTCATCTCTGCTGCATCTTCCACGTTAACCTCGATCGGAGATCGTCGGCCTCGCAGCGTAGCGGCATTCGCTCGAGCCTTCTTGGCGAATTCCGCGGAGAGTTCAACGCCGACGCACTTTGAAATTCGATGCCGTGCCACCATGCAGAGGACGCGCCCGTGACCGCAACCGATGTCATAGAACACTTCCTTTGCACCGAAGGTCTTACAGTCGAGATACGAACGGAGAATCCAGTAGCTGACCGGCCCATTCACATAGGCATCGCCAAACCGGCTAGTTTCAAGGGCATACGGTAGCGGGCCCGCGATAACTGTATCAATTGAGTAGAGCGAATCGACTAAGCGGTCCAGTCCCAACCTTAATACCCATCGCACCCGCTGTGCATTTCGTTTCAGAAGGCTCATGCTTGTCTTGAGGGGAGGGCTGGGAAAAGAGCTGGAGGAGGACTCTCGGCGTTCAGGACAGCGCGGCGGAAGTCGTCTCCGCCCCATCTGTGCTCGGCGCTGCCTCTACTCTACTGAGCCAAATTTCCCGCCAGTACAGAAGATCGGCCCGGTAACATCCGCCGAATGCGAAGCAAGCACTGTCGCAAAGCACATCTTCCAGCATGACTGTATTCTGGAAATGTTTCATCTCGCCTGTTCCTTCTGCGATGAAATTGTCGGCACGACCTCTTACGCGGTATCGTCCGCCGCAGAAAGGGCGCATGTCCGGACTGAAGTGCAACCCGCGGTTTCGTCCGTCCTTGTTCAACGTCGCAACAATCTCATGAAGCGACTTCACCTTCACGATCTCTCCAGGCTCCAGACCGAGAAACTCGGTGGGTGTCTTGTCCAGCGTTCCGCGCACGGGTTCACCGATCAGCTTGGCCTGAGTCTTCCACCACATCCACACGAGGATACGCTTCAGCATCCCCCAGAGGCTGATGTTGCCGGTCGCAACGGCGCTGAAACATTTCTTGAAACGCTGCGCGCTCGATAGGTGAAGGGTGGCTTTGAGGAATTCACTCGACTGGCAGAAGAACTTGCCGCATTCGGTCATTGTCTTCAGGTCGCAACGGAACTCATTCGAGGATGCGCTCCCAGAATCTCGTCCGGGGATGCCGTTATGGCCAACATCGTCGACTTTCTCCAGCCACGCCTCCTTCCAGAAAATCGCACAACCGCGCTGGCAGCCGTCGTGTTTGGCGCCGGAGCAACGCACCCCTTGAAGTATCACGACGTCATTGTTCCTGAATTCCCTAACGAACGACTCGGTGTGACTGGCCAAGAACGCACCGTCAATGGTGGCTTGTACAACGCGATTGAGGACTCGGAATCGTTTACCGCAGAACTCCAGCATCTCCGGCATGAACGGCAGTTCGTCCAAAGTGCCTTTCGCGTCCAAGGTCCTGAGGATCTCCTGCGGCGTCCGAACCGCGACGAAATCACCGGCCCTCAGATGCGAAACCGTTCTGCTAAGGTTCATATCCTGGGAAGCCGACCGAATGGCAGCGGAAATGATCTGGGTTGTGCTCAATGGTTCGACGCTCATAACGGAACTTTCTCCATCAATGGAGAGTCTTCTGACTCTAAAGGCGTTGCAGCCGACGTCGGAACTTCGATGCGCTCCTTGAGTTGTGCCGCCAGCACCTTGACATGCGGTTCGAGCAACATTGAGTGGGGATTCACAGCCACCTCGACGATGTCGAGGCCGCCCAGAGCCAGATCACCCCAGCCCATGCTCGGGTCGGGATAGAACTTGTAATTGAACCGCGGTTTGAAGAGTGTCACTTGGCCTAAGTAAGGGAGCGGATCATAGTGCTCAGCCGCATAGTCGTTGATGGCCTGCACTTCAGCCTCCGGACCCGAGGTCGCACGGCTGACGCCGTCTGCTCGGCTTGAACCGGGCATCGAGGTCTTTAGATTCGCGAGTTCACCTCCGAATCCTAATCTCATCTTTTCACGCAGATACTGGAGCATGTCCCTCGAGCGCAGGTGGGACATGTTGGCGAGATGGAACTTTGCTTTTTGCAACAGGAAGGAACGGAAACTTACCTTGAGCGCCAAGCTGTAGTTGTACGTATCCAGCATCGCTACCAACGGTGCTTCCTCCCCCTCGCGGCGCAGGATCTGAGCCATCTCGTAGGCGATTGTGCCGCCTAGACAATAGCCACCTAGGAAGTATGGCCCGTGGGGCTGCACGCTTCTCATCTCGCTCACGTAGCAAGCCGCCATTTCCTCAATAGTGCGCAGCGGTTGGCTTTCCCCGTCCAAACCCTTTGATTGCAGGCCGTACAGGGGGAATTCTGGCGCGAAATGTTCACCTAAACTCCGATACAGGAGAACATTCCCACCTGCACCATGAACCAGGAAAAGCGGGGGCCTCGTTCCCTTTGGATTGATAGCAACCAGAGGCGACCACGAAGTATTGCCGTTCTCGCCTCGCAATTTGATGGCGAGTGCTTCAATTGTCGGGGAGGTGAACAGCGCGGCAAGAGGCAACTTCTTTCCAAATTCTTGTTCGATCTTCGCGAATAGGGAAACTGCGGAGAGCGACTGTCCTCCCAGATCAAAAAAATTAGCCTTCGTGCTGACCCGTTCAATGTTCAAAGTCTCACGCCACAAACGAGCGAGGCGTTCCTCAGCCTCGTTGTGGGGTTCAACGTATTCCGTGATGGGCTTCGCAGCATCGCCCGAGCGCAACGGGAGAGCACTGCGGGCTGGCCTGCGGCGTTGAGGCCGTTGTGTCTCGCTCAACATGGGCATCCGATCGAGTTGCTGACCTGCGTTCGAAATGACACTATGTAAGAGAGTCTGAAATCCATCGAGCCAATAACGGATGGTGTCGCCGTCGAAGAGATTGGTGTTGTAGTCACACTCGACCAGCAAGGTCTCACCTTCGTCGATCACGTTGAAACCAAGGTCATAGTGGAAATAGAATCTTGGGCCCGACGTGATGCGCGATGTGCACCCAGAGAACTGAACCCCGCTCAACGGCGGATCCAGGTTGAAGATCACGGGAGCAAGCGGAATGCGGCTCGGGTCGATTGGCACGTTCAATTTTTGAACGAGCGTTCCGAAGTTTGTATTCCAGTACTCCTGACCGTCGAGAATGAGTTTTTGGGTCTTGCTCAATTGATCGACGAACGACGCTCCCCGGTCCACTTGGACGCGGAATGGCAGCGTGTGTACACACTGTCCAACCAGCGTGTTAAAGCCAAGCTCACCCTGCCCCGCAAAGGGAACGCCAACTACGCAGTCGGCTGAACCGCTGAGCCGATACAGCCACGTCGAAAAAGCCGTCAGGAGAAGTGCAAAGGGAGTATTTCCCAACTCACGGCCAACACGCTTGATGTCCTGATAAAACTGCGGCGCGAGGCGCAGATTAGCCCGAGCCGCCTCGTAGGATCGCACCGCCGGCCGCTGGTTTGAAGTTGGCAAATCGAAAGGAGGTGGCAGTGTTCTGAGGTGGGACAACCAGAAATTTTCAGAGTCCTTCGCAGAAGCTGAGCCTCTTTCCTGCGCTTGCCATGAGGCGTATTCGCGCATCTGACTCGGCGGCTCAAGAGACAGCTTGCGTTTTTCGACGAAGGCGGAGTAAAAGGCGCTGATCTCCTCCAGAGCAACCCTGAACCCCCAGCCGTCACAAATAATCATTTGTGCCGTAAACACCAGCAGATGTTTGTTTGGCGATAATTTGATCAGCTGGAAGGATGCGAGCGGGCCTGCAGCCAGATCGAACAACTGCCGCCCGTCTTGTTCAAGGATTTCAGTCAATTGCGCAGCAGCATCAGCCGAGGCAAGGCTGCTCAGATCACAGGAACGCAGTTGGAGCGACATGGCTGGTCGCACGACAATCTTAGTTCCGTCTTCGCTCAAGGTTGAGCGAAAAGCTTCATGCCGCTTCACCACTTCAGCGATGGCGTGCTCCAACGCTGCAAAGTTAAGTTCACCCACAAGTTCGACAACATTGGTTCCGTTGCTTGCTGCAGAAGCTTCGGGACGCATTTGCGCTGCAATCCACATTTCCCTCTGCAGGTCGGTCGGCGGATATTCGGCTGAGCGGGCATATCCGGGAGTCGAGATTGCGTCTGCCGCCACCGTACAAGCGCCTAGCAGTGAATAGCGATTCTCCGCGTCGCTTGTCACCTTCAGCTTGGAGCGATTTCCGAAGATACCGTCGTCTACCATTGCTTCCACACTGTTAGTGAACCCTTGCACCAGGTGCTCGACATCCTGCTCGCTGTGGGCGTCAGTCATATAGCACGGGAAGCCCTCAACAATGTGAACACCGCGATACCGAAGGTGGAAACCCAACAAGTTGGCAAGCTCTGCGTGTTCGTTGATCCGAAGGTACATCTGCGAGGTGAAGTACGGTAAATCGATGTTCAGCTCATATTTCTTGAAGAGCGCATTGACCTGATCTGCAAGTGCAGTTGCCTTGTCAGAGACCCGCTTCTGCAGTGCGGGTCCCTCCTGAATGAGATGTTTCAGAGTCGCATGGGCGGCGGCAATGGCGAGAGGATGGCGCACAAAAGTCCCTGCGAAGAAAGTTACGCCCACCTCCGGAAAGGAATCATCGCCGTATTGCCAGAACCCGCCATCGAACGCGTCCATCACTGAACTGCGCCCGGCCACAACGCCAATCGGCATGCCGCCAGCGAGGACTTTGCCATAGGTAGCGAGATCGGCTTCAACGCCAAAGTAGGATTGAGCTCCTCCCGGAGCGCACCGTAACCCTGTGACGACTTCGTCGAAGGCCAGTACGATTCCAGCTTCCCGGGTGATGCGGCGCAATTCGTGGAGAAATTCCCTAGGCTGAAAATCCGGTCTGCGGCTCTGGACCGGCTCGACTAGCACGGCGGCGATTTCGCCGGCGTGCTTCTTGATGAGATCGAGTGTCTCATCCGTTCCGTACTCCATTACGTAGGTGTCGTCCACACTCTGGAACGGAATGCCAGGGGCGGAAGGCATGGTACGCAGCTGGCCGTCGCGGTTGGCTTGGCGAACAAGGACCTGGTCAAAGTTGCCGTGGTAGTCGCGAGAGAACACCACTACTTTGTCTCGGCCGGTGAAAGTACGAGACAACCGCATAGCGGCCTGTACCGCCTCGGATCCCGAGCAAGTGAAACTCGCCCGATCCATCCCCGTGAGTTGACAAATCATTTCCGCGACTTCACCCACAAGCGGCGTCTGGGGGCCGACCTCAAATCCCCGGCCCAGTTGCTCTTCGAGTGCTTTGGTCACGAAGGATGGCGAATGGCCGAGAAAAATGGGACCAAAGCCGTTCAACAGATCGATATATTCGTTGCCGTCCACATCCCAGAGCTTCGAACCCGATGATCGCTGGACCCAGATCGGGTACACAATTTCCTTCCAACGAGGGTTGAAGCCGGCGGCCGTGCGGGGATCTGCGAGGCGCGCCCGGTAACGCTGCGTTCTCTCTTTTGATCCGGCGGTCCTTCGTGTGTACTTTTCGATGAGCTGATCCAGATGTCGCTGTTGGTTGGCTGGAAGGGCCTGGGGTCCCGCGCTTCTAATCCCACTCGGTCCGAAACCTGAGGGCATTCTTACCACGCCTTCGTCTTTCGATTTCCCGGTTGGCTTGACATCGACTTCGGCCGGACTCTCAGCAGGTTTGCTGGCAGCGGTAGCTTGCGAGTCAATCGGCAACGGAGTGAGCGACTGAGGCACAACCGGCATTGCGATAGCTGGTGTCTCGGCGACCCAAATGGCGGTGTCTGCAGGAAGGCCTTGCAGAAGCCGCAACTGAGCGGTCATAAGTTCAAGCTGACGGAGAAGCACGCTTTCCATCCCAGCAACAGGCACGCGTCCTTCGTCGAGTGCTAGAGGGACAAATGCAGATGCGGCCTCGAATACTGGGTTCGGCTGCGCAGGAACCGGAGATGGGACCTGGATTGGCGAAATCAGCGAGGACACAGCAACCAATGGAGCAGCCGCCGTTTGGGCGGGCACGGGATGTACCTCCTCTGCTTCACTCACACTGAGAACATGATCTTCAGGCAGCTTCTCATCCACGTAAGACCCGAGAGCCGCTACGGTCTTTAGATCGCTGAACAGTTGCCGAAACGTGATTCGGATTCCAAAGGCTTTCTGGCAAGCAGCGCTGAGCTGGGTCAAAAATAGAGAATCGAAGCCCAGTTCCAGAAAAGTAGCGTCTTCCGCAATATTCTCCAGCGTGACGCCCGATAGCTCACGTGCGATCGCGCGAACCTGATGAATCAATCGTTCGCGTCGTTTATTGGCTGCCATCGCTTGATTCCCCTCCGACTTTTCGCCTACGAAGCATCTCCAGTTGCTGTGCCATGAGTTGCATCTGCTTTTCGATCACGCGGCACGCGTTGGAACGCGTTTCTGCGGAGACAGATGACCGCGCGGTCGTTAGAGATGAAGTCAACGTAACTATGGACGAGGCTTCGCTCTGTGGCCCGACAGGCTTGCCATTTCCTGCGCCGCGTTCCGCGACGTAGGGAATACTGAGGGCCGGTACCTGCTTGCCTTGTGCTGGGGGGGAGATCCAGTAGCTCTTCCGTTCAAACGGGTACGTCGGTAACGCCATCCTTCTCCTTTTCTCGTTCGAATAAAACACGCTCCAATCGGGTTCAATACCGCACAGCCACAAACGGCCCAGTGAAGTGAGCATGGACTCAATTTCTCCCTGGTGCGGGTCCTGGGGGCCGAGAGAAGTTAGAGTGGTCAGGCCGTCTGGCTTCGCGGATTGTTGCCGGACAAGTTGGGTCAGGGCCTGCCCAGGTCCAACCTCCAAAAAGGTGGTCGCGCCATGCTTCATGGCAGTCTCGACGGCCTGGCCGAAACGCACCGTCCGACGCAACTGGCCTGCCCAATATGAGCCTTCTGATGCAACCTGCCCGTCCATCCATGTACCCGTAAATGTGGATATCCAAGGGAGCGACGGCTTCTGCCGTCTTACGCTGCCCACCAGCTGCGTGAAGCGTTCTACGATGGGGTCCATCATGGAGGAATGGAATGCGTGGGAGGTAGGTAGCATCCGACAAAAAACATCGGAGGCTTCGAAATTCTCTCGCAGCTCCTGCAGAGTCGCCGTCGGGCCAGATAGTGTCGTTAGCAGGGGACTGTTGATCGCTGCGATGGCGACATCTTCAGGCAGCAGCCCTTCGAGTTCCGCAACGCCTCGGCGTACGGCGAGCATCGATCCTGACGGAAGGTCCTGCATGAGCTTCGCCCTGCCAGCCAGGATTCCGAGAGCATCCTCGAGCGTGAAGACGCCCGCCAATACAGCAGCTACATACTCACCAACACTGTGCCCAATAAGCAAGGAAGGTCTGATTCCCCAAGACACCCAGAGGCACGCGAGAGCGTATTCTAATGTGAAGATTGCGGGTTGGGTCACTCGCGTTTCGTGGATTCGCTTTTCAGCTTCTGCTTTACCCGCTGCTTCCGGATAGAGCACCGATCGAATGTCGAGCCCAAGATGATTCCCCAGACATTCCGCGCAACGATCCACTGCCTCGCGGAACACGGCTTCGCTCTCATAAAGCTCGTGGCCCATGTCGACGTATTGCGAGCCTTGTCCTGGGAAGAGGAAGACGAGCGATGGGGGCTGGGATGGCGCCTGAGCGGTGTAATTCGTCTCGCGATCTGGGGCCCTCAAACTCTCCACACCTTCCGCTGTGCTCACCGCACACAAAGCCTGACGATAGCGGAATCGTTGCCGTCCACGTTGCAACGTGAAAGCAACATCGGCCACGGAGCTATCCGGATGACTTTCAAGGTAGTCAGCCAGCCGGGTGGACATGGCTCCCAAGGCTTTGGGTGTTTTAGCGGACAGCAACAGCAACTGGGCCTTTCGCGAAGAGCCTGAGGAGGAGAGGGGGGCCTCTTCGACCACGACATGGGCGTTGGTACCGCCAATGCCCATCGCGCTTACTCCCGCGCGTCGAGGTGTATCACCACGCTTCCATTCCATTGGCGCCGAGACAGGAAAGAAAGGACTGTTGAGGAAATCAATCTTGGGATTCGCCGATTTGAAGTGCAGGAGCGGCGGGATGACCTCGTGTTGCAGTTGCAGCACCGTCTTGATCAACCCAGTGGCTCCAGCGGCGACATCGAGATGGCCGATGTGTGTCTTGCCTGTGCCCAGCGCGCAATACTGATTTCGAGTCGCTCCACCGCGACGAAATGCCTCTGTCAGTGCTGCTACTTCGATGGGATCGCCTAATGGAGTCGCGGTGCCGTGAGCTTCGACATAGGAGACGGTGTCGGGGTGGATGCCAGCGGCGGCCTGTGCCATGGCAATCGCCTCGGCCTGCGCGTTTACACTCGGTGCTGCATACCCAATCTTGTCGGATCCATCATTGTTGAGTGCGAATCCCTTAATCACGGCGAGGATAGAGTCGCCATCCGAGATCGCGTCTTCGAGACGTTTCAACAGCACTACGGCAACGCCGTGGCCAAATACAGTTCCGCAAGCATCAGCGTCGAAAGTCCTACACGTGCCGTCCGCAGAAGCTAGACCCTCTTCCTGGTAGCGGTAATCCCGCTTCTGAGGAAAGGTGATGGAAACCCCGCCGGCGAGCGCCATATCGCACTGATAGGTCAAAAGACTCGTACACGCCTGGCAGACGGCGACCAGAGAAGTCGAACAGGCGCTTTGAATTGTCATGCTCGGGCCGCGAAGGTTGAGCTTGAACGAGACCCGTGTCGGCATGAAGTCTTTGTCATTGCCGAGCATCGTTTGATAGTTATCTACCTGATAGTTCGCGCTGAAATCGGCCGCAAACGCCCTGTCCACGCAAAGATTGTGAAGCAGGTACGTGTTCATGGCGAGGCCGGCGTAAACACCGATGAGTCCGGGGTAGCATTCCGGAGCATGTCCAGCGCTCTCCAAGGCCTCCCATGCACATTCCAGAAACAGGCGGTGCTGTGGATCGATAATTTGTGCCTCCTTCGGGTACATACCGAAGAAGTCGGCATCGAAGAGGTCAGCACCCTCAATGACACCGCGGGCACGAATGAACTTCTGCCCCTCGGCCGTTGCCTCGTCCGTGGAAACTGAATACTCCAGCTGCTCATCACTGAAGCGCGATACAGAGTCCACGCCTTGTACGAGGTTTTGCCAGAACTGATCCACATCCCTGGCACCTGGAAATCTTCCTGACATCCCGACGATCGCGATGCCCCCAGGAGCAGCCGTTGGACTGTGGTCGCCCATCAATTACCTCCGCCGATTCCTGCCAGCGCTGATTGCCCGGCGCTGACGCTCTGCGCGGCTCAAGAGCTCTTTCCCGGAGTCACGTTGAACACCGGCACGATTGAACGACGCTGCCAGTTTTCGCACGGTGGTGTGCACAAAGAGCTCTGCTACTGAAAAGCTGCGGCCCGTTATCTTTTGTAATCGCGCGTGTGCCTGGGCCAGCCTGAGAGAGTTCCCGCCAAGATCGAAGAAGTCGTCGTCAATCCCTACACTGTCAACATTCAGTATTTCTTTGTAGATCCGGGCAATGTCGCCCTCCAATTCGGTTTGCGGCGCTCTGAACGGTTGTGCCATTTCGGAACGTTGCACGCGCGCCGCGGGCAATGCAGCGCTGTCAACCTTGCCATTAGCTGTCAGCGGGAGTTGACCGAGAAATACAAAATGTGATGGAACCATATAGCTCGGAAGCGTCGACTGCAGAGCGCGCCGCAATGTGTCAATACCCGGCACGCCCTCGCACGACGGGACCACATACGCGACCAAAACCTTCTCGCCATCGCATGATTCCCTTGCGACAACGAATGCTTCGCGCACATTGGGTTGCCGAGTCAGTGCAGATTGAACCTCTCCCAACTCGATCCGGAACCCCCGAAGCTTGACCTGTTGATCCGCTCGCCCCATGTATTCGATGTCCCCACCGGGCAATCGTCTAGCTAGGTCACCGCTTCGATAGAACTTCTCACCCTCGCGATCCGCAAATGGATTCTTAATGAAGCGTGCCGCCGTGAGTGCATCCCGTTTGAGATAACCTCGCGCGACTCCGGCCCCACCTACAAACACTTCGCCGGGTACACCGACCGGAACGGGTTGCAGTCCCGCATCGAGGAGATGGAGTTGCAAATCAGGAATTGGTCTGCCGATCACGCTACCGGGAGCCTCGCTCAGATCCGAACTAATAAGGGGCCGGTAAGTGACGTGAACAGTCGTTTCCGTAATCCCGTACATGTTAACTAGTTGCGGAATGACATCGCCGTATTTGCGGTACCAAGGTGCTAAACTTTGGAGGTCGAGCGCCTCTCCCCCGAAGATTACTAAGCGTAGGTTATCGAGCTTCTCGCCAGTCTTACTTTCGTCAACAGCAACTAGCTGGCGGAAGGCCGACGGAGTCTGGTTTAAGACAGTCACATGTTCGGTCGCAAGCAACTCGTAAAACCGCTCCGGCGATCGGCTGTCTGCGAACGGCACGATTATCAGACGTCCGCCGTACACCAACGCTCCCCAAATCTCCCATACCGAGAAATCGAAGGCGCTGGAATGGAAGAACGTCCAGATGTCCCGTTCATTGAACTGGAACCATGGCTCAGTAGCATCAAACAACCGCGAGACATTAGTGTGAGTAATCAGAACGCCCTTGGGCTTGCCAGTTGAGCCGGAGGTAAAAATTGAATACACCAAATTGTCCGGCGTAACGTTAGAACAAGGGTTTTCGGAACTCAGAGTCGCCCAAGCTTCTTCATCCTCGTCCATGCAGATGACCGTTGCAGTGGTCTGCGTCAGTTTAAGAGCTATCGGCGAATCAGTGATGACGACCGGAGCCTCAGCATCGGAGAGCATGAATGCCACACGTTCGCATGGATAACTGAGATCGATGGGCAGATAAGCTCCACCAGCCTTTAAAATTGCGAGCATCGCGACAACTAGCTCGGGCGTACGGTCAAGATACAAACCTACCAAGACATCGGGCCCGACACCCTTGCTCTGCAGGTAGTGCGCTAGCTGGTTAGCACGTGCGTTCAGGTCGGAGTATGTAAGCTGCTGTCGTGCATCGCCTGGCATCACTAACGCCACCGCGCCCGGCGTCTTCCGAACCCGCTCTTCAAAGCGCTGGTGGATGCACCGGTCGACCGGAAACGCCCGCACCTGCGAGGTAACTTCACCAACCAGCGAGCGGGCCTCATCGGTCGAAAATAGCGGAATCCTGTCCATCGGTTGATCCAACAGCGCATCCAAGGAGTCCATCAGGAAAGTGATCTGCGAGAGCACCCTTTCAACCGTTCCGGAGTTGTAGAGATCCGCGTCGTACTCTGCTTCGAACTCGCGCGAGAGAGAGAGAGCGTGCAGCGAGACAACTAAGTCGCACCGACTGAATGCTTCTTCAAGGCTTTCTGTGTCGTCGTGCACGTTTGCACTTACAACATCTGAGGAGGACAGTAGAACTCGAAATAGCATCTTGTCTGCTGGATAACCAGCTTGCCTTGCCCAAGTTTCAAGCTCTTCCAAGGAGCAGCCATTAGCACTCGCCGTTTGTGCTGCAAGCGCGCTTCTTGACAGACTGCTGCGGACATTCGGTGAACCTGCGAAATCGGTGCGCACTGGAAACACCTGGCCAACGTGTAGGCCGACCTCAACGGTCTCGGCGACTGTGTATCGGTGCAGAAGAATCTGTAGGAGTCCAAGCAGACCGTCGTGAGGCGCAATCCCCTCCCGATTACAAACACTGGTGAACTTCAACCAACAGCCAGCCGGAATCGCTGTGATCGTACGTGCGCGAGAATGAGATCGAGATCGAGGCCGCCGATCTGAAGGAAAGCTCGACCCACAGTGGCCCGACCGGAATCGTGTGAGCCAGTACTCCATGGCGTGCTGGCGCTGTTCCGCGATCTTGTCGAACTCCATCTTGTTAGGAAACAACTCCGACTCCATGTGACAGCGCAAACAATCCACGCTCTCTGCTGATAACCTTGTTAACGTTGGGACCGGAGGGAGGGCGAATCTAATGTTCGCTTGCAATCGAGGCACGGAACAAAATAGGCTTCATTTGAAACACGAGCACGTTTGCTTCCGAGTACCCAAGGTGGTCTCAGGGGAGCTAGGCCGTTGAAGACGTTCGTCTTGAATCAATAATGCAGAATCTGAGTAAACGCAGGTGCAAAATGTTGCACTTTTATATGACACGCATGCCTCTGTTCCATCCAATTGCCGCTTTTCCGACTAGACCTGGGTACTTTGGTAACGAGGAGGACTAAACCCGAGATCCGCATCTGTAGCGAGCAGCTTAGCTACTGTGCCGCGCGGTGGTACTGCATTCGGCACCTTGTTCCACGCGATAGACAATGCGGTCATCCTCAACCTTCGCATAACCGACGCGAGCGTACTCACTTCCATCGCCCTCTACACGCCAATTGTCGTGCTCCCGAACTAACTGCATTCCAGCACGTGCGCGCCACCAGTCATTGATTTCGCCGGGTCGTGCGATCCACAGGTTGTTATTACTCCTCAGGTCAGCCAAGTGCCTCAGCAGTTGCTCATAGATCTGTCTGGCGCGGGCCTCGATCACGTAATCAGGATGAATTATGAAGGTAGCCATTCCGTGTGATCGAGTAATCGTCGCCACCTGTTCTTCCCACAGCTTGGTCGAGTACTCACCGAGGATGTTGAATAAGGAGTAGTCCTGGGTGGCGGTCACAGGGATCTCGACTAAGTCGCCTATGAAATACGGCATGACAGTGCAGCAGCCTCCCCGTTGTGGATCGAGGTGGCCGACGCTGGGGACAGACATGTCGTAGGCGAAATCCAGCTCGTTCATCCAGTCCAGCCTGCGATAGAGCACAGCAGAGCGGAAGCCGCGCGCACGAAATGCCTTACCGTAACGATTGATCTTAGGGACTCTCTCTAGGAACTGCTCACGCGTGCTGAAAAGATGCCCATCGTGATTGAGATCGTGAACGTTTACCTCAAATCCTCTTTTCCGAATCGAATCCAAGAATGCCGGCGACACCTCGTACCGCTTCTCAGGGATCACTTGGAATGAGGTTTTGATTCCGTAGGAATCGTTGAGATCCATCAACTGGACACAAAAGTCCCGGCCAGCGCTGGTCTCCACATCATGCGTGATGCTGGCGCAGCTGGAATATCCTTCGGGCCAGAACCACACAAACGGGACCTCTGTTATCCCTTCCGACTTCATGGCCAAACCGAGCAGCCATTCGTAAAGGCGGTCCACCGTTCGGTCGACCGGCCAATGCGGAAATGGAATTCGGTCCCAGCCGCGCAAAGAGAGCCGCTGAACGTGCTTGCGCACATCCACCGGCATCAAAGGCCGTAGCAGGTAATAAAGCCGACGGACAAGGCTTCCACCGTTCTTTCTGCTGCTTTCGCCGCCAGGCCTGTACTTTTCGAGTCGCAGATTCGCAATCACCTCAGCGGGGTCAAACGGCAAATTAATCGTTTGCGCTTCCTGGGCAACCTGAGCGCAAGGCCCTAGGAAGACGGCATTCAGAGTCGGAAGGGGATGCGCTTCAGACAATCGTCCGTAACAGATCAGCCTCTCTTGTACTCGGAAGTACCCGGCGACCGGCCTCAGGTCGGCTGCAACCGTGAAATCGGCGGCCAGTTGTGGACAACGATAGAAATCAACCAGCAAGGAGGCGACAGATTGTGACGATGCCGTCAATGAAATCTACCCCACGTGCTTGTACAGTATCGTTCCTAGGCTCTCAAGCAGCGGATCCGGCAGATAGGCGCATGTTTTTTGGATGAGCCATAGTTTCCATCCGGACTCGACGTCAGTGTCGATGTGGGCAGGATAGCGATGATATGGCAGTGGAATCTTTGTCGAACCCCAGTGGTCCTTGAAGGCCACCAGCCCCCCGTTCTTCTGGTTGGACCGACCAAAATCAAAGCAGCGCGCGCCGGCCGCCTTAGCATCCTGGATCGCACGCCACATGAGTAGGAACATGCCCCCGAGGTTGTGGTAGGCGGCGTCCGAACAGCCATACTTGTAAACACCGGCGTCACCAAGGTGAATTGTGATTATGGCGGCAATTGGGCGTCCGTCTTTCGACACAACCCGCACCTTGAGGCTCTCCCCCAGGCAGTCGGCCAAATTGCGAAACCAGGCCATCGACTGGGGCGGCAGTTGGTGGCGGCGGCGCGTCCGCAACAGCAGCTTGTAGAACTTCGACAACAACTCTTCGGAGCGCCCCTCTTCGTACAACAATCCTTCCCGCTCTGCTTTGTGAATCTTGCGTTGCACGCAGCTCTTGTGGAATTTGCGAAACAGTTCGCCGAGACTAGGGGTCAGATCCAACTGGTGGAGGCAGTATGCCTCATCTGTTCCCATTCGCATCCTCTGCGAAATACCTGAATTCACCGCCTTAGAGGACCGTATCTCCAGATACCTGCAGCGGCTATGCTCCACTTCCGTCTTCAAGAAAGCGATCAGCACTTCGAGTTCGCGCGTGTCGTCTACCAGAGGATCGCAGTGGTCCGAGAATGGCAACGAAACAAGCCGGTAGCCGGTCGCCCAGCTGCGGACGCCACACACAACAATCCCGTTCGACAGTGGCTCGTCTGCCGGCGAAGTTGTTACCACCCGCGGCTCATAGCCGTACGTTCGGCGCAGCGCCTCAAGCCAGCCGGTGCTGTGGAAAATGCTCGCATCCGGATGCCGTTGCGTAAATTCGCTCCAGCGCGGATCGCGGAGGGGATCCAATATGGAAGCTGTTGTCCCTGTGTGCCGGCAGGACTCGATTGCAAGCTTAGGCATTGCAGTCATTGACATTTCGACAGATCCGGAGAACCGGTTACCCTACATTCGGGAGATTACACGCGAGAATAGCTTGAACCGTGAACATAGCAAAAGCCAAATGTGATGTTACAGGTCAGCAAAGAGCAGTACCAAGATCATCGCTAAAGCCGAAGCGTGGCCCTTCTTTCAGCAGTACCTGCCAGCACAGCAGCTTCAAAATCAATGGCTGCTCGATCATGAACGAATTAGGCGCGAACTTCTATTTCTAAGAGATGAATGGCTTCTCTATGATTGGCTTACGATGACCTTGGCGATACGTTCGGCAGCGTGTCCGTCCCACAACGGTGGCACCTGTCCCACTTTTCTCGTGCCCAACAGGATAAGCTCGATTTCACGTTGCAATCGAGAAAGGTCTCGGCCAACCAGGATATTTGTGCCTTTGTCTACTGTTATCGGGCGCTCGGTGTTCTCGCGTACAGTCAGGCACGGGACACGTAAAAAGGTGGTTTCCTCCTGGATGCCGCCCGAGTCGGTAATGACGGCTGTCGCGCGCCGCTGCAGAGCAAGAAAGCTAAGATAAGGCAGCGGCTCGAGGAGCTTCACGGTGCCATTGGTTCGTTTTGAACCGAACGCCGCAAGGCGCTCACGAGTTCGAGGGTGGACGGGGAATACGACGAAGAGTTCTTTGCTAATCGCCTGCAGGCTGTCCAGCATCTTGGAAAGCCAAGTCAAATCGTCGACGTTTGAGGGACGGTGCAAGGTCACCAACGCGAATCGCTCGGGAACATCCTCGATCACGCTCTGCTCGGCTCGGGGCAGCATGCGAACGAGTGTGTCGATCATGACGTTGCCTACAAGAAACACCCTCTTCGCATCTACGCCTTCGCGAGCGAGATTGCGATTTCCATCTTCGGAAGGTGTCAGCAGAAGATCCGCAACCTGATCGGTCAGAACGCGATTTATCTCCTCCGGCATGGTCCTGTCGAATGAGCGAAGCCCGGCTTCCACATGCGCCACTTTTACCAGGAGCTTAGAGCAGACAAGCGCCGCCGCGACCGTCGAGTTCACATCGCCGTAGACAATTACAAGATCAGGTTTTTCCTGTAGAACGACAGCCTCAAACCGGCTCATAATTTGCGCAGTCTGCTGAGCCTGAGAGGCCGAGCCCACTTGTAGGTTGAACTGTGGCGCTGGCATTCCCAGTTCTTGGAAGAATACGTCCGACATGTTGAAGTCATAATGCTGGCCGGTGTGCACAACGAACTGATCCACTCCATTGAACGCCGAGATGGCTCGTATGACTGGGGCGGCCTTCATAAAATTCGGCCGCGCACCAACTACGTGACAGATTCGCATAAGGCTTCGATTTGAAGAGATACGGGTCATGCTTTAGCAGGGCACACTTTGGACCCGACAGTTGCCGACGTCGTTCCCCAAGCAAACCTCGGTCGTG
>Ga0307479_10001908_pt1 | contig 19047 bp, 14 predicted proteins | sample atmos_gasesECM4C_FD_203743 | JGI IMG/M metagenome (GOLD analysis project Ga0307479, IMG submission 203743) | Hardwood forest soil microbial communities from Morgan-Monroe State Forest, Indiana, United States - atmos_gasesECM4C_515 | ecosystem: Environmental > Terrestrial > Soil > Temperate... | reverse complement strand
AATCGTGAAGACGGCCAAGACAGGAAAGATTGGCGACGGTAAGATATTCGTATCAAGGGTTGAGGAAGCAATCCGGATTCGCAACGAGGAGCGCGGTGAAAATGCGCTCTAGCCATTCACTCTTGAGCGGCGGGCAGCCCGCATGCTGAGCGCAGGACGATCAACATGACAGCCGCTCCACGCCCCAGTCTAAATCCGGGCCTCGTACCCGCGAAGAACATGCAAGGTTCTCGAACGCCCCTATCCGTCCTCGGTCCGCAGGCCGAGGCGGAACGGCAACGCATCCGGCAACAATTTGAAACCGGTACCAGTGCGCGAGAAACGTTGCGCGAGCTATGCGAACTGGCGGACAGCAACGTCCGGCAAATTTTTGAGGAGGTCCTGCGCGTCCACAAGCGCGAGCCACAAGGGCTTTCCCTGCTGGCGCTAGGCGGGTACGGGCGGCGCATGCTCTTTCCCTACTCCGATCTCGACATTCTATTCCTGATGGGAAACGAGAAAGCAGAGCAGGAATCGCGGCCGCTCATCTCCGAATTTTCGCGGACCTTGTGGGACATCGGATTTCGCGTCAGCTCGGCGGGGCGCACGCTGGAAGAGTGCCGGCGAATCGAAGAGGACAATGCGGAGTTCCACCTGGCATTACTGGATCGCCGGTTCCTGGCGGGCGATGCGGCGCTCTTCGAGAAGCTGGACACGAGAGTGCTGCCCGCGTCGGAAAAGCAGGCGCGGCCGTTCCTGCTGGCGGAGATTCACCGGCTGACCAGGGAGCGATTGACGCGCTACGGAAATACGATTTTTCACCTCGAGCCCAACGTGAAAGAGTCACCGGGCGGCATGCGGGATTATCAGGCCACCATCTGGCTGCGGCAGATCGTCGACGAAAGGAAGGGGATTCGAAACATCACAGCGGCGGAGGAAGAACTCTCCACCGCGGCCGTCGATTTTCTCGGCGCCATCCGGTGCTTTTTGCACTACAGCAACGGCCGGAACGATAACACGCTCACTTATGAGCTGCAGGCAGCGGCGGCGGAACGCGCTATGGGCGTGGGCGACGGAGTGGCGCGCACTCCTTCGGAATGGATGCGCCAGTATTTCCGGCACGCGCGCACGCTGAACCGGCAACTGTTGCGTTATCTCGAGCAGAAATCACCCGTATCGTTGACGCTGCGGCAGCGGCTACTCAATGCGGCACGCGCCGCCAAGCCTGAGCCTGCCAATGACAAGTTTTTCATGGTGCGCGACGGCCTGCTCGAAGTGCTCGACCAGGCGGTGCTGTCGGACCGCGCGGTCACCTACTCGCTGTTCGCGGAAGCGGCGCGCACAGGCACTCCCCTGAGCCGTGAAGCGGAGCGCAGCATCGGCTATATCCTGACGCATCCGGAACTCCCTCCGAAGAACAAGGAGATTAACTGGGCCACGCTGCGCGAAATTTTAGGGTCCGATTATCCGGGAGTGGCTTTGCGGTCGATGCAGCGGCTGGGGCAGTTGACGGAAATCCTGCCGGAATTCGGATTGATCGACTCGCTGGTGGTGCGCGATTTTTATCATCGCTACACGGTTGACGAACACACGCTGCGCACCGTCGAGCACCTGCAGGAATTGGCGGAGCCGCCGGATGAGCGAGGCGCGCATTTCGCGCCGCTGTGGAAGACGGCCGAGCGCCGGGATTTGCTGATCCTGTCGCTGCTGCTGCACGACGTGGGCAAGGGAATGCCGGTGGAGAATCACGTCACCGGCAGCCTGGCGGCCCTCGATAGCGCCGCCAGGAGATTGCATCTTTCGCCGGAAGAGAAAGAGGAAGTCCACTTCCTCATCGAACGCCACCTGGACATGTCCGCTACCGTGCAACGGAGGGACATCTTCGATCCCGCAACGGTTTCCGCTTTTGCGCAGTCCGTCACAACGCTGGAAAGGCTGCAAAGATTGTGCCTGCTGACCTATGCGGACATTCACTCCGTCAATCCGGAAGCGCTGACGCCGTGGAAGGCGGAAATGCTTTGGCGGCTCTTCGTGGCCACTTCCAACCACTTCAGCCGTACGCTGGACCGCGACCGCTTGCACGCGCACGATGAAGTTCCGTTGCTGGGAAGGGTCAAGGCTCTGGCAGGCGACGCGAGTACCGAAGCGCTCGAGCGCTTCCTCGATGGATTCCCGCGGCGGTATCTCGCGGTGCATTCGGCGGCGGAGATTGCGGCGCACTTTGCGCTCTACCGGAAGCTGGATGCCGATCCAGTACAGACGGAACTCCTGGCCACGCGCCATGGATTCTCCCTGACGCTGCTCACGGCGGACCGCCCGGCGCTCTTCGCGACGATTTCGGGCGTGCTGGCCGGCTGGGGCATGAACATCAACAAAGCGGATGCTTTCGCGAATGCCGCCGGCGTTGTGTTGGACACCTTCCACTTCGCGGATCTGCACCGGACGCTGGAGCTGAACCCCAGCGAGGCCGAACGCTTCCGCAAGAGCCTCGCGGATGTCGTGAACGGAAAGGCGGCATTGGAGCCGCTGCTGAAGAGCCGGGAGAGCGCCAGCCGCGGACGCGTGCCGAAAGTCAGCGTCGAAACGCGCATCAGCTTCGACGATGCGTCTTCCGCGCACAGCACGCTGCTCGAAATCGTTACACAGGACCGACCGGGATTGCTCTACGATATCGGTTCGGCGCTGGCGCGCCTGGGATACAACATCGAAGTGGCGTTGATCGACACGGAAGGCCACAAGGCCATCGACGTCTTCTACCTCACCGCGCAAGGCAAGAAGCTCACCACGCAAAAGCAGGAGCTCCTCCGCGAAGTGCTCCAGGGAACTCTGGTTTAGCCGGCACTCTTGGCCCGCCGCAACAGTTCAGTAGTCCCGAACCGAGGACGCACCGAACGTTGGAAGACTGGACACATTCCAACCTCCTCCCAGTGCCTTGATCAGGAGCACACTGGCGTCCAGCCGCCGCCGCAGGATATCAATGGCGTTTCGCTCGTTGGCGAGCTCGATCGTCTGCGCGGTGATGACCTGGAGATACGTGTCGACGCCACCTTTGTAACGGTTGGTAAAAAGTTGAAGAGATTCCTGCGATGACGCGACGGCCTGCTGTTGCTGTTGCGTTTCGTTTTCGAGAATGCGCAAGGCCGCCACGTTATCTTCGACTTCCTGGAACGCCGTGAGTGAAGTCTGACGATAAGTTGCGACCGCGGCATCATAGTTTGCGCGCGCCGATTCGGATGTGGCGCGACGTCGCCCGGCATCGAACAGGGTCTCGGCGAGGACAGGACCGACAGCCCAGAAGCCGCTCGGCCAACTAAACCAGTTTGAACCCTGCGAGCCGGAGAATCCGGCTGTTCCGGCGAGGGTCACGGTGGGAAAATACGCCGCGCGAGCGATGCCGATCTGCTGGTTGGCCTCCGCCACTCTACGCTCCGCGGCGGCAATGTCCGGGCGTCGCTGCAATAGTTCAGAAGGAAGGCCAACCGGGGTGCTGGGAGGTTGGTGGTTGAGCGGCGCTGCGGCGAGGGTAAATTCCGCGGGCGGCTTTCCGATCAGAATCGCAATGGCGTGTTCGAATTGCGCTCTTTGCACGGTGACATCCGTGTCTTGCACGCGGGTGGTGTCCAACTGGGTTTGCGCTTGGGCAACGTCGGCTTTGGGGGCCACACCTCCTTTGAAGCGATTGAGCGTGAGCTGCAGGTTGTCGGTATAGGCTTTTACCGTATCGTCGAGAAGCTGCTTCTGAGCGTCGGCGCTGCGCAATTCGAAATAGTCCAGGGCGAGTTCCGCCTCGAGGCTGAGCTTCGCGGTCTCGTAGTCGGCAGCGGTCGCCTGCGCTTCTTCCCGCGCGGCAGCGACGCTGCGCCGCACGCGGCCCCAAAGGTCCAGCTCATAGGAAAGGTCAAAGGGCAGCACGAAATCACCCTTGCTGGACTGCTGGATCTTCGACGGAAAGTTCGGAGAAAAATCTGAACTCTTGACATAGCTGGCGCTCGGCGAAGTGGAGATGGCCGGAAACTGTGCGGCCCGATTGAAGCGAATCGCTGCACGAGCTTCGCGGAAGCGCGCCTCCGCTACTTTCAGGTTCTGGTTGGAACCGGCGATCTGCTCTTCCAGCTTGTTGAGTTTGGGATCACTAAAAATCTCCCACCAGTTTCCGCGGCTTATCTGGTCGCCCGGCCGCGCGGGCTGCCACTGGTCCGACTCCTTGAACGAACCTGGCACTTCTTCCTTATAGGCCGGTGTCGTAGGCACGGCGGGCTTGACGTATTTGGGGCCGACGGTGCAACCCTCGAGCGCTACGATCAGCAGCACCAGAAGCAGCGCGAGGATGCTGGTGAAGATGAAACGCATGGCCGCAAAGAAGTACCTCATCGGCCGGATCCTCCGGTTGGTTTGTTGCTCAGGCGCACGGGCATGCCCGCAACCAGCGAGTCCGAGGGGTCAACGATGATGGCGTCGGTTGGTTGCAGGCCGGAAACGATTTCTACAGAGTTGCCGTAGTCGCGGCCGATCTTGACGGGAACCAACTCGGCTTTTCCATTGCGAACCAGCCCGACCTGCAAGCCCTCTTTGCGAAAGATCAACGTATTCGATGGAACGGTTACCGAGCGCGTCTCGTCGGGCAGCTTGAGATGCACAAAGACGTAGGCGCCCGGCAGCAGTTGGCCGGTCGGATTGTCGACATCGACTTCAACAAGCAGCGTACGCGAAGCGATGTCAATGGAGTTGGCATTGCGAACGAGAGTGCCATGGAAGGTTTGGCCCGGGAATTCATCGAGGGTCAAGGTAGCCGGCGCACCGGAGCGCGCGGCACGGGAGTACACCTCGGGAACCGCGACGTACAGGCGAAGCGTACGAATGGCAGCCATGTGAAAGAGTTCCTTCGGCTGTGAGCTGGCTCCCGCATCGATGAGTGCCCCGATGTCCGTATGGCGGGCGGTGAGGATGCCGTCAAAGGGAGCGTAGACCTTCTCGAACGCGCACAGCTGCTCCAGGCGTCGCACATTCGCGGCGCTGGATTGGGCCGCGGCCGTCACCGCGCTGAGATTGCTGGCCGCCTGGTCGGTTTCCTGCTGGGACACGGAGCCCGTGCTCACTAAGTCTTGCCAGCGGCTCGCGGTAATTTTGGCGATGTTCAGGTTGGCTTGTGCGGTATCCAGGTCCGCTCGAGCCTGCAGCAGCTGTTGGTCGACTTCGGGTGTTTCGATCTCCGCGAGCAATTGGCCTTTCTGGACGTGCGCGCCAATATCGAAATACCAGTGCTTGAGATAGCCACTGGTTCGCGCATAGATCGGCGCGTCGCTGAATGCCTGGGTATTGCCGGGCAGGACAATTTCCTGCGTGGGGGCGCCTTCCCGCGGAAAGACCACGGCGACGGTGGGAATGGCGGCTTCTTCCGTTCGTTGCGTTAGCCGCGATTCGGCCACCGCGCGCGAATGGATGCCGGAGTAAATGAGGAGAGCGAGTGCAGCGAGCGCGGCTGCCGCGACAAGGATTGCGGTTATGCGCCGGGCTCCGGGGCGAGAGTGAAATCCCTCCGGACTCGGTTGCATGGTCTGCCCTTCGTTCGTTTCTGGTTCGGGGGTGGTCGTCACATTTTCCTCGCTCGATGTCATTCGTTTTCCTTCAACTCACGCTTGAATTGGTTCGGGCTCGCCCGTGGACTTTCCTTGGACGGCCAAAGGTTCACGTCGTCCGTGTAACAAGCTGAAGACCGCAGGGACGAAGATCAGAGTGGCCACGGTGGCGCACAACAGGCCGCCAATGACGGCGCGACCCAGGGGCGCATTCTGCTCGCCGCCCTCGCCCAGCCCGAGAGCCATGGGAATCATGCCGATAATCATGGCCAAAGCGGTCATGAGCACGGGGCGAAACCGGGTGAAGCCGGCTTCGATGGCCGCTTTGACGGGATCCCCGTGGTGCAGCAGCAGTTCTTTGGCAAAAGAAACCACGAGAATGCTGTTCGCCGTTCCGACGCCCATGCACATAATGGCGCCCATCAAGGCCGGAACGCTGAGTGTTGTATGCGTGAGAAACAAGAAACCGACGATGCCGGCAAGCGCGGCAGGAAGTGCCGTGATAATGATGAAGGGATCGAGCCACGACTGAAAGTTCACCACGATCAGGAGATAGACGAGAACGATGGAAAAGACGAGTCCGCCCAACAAACCGAGGTACGAGGAGCGCATGGTTTGTAACTGACCACGGACAGTCACGAAGCTCCCGCGCGGCAAGGACTTTCGGTTGGCATCTACGATGCGCGTGACCTCGCGGCCCACCGCTCCCAGGTCGCGACCCTGGACGGCCGCGTAAATATCCACCACGCGACGAATGTTATAGTGGTTGAGCACTTCCATCTCGTTCGTTCGGTGGATGGAAGCGACATCCGCGAGAATTTCAGGGCGTGCGGCGGCCGCGGCATTGAGTGGAGTGTTCTGAAGGTCTTCCAGGGATTGGATGGAATATTGCGGAGTCTGGGTGACCAGATTGTAGCTAACACCGTTCTTGTAATTCAGAAAAAACATCGGCGTGATCTGAAAGCTGCCGCTGAGTGAGTTCAACAAGCTATTGGCCACATCGCGCTGGGTATAGCCGCCCTGGGCTGCCTTGGTACGGTCCACGGCTACATCGAACTCAGGGTAATCAAAGGCTTGCTGTATTCGCGCATCGGCAATACCCGGAACCTCCTCGATTTCATGCAGCATGCGGGCTGCGACTTCGCGATTGCCCTCGATATCGGCTCCCTCGATTTGGATATCGATGGGCGCCGGCAAACCAAAGTTCAAAACCTGAGTAACGATATCCGAGGGCAGGAAGTAAAACGTCGTGCCGGGGTATTCGCGGGGCAGCCTCTCTCGCAGGCGCTGAACATAGTCTGCGGTGGCGTGGTGATCTTCTTTGAGAGACACCAGAATGTCGGCGTCGCCCGCTCCAATGAGGCCCGATGTGCTGTGCATGAAATTGATGGCGCTGTAGGGCAGGCCGATGTTGTCCAGAATATTGTCCACCTCGCGCTCGGGGATTTCGCGGCGTATCGTGCCCTCGATGAGATCGCACAGCTTCGCAGTCTCTTCGATTCGCGTGCCGCTCTTGGCGCGGAGATGGAGGATGAATTGACCGCTGTCGGTGTTCGGAAAGAAGTCCTGACCGAGCCACGGCACAAGGAGAAACCCCGCAACGCAGGCCAGAAGAAAGACGGGGATGAAAAGGGCCCGCCGATGTACAAGCACTGTGAGCAGGGCCTGGTAGGCATTCCGAAGCCGTTCGAACCCGCGCTCGAACGCTCGCTGGAACCGCACGAGAGGATTCCGTGAACCGCCAGCATCGCCCTGCTTTGCTTTCAGGAGATACATCGCCAGCGTAGGCACCAGCGTTCGCGAAAGGATGTACGACGCCAGCATAGCGAACACTACGGCTTCGGCGAGAGGCACAAACAGATACCGTGCAACGCCGCTCAAAAGGAACATCGGCAAAAACACGATGCAAATGCAAAGCGTCGATACCAGAGCGGGAACCGCGATTTGCGCCGCTCCTTCCAGGATGGCGTCGCGCTGGGCATGTCCTTCTTCGAAATACCTCTCGATGTTTTCAATCGTTACCGTGGCGTCGTCCACAAGAATTCCGACAGCGAGGGCCAATCCCCCGAGGGTCATGATGTTGATGGTTTCTCCGAGAAAGCTGAGGGTCATGACGGACGTCAAAATGGATAGCGGAATAGAGATAGCGATGATTAAAGTGCTGCGCCAGCTTCCCAAGAATAACAAAATCATCAATCCCGTGAGACACGCGGCGATGATGGCCTCGCGGATAACGCCGTTCACAGAGCCTCGGACGAAGATGGACTGATCGGCGAGCGGCAAAATCTTCAGTTCCGGAGGCAGGGTCTGCGCGACACGCGGAAGCAGGCCGCGGATGCCCTTCACGACGTCGAGCGTGGAAGCATTACCCGCCTTGAGGACTGACACGAGAGCGCCGCGACGACCATCCTGGCGCACGATGTTGGTTTGCGGAGCAAAGCCGTCGCGCACATTTGCCACGTCACGGAGATAGATCGTGGAGTTCCCAACGACCTTGACCGGGAGGTCGTTCAACTCAGGGACTGTTTTCGGACTGGCGTTCAGCCGAATGTCGTACTCGAAGGGACCCATCTTTGCCGTGCCGGAAGGCACAATGAGATTCTGCAGCTGCACGGCAGTCAGAACATCCTGTGGCGCCAGGCCTTTCGATTGCATCAGCCCTTGGTTCAAATCCACCATGACCTGGCGTTGCTTGCCGCCGTACAAGAAAGGAATGACGGCTCCCGGAACCGTCACCAACTGGGGCCTCAGAAAATTCTGCCCGAGGTCGTTCAACTGCTGCTCCGTGAGTCCGCTTCCGGAAAGGCCTAGCTGCAGAATGGGGACGCTCGAAGCGCTATAGTTGATGATTAGGGGAGGCAGAGTGCCCGGCGGGAATTGGCGAAGGGCAGTTTGGGATATGGCTGTTACCTGGGCATTCGCGGTGTCCAAACTCGCGCCCTGTTGCAGATAAATCCTGACGATGGCTTGACCATTTACCGTAGTCGATTCGATGTGTTCGATATTGTCAACGGTGGTGGTAAGCACGCGTTCATAAGGGCTCGTGAGACGGCCTTCCAGTTCTTCGGGATTCATGCCTGTGAACTGCCATGCGACGGCAATCACCGGGATGTTGATGTTTGGGAAAATATCGGTCGGCGTGCGCAAGATCATGATCGGGCTCAGGACCAAAATGAGTACGGCAAGAACGATGAAGGTATACGGCCGGTCCAGAGCGACTCGAACAATCCACATAACTAGAACTCCTTACACTCCAATCACGAACTGATCGCGGGATGTATAATTGTCAGATGAGACCGAACAGTCTCTTGTTACATCAAACCTTCGTGTCACGGTGCGCCCGGAAAGCCTGTTTTCGGGACATCCAAGCGGTCGAATGGCCCGTTAAAGCACCTGGAACCAACGCTCATCGGGACATCAGGACCGGGAGGCCCGCCTCGTACAGGACCGTCTTTGTGACGCCGCCGAACATCCACTCTCGCAGCTGGGTGTGGCCATAGGCGCCCATGACGAGGAGATCGGCGCCGAAAGCGGCAGCCTGCGACAACAGCAGGCGACCCACGTCTTTTCCGTCGGACGACAGGCGTCGTACCTCCACATGCGCGCCGTGACGCGCCAAGTGGCGCGCGATGTCCGCCCCCGGCTCCTGGCCGTGACCCTCCGGGCGGCGCTGATGGTCGACGACCAAGACTTCGACCGCCTCGGCCTTCACAAGCAATGGCAGGGCGTCCGCCACGGCACGGATGGACTCGCGCGTGGCATTCCACGCCACCAGGATGCGCCGGACAGGGGATACCGTGTCGCGTGGCGGAAAAACGATGATCGGGCGGCCGGAGCTCAAGACGAGGGACTCAGCGAGGCCAGGAGGGCCGGCCGTCTGGCCGGCAGATTCCGGGCGGGCGATCACCACCAGGTCCGCGTAGTACGCATGCACGCCCACCTCACTGCTCAAATAGGGCAACGATCTCCACTCCGACCCCGGCCGGATTCCGTGACGACGGACGATGTCCTCAAAATGGGCCCGGTGGTCCGCCTCGATGCGCTCAAGTTGTGCTTGGTGCACCTCGATCGTGCTCTGCATGCCTTTACCGCGGGCGAACGTCTCCGCCGGTGTAACTATCGGCTCCGGCTGCATGAATACGCTGATTAGGCGCGCGCCGTGCTCCTGGGCGAGCATCCCGGCGAACTCCAAGATGCCCGCAGTCTCGGTGCGCCCGTCGATGAAGACCACGATTTCCCCCGGCCCGGCAGTGCCCTTGTCAATGCTCAAGGGGGCAGGCTCAGACGGAGACCATGTCGATTCCTTGTTGGCCATACGTATTCCTCCTTCTCGTCGCTCTAGTCACACGCGCTGCAGGCAAGCCGGTGGGGTGAGATGCCGTTCGCGTTACGGCTCGCTCGCAACGCCTGGTTTCCGTACGTCCGCGTGGACTTGACGGAACGCTTCAACATCTGGAGCAGTTTTCTTCGCCCGTGGAACACCCGGCCCTTTACTGCCGCGACCGAGAGGCCCATGACTCGAGCGGTCTCTTCTGTGGATAACTCGCTGAGTTCCCGCAGTTCGATTGCTTTCCGTATTCCTGGCGTTAACTCATTCATACCCGCGGACAGAATTCGCTCCCGCTCCCGCTGCAAGCAACTATCTTCAGGGTTCGGGCTTGAGTCGGGAAAATCCAGCGACAGATCAGTTTCGCTCTTCGTGCTGGACTCCTCGATCGGCACCTCACGGAATCCGCGCTTCCTGCGCAACAGCATAAGTGCCTCGTTGATGGCGATCCGCGTCAACCAGGTGGAGAATAAGGAATCGCCCTCAAACTTCTTCAAATGAATGAACGCTTTTTGGAAGCTCTGCTGCACGACATCTTCGGCGTCCTCCCGATTGCGGGTGATGCGCTGAGCCAATAAAAAAATCCTGCGCTCGTGCCGTTCGACCAGCAGCTCAAATGCGCGAGTGTCCCCGGCTTTCGCGGCGGCAACCAGCACTGCATTTTCCTCCGCAACGAGACGATCGGGGGAAGCGCTCGTTGCATTCGCTCCCGCGGCTGCATCCATGAGTTCTACCGGCATACTGCTGCTCCTTCTCTGCTCGCATTAATTCTGTTCGTGCTTGACCGGCTCTTCTGATTGTCTAAATTGAATCGCAACCCCGAGAGCCCTCTTTCACTAACGTAGGCCGCACCGTGTAAAGAAATCATAAGAATTCCATTCGTCTGGCCATGCGCTACGAACTAACTTCCAAGATTGAAATGAACCGTGACTTCCATTTCGACAGCGACCGGCGTTCCATTGAGCAGCGTTGGTTCATACTTCCACTGCAGCACCGCCTTCAGTGCCGCGGGTATCAGCAGGGGGTGGCCGCTCAAAGCGCGCGCTTGCACCACGTTTCCGTGCTCATCGATCACCGCGTTGACCACCACGGTGCCCACGACGTGCGTTTGCTTCGCAAGTACCGGATACTCTGGTTGGACCGAATAAGTCTGCCGTGGTGCCTTGAGGTTGGAGCCAACGCGAACAATTCGCCTCGCTGCGGGCCGCGGCGGAGGTGGGACCGGCATGGAAGTCCCCGTGCCACCAATAACTCCGCCGAGTGTACCGCCAAGTTGTCCCCCGGCCACGCCGCCAGGGACGCCTCCCGCTACGCCTCCCAAGTCCGGCTCGGGAGCTCCGTTATCGAGAGAGACCGTCTTCGGAATCGAGGCCGGCGCAGTTACTTTTCCCAACGTGTAGGTGAGATTCGGGCGCGTAGATGTTATGTGCGGAGCCACCACCCGCCCCGCCGGTGGTGCAGGCGGAGGCGGCGCAGCAGGAGGAGTCACCAAGAGTGTGTCGTCGTACTTGCGTAGTTCGATCGTCCCCGTTGTGTACAACGGCACGATGATCAGCGTCGCGAGAATCACAATGTGCAAACCAGTCGCGGCGGCCCACTCGAGAGGGCTCCTTCGTGCGTTCTTTGTCGTAGGAGTCTCGAGCAACGCCTTCAGAGAGACATCGTTCTGTGTTGTTGGAGCCAGACGAACCGGCCGCGCTGGCGCCCCTGTGAAGCCTTTTTGGGCCGGATCGAATAAATGCATCGGATGTGTAGTCATTGGCCCTCCCCTCGTGCCGTTCGATCGGCGGAAAAGCTTGTCGCATTTGCTCCGTCGATCGCTTCCATGAGTTCTACCGCTGCTCCTTCTCTGCTCGCATTAAAAGCGCTCTCGGTTGATCGACTCCACGAATTTGCCAGTGGTCTTCACCTTCTCAAGCACATGTTTTGTGTACATACCGCTGGCTATGAGCTGCGCGCCTTTCCTGGAAATAGCCCGAAGCAGTCTTTCCCCGAATTTGTCAATGAACGTGACGTTATTAAGGTCGACGATGCAGGCTCGAACGTCCTGGCTCCGGTGCATCTTCTTCCAGGCTGTTCTCAGCTCGTCGACCCACGGCCCGACCAGCCGGCCTTGCAGAATCCATCGCTTTTCCGTCGGCGTCTCAGTGATGGTGATCTTCAGCATGTCTACCCTTCTCTCCTGCCAAACCGATTCGCGCGCGTCCCGGCTACGGGAGCGCCACGCTCTATGCGGTTCGCCGCCCTGCGGTAAGCGATTTCGTTGTTGCTTCGCAGCCCTGTTCTTGGGTTGCGTGCCGGCCCCTTCCGCATATGAACTTCAGTGCCTCCACGCCTAAACGAGACCTCGTCCATCGCCAGCTTCATCAGGTGGATGCCACGACCGTGCTCGGCCGTCAGCCTTTCGAATGCCAACGGGTCGGGAACCGCGTTTGGATCAAACCCTTGCCCGCGGTCCGTGACGATAATGGACACTCCCTTTCCCAGCTCGCATCGACAGCGAATCTGAACCAACTTGTGGGCGTCCATTCCATTCCCATGAACGACTGCATTGCTCGAAGCCTCTCGCAGCGCCAGTTCAACGGCGCGCTCATTGCCGGCAACGCATTGCGATCCCTCGATCAGCCGCATCAGCCGGTCCACTAAAGGCGAGATGGCCTCAATTTCACTGGGCATCCAGGCCTCGATTTCGAGCAAGGAGCGACTCGCGCGTCTCCCCGCAAACCGCAGCCGCAAATCCGGAAGTTCGTCCGTGGTTTGTCTTTGAGTCATGGCAACGCCTCACGCTCAGCCACGTGCCAGCCACAGCCCGTAGCGCACTGAATCAAACAGTCCAAATCTGTTGCCATAGCGCAGGACGTGGTACCACTTGTTCCACTCGCGGGTGAAAATGAGAATCAACGACATAAGGCCCCTCCGCTCATCTGCTTCCCGTTCGGACGTCAATGAGAAGGGCAATACGGATGCCAGAACTTACCGTGTTTCACCAACAACGGAACTCTTTGATTTTCTGTGAGATAGCCGCCAAGCGGGAGGTTCGTCAGATCAAAGTGTCAGGCTGCTGCTGCCAAATACCTAGCAGACTGCTAGCTTCTTCGCACACCAAGAGAGCGGCGTCAGAAAGGGGAGCTGTTCGGAGAAGGAGCTGAGGTAAGGAATGAAAACGTGCGATTATGCGGAACCGCGTGAGATTCCGAGTTTGCGTATTCTTACTTGGAGGGTCGATCGATTCATTCCAAGAAGTGCCGCCGCCCCATTTGGACCTGCCACAACCCAATTGCACTGCTTGAGAGCCTGGAGCACCTGTTGACGTTCGGTTTTCTCCAAGAGATGGTGCAGTCCGCCGTTTGTCGTGGAATTCGGAGCAGCGACCCTCTCTTCCGAATGACTGACCTTGGGAAATTTCAGATCAGCCACATCGACGGTCAGGGCCGGCCCCGCCGAGATAATGACGGCGCGCTCGATCACATTCTGAAGTTCTCGTATGTTCCCCGGCCAATGATACCGGCACAGGGCATCCATCGTCGCAGATGGAATCGTTTCCATCACCTTGTTCATACGCCTGGAGAACTGCTGTGCGAAATGCCGCACCAAGAGCGGAATATCCCCCTGTCGTTCCCGCAAGGCCGGAACATGGACCGGAAAAACATTCAAGCGAAAGAACAGATCGGATCGGAACTTCTGCTCGCCCACCATCGCTTCGAGATCGCGGTTCGTCGCGGCAATCAAACGCGCATCGGTCCGAAGCGTGCGCGAGCTTCCCAGCCGCTCGAACTCCCTCTCTTGCAGCACACGCAGCAGCTTGGTCTGCAATTCCAGGGGAATGTCGCCTATTTCGTCCAGGAAAATCGTGCCGCCATCGGCCACTTCGAAGCGCCCAATGCGTTGCGCGATCGCTCCTGTAAATGCGCCTTTCTCGTGTCCGAACAGCTCGCTTTCCAGCAAGCCCGTCGGAATGGCCGCGCAGTTGAGCTTCACGAAGGGCTTCGACCGCCGCGGGCTCAAATCATGAATGCCGCGTGCGATCAGTTCCTTTCCCGTGCCCGTCTCTCCATAAATCAGCACCGTCGAATCGGTCGGCGCCACAGTTTCCACTTGCTTGAGGACCCTGCGCAGAGAAGCGCTATTTCCGATGATCTGGGCAAAATTCATCTCTGTGCGGATTTCATCTTCCAAATAGAGTTTTTCCTTCGAGAGCTGCTCTTTCAGTTCCCGAATCTCGCGGTAGGCGAGCGCGTTCTCCACTGCGAGAGCAATCTGGTTTGCGACCTGGGCAAGGAAACTGAGATCGGCCTGACTGAAAGCGTCGTCTCGGAGCCGGGCAAGAACCAAGACGCCAATCGCGCGATTCCGGCTGATCAAGGGTAAACAGCAGACAGACTTCAAACCTTCCCGCACCGCGATCTGAACGATCGGATAATTGAGCCAACCTGTGAAGGGGCTCCGGAGCGTCAGAGGCTTCATGGTCCGAAAGGCCGTGCCGGAGGGCGTTCCCTCCATCGGATAGACCAACTCTTCTTGGAGGAACCCTTTGCCCTCCGGAAAGTCCAGTGCGTAAAGTCGCAGTTGCTTGTTTTCTGCATCCGGGAGCGACAAGCCGGCGTAATCGCACTGCATCACGCGCCGGACGTCGTGCGAGATGGCACGCAACAGGTCGCGGAGCTCCAGATTGGAGATAACCTGATTGGTGACGTCAAGGAGCAGCTGCAGATGGTCGTTCTTGCTCTGTAGTTCCTCAGACGCCCGCCGCAACGCCGCAAAATTCAACGCGTCGTCCAACGCCAGCGCAATATAATCCGCCACTTGGGATACGAATCGGACTTCGTTTGGCGAGTAGGTATCGGCCTGCTTGCTGCCGAAAGACATGACGCCCAATTTTCGGTGTGCTGTAGTCAACGGGAGCGTGCAGATCGAACGAACATGAAGCCCTTTCAAGAACGCTTGCAGCCGGGCATAGCGCGGCTCCATTTCATCCGTCGACCTCAGCAAAGGCTCTTGGTGCTCGTAAACCCACGACGTAAGCGTCTCTTCGGGCGTCAGTTTCTCTTCGGGAACCAGGGCCAATCGGCTTGCCATGTCGATGAAGTAATTTCGAAACGTATCGGAGTCTTGGTCACGAAGAGATATCCCGATGAAGTCGAACTGCACTACCCCATGCAGCTCGTCCCCCAGGATGCCGAAAAGTTCTCTAGGATCGCGGTGCGCTCCGATAGCTCGGGACACGCGGACGAGTGTTTCGTACCGCACAGCAAGAGGCGGCGCTGCTACGACTTCCGGGTCATTGTCCACGATCGTGCCGCCTGTTGCGGTACTCATGCCCATTCCTGCTGCCTTTGATGCAACAAGAAACCGTTAGGTCTCATCTAATTGCCGCGTAGAACGGTTGGCCTTGAATCTGGTAAGTGCATAGCAATCGGAGAACAAGTTGGTGGACGTGACCGGGATCGAACCGGCGACCCCCTGCTTGCAAAGCAGGTGCTCTCCCAGCTGAGCTACACGCCCACAGCGTCACTACTTTCGATTCTAAAGCATTTCCAGCCGTTCTGAAATCCCTCTCTCCGCATCTTGGCCCAAACTGCTGCAAAACCCCGCCTATAAGGACATCTCGGCCGCCTTTCGCCGCTGCGCCCCGTACATTCTTCATCCATTGTCTCCGTCACGTGAGCGCACGGTCCAGGTGCGTATAGCCCGCGTCCACGAATACATGCTGGCCCGTAATGTGACTTGCTCTCTCCGAAATGAGGAACAAGACCATGTCTGCAATTTCTTCCGGCTTCGTCATGCGCTTGCCTAGCGGAATCTTTGATACAATTTTCGCCAGCTTCTCCTCAGGATTGGGGAATCCCGACAGCCATTGCTGATAAAGAGGTGTCATCACCTCCGCGGGCGCCACCGCGTTGACGCGAATCCCCGCCGGAAGCAATTCCGCCGCCCATTCCCGTGTGAGACCCAGGATCGCGGCTTTGGCGGCAACGTAGCCCGACGTTCCGCCCTGCCCGGTGACGGCCGTCTTCGAGCTGATGTTCACAATCGACCCGCGCGCCCTCTTCAGTGCCGGCAGCGCATGGTGCGCCATCACGTAGTAATGCACCAGATTGCGTTCCAGCGAAGCGACAAATTTCTCCGGACTGCCGTGCTCCAGCCCGGCGCCGTCATTGACTCCCGCGTTGTTCACCAGCGCGTCCAGCCGCCCCAATTTCTGCAGGGTTCGCTCCACCGCTTTCGCACAAGCGCCCGGCGCGGAGAGCTCCGCGATAATCAACCCGCTCTCGATGCCTTCGCCCTCCAACTCGGCTTGCAACTGCTTTCCCGCTTCCTCATCGCGGTCGACGATCACCGGTATCGCGCCTTCCGCGCCGCACCCCCGCACGATCGCCGCGCCAATTCCCTTCGCGCCTCCTGTCACCACGACGACTTTTCCTTTGAGTTGCAAGTCCATGAGTCAGCCGCGCAAATTAAAAAAACCGCCGTCCAGCGGATAATCGGTCCCTGTAATGAAAGCGGCTTCGTTCGAACAAAGAAACAGCGCCAGCGAAGCCACTTCCTCCGGCTCCCCCATTCTTCCTATGGGTTGCGATTTGGCCAATTTCTCGTACATCTCCCGCTCTCTTCCCGGGTAATTTTTCCGCAGGTAATCGTCCACGAACGGTGTGTGCACCCGCGCCGGCGAAATGCAATTGCACCGCACGTTGTGCTGCAGGTAGTCCTTGGCCACGGAATACGTCATGGCGATCACTGCGCCTTTGCTCATCGAGTACGCAAACCGATCGGCAAGCGCAGCCGAGCCCGCGATGGAAGCCATGTTGAGAATCACTCCGCCGCCGCTTGCCTTCATATGCCCGATGCACGCGTACATGCCGTTGTACATGCCCTTCACGTTGACGCGAAAAAGCCGGTCGAAATCCTCCTCCGTCGTGCTCTCGACCGTGCCTACATGCGAAATCCCCGCGTTGTTCACCAGGATCTCGACGCGCTCTTTCGCAAAGAGCTCGTTAAAAACTTCCCGCACGTGCCACTGGTCCGTAACGTCACACTCATGCGCCGTCCCCGCCCCGCCCGCATCTGTGATCTGTTTCGCGACCGCTTCCGCCTGCTGTAGATTGATATCGGCGATTCGCACCGCCGCCCCATTCGCCGCGAAGCGCAAGGCGATCGCCTGCCCAATGCCGCTGGCCCCGCCCGTCACGATGGCAACTTTGCCGTCCAGCCGGAAATCTTTCGCTCCGCTGCCCGCGCCCTTCAGAGTGAAATTCCTCTTTTCCAGGGAATAAAATCTTCCTGGCCTTTCCCTTCGGCTTTCGTGCGCGCCTCACCGCTGGCGGTTTGGATGACAAACTCCAGAATCTCTTCCCCCATCTGCTGGATGGTTTTCTCTCCAGAAATAATCCCGCCCGCGTCGACGTCGATGATGTCTCTCATGCGCTGTGCCAGCCCCGAATTCGTCGCCAGTTTCACCACCGGCGCGATGGGATTTCCCGTCGGCGTCCCCAGCCCGGTTGTGAACAGCACCACGTTTGCTCCCGCGCCGACTTGCGCTGTCACGCATTCCACGTCGTTTCCCGGCGTGCACTGCAGGTTCAGCCCCGGCTCGCTTGAATACTCCGGGTAGTCCAGCACCGCCGTCACCGGGGAATTGCCGCCCTTTTTCGCCGCGCCCGCCGATTTCATCGCGTCCGTCAATAATCCGTCGCGCATGTTCCCCGGGCTGGGATTCATTTCAAATCCCGACCCCACCGCTTTCGCCCGCGCCCCATAACTTTTCATCAATTGCATGAACCGGTCCGCAACTTCCTTGCGCCTGCTCCGGTTAATGAGTTCCTGTTCCACCCCGCACAATTCCGGAAATTCGGAAAGTATCGTTCTCCCGCCGAGTGCCGCCAGAATATCCGCTGTGTGCCCGATCGCCGGGTTCGCCGAGAGCCCGGAAAAACCATCCGAGCCGCCGCATTTCAATCCGAGACACAAGCTCGAAAGCGGCGCGCGCGTCCGCTCGCACCGGTTCGCTTCCATCAACCCCAGGAACGTGCTTCGAATCGCTTCCGTCAGCATCGCCACCTCCGTCCCGCTCTGCTGTTGTTCCACGATCACCAGCGGCTTGTCGAAATTCGCATTCCGCTTGTGCAACTCCTCTCGCAGAATTCCGATCTGCGCATTCTGGCAGCCCAGGCTCAGCACTGTTGCGCCCGCCACATTCGGATGATGGATGTATCCCGCGATCAACCCGCAAAGATTGGTCGAATCTTCCCGCGTTCCGCCGCAGCCCCCTTCATGCAGCAGAAATCGCACTCCGTCAATATTTTCGAAAACGCGGGAACGCTGCGGGCCCGCCGCGTCTCCCGCCAACACGCGCGTCTTGATCTCTTCGCTTCGGCCCTCCGCATAGAGCCGAGCCAGCTCCGCCACTTGCCTCCGGTACACTTGTGGCGCGGCGAAACCCAGCTCCTCTTCAAACGCCTGCTTCAGCACCCCGATGTTTCGGTTTTCGCAGAACACCAGCGGAACGACAATCCAGTAATTGCGCGTGCCCACCTGGCCGTCTGCTCGGCGATATCCCAGAAAATCCCGCTGCTTCCATCGCGACACGTCCGGCGGTGTCCAGCGGTACTCTTCCGTCTTTTCGTGAAACGCCGCAGCCTCATGGTGGATGTTGCGCGTGGTCAGCAGTCCACCTCGCCGGATGGGCTCAACCGCTCTCCCCACGAGCACGCCGTACATGATGATGCTCGCCCCGGCAGCCAGGTCCTCCGTGGCGAACTTATGCTTCGCAGGAACGTCCGATTCCAACGTGCAGGTCTGGGAGCCATAAGAAATCTGCTCCCCTCGGCGCAGGTCGGCCAGCGCAATCAGCACGTTATCTCTCGAATCGAGTTTGAGCACCTTGCTCTGCATTTCACCCAAACCAGTATTTTCCTGTTTCGCCGGCGTTTACAACCATCCAACCGCTTTTCCACGGCATTGTAGAACACGCCGTGCGATTAGTCCGCATTTCTCACACAGACCTGTAGGGCCCGCCTTCTGAGGCGGGCCCCTCTCTTTGCCCACTCCGCATTCTGTCGCTCTTAGTCGCCTGACTGATTCTCCTGAGGTTTCAATCTCCAGAACTTCGCGGCGTTTCCCCCCATCACGGCATCTCTATCTTCCGCTGAATACTTTCCCAGGTAATTC
>Ga0307479_10001907_pt1 | contig 19048 bp, 30 predicted proteins | sample atmos_gasesECM4C_FD_203743 | JGI IMG/M metagenome (GOLD analysis project Ga0307479, IMG submission 203743) | Hardwood forest soil microbial communities from Morgan-Monroe State Forest, Indiana, United States - atmos_gasesECM4C_515 | ecosystem: Environmental > Terrestrial > Soil > Temperate... | reverse complement strand
CGGCGTCGAAATGTTCCGCAAGCTGCTCGATCAGGGCCAGGCGGGCGACAACATCGGCGCGCTGCTCCGCGGCACCAAGCGCGAGGAAGTCGAGCGCGGTCAGGTGCTGTGCAAGCCGGGTTCGGTCAAGCCGCACACCAAGTTCAAGGCTTCGGCCTACATCCTGACCAAGGAAGAGGGCGGACGTCACACCCCGTTCTTCACCAACTACCGGCCGCAGTTCTACTTCCGCACCACCGACGTCACCGGCGTCGTGCACCTGCCGGAAGGCACCGAGATGGTGATGCCGGGCGACAACGTCTCGATGGAAGTGCACCTGATCGTGCCGATCGCGATGGAAGAGCAGCTGCGCTTCGCGATCCGCGAAGGCGGCCGCACCGTCGGCGCCGGCGTCGTCGCGAGCATCATCGAGTAAGCAAGCGAATAGAAAGCGAATAGGGAATGGCGAGTAGCGAATAGAGACGAAGGGAAGGCGAATAGGCGAGCTTTGCTCCACCGTTCGCTATTCACCATTCGCTATTCGCCGTCTCGCTACTCGCCACCCACCAGAGAAAGACTAAGGCAATGAACGGCCAGAATATTCGCATACGTCTCAAGGCGTTCGACCATCGGATTCTCGATACGTCGACGCGCGAGATCGTAAATACGGCGAAACGGACCGGCGCGCAGGTTCGCGGACCCATTCCGCTGCCAACCCGCATCGAGAAGTTCACCGTCAACCGTTCGCCGCATGTCGACAAGAAGAGCCGCGAGCAATTCGAGATGCGCACGCACAAGCGCCTTCTCGACATTGTCGACCCGACCCCGCAGACCGTCGATGCCCTCATGAAGCTCGATCTGGCCGCCGGCGTCGACGTCGAGATCAAGCTCTGATTTTTTGGAATCGAGTCCGCGAGCTGAGCGGACAGAAAGAACAGGAAGCACGCCGATGCGCTCCGGAGTGATCGCACAAAAGGTCGGGATGACGCGGGTCTTTACGGAGGCCGGCGAACATATCCCCGTGACCGTGCTGAAGCTCGGCAACTGCCAGGTGCTGGGCCACCGCACGACCGAGAAGAACGGTTATGTCGCCCTGCAACTCGGCTCGGGCAGTCGCAAGACCGTCTATATGCCGAAGGCCGAGCGCGGCCAGTTCGCCATCGCCAAGGTCGAGCCGAAGCGCAAGGTCGCGGAATTCCGTGTGTCGCAGGACGCGCTGATCCCGGTCGGCGCCGAAATCCAGGCCGACCATTTCGTGGTCGGCCAGTTCGTCGACGTCACCGGCACTTCGATCGGCAAGGGTTTTGCCGGCGGCATGAAGCGCTGGAATTTCGGCGGCCTGCGCGCCACCCACGGTGTGTCGGTCTCGCACCGCTCGATCGGTTCGACCGGCGGCCGCCAGGACCCCGGCAAGACCTGGAAGAACAAGAAGATGCCCGGCCACATGGGCGTCGACCGCATCACCACGCTCAATCTGCGCGTGGTGCAGACCGACGTCGAGCGCGGCCTTATCCTGGTCGAAGGCGCCGTTCCCGGCTCCAAGGGCGGCTGGATTTCGGTGCGCGATGCGGTGAAGAAGCCGCTGCCGAAGGAGGCGCCGAAGCCCGGCAAGTTCAAGGTCGCGGACGGCGGGCAGGCTGCGGAAGCGCCGGCCGAGAAGGAAGGCGCGTGAGATGGAACTGAAGGTCACAACCCTCGACGGTAAAGCCGCAGGCTCCGTCCAGCTCTCGGACGAGATTTTCGGCCTCGAGCCGCGCAAGGACATCATCGCCCGCTGCGTGCAATGGCAGCTCAACAAGCGCCAGGCCGGCACCCACAAGGCGCAAGGTCGCGCCGACGTCTGGCGCACCGGCAAGAAGATGTACAAGCAGAAGGGCACCGGCGGCGCCCGTCACGGCTCCGCCCGCGTGCCGCAGTTCCGCGGCGGCGGCCGTGCGTTCGGTCCGGTGGTGCGCTCGCATGCCACCGACCTGCCGAAGAAGGTCCGCGCGCTGGCGCTCAAGCACGCGCTCTCGGCCAAGGCCAAGGACGGCGATCTCGTCGTGCTTGAGGCGGCGAATCTCGAAGCCGCCAAGACCAAGGCCCTGGCCGGACACTTCTCCGGTCTCGGCCTGACCAACGCGCTGATCATCGACGGCGCCGAGCTGCATAACGGCTTCGCCATTGCCGCCCGCAACATCCCCAACATGGACGTGCTGCCGATCCAGGGCATCAACGTCTACGACATCCTGCGTCGCCAGAAGCTGGTGCTGACCAAGGCGGCGATCGATGCGCTGGAGGCGCGCTTCAAATGAAGACCATCGATCCGCGCCATTACGACATCATCGTCTCGCCCGTTGTGACCGAAAAGGCGACGCTTGCCTCCGAGCACAACAAGGTTCTGTTCAAGGTCGCGGCCAAGGCGACCAAGCCGCAGATCAAGGAAGCGGTGGAGAGACTGTTCGACGTCAAGGTCAAGAGCGTCAACACGCTGGTGCGCAAGGGAAAGACCAAGGTGTTCCGCGGCAACTTCGGTTCGCAGTCTGACACCAAGCGCGCGATCGTGACCCTCGAAGAGGGTCACCGCATCGACGTGACCACGGGACTATAAGGCGACACGACGATGGCATTGAAAACCTACAATCCGACGACCCCCGGCCAGCGCCAGCTGGTCATGGTCGATCGCTCGGCGCTCTACAAGGGCAAGCCGGTCAAGGCGTTGACCGAGGGCAAGCAGTCCAACGGTGGCCGCAACAACACCGGCCGCATCACCGTGCGTTTCCGCGGCGGCGGCCACAAGCAGGCCTATCGCCTGGTCGATTTCAAGCGCAGCAAGGTCGACGCTCCCGCGACCGTCGAGCGGCTCGAATACGACCCGAACCGCACCGCCTTCATCGCGCTGATCAAGTACCAGGACGGCGAGCTCGCCTATATCCTCGCGCCGCAGCGGCTCGCGGTTGGCGACACCATCGTCGCCGGCAACCACGTCGACGTGAAGCCGGGCAATGTCATGCCGCTCGGCAACATGCCGATCGGCACCATCGTCCACAATATCGAGACCAAGATCGGCAAGGGCGGGCAGCTCGCGCGTTCCGCCGGCACCTACGCCCAGGTCGTCGGCCGCGACCAGGATTACGTCATTGTGCGCCTGAACTCGGGCGAGCAGCGCCTGGTGCACGGCCGCTGCCGCGGCACGATCGGCGCGGTGTCGAACCCTGACCATATGAACATCTCGATCGGCAAGGCCGGCCGCAAGCGCTGGATGGGCCGCCGGCCGCATAACCGCGGCGTCTCCATGAACCCGATCGATCACCCGCATGGCGGCGGCGAAGGCCGCACATCGGGCGGCCGCCACCCGGTGACCCCGTGGGGCAAGCCGACCAAGGGCAAGAAGACCCGCACCAACAAGTCGACCACCAAATTCATCCTCCTAAGCCGCCACAAGCGGAAGAAGTAAGGAAAGCCGGACATGGTTCGTTCAGTCTGGAAAGGCCCGTTCGTCGAAGGCTCGCTGCTGAAGAAGGCAGATGCCGCGCGCGCGTCCGGCCGACATGACGTGATCAAGATCTGGAGCCGCCGCTCGACCATCCTGCCGCAGTTCGTAGGCCTGGTGTTCGGCGTCTACAACGGCCAGAAGCACGTGCCGGTCTCGGTCAACGAGGAAATGGTCGGTCACAAGTTCGGCGAGTTCTCGCCGACCCGGACCTTCCACGGCCATTCGGGCGACAAGAAAGCCAAAAAGGCTTGAGGATTAAGCGATGAGCAAAGCAAAGCGCGAACGAAGCCTCGCGGACAATGAGGCCAAGGCGGTCGCCCGCATGCTGCGGGTGAGCCCGCAAAAGCTCAACCTGGTCGCGCAGCTGATCCGCGGCCGGAAGGCTGCGGCTGCGCTCGCCGACCTGCAGTTCTCGCGCAAGCGGATCGCGGTCGACGTCAAGAAGTGCCTGGAATCGGCGATCGCCAACGCCGAGAACAATCATGATCTCGATGTCGACGAACTGGTGGTTTCGGAAGCGCATGTCGGCAACGGCATCGTGATGAAGCGTTTCGCGCCGCGCGGCCGGGGCCGCTCGGGCCGTGTGTTCAAACCATTTTCGCAACTGACGATCGTGGTTCGTCAGGTCGAGGCGAGCGCCTAAACGGCGCGCAGGAGAATACGATGGGTCAAAAGATCAATCCGATCGGGCTGCGTCTCGGCATCAACCGGACCTGGGACTCGCGCTGGTTCGCCGGCAAGAGCGAGTACGGCAAGCTGTTGCACGAGGACGTCAAGATCCGCGAGATCCTGCACAAGGAATAGAAGCAGGCAGCGGTCGCGCGCATCGTGATCGAGCGCCCGCACAAGAAGTGCCGCGTCACCATCCACTCGGCGCGTCCGGGCGTGGTGATCGGCAAGAAGGGCGCCGACATCGACAAGCTGCGCAAGCGGGTCGCCGACATCACCGCTTCCGACGTCGTCATCAACATCGTCGAAATCCGCAAGCCCGAGCTCGACGCCACGCTGGTTGCCGAATCGATCGCGCAGCAGCTCGAGCGCCGCGTCGCGTTCCGCCGCGCCATGAAGCGGGCGGTGCAGTCGGCGATGCGTCTCGGCGCCGAGGGCATTCGTATCAACTGCTCGGGCCGGCTGGGCGGCGCGGAAATCGCGCGCATGGAATGGTATCGCGAGGGCCGGGTGCCGCTGCACACGCTGCGCGCCGACATCGACTACGGCGTTGCCACCGCGTTCACGACCTTCGGCACCTGCGGCGTCAAGGTCTGGATCTTCAAGGGCGAAATCCTCGAGCACGATCCGATGGCGCAGGACAAGAAGATGGCCGAGGGCGAGAGTTCGCGGCCGCGCCGCGATGCGGCTTAAAGGCATTTGAGAAGGTTTGAGGGCTTAAAGCCATGATGCAACCAAAGAAAACCAAGTTCCGGAAGGCGCACAAGGGCCGTATCCACGGCGTTGCGACTTCGGGCGCGACGTTGTCGTTCGGCCAGTTCGGCCTGAAGGCGCTGGAGCCCGACCGCGTCACCGCGCGCCAGATCGAGGCCGCCCGCCGTGCGCTGACCCGCCACATGAAGCGTGCAGGGCGGGTCTGGATCCGCGTTTTCCCCGACGTTCCCGTGTCGAAGAAGCCGGCGGAAGTGCGCATGGGCTCCGGCAAGGGCACGCCGGAACTGTGGGTCGCCCGCGTCAAGCCCGGCCGGGTGATCTTCGAGATCGACGGCGTGACCGTGCAGACCGCGAAGGAAGCGCTGGATCTTGCCGCCGCCAAGCTGCCGATCAAGACCCGTTTCGTCGAACGCATTGCGGAGTAACCGGTCATGGCTGAAATGAAAACCGCCGACATCCGCGCGATGAGCCCCGATCAGATGGACGATGCCGTCCTCAATCTGAAGAAGGAGCGCTTCAACCTGCGTTTCCAGCGCGCCACCGGGCAGCTCGAGAACACCTCGCGGATGCGCGAAGCCCGCCGTGACATCGCCCGCATCAAGACCATCGCCGCGCAGCAGCGCGCCAAGAAGAAGTAAGGGACTAGACCGATGCCGAAACGTACCCTTCAGGGCGTGGTCGTCAGCGACAAGCAAGCCAAGACGGTGGTGGTGCGCGTCGATCGCCGCTTCACCCACCCGATCTACAAGAAGACGATCCGTCGCTCGAAAAACTACCACGCCCACGACGAGGACAGCCAGTTCAAGCCGGGCGACATGGTGTGGATCGAGGAAAGCAAGCCGATCTCGAAGTTGAAGCGCTGGACCGTGGTCCGGGGCGAACACAGGAAAACCGCTTGAGCTTCGGGCTTGAGCGCCAACAGAAAGAGGACGAGGTGCATCAATGATTCAGATGCAGACCAACCTCGACGTGGCCGATAATTCAGGCGCACGCCGTGTCATGTGCATCAAGGTGCTTGGAGGCTCCAAGCGCCGCTATGCCACCGTGGGCGACGTCATTGTCGTGTCGATCAAGGAAGCGATCCCGCGCGGCAAGGTGAAGAAGGGTGACGTCATGAAGGCCGTCGTGGTGCGGGTCCGCAAGGACATCCGCCGTCCCGACGGGTCGGTGATCCGCTTCGACCGCAACGCCGCCGTCTTGATCAACAATCAGTCGGAGCCGGTCGGCACCCGTATCTTCGGGCCCGTGCCGCGCGAGCTGCGCGCCAAGAACCACATGAAGATCATCTCGCTCGCGCCGGAGGTGCTGTGATGGCCGCCAAGATCCGCAAGGGCGACAAGGTGATCGTGCTGTGCGGCCGCGACAAGGGCCGTACCGGCGAAGTGTTCGAGGTGCATCCCGACGAGGGCAAGGCGCTGGTTCGCGGCATCAACATGGTGAAGCGCCACCAGAAGCAGACCCAGGCCCAGGAGGGCGGCATCATCTCCAAGGAACAGGCGATCCACCTGTCCAACATCGCGTACGTCGGCAAGGACGGCAAGCCGACGCGTATCGGATTCAAGATTCACGCGGACGGCAAGAAGGTTCGCGTCGCCAAGAGCTCGGGAGCAGAGATCGATGGCTGAGACAGTCTATGTGCCGCGCCTGCGCGCGGAATACGACAAGAGCATCCGCGGGCAACTGACCGAGAAGTTCGGCTATGCCAACGTCATGCAGGTGCCGCGGTTGGACAAGGTCGTGCTCAACATGGGCATCGGCGAGGCCGTCAACGACCGCAAGAAGGCGGAGACGGCGGCCGCCGACCTGTCGTTGATCGCCGGCCAAAAGGCGATCGTGACCTATTCGCGTATCGCGATCGCGACCTACAAGCTGCGCGAGAACCAGCCGATCGGCTGCAAGGTCACGCTGCGCAAGGCCAAGATGTACGAGTTCATCGATCGGCTCGTGACCGTGGCGCTGCCGCGCGTGCGCGACTTCCGCGGACTGAACCCGAAGAGTTTCGATGGCCGCGGCAACTACTCGCTCGGCATCAAGGAGCACATCATTTTCCCCGAAATCGACTTCGACAAGGCAGGCGAATCGTGGGGCATGGACATCACGGTGTGCACCACCGCGCGCACCGACGATGAGGCACGCGCCTTGTTGACCGCATTTAATTTCCCGTTCCGGCAGTGAGACGGTAGTCACCCTCTCAAACGCGGATACCCAGGAGCCAAGCATGGCAAAGAAGAGTTCGATCGAGAAGAACAACCGGCGCAAGCGGATGACCAAGAACGCGGCGCCGCAGCGGGCGAAGCTGAAGGCGATCATCGCCGACAAGACCAAGCCGATGGAAGAGCGGTTCGCGGCGACGTTGAAGCTCGCCGAGATGCCGCGCAACTCGTCGGCAACCCGGATCCGCAACCGTTGCGAGCTGACCGGACGGCCGCGTTCGACCTATCGCAAGAACAAGCTGAGCCGCATCGCGCTGCGCGAGTTGGGCTCCAAGGGCCTGGTTCCAGGGCTCGTGAAGTCGAGCTGGTAAGAGGAGGGTCGTAAAGCCATGTCAACGCACGATCCGATCAGCGATCTGATCACCCGTATCCGCAACGCGCAGATGCGCTCCAAGCCCAAGGTTTCGACCCCGGGCTCGAGGATGCGCGCCAGCGTGCTCGAGGTGCTGAAGTCCGAGGGCTACATCCGCGGCTATGCCAGTGTCGAACATGCCTCGGGGCGCAGCGAGCTCGAGATCGAGCTGAAATATTTCGACGGCCAGCCCGTCATCCGTGAGATCGAGCGGGTCTCCAAGCCGGGGCGGCGGGTTTATGCCTCGGTGAAGAACCTGCCGCGGGTCAACAACGGGCTGGGCATTTCGGTGTTGTCGACGCCGAAGGGAATCATGGCCGACCATCAGGCGCGCGATGCGAATGTGGGCGGCGAAATTCTCTTCACGGTGTTCTAGTGCGCATTCGGCAAAAGTGGGAACCGGTTTTGCGACAGGAATGCGCGCCAAGTTCTAGGATAGGGATTTAAGCCATGTCACGCATTGGCAAGAGGCCTGTGACGGTGCCGTCGGGTGTTACCGCGACCGTCGAAGGCCAGACCGTCAAAATGAAGGGGCCGAAGGGCCAGCTTCAGTTCGTCGTCCATGACGATGTCGAAGTGAAGTTCGAGAGCGGAGCGATCAAGGTCGCGCCCAGGTTCGAGACCAACCGCGCGCGGGCGCTGTACGGCACCGCGCGGGCGCAGGTCGCCAACCTCGTCGCCGGCGTCACCAAGGGTTTTGAGAAGAAGCTCGAAATCACCGGTGTCGGTTACCGCGCCGCGATGCAGGGCAAGAACCTGCAGCTCGCGCTCGGCTACAGCCACGACGTGGTCTATGCGATCCCGGAAGGCATCACCGTCACGGTGCCGAAGCCGACCGAGATCACGATCACGGGCAACGACATCCAGCGCGTCGGCCAGGTTGCCGCCGAAATCCGCAGCTACCGGCCGCCGGAGCCCTACAAGGGCAAGGGCGTGAAGTATGTCGGCGAATTCATCTTCCGCAAGGAAGGCAAGAAGAAGTAACGGAGCCGGTCATGTCGAGAGCCAAGCTTACTAATGCCCGGCGCAAGCAACGCGTGAGGCTGTCGTTGCGCCGGTCCGCCGGCGGTCGCCCGCGTCTGTCGGTGTTCCGCTCCTCGAAGCACATCTATGCGCAGGTCATCGACGATATGAAGGGCGAGACGCTGGCGTCCGCCTCGTCGCTGGAAAAGGAAATGCGCGAGAAGACCGGCGCCAATATCGATGCCGCCAAGGCCGTCGGCAAATTGCTGGCGGAGCGCGCGGTGAAGAAGGGCGTCAAGGAAGTGGTGTTCGATCGCGGCAGCTATCTCTATCACGGCCGCGTCAAGGCGCTGGCCGATGCGGCGCGCGAGAGCGGGCTGAGCTTCTAGAACATGATCGGGAAAACTGGCTACCGGTTTTCCGAAACAGGTCATGCTCAAACGATAAATTGGGTTTTGGACGGATACGAGGACAGAGGCTTGAGCCTCCCGGAGATTGGAAAACACCATGGCAGGTGAACGCGAACGCGGCGGACGCGAACGGAGCAGGGAGCGCGAGGAGCGCGACAGCGAGTTCGTCGACAAGCTCGTCCACATCAACCGTGTGGCGAAGGTGGTCAAGGGCGGCAAGCGCTTCGGCTTTGCGGCGCTGGTGGTGATCGGCGACCAGAAGGGCCGGGTCGGTTTCGGCCATGGCAAGGCGCGCGAAGTGCCGGAAGCGATCCGCAAGGCGACCGAGTCGGCCAAGCGCAACCTGACGCGGGTGGCGCTGCGCGAAGGCCGCACGCTGCATCACGACATCGCCGGCCGTCACGGCGCGGGCCGCGTCTATCTGCGCGCGGCGCCCGCCGGTACCGGCATCATCGCCGGCGGCCCGATGCGCGCGGTGTTCGAGACGCTCGGCATCCAGGACGTGGTGGCCAAGTCGATCGGCTCGTCCAACCCCTACAACATGGTGCGCGCAACCTTCGACGCGCTGAAGCACCAGGACTCGCCGCGTTCGGTTGCGGCGCGCCGAAATATCAAGGTGTCCGCGCTGCAGGCGCGCCGCGTCGGCGGCGATGCCGAAGCGGCGGCCGACTAAACAGAACGCGCGAGAAGCGCTTTTCGGAGTTATTACGATGGCCAAGGCCGCAAAGACGATCAAGGTCGAGCAGACCGGCAGCCCGATCCGCCGCCACCATTCGCAGCGTTCGACGCTGATCGGGCTCAAGCTCAACAAGATCGGCCGGGTCACCGAGCTGCCGGATACGCCGGCGGTGCGCGGCATGATCGAGAAGGTTCAACATCTCGTCCGCGTCGTCGGCGAGTAACAGGTAACAGGAGACAGGGCGATGAAGCTCAGCGATATCGCCGACAATGCCGGCTCGCGCAAAAAGCGCATGCGCGTCGGCCGGGGCATCGGTTCAGGCAAGGGCAAGACCTCAGGCCGCGGCGGCAAGGGCCAGACCGCGCGTTCCGGCGTGCGCATCAAGGGCTTTGAAGGCGGCCAGATGCCGCTGCATCGGCGTCTGCCCAAGCGCGGCTTCAACAACATCTTCCGGCTCGAATTCGCCGAGGTCAATCTCGACCGCATTCAGCAGGCGATCGACGCCAAGCTGCTCGACGCCGGCAGCGTCATCAACGCCGAATCGCTGGTGAAGTCGCGCGTGCTGCGCCGCGCCAAAGCTGGCGTGCGGCTGCTCGGCCGCGGCGAAATCAAGGCAAAGGTGAATATCGAGGTTCACGGCGCCTCGAAATCGGCCGTGGCGGCGGTCGAGAAGGCCGGCGGCACGGTGAAGATCCTGGCGCCGGTCAAGGAAGAGGGCGAGGCGGCGTAACATCTGCGTCATCGCCCGTTTCGGCGGACCGTCCGCCGGACTTGACGATGGACTTATCGGAGCCGAGCACCAAATAATGTCCGGCGTCTGCCGACTGCCCCGCGCTTTGCGGTGCAGAACGGCGCAAAGGGCGGCGGGAGAAAGCCTCACATGGCCTCAGCAGCGGAACAACTGGCGGCAAACCTCAATTTCGGCGCGTTCGCGAAAGCCGATGAACTGAAGAAGCGCATCTGGTTCACCCTGGGCGCGCTGCTGGTCTACCGCCTCGGCACCTACATTCCGCTGCCCGGCATCGATCCCAACATCTGGGAGCAGGTTTTCAAGACCCAGGCCGGCGGCATCCTTGGCATGTTCAACATGTTCGCCGGCGGCGGCATCCACCGCATGGCGATCTTCGCGCTGAACATCATGCCCTACATCTCGGCCTCGATCATCATTCAGCTTCTGACCACGGTGTCGCCGCAGCTCGAGGCGCTGAAGAAGGAAGGCGAGGCCGGTCGCAAGACGCTGAACCAATACACCCGCTATCTCACCGTGCTGCTCGCCGCGTTCCAGTCCTACGGCATCGCAGTGGGGCTCGAGGGCGCCGGCAACGTCGTCAGCGACCCCGGCCTGTTCTTCCGCCTCTCGACCGCGATCACGCTGACTGGCGGCACGATGTTCCTGATGTGGCTGGGCGAGCAGATCACTTCGCGGGGCATCGGCAACGGCATTTCGCTGATCATCCTCTCCGGCATCGTCGCGGAACTGCCTTCCGCGCTCGCCAACATGCTGGAACTCGGCCGCCAGGGTGCGCTCTCGACCGGGCTGATCTTGATCGTGATCGTCATGGCAATCGCGGTGATCGCCTTCATCGTGTTCATGGAGCGGGCGCAGCGCAGGCTTCTGATCCAGTACCCGAAGCGACAGGTCGGCAACAAGATGTTCGAGGGCCAGTCCTCGCACCTGCCGCTCAAGCTCAACACCTCGGGCGTGATCCCCCCGATCTTCGCGTCCTCGCTGTTGCTGTTGCCGACCACGGTCGCCAACTTCAATGCCGGCAAGGGGCCGGAGTGGTTCCAGTGGATCACCACCCAACTCGGCCACGGCCGCCCGCTGTTCTTGATCCTGTATCTCGCGCTGATCGTGTTCTTCGCGTTCTTCTATACCGCGATCGTGTTCAACCCGACCGAGACCGCCGACAACCTCAAGAAGCACGGCGGCTTCATCCCGGGTATCCGCCCCGGCGAGCGCACCGCCGAATATATCGATTACGTGCTGTCGCGCATCACCGTGCTCGGCGCGGTCTATCTGGCGATCGTCTGCCTGATTCCGGAAATTCTGATTTCCTACGCGTCGGTGCCGTTCTACTTTGGCGGAACGTCGCTTTTGATCGTGGTCAGTGTCACGATGGACACGGTGGCGCAGGTTCAGGGTTATCTGCTCGCCCATCAATATGAGGGGCTGATCAGGAAGTCGAAGTTGAGAGGCCGCCGCCGCTGATTATCGGCCGGCGCGGTCCTGGAGCGCGATGGCAGCATCGCGCTCCAGGTTTTTGATTGAGCATGGTTTTTCGGAAAACCGGTATCCACTTTTCCGGATCTTGCTCTAGAACCAACAAAGAGGTGCGCGGAACATTCGCTCACCGAGCCGGGGGGCGAATACGCATGAGACTGATTCTTCTGGGGCCGCCGGGGTCGGGCAAGGGAACCCAGGCGCAACGGCTGGTTCATCGTCACGGCATTATCCAGCTTTCGACCGGCGAGATGCTGCGGGCGGCGGTTGCGGCGCAGTCGCCGGTCGGGCTGAAGGCCAAGGATGTCATGGCGAGCGGTGGCCTGGTGCCGGACGACATCGTCATCGGCATCATTTCCGACCGGATTGACCAGCCCGACGCGGCCAAGGGGTTCATCCTCGACGGCTTTCCGCGCACGGTGCCGCAGGCCGAGGCGTTGGATGAGCTCCTGAAGAAGAAGCACATGAAGCTCGACGCCGTGGTCGAGCTTCGGGTCAACGAAAGCGCGCTGCTGCAGCGTGTCGAAACCCGCGCCGAGGAGACAAGGGCGCGCGGCGAGGAAGTGCGCATCGACGACACGCCGGAAGTCCTGATCAAGCGCCTGGCGAGCTACCGCGCGCTGACCGAGCCGCTGATTCACTACTATTCGGAGCGGCGCAAGCTTCTGACCGTCGATGGCATGATGACCATCGAGCAAGTCACCCGCGAAATAAACCGCATCCTGGCCGCAATCGGTGCCGTGGAAAGCAAGGCCGCGCATGCGGGCGAGCCGGCCAAGCACAGCGCCAAGGCGGCGCGCAAGGGAACCGGCAAGGGAACTGTTAAGACCGCTGGTAGGGCCGCAAGAAGCCCCAAACCGGCCGCTAAGGCCTGGGTGGGCGCCAAAAAGGCCGCCAAAGGGCCGAAAAGGTCGGTCCGGAAGACCAGCAAGCGGGCTGCCGGGACCGCCAAGAAGGCCGTCAAAATGGCCTCCAAGCGGCCTGCAAGAAAGCTCACGAAAAAGCGAGCTAAAGCATAGAGACGGTTGACGAAACGGGGTTCAATCCATTAATAAGCGCGGCATCCAAGTCGGATAGTTTATAGCGATGCCGGGCCCCGGGAAATCCAAGGGGAGGGCGTCGTGTGTTCGCGTTTGCGGACATCTGCCCGAGATAGCAAGAACTTAGAGCCCGTTCCGTCCAGGGGATTGGCGACAGGAGAGAAGTCTGTGGCCCGTATTGCCGGCGTGAATATCCCGACCAACAAGCGCGTCTTGATCGCGCTCCAGTACATCCATGGCATCGGCTCGAAGAGCGCGGCCGACATCATCGAGAAGGTGAAGATTCCGGAGGATCGCCGCGTCAGCCAGTTGAGCGATCAGGAAGTCCTGCAGATCCGCGAAGTGATCGACCGTGACTACATCGTCGAGGGCGATCTTCGTCGCGAGACCGGCATCAATATCAAGCGGCTGATGGATCTCGGCTGCTACCGCGGCTTGCGTCATCGCCGCGGATTGCCGGTGCGCGGTCAGCGCACCCATACCAACGCGCGCACGCGCAAGGGACCGGCCAAGTCGATCGCCGGCAAGAAAAAGTAAGTTTGGCGAATAGCGAATAGGAAATGGCGAATAGTTCTATTCGCCACTCGCCGTTCGCTACTCGCCTTTGAGGTGTAGCCGCTGGCATTACGGCGGCGTTGATATCGCTAGGAAAGGTTTTGGAATGGGCAAGGAAGCCACCCGCGTACGCCGTCGCGAGCGCAAGAACATCGCCTCGGGCGTCGCACACGTCAATTCGTCGTTCAATAACACCACCATCACCATCACCGACGCGCAAGGCAACACCATCGCCTGGTCGTCGGCGGGCACGATGGGGTTCAAGGGGTCGCGCAAGTCGACCCCCTATGCCGCGCAGGTCGCGGCGGAGGACGTTTCCAAGAAGGCGCAGGAACACGGCATGCGCACCCTCGAAGTCGAGGTTGCCGGTCCCGGTTCGGGCCGCGAATCGGCATTGCGCGCCCTGCAGGCTGCGGGCTTCACCGTCACCTCGATCCGCGACGTGACGACGATCCCGCATAACGGTTGCCGCCCGCGCAAGCGTCGGCGGGTCTGACCTTTGATTGCGCCGGCGGCTCTGCCGCCTGCGCTGGTTTTTTGGAATTTTGCGGCGCGGACTGATCCGCGGTCTCCAACGCCAGTAAACAGATTGGCTGGCCTGAGGGTGAAACAGTGACGATCCAGAAAAATTGGCAAGAGCTTATCCGGCCGAACAAGCTCCAGGTAGCTCCCGGCACCGATGCGAACCGCTTTGCGACGCTGGTCGCGGAACCGCTCGAACGCGGCTTCGGCCAGACGCTCGGCAACGCGCTGCGCCGCATCCTGTTGTCCTCGCTGCAGGGCGCCGCCGTGCAGTCGGTGCACATCGACGGCGTGCTGCACGAGTTCTCCTCGATCGCGGGCGTTCGCGAGGACGTCACCGACATCGTGCTCAACATCAAGGACATCGCGATCAAGATGCAGGGCGAAGGCCCCAAGCGCATGGTCGTGAAGAAGCAGGGGCCGGGCGCCGTCACCGCCGGCGACATCCAGACCGTCGGCGACGTCGTGGTGCTCAATCCGGAACTGCAGATCTGCACGCTGGACGAGGGCGCGGAAATCCGCATGGAGTTCACGGTCGCGACCGGCAAGGGTTATGTCGCCGCCGAACGTAACCGGCCCGAGGATGCGCCGATCGGCCTGATCCCGGTCGACAGCCTGTTTTCGCCGGTGCGCAAGGTCTCCTACAAGGTCGAGAACACCCGCGAGGGCCAGATCCTCGACTACGACAAGTTGACCATGACGATCGAGACCAACGGCGCGATCTCGCCGGAGGACTCGGTGGCTTACGCCGCGCGCATCCTGCAGGATCAGCTCAACGTGTTCGTCAATTTCGAGGAGCCGCGCAAGGAAGTCACGCAGGAGATCATCCCAGATCTCGCCTTCAACCCGGCCTTCCTCAAGAAGGTCGACGAGCTCGAACTGTCGGTTCGCTCAGCCAACTGCCTGAAGAACGACAATATCGTCTATATCGGCGACCTCGTGCAGAAGTCGGAAGCGGAGATGCTGCGCACCCCGAACTTCGGCCGCAAGTCGCTGAACGAGATCAAGGAAGTGCTGGCCCAGATGGGCCTGCATCTCGGCATGGAAGTGCCGGGCTGGCCGCCGGAGAACATCGACGAGCTCGCCAAGCGCTTCGAGGACCATTACTGAGCGAATAGGGATTGGCGAATAGCGACCAGAAACCACTCGCTATTCACCATTCGCTACTCGCCATCTTGGGCGAACGCAGGCAGCCCACCTGAGCAACGTGTCCGACGAGCCGTCGCGACAGAACAAGTATAGAGGAATATGTCATGCGTCACGGCAAGGTTCATCGGAAGCTCAACCGCACCGCAGAGCATCGGCGCGCGATGTTCGCCAACATGTGCGCGGCGCTGATCAAGCACGAGCAGATCGTCACCACGCTGCCGAAGGCGAAGGAGCTGCGGCCGATCGTCGAGAAGCTCGTCACCCTCGGCAAGAAGGGCGGACTTGCCATGCGGCGCCAGGCCATCAGCGAGATGCGCGACAAGGATCAGGTCCGCAAGTTGTTCGATACGCTCGCCACCCGCTACAAGGACCGCCACGGTGGCTATACCCGCATTATCAAGGCCGGCTTCCGCTACGGCGACAACGCCGCGATGGCCGTGATCGAGTTCGTCGACCGCGACGTCGATGCCAAGGGCAGGGATTCCGGCCCGGAGCAGGAGAGGGCCGCGGAAGCCGCGTAAGCCTCGTCACATATCGGCTTTCGAAAGCGGCGCTTCGGGCGCCGCTTTTTTGTTGGGCAGCCGCCAGGCGGCTGGTCGAGATTGCAGTAAAGGCCGCCGCGCACATATCTCCATCGAAGCCTCCCGTTTCGCCCGAGGCGCTACTTTGGAGATATCCCATGAAGATCGATCTTTCCGGAAAAACCGCGCTTGTGACGGGATCTACCGCCGGCATCGGTTACGCGATCGCCAAAGGCCTTGCGACCACAGGCGCCCATGTGGTCCTCAACGGGCGCAGCCAAGCCAAGGTCGACGCCGCGGTCACAAAGCTTGTGGGAGAGGTCGCCGGAGCCAAGGTCCGCGGCATCGCCGCCGATGTCTCGACCGCCGCCGGCTGCAGGGCGCTCGTAACCGCGCTGCTGGAGGTGGATATCCTCATTAACAATGCCGGAATTTTCGAGCCGAAAGACTTCTTCGAAATCCCCGACGAGGATTGGACCCGGATTTTCGAGGTCAACGTGATGTCGGGGGTGCGGCTTTCGCGCGCCTATCTGCAGGGCATGCTGAAGCGAAACTGGGGCCGCATCGTCTTCATCTCCTCCGAATCCGGGCTGAACATCCCGAAGGAAATGATCCACTACGGCGTCACGAAAACCGCGCAGATCGCAGTGGCGCGGGGACTGGCGGAATTGACTCGCGGCACCGCGGTGACCGTCAACTCGGTCTTGCCCGGACCGACCCTGTCGGAGGGCGTGGAAACTTTCGTCAAGAACCTCGCCAAACAGAACGGCGAATCGGAAGCGGAGGCGGCGGCCAATTTCGTCAAGCAGCATCGCCCGACCTCGCTCTTGCAGCGCTTCGCACACGTCGATGAAATCGCCAACATGGTGGTTTATATCGCCTCGAAGGAAGCCTCCGCCACCAACGGCGCGGCACTCCGCGCCGAAGGCGGCATCGTCAATTCGATTGCATGAGGTGAAACATGTCCGCCTATGTCATTTCCGAGCTCGAAGTGCGCGATCCGAGCGCGATCGAGACCTACCGCACCATCGCCGCCAAATCGATCGCGCAATATGGCGGGCGCTACCTGGTACGCAACGGCGCCGCCAGTGTTGTGGAGGGCAGCCCGCCGCCGAAAAGCATCGTCGTGGTCGAATTTCCGTCGATGGAAAGATTGCGCGAATGGTATGCGTCGCCCGAATACGCCGAGGCGCTCAAGGTGCGCCGGACCGCGCTGGAGCGGCGGCTGATTTTTGTCGAGGGCGTGGTGCCAAGCTGGTGAAAGACTTTTCGGCAACTCTAACCTGAGGCGCGAATGAGCACATCTCGGCACTTGTTAGCGGTCGTCATCATCGGACTCGTTGCAAGGGTTACCCCGCTAAGTGCGGTGACCGTGGAAATCTGCAAGACTCAGTGGTGTGAACGGAATGCGGCTGAGAATCGCAACGCATGTTCCGAGTTGTTCGCGTCAAACCCATCGTGTCTTCCTTTGGTAGAAGACAAACTCCGTGAGTGCTATGCTTCTTGCGCAGAATACCCGGTATCGGAGCCAGATCCGCCGCCAAAGCCTCCTGTTTTGGGGGGCTGCGATCACGACCTTAGCCCTTGTCGTTAGACTGTAGGGTGGGCAAAGCGACTTGTCCGCCGTAGCTCGAAGAGCGAAGGCGAAAGCGTGCCCACCATTCAGCGGCAACCCTGCGATGGTGGGCACGGCGCAAGAGCGCCTTTTGCCCACCCTACGAACCTTTCTACCACCCCTCCAGCACGATCTTGCCGCGCGACTTGCCGGACTCCAATAACGCGTGCGCGCGCTTGAGATTGGCGGCGTTGATCGTCCCAAAAGTCTGGTCGAGCGTGGTGCGCAACACGCCCTTGTCGATGAGGTCGGCGACGTCGTTCAGAAGAGCGTGCTGGCCGATCATGTCCGGTGTCTGGAACGAGGAGCGGGTGAACATCGATTCCCAGTGGACCGAGATCGCCTTGCCCTTGAACACGCTGACCGAAAATTCGGCGGGATCGTCGATCAATCCGAATTTTCCTTGCGGCGCCATGAGTTCGGCAATCGCCTTGTAGTGCTGGTCGGTGAAGGTGAGGCTCGCGACCAGTGCGACCGGCGGCCCCTTCAATTTCTCGATCTGCTCCTTCATCGGCTTGGCGTGGTCGATCACCGCATGTGCGCCGAGGTCGCGGCACCATTGCTGCGATTCCGGCCGGGTCGCGGTGGCGACCACCGTCAGTCCGGTAAGCCGCCGCGCCAACTGAATCAGGATCGAGCCGACCCCGCCGGCGCCGCCGGTGATCAGAAGCGTGCGCGGATCGACGCTCTTTCCCGGCACCGCGCCGAGGCGGTCGAACAGCAATTCCCACGCCGTGATCGACGTCAGCGGCAGGGCCGCGGCTTGCGCAAACGACAGCGTCCTCGGCTTGTTGCCGACGATGCGCTCGTCGACCAGATGAAACTCCGAATTGGTGCCCTGGCGCAGGATCGAGCCGGCATAGAAAACCTCATCGCCGGGCTTGAACAGCGTGACCTCGGAGCCGACCGCATCGACCACGCCGGCCGCGTCATATCCCAAGATCTTCGTCTCGCCTTCCGGCGGGGCGGCGCGCTTGCGGACCTTATAGTCGACGGGGTTCGCCGAGATCGCCTTCACCGCGACGCGGATATCGCGGCCGCGCGGTTCCGGTTTTGCGGTCTCGAAATCGATCAATGCATCGGCGGCATCGACCGGGAGGGACTTCTTGTATCCGACGGCTTTCATGGCTGTTGTCTCCAATGTGATGGCGCAATCGCCGTTGTCCCTAATTCTCGCTCTAGCACCCATTTGGCAAGTACTGTAAATTCAGGGATATAGTCCCTGTTTGGATACTATTGGAAAAAGCCCCAGAAAAGCCTAGAGAAAGCACCCATGAAACGGCGGAATTTTGCGCACCGGCCCGGCTGCGCGGTCGAGGCGACGCTCGACCTGATCGACGGCAAGTGGAAAGGCGTCATTCTCTATCACCTGCAGGAGGGAACGCAGCGCTTCGGGGAGCTGCGGCGCCGGATGCCCGGCATCACCCAGCGCATGCTGACCAAGCAGCTCCGCGCGCTCGAGGACGACCGGCTCATCATTCGCAAAGTCTATGCCGAGGTGCCGCCGCGGGTGGAGTACTGCCTGTCGCAGATCGGCGAGAGTCTGCGTCCCGTCATTGATACGCTGAAGGCCTGGGGCGAGAGCCATCAGGAACGGCTATCCTGCGCGAGCGCGCCGCGCCCCATCAAGGCGTCCGATCGCGCGGCCTAGCTTGCGCGTTTGCCGCCGTAACCTGCCGATGTCGAAGGCTATGATCTCCAGGATTTTCCATATGACGCTAACACGCTCACTGGCCGCACTGTTCATTGCAGCCTTCCTCGCAACGCCTTCGTTGGCGCAGGATCGCCGCGTTCCGGCATCTCCGGCCGAGCTCCGGCTCTCCTACGCGCCGATCGTGCAGCGGGTGCAGCCGGCGGTGGTGAATGTCTATGCCGCGAAAATGGTCCAGAACCGCAACCCGTTCCTGGACGATCCGATCTTCCGTCGTTTCTTCGGCAATCCCGGCCAGCCCGAGCAGATGCAACGCT
>Ga0307479_10001905_pt1 | contig 19070 bp, 17 predicted proteins | sample atmos_gasesECM4C_FD_203743 | JGI IMG/M metagenome (GOLD analysis project Ga0307479, IMG submission 203743) | Hardwood forest soil microbial communities from Morgan-Monroe State Forest, Indiana, United States - atmos_gasesECM4C_515 | ecosystem: Environmental > Terrestrial > Soil > Temperate... | reverse complement strand
CTTCACCACCGGGGATCTCTTTTGCCGCCGCGCAAAGCTCGAGGCCTTTGCGCGATCGGTATAGACGCGGGCAAATCTCTGGCCATCTGCGTAGTAGACGGTCACCTGCCAATGACGATGCTTTCGACGCCTGTCTTTCCCCAGTGCTGTGTGCTTTTTGGTTTTCTTCAAGGTTTGGTCCAGTCTTAGTCACAGAAATATCTCAAGTTCCATCCCCTGCCGCAAGTGCTAGTTCAAATAACCCGTCAGCGCAAAATTAGCCCTATTTCTGGCACCTTTTGCACTACCGCCGCTCGTAATTCTCCTCCTTAACTAACTAAGCAACATCCCCCCATGAGTCCTGCAACTTTTTGCCTTCTGGAGCGTTCTATGGAGTAGAACATTGGATGGAAGAATCATGCGTTTCGAATTGGAACTGACAGCAGAATCGAAAATAGAAGACCCCCGAGGGCACTCCCCGGAAACCCTCCGACGCCTTCGCGAAGCAATCGCTTCAGGAGCTCCGGCGAATCCGGACGCGCGTCGGCTGGGCTTTTTCGAAATTCAGTCCGATGACCAGGTTTTCTATATCCACGTCTCGCCGGCAACTCAAAAGATCACCTTGCTCGCCACGTGGTCTCACGAACCGGAATTGGAAGTCGCCAGTTCAGCTTGAATCCACCGCGATGTCCCTGCGTGCCTTTGACGCTACAGCCCCGCTTCGTTCATAGGCGAACGATCTAGTCGAACCTTCGCAAAACCTCTACCATGGTTTTGTGAGCCAGCCGAGCGTTCATCGCCGCGTCGTAGCCTCCACGGCCATCGTCATGGCGGGCATTTTGCTCAGTCGCGTCTTGGGATTCGTGCGCGAATGGGTCGTGGCGCACCAGGTCGGTTCGAATGCGATGACCGACGCCTACTACGCCGCATTCACGCTTCCTGACTTTCTCAATTATCTGGTCGCCGGGGCGTCCCTGAGCGTCACGTTCATTCCGGTCTTCACCAAATATGCCGCCGAAGGCCGCGAAGACGAAGGCTGGCATGTTTTTTCCACAGTAATGACGTTCATGGGCCTTTTGCTCGTTGGCTTCGTGCTGGCGGGCGAAGTCTTCGCGCCGCAGCTCGCTCAACTCATTGCTCCCGGATTTCCGCCGGACGAAAAGGCTCGCGTCATTTTTCTCACGCGCCTGATGCTTCCTGCCCAGTTCTGTTTCTACCAAGGCAGCATTCTCAGCGCCGTGCAATATGCCAAGAGACGTTTCGTGATCCCGTCGCTCGCTCCCGTCGTTTACAACGTACTGATCATTTTGGGCGGCGTGTTCCTCGCCTCTCGCATCGGCATGACCGGCTTCGCTGTGGGAGTCCTCGCGGGCGCGATTGTCGGTAATCTCTTGCTGCAGGTTTACGGCGCCATGGACGCGGGCGCTCGCTTCAAACCCAATCTCGACGTGCTGCATCCAGGTTTTCGCCTTTTCGTTCGCCTCTCTGTGCCTATCATGCTGGCGCTGTCTCTGGCCTTCACCGATGATTGGATCATCCGCTGGTTCGGCTCCTATCTTCAGCCCGCCTCGATTACGTGGCTGAGCTATGCCAAGACGCTCATGCGCGTGCCGCTCGGCGTAGTCGGCCAGGGCGTCGGCGTGGCTTCGTTCCCTTTTCTTGCGCAGCTTTATTCCGAAGGAAAATTCGACGAGCTCAATCGCCTGCTGAACTCCACCATGAAAGGCCTGATCGCTACGCTCATCCCGATATCGGCGCTCACCATCGCGCAAAGCGCGCCCGTCGTCTATCTGGTTTTTTCCCACACGCGGATGCGTCCGCTCGACCTCGACGCGACGGCCGCAACGCTCGTCTTTTTTACGGTTGGCTTATTTGGCTGGGGTGCGCAGTACATTCTCGCGCGCGGCTTTTACGCTACTCGCAACACCTGGATTCCGGCTGTCGTCGGCACGGTGCTGACCTTCGCCAACTTGCCGGTTTACTGGCTGCTCGTGCGCCGCGCCCAACATCTTGGATTGGCGATGGCCAGCTCCATCGGAATCACGGCTTACACCGTCATCATTTTCCTGCTGCTCGCCCGCCGCACACACAACCGCGAAGAAGGCGCGCTCGTCCTGTTTTTCCTCAAGGTTTGCGCGGCTTCGGCCCTGGTAGGTGCTGCCTGCTACAGGCTGCGCCAGGCGCTCGAGCCGCACCTGGCGTGGCACACTTTGCCCGGCGCCCTTTCGTTGCTGGTTGCGGTCACTACCGCGGGAATTCTGCTTCTGGTGATTATCGGCAAGCTGCTTGGAATCCGCGAACTCGACGAGCAGTTGGCGCGTTTGTGGCTCCTCGCACCCTGGCGCCGCTCCAAAACCCCCGCCTGAGACACGCCGCCTATCGTTGTCATCCTGAGAGGCTGTGACTCTTTTGATTTCTCGCAAAAAGTGGCGCTGAAAACAACGGGCTTAGATGCGAAAAAATCGTCATATCGCAATAAAGTCACATCCTCTGAGCGAAGCTAAGGATCTCTCTGTAGATAGAGATGGCTACGCCGGCTACGCCGGCTGCGCCCGCTCGGGCCGTCGCTGCCGGAACGCCTGCCGCATTCGCGTCTGCACTTCCGCCGCGAATTGAGACCCGCCGATGGTCCGCGAACCGCGTTCGGTGATATCCGCCGTGCGCAATCCGTCGGCCAGCACCGCGTCCACGCTGCGCTCAATCGCGTCCGCAGCTTCCGGCATCTTAAATCGCTCGCGCAGCAGCAAGCTCACGCAGAGAATCGCCCCTGACGGATTCGCCATATCCTTGCCCACCAATTGCGGCGCGGTGCCGTGAATCGGCTCGAGGAGCGGCGGGCCGTCGCCCGCGCTCCACGACGGGATCATGCCGATCGATCCCGCCAGCGCTGCAGCTTCGTCGCTGAGGATGTCGCCAAAAAGATTCGACGTGAGCACCACGTCGAATTGCCCTGGTTGCAAAATAATCTGCATGGACGCGTTGTCCACGTACAAATGGTCGACCGCGAGATCGCTTGCCTCCGCCGCCAGCCGCGTCACCGTCTTTCGCCACAGTCGCGAAGTCGCCAGCACATTCGCCTTATCGATCGACGTCACCCGCCGCGCCCGGATCCTCGCGCGCGCGAACGCAAATCGCGTAATGCGCTCGATCTCCGGCACGCTGTAGCTCGCCAGGTCCGAGGCGCGTTCGTTCGCGCCCTCGCCCTCAGTCCTATGCAGCCCAAAATAGATGTCGCCGACGAGTTCGCGAACGATCTCGAAGTCGATCTTCGCGTCAGGATTCAGCCGCAACGGACAGAGCTCCCGCAGCGGCTTGCGCAGCTGGATCGGCCGCACATTGGCGTAGACGCCCAGCGCCTGGCGCAAACCAAGCAGCCCGGCCTCCGGCCTGCGGTCCAGCGGCTGCGAATCCCACTTTGGCCCGCCGACAGCGCCCAGCAGCACGGCGTCTGCCTTCAGGCAGCCGTCCAGCGTCTCCTGCGGCAAGGGCTTGCCGCATTTGTCGATGGCGCTACCGCCAAACGGAAACTCAACCAGATTTACGTGGAATCCGAATTCGCTGGCACAATCCTGCAGGATCGAAATCGCAGCGCGTATGACTTCCGGGCCGATGCCATCGCCGGGAAGAACGGCGATGTTCCAGCTCGGCTGACTCATACCGCCACGTCCGAGACGCTTGCGTCAGTCGACAAGCGTCCCGCGACGCGCTTAATGTCCTCGTCCGTAATCTCTTTCTTCGCGTCCGCCAGCGCCATCACCTGGCGATAGCATTCGCGAAGCTCGTCTTCGGATATGATCACGCCCAACTCCGCCAGCCGCGCGCGCAGCGCGTTGCGGCCGGAATGCTTGCCCAGCACCAGCTTGTGCGCCGGCACGCCTACGGCTTCCGGAGAAATCACCTGATACGTCAGCGGATTCTTCAGGATTCCATCCTGATGAATCCCGGCCTCATGCGCGAAGGCGTTCGCTCCCACCACGGCCTTATTCGGCGGCACCGAAACGCCGGTAATCTCCGAAAGCAGCCGGCTCGTCGCATAGAGCTCTTGCAACCGCAGCCGCGTGCCCGTCTTGTAGCGGTCCGGCCGCACCGCCAAAGCCACGGCAATCTCCTCCATCGCCGCATTTCCGGCGCGCTCGCCGATTCCATTGATGGTGCACTCCACCTGACGCGCGCCGGCTCCCACCGCCGCCAGCGAATTCGCCACCGCGAGGCCCAAATCGTTATGGCAATGCGCGCTCCAGATCACGCCCCGCCGGTCGCCTACCTTTGTCCCCAGCTCACGGAACATCCCACCGTACTCTTCCGGCGTCGCGTAGCCCACCGTGTCCGGAGCGTTCAGTATCGTCGCGCCGGCGTCGGCGGCAACCGAAAACGCCTTGGCCAGAAATTCGTGATCGCTGCGGCTGGCATCCTCGGCCGAAAATTCCACTTCAGGGCAGCGCGATTTCGCATATTCCACCATCTTGCCGATGGACTCGAGCGCCTCTGCCCGCGAAATGCGTAGTTTGTGCTTCAGGTGCAGATCTGAAGTCGCCAGAAAAGTGTGAACTCGCGGCCGTGCCGCGCCATCCACGGCGGCCAGCACCGCGTCGATATCTTCCCGGCGCGTCCGCGCGAGTCCCGCTACCGTGCTGTGCTTCACGTCCCGCGCCACTTCCCGTACCGCCTCGAAATCTCCCTGCGAGGCGATGGGAAAGCCGGCTTCGATCACGTCCACGCCCAGCGCTTCCAACCGCCGCGCAAGCCGCACCTTTTCCGCCGTGTTCATGGAAAAGCCTGGGGCTTGTTCGCCATCCCTCAGCGTCGTATCGAAGATTCGCACCATCTCCATCGAATTCCTCCGCCCTATAGTTACGGCTTCCAGGCGCGAGGCTTGGGGATCAAGCCGTCGCGCCGTTAAAAAAGTCGCTTTTGCGCGTTAAGGAAGTTTGCGGCCGCAGCGTCAAATAGTCCAATTTATACTTCTTGCCTCAATTATAAGGCGCGCTTATATTCTGCCCTAGCAGGGATTTTGGTTCCTGGCCGCTTTGCAGTTGACGAGAGCTGCCATCCCGAAGGCTCTGCTTTTCGCTTTTACGGGTGCCCCATCCTTCGCGTCTTTGGCGAAGGGTGGGAACGGTTTGTGGGTCGCGGCTTTAGGCGCTGAAGTCGCCAAATGTAATGGGTGTCATCCCGAGGCCCGCAGACCGAGGGATCTGCTTTTGGTTTCGTAGCGGCGGCCGGCGTTTTCGCTTTAATCATATGGATCTCTCCGAACTCAACGTCTTCCTCACCGTCGCTCGCGAACGCAGCTTCTCCCGCGCCGCCCAGAAGCTCTTCCGCACCCAGCCCGCCGTAAGCATCACCATCCGCAAGCTCGAAGACGAGGTCGGCGAACCCCTCTTCGCCCGCGGAGCTCGTTCCGGCCAGCTCACCGACGCCGGTCGGCTCCTGATCGGCTATGCCGAACGCATCCTCAATCTCCGCGATGAAATCCGCCGCGCCGTCGACGATCTCCGCTCCGGCGGACGCGGCGAGCTCTCCCTGGGCGTCAACGAAAGCTCCATCCACGCGCTGCTGCCGGTGCTGGCCCGCTACCGCCAGCTTTTCCCCGAGGTCCATCTGGCTGTGCGCCGCACGTTTTCCCGCGACATCCCCACCGAATTGCTGAACTATCGCCTGGACCTCGGGGTCGCCTCCTTCGTCCCCCAGGAGCCCCAACTCGCCGCCATCAAGATCTTTCGCGACGAGCTCGCCTTGGTCGTTTCGCCCAAACATCGGCTCGCCAAGCGCGGCCGCGCCGATCTCGCCGACTTAGGCGAAGAAAACTTCGTCGCCCACATCGTCGAATCGCCTTTTCGCCAGCGCGTCATGCAGCTCTTCGCCAAACATCACGTCCCGCTGCGCATGAACATCGAGCTGCCCACCATCGAAAGCATCAAGCGCTTTGTGCAAATGGATATCGGCATAGCCATCGTGCCGCGCATGTGCGTGCGTTGGGAAATCGAACAAGGCCTGCTCGTCGAGGTCAAAGTCCGCCAACTTCGCATGCCCCGCGACCTATATCTGCTTTACCGCCGCCGCGAGCCCCTGTCGCATTCCGCCAAAGCCATGTTCGAACTCCTCAAGCCCGGCTCCACCCCCCAGGGCCAGCCCGGCGGCGAAACGTAGCGCTGTCATCCCGAGGTCCGCAACCGGGGTTCCCAACGCGCGCCGGTTTTGCGCGTGATGGGGTGATGGAGCGTCCCGCCGCTCTTCCTCTGGAAATCGCGTCGTTCGATTTCCCTCCGGGACGCGCAGTCGAAGAATCTCTCTTAATCCTCTGCCCATCCCGCCGTAAGCCCCTGTTGCACACAATACCTCGATGTAATGAATCCTTATCTAAGGGTATCGCATCTATATCGTCTGTAGCCGGCAAATGCCGGGTCCGAAGGCGTTGCCCCGCGGGCAATCAACATCTAGGAGAGAGCACATGATTCGAAAGATCGCTTCCACTGACGACAGCATCGCGACGGCCATTTTGAGACTCGCTCTGGGCGTTACCTTCTTTGCCCACGGCGCACAGAAGATGCTCGGATGGTTCGGGGGCTTTGGGTTCTCCGGCACGATGGGATTCTTCACGGGAATGATGCATATCCCGGCCCCTCTGGCATTTCTGGCGATCTGCGCGGAATTCTTCGGCGGCTTGGGGCTGATTCTAGGTTTCCTCACTCGAATCGCGGCGTTTGGAATCGCCGCGAACATGGTCGTAGCAATTGCGGCCGTGCATCGCGCCTTTGGCTTCTTCATGAATTGGGCTGGCAATCAGAAAGGCGAGGGATTTGAATTTCATCTACTGGTACTCGCCATTACGGCCTTCCTGATGATACGCGGAGCAGGCGCTTTCTCCGTGGACCGTGCGATCTCCACAAAATTGCCGTCTCCCGAACTGCGCCCAGGGATCGCGCACTCATGAAGAAGTCTGAAACCATCGACGCTCCTCGGCTCGCCATTGTCCTGGCGCGATGCTGGAGGGCCGTGGGCCAGATCGCTGAGGAGAGCGTCAGCGAAGCAGGAATGTGCTTTACGGATTTCGTCGCATTGGAGGCTTTGCTGCACAAGGGTCCGCTGACAATCACGGAGATACAGGAAAAGGTGGGACTCGCCAGCGGGTCGATGACAGCGGCCGTGGATCGATTGGAAAAGAAAGGCTTTCTGCGCAGAAAGCCGGCCAGCAATGACAGGAGAGCGAAGCTGTTGGAGCTCACACCAAAAGGAACGCTAACAGTTAAGAACGTATTCGATCATCACGCGGCCGTGTTGGAGTCCGCAATGAAGGTTCTGAACAATGCTGAAAAAACCCAGCTTCATGCGCTTCTGAAAAAACTGGGTTTGTTCGCAGCCGCCATCAAGCATTCACAAAAGCGCGAGGCATTGGAGGTCGAAAATGCAAATCGGAATCGATAGTTTCGCCGCCGCTTTCGACGGCAATAGCCGCGCGGTAAACCCGGCGGCCCGTCTGCGCCAACTTGTGGAGCAGATTCAGCACGCCGATGACGTCGGCTTGGATACCTTTGGTGTCGGTGAACATCATCGCCGCGACTTCCTCGACTCCGCGCCGGAGGTAATCCTCGCCGCGGCAGCTACTCGCACCCAGCGAATCCGTTTGACCAGTGCTGTCAAGGTTTTGAGCGCTGACGACCCGGTGCGAGTCTTTCAGAGCTTCGCGACGCTGGACCTGCTCTCGGCTGGACGCGCCGAGATGATCGTTGGCCGTGGCTCATTCATTGATGCCTTTCCGCTGTTCGGTTATCGGCTGGAAGACTATGACGACTTGTTTGCCGAAAAGCTCGATCTGCTGCTGAAAATTCGCGCTAACGAGCATGTCCAGTGGTCCGGCAAATTCCGCCCTGCGCTCACGGGTCAGGGCGTGTATCCACGGCCCGTCCAGAATCCGTTGCCAATCTGGCTCGGAGTTGGCGGAACTCCGGAGTCATTCGCCCGCGCCGGCGCGCTCGGACTTCCATTGATGGTCGCGATCATCGGCGGAGAACCGCGCCGATTCCGGCCTCTGATCGATCTGTATCGGCAAACCGGGAAGCAACGCGGGTATTCACCCGAGCAACTCAAAGTTGGCGTGCACATGCTTGGGTATGTCGCCGGAACTACGCAGGAGGCTGCCGACACCTTCTTCCCTGGCTACGCCAAGGCCATGACCGATGTTGGCAAGGAACGCGGCTGGCCGCCAATGACGCGCGCGAGTTTTGACGCGCAGCGTGGTCCCAACGGCGCGCTGCTGGTCGGCAGCCCCGACGAAGTCGTCGAAAAAATATTGCGGCATAGCGAGACTTTGGGTGGCATCACTCGGCTGTCCTTCATGATGAACGTCGCGTCGCTTCCACAGGTGCAGATGATGCGCGCGATTGATGCCATCGGTGCGCGGGTTGCTCCTGCCCTCCATGAGCAACCCACAGCCAAAATCTAACTCCTGACTGTACTAAGGCGCGTCGTCATTCTGAGAGGCTGTGACTTTTTTGATTTCTCGCAAAAAGTGGCGCTGAAAACAACGGGCTTAGATGCGAAAAAATCGTCATATCGCAATAAAGTCACATCCTCTGAGCGGAGCGTCGCGATGTGTTCTTTCCGAAAATCGCGCTTTGCGATTTTCGTCGCGACGCGCAGTAGAAGAATCTCTGCTCGCTTTCATTCGCACACTCTCGCCACCTCGAGCTCTCATCCCAAGCCCCCCCCGTGCCCTCGTTTGTTTGCTGCTGTCATCACGAGGGCGCCTTTTGCCCGAGGGATCTGCTTTTCGTCTGTAGCCCAGGGTGCGCTCACCGCATTCGTGAGCGACCCTTGGCTTTTGCCTTTGCCGGCGCCCCACCCTTGCTCCCCAAGGGGTGGCACACCTAAGACACATCTTGATTTTGAGCGGAATGTCTGGGTCCTGAAGAAACCGATGATGATTTGCTCTGAAATTACGCCGGAACGGGCGCTGATCGGTGTTCGATCTGCTCCTGGATCCGTCGTCTGAGCAATAGAGGATCGGCGACATACGAGAACGGCTCCCACGACCCGCCGGTGCCCCGCACGCTGACGCTCCCGTAACCCCACCAGCGCCCGAGCAATCCTTGCGTCACGAGAACGCTTTCGATTTTGTCGAGGAACAATTCGTCGGTCGATATGGATGCGATCCCTTTGCAATAGATCACGCGTTTGTTCGTGACCGCAAATTCAAAACCGTAACGGCGCACTAAGGCCGAGATGACAATCCCCGCCGCAATGGCCAATAGAATCGCTCCCCCGATCCAGAAGAAGTCCTTCTGGAACAGCAAAGCGATTCCGGCCGCGGCAAGAATCGTTGCGAGAGCCCCCGGCCCAACGAGCACAACCCAATGGCGTCGCGTCGTGTAGACGATACGTTCCCCTTCGGTCAAGCTCCGCTCAACGTATTTCATCTTTTTCGCCTCACTGGGCCCAGCAGGTCCCAGCCTGGATTTGTGCGAGCTTTCGGGTGCGACTGCAAACTACCAGAATTAGGTACGAGTAGTCTATCAGCGCTACGGAGCGGTTCTCGGATAATCGGCAAAGCGTGCGTGGTAAATCCCAACAGCGCTCTTCTGTGCTCGCCCGCGCCGCCTCGCCGTGGTGTCATCCCGATGGAGTCCGCTTTGCGCGCAAAAGCCGTGCCTCTGTGCCCTCTGTGTAGGATTATGGTTCTTAGGTCCCCGCCGTTACGCACTCGTTTGAACATTTGGCCCCTCCTAAATCATTCGAACATCCCGTCATCAACTCAACTCGTCCGAATACTAATGGCTAACTAAACTGTTATATTGATAACTAACTAATAATATGCTACACTCGCGCATGCGATCCAAGCCAAGCTGAAAAGGGACGACGACGGAGCTGAACGGGAAAAAGGAGCGAGGAATCCAGCGTTTGCCAACCGAACGACCGAGGCACAGTCTCGCGGCCCTCTCCCAAAACGAACCGAAGTCGCGCTTTTGCATTGGGCACTGTAATATGAATACTCGGGCAAATTTCGGCCGTGAATCTCTTACAATGAGCACTCGCAAACGGCACGACCTAAGTACATTTGGAATGAACACTTACGCAAAAAGGGGTGGGGGGGTACATGTTACGTTGGATTCCCGCCGCCAGCCGCGCATGCGAACGGACGATAGCGCCACTCCGCCGGAGCATCCAATAAATCACCATGTCGACTTCTGACACCGCCGTCACCAACTCAGCCGAGGCAACGGGCCTCGGCGGCGACGCCTTTGCCATCGAGACCTTCGACCTCACGCGCCGCTATGGCGACTTGATCGCCGCCAACCAGGTTACCCTGCACGTGCCCTACGGCTCGATCTTTGGTCTCTTGGGGCCCAACGGCGCCGGCAAAACCACAACCATAAAGATGCTCACCACCATGCTCGAACCGTCGGAAGGCACTGCCTCGGTTGCCGGCTTCGATATCGTCAAGGCTCCCGCAAGGGTCCGCAGAAGCATCGGCTACGTGCCCCAGGCCCTTTCCGCCGATGGAGGCCTCACCGGCTGGGAAAACTTGAACCTTTCAGCCAAGCTCTATGGCATCCCCCGCGCCGAGCGCAAACTCCGCATCGAAGACGCCCTGCAATTCATGGCCTTGACCGACTTCGGCCGCAAGCTGGTGAAGACCTATTCCGGCGGGATGATTCGCCGCTTGGAAATCGCGCAGGCCATGCTTCACCGCCCCGCCGTCCTGTTTCTCGATGAGCCGACGATCGGCCTCGATCCCGTGGCGCGGCGCAATGTCTGGGAACGGCTGCTCGAGCTGCGCCGCAATTTTCAAATGACCGTCCTGATCACCACTCACGCCATGGACGAAGCCGACGAGCTTTGCGATCACCTCGCCATCATGCACCTGGGCAAAGTCGCCGCCATTGGAACACCCGCAGATCTGAAAACCAGCGTCGGCCCGGGCGCTACGCTCGACGACGTCTTCGTTCATTTCAGTGGAGGCATCATCCAGGAGGAGGGAAACTACCGTGATGTCCGAGCGACCCGGCGTACAGTTAGCCGTCTCGGCTGAGCCGTCTCCCGTCTACGCCTTCTTTCAGCAGACGGCGGCCATCGCCGAGATCGAGCTGAAGAAGCTGATCCGCGATCCTACGGAGGTTCTGGCTCGCGCGGTCCAGCCGGTGCTGTGGATCGTAGTCTTTGGAAACGTATTCAGCCGCGTGCGCGCTATTCCCACCGGCAACGTCAGCTATCTTGCCTTCATGACTCCCGGTATTCTCGCGCAGAGCGTCCTCTTCGTGGCTATTTTTTACGGCATCGCTGTGATCTGGGAACGCGACCTGGGCATCGTGCACAAGCTGCTGGTCAGCCCCGCGCTGCGTTCCGCATTGGTCTATGGCAAAGCTGTTTCCGCAGGATTTCGCGGCGCCATACAAGCAACCATTATTTATTTGGTCGCCTTTTTGCTGCACATCCAGATTCGCTGGACGCCGTTATCGATCGCGGGGGTTTTTGTAGGCGCTGCGCTCGGTTCAGCCATCTTTGCGACTTTGTCGTTTATTGTCGCCTGCCTCGTGAAATCGCGCGAACGCTTTATGGGCGTGGGGCAATTGATGACCATGCCGCTGTTTTTTGCCAGCAATGCCATCTATCCGATTTCCATCATGCCGCATTGGCTGCAAGTCGTCGCTTATCTCAATCCGCTGACGTACCTAGTCGATGCGCTGCGCACGTTGATGATCGGACCCAGCCAGAGCACGCACGGCGTTGGCGTCGATTTCGCCATCATCGGTCTGATTTTTGTAATCCTTGCCGCGATCGCCACCAAGCTTTATCCGACTCTCGTGCGTTAGGAGCTTGATCCGTGGAGCGTTGTTATCCCGAGGTCGCCTGAGGCGACCGAGGGATCTGCAGTTGCACTCCGGCGAGCAGCGCCTCGCACGCTTCGCGCATCTGCTCGACCCGAATCGACAAAATGCATCGCGAAGCGCCCAGCGATTCGCACTTCCCGCGCGGACACTCCTCGCACGGGAACGGGTTCTCGACCAGGCGATATTCCGTCTTCCACGGCGACCACACTTTGGAATCGCTCGCGCCAAATACGACCACACACTTCTTGCCGAGCGCCGCCGCCATGTGCGTCGGTCCAGTATCATTGCCGATAAACAAAGATGACCCCGCGAGCAGCGCAACCAATCCCCGCAATTCGAGATCGCTGACGATAATGCCGAGCCCGGCGAAACGCTGCTTCACTTCGGCCGCCATCTGCTCGTCGCCCGGACCGAGATTCACCACCGTCGCGATGCCATGCGCTTCGCGCAGCCATTGCGCAATCGCCGCAAAGCGCTCCGTCGGCCAGCGCTTGTTCGCCTGGCTCGCGCCCGGCCGGATGACGGCATACGGCTGGTCAGGGCCGATTTCCTTCTCTGCCAGCTTTCGCCGGACCAACTCTGCGGCATCCGTGTTGACGTAGACGTTCGCCGCCGGAAGCGGCATTTCCGGCAAGCCCGTATACAGAAGCTGCTGCAACCGGTGCTCGGACGTATGCATTTCGATCCGGCCGGCAACCGGAAAATGGATCGGCACATGCACGTTGTAGAACGAAGAGAACTGCCGCTGCGCCCAGCAGACTCGCACCGGCGCGCCGGAGAGCCGCGTCAGAAAAGCGCTGGTCGGCCCGCCGTGCATGTTGAAGGCGATGGAAAGATCGCGTCGTCGCAAGAGGCGAACCGTTTCCCAGAACTTCCGCAGAACGATTACTTCGGCAATTGCCGGATGCTCTTCTAGGAGCGGAGCGGAAAGTGGTTCGACGAGCATGTGGATGCGCAAATCGGGCCGCCAATCGTGGAGAGCCTGGAGCGCCGGCAGCGTGAGCACGACATCTCCGATCGAGCGCAAGCGAACGACCAGAACCGTCGCGTTGTGGGGGAGCTTCGGCAACAGCGACGACGGCTCTTTCGGATTGGGTATAGGCTTTAGCGTCGTATTCAGGGGCTGCACAGTCATTCCCTGCTGGGCCTACCGGCGCGCCATTCAGTGACTCGCGCGCGCAGCAGCAATCCGCGGCACGCGATCAAGCGACTCGGCAATGACGTCGTAAACGTAGTGCAATTGCTCCCCGGTGATGACGTAAGGAGGAAGAATATAGACCACATTGCCCAGCGGCCGGAGCAGCACGCCTTTTTTGAGATAGAAATCGTAGAGCGCGGGACGCACTTCTGAAAAATACCCGGGATCGTCGGCCTTGAGTTCCACCGCCATCACGGTGCCAATCGTGCGCACGTCCGCTACCGCAGGGTGTTTGGCTAGCAAAGGCATTTGCTGGCGGTGAGTTTTTTCTATAGCGGCAATTCGCTCGAAGACGGGCTCGGAATCAAAAATCTTAAGACTGGCGATGGCTGCCGCGCAACCCAGCGGGTTCGCCGTGTAGGAATGCCCGTGGAAAAACGTGTGGCTGCGATCTGTAGAGCGAAATGCCTCGTAGACCGCTGGGGTACAGACCGTAGCCGCGAGTGGCAAAAACCCGCCAGTGAGGCCTTTCGAGAGGGACATGATATCCGGCACGATGCTGGCAAGTTCGCAGGCAAAGATCTTCCCGCAGCGGCCAAAACCCGTTAGCACTTCATCGGCGATCAGCAAAACGTCGTATTGAGTGCAAAGCCGGCGAATGCGCTGCAGAAATTCCACCGGATGAACAATCATTCCCCCAGCGCCCTGCAACAGTGGCTCGACAATTACCGCGGCGATTTCCTCATGCCGCTCTCCGAGCAGGCGCGTGAGCGGGCCGATGCAGTCAATATCGCAAGTAGCGCGCTCCTTTCCGACCGGGCAGCGAAAACAATACGCCGAAGGAACGCGATGCACGGGAAATCTGAGTTCTTGAAACGCGGCGACGAAATCAGAATCAGCTCCAACCGACATGGCTCCGACGGTGTCACCATGGTAGGCGTGCTCCAGAGCCACGAATCGCGTTTTGCGCGATTTGCCGAGATTGCGCCAAAACTGCAGTGCCATTTTCAGCGCGACTTCCACGGCGGTCGAGCCATCATCGGAAAAAAAGATGTGCTCGAGCGGCTGCGGCAGGACGCGCCGCAAACGCCAAGCGAGTTCCTCGGCGGCATCGTGCGTAAATCCGGCAAAGATCACGTGCTCGAGTTTTCGGGCTTGTTCGGCAATTGCATTGGCAATCAGCGGATGCGCGTGTCCGTGGATATTGACCCACCACGAGGAGATGGCATCGATCAGCTTGCGGCCATCACGCGTGTACAGGTAAACGCCTTCGCCACGTTCGATCGGCACAGGCTGCGGATCAAGCGCTTCCTGCGTGAACGGGTGCCAGAGGGAGGGCGGTTTGGGGGCCATCTCAAAAATGTTTCAAGTCGAAACTGCTGCGAAAAACCCACAGCAGCGCTTCGCGATCGATTTTATCGAGCCACGGTATCCATCCGACAACGGGAACAGCACCGAACTGCTCGACGGAACGCTCGTTGTGTTTGTTGCGGTTGCCGATCATCACTACACCCTTGATGCACATTTTTGCACAACGCAGTGCTCGCACCGTGAGCAAAGTGTGATTAATCGTGCCCAATTCCGAGCGCGCAGCAATAAGAATGGGAAATCCCAGATGGCGAGCCAGATCGAGCATCAATTCGGAATCGTTGATGGGAACGAGAATGCCGCCGGCGCCTTCCGCGATAACTGGCTTATCGAGCTTAGCTGGAACCCGAATGCGCGCGAGATCGATCGTCACGCCGCTTGCTTCCGCTGCCAGATGCGGCGATACCGGCGGATCGAAACAGTGAGACTCGGGAATGGTTTGCGCTTCCGGGACTTCGGCGAGCTTGATGACAGTCTGGCGGTCGGTTCCCTCGGTTGCGCCCGTTTGGATCGGCTTCCAGTAAATGGCGTCCAACGCGGCAACAAGAAGGGCGGACAGCAGAGTTTTGCCTACGCTCGTATCCGTGCCGGTGACAAAGAGGGATTCTTTCACGAGCGTACAGCATGCACCGGCGCGTGCTCTTCTTCGCGGATGGAAACGAGCACATCGCTGAAGCGAGCCAGCAGATCAGTAGTGAGCTTAGCGTTGAGAGAAATTCGCAGGCGCGAGGTGCCGGCAGGAACGCTGGGCGGCCGGATCGGCCGGACTCCAAAACCGGCCTCGTTTAGGAGCCCCGAAAAGCGGATCGTGCGGTCATTCTCTCCGAGGAAAACAGGAATGATCTGCGTATCGCCGCGTCCAATATCAAAACCGGCTTCGCGCAACTGCTTTCGCAGGAATGCGTTCAGTGCGACGAGATCACTTCGTTCCCGATCGGCAGAAGCCACGATGCGAATTGCGGCTCGCATTTGTGCCGCCGTGTAGGGTGGCAATGCCGTGCTGAAGATAAAAGTTCGCGCTCGATTGATGAGATATTGCTTGAGCCGTTCCGAACAGCACACGAAGCAGCCCATACCCGCGAGGGCCTTACCGCATGGGTGAACGGTCACGAGTATCCGATCAGCGAGGCCAGATCCCGCGACCAATCCTCTTCCCTGTGGCCCGACGACTCCGGTGGCGTGCGCTTCATCGATGATGACTTCGGCTCCATATCTTTCCGCGAGCATCACCAAATCCGAAATGGGTGCGGAGTCGCCATCCATGCTGAAAATGCCTTCGCTGACGACAAATTTCTGCGCGGCGCCGGAGTCACTTCTTCGCAATTCCCGTTGGAGCGAATCCATATCGAGGTGGGGAAAAATTACTTTCCGCGCGCCGGCGAGCCGCAGTCCATCGATGAGGCTGGCGTGATTGGCCGCATCCGAGAAAACGACATCACCTGGCTGAATGAGCGCGCTCAGCAGACCGACATTCGCGGAATAGCCCGAATTGAAATAGAGAGCCGCTTCCGACCGCATGAATTGCGCGATTTCGGACTCCAGCTGTTCCCAAACCTCTGCATTGCCGGAGAGCAGACGTGAGCCAGTAGAAGCGACGGGAAGCCCTGCGGCGAGCGCGGACGCGACGGCCTCCTTGAGCCGCGGGTCACTCGAGAGCCCGAGGTAATCGTTGGAGCAAAGATTCACGCCCTTCATGGCCCCAAGCTTTCGCAGTTGGTCTTGCGAGGCGAGAGCGGCCAATTCGGCGTCAATGCGGCGGCTGAGTTCGCCAGCGGGTTTTCTAACTGGCGTTTTGGCCATGGCTCAATCCGCGCAAGCCGAGATCCCGCAGAAGACGATCGTCTTCGTCACGCTCGGGATTCGGCGTGGTGAGCAGCTTTTCACCCACGAAGATCGAATTCGCGCCAGCAAGAAAACACAGGCTGACGGCCTCGCGGCTCAAGGAATTGCGCCCGGCGCTCAGCCGCACCATCGATGCCGGCATGAGCAGGCGCGCCGTGGCAATCATGCGGGCCATGACAAATGCATCCACCGGTTCGGCGTCTGCGAGAGGGGTGCCGTCGACGTGAACCAGCATATTGATGGGCACGCTTTCGGGATGCGGCTCGAGATTCGCCAATTGCTGCAGCAGCCCGATTCTGTCTTCGTCCGATTCGCCCATGCCGATAATGCCGCCGCAGCAAACAGTAATGCCAGCGCCCCGGACGGCTTGAATTGTCCGCAAACGGTCCTCGTAGCGGCGCGTGCTGATGATGCGGCCGTAAAACTCGGGGGAAGTATCGAGGTTGTGGTTATATGCGGTGAGGCCCGCGTCGGCCAAACGGCGAGCATGATCGTCGGTCAGCATTCCCAGCGTGCAGCAGACTTCAAGCTTCAGCGAAGCAACGGCCCGCACCATTTCCAAAACGGTGTCGAAATCGCGGCCATCTCGAACTTCCCGCCACGCGGCGCCCATGCAGAAGCGGCTGGCACCCTCATCTCGAGCTTTTTTTGCCGCTTGGTAGACTTCGTCGACGGCCATCAAGGGCTGATTCTGGACTCCCGTTTCGTAATGGGCGCTTTGCGGGCAATAGCCGCAGTCTTCGGGGCACCCCCCGGTCTTTATCGAGAGCAGACGACAGAGCTGAACGCGGGCAGGATCGTGGAATTTTCTGTGAACTTGCTGCGCGCCGAAAATGAGATCAAGCAGCGGCCGATCGTAAATCTCACGAACGGAGTCGCGAGTCCAGTCGTAGCGCAGTGCGGCGCCAGGGGTAAGTTGATCGACGCAGTTAGGGACAAGCGCTTCTGCCATTAGGTCCGACTCCTGCGAGCCAAAAATTGTACCTGATAACCAAGCCCATGCACGCAAAGACTTCTTTACTACTTGAGTGCGTCCCGCCGGTGCCTCGTGCTCAAGAGCATAGTTCGAAAAACCACTAACCGCGGCCTAAGTAGGGCATTTTGGTTGCCATGACCGTCATGAATTGCACGTTTGCCTCTAGCGGCAGAGACGTCATATACAGGACGGCACGCGCAACTTCGGCAGGATCCATGGTCGGCTCAACCGCGATCGTACCGTTGGCTTGCGGAACGCCTTTTTTCATGCGTTCCGCCATTTCGGTGGCCGCATTTCCAATATCAATCTGGCCGCAAGCGATGTCGTATTTGCGGCCATCGAGGGAAGTCGCCTTAGTCAGGCCCATAACACCATGCTTTGTTGCGGTGTAGGGCGCCGAATTGGGGCGAGGGGCATGCGCCGAAATCGAACCGTTATTAATGATGCGACCGCCGCGCGGTTGCTGGTCCTTCATGATTTTGAAAGCTTCCTGCGTACATAGAAAGGCGCCCGTGAGGTTCGTATCGACGGAAGCTCTCCAGTGCTCATAGGTTAATTCCTCAAGGGGCACCGCCGGATCGGATATGCCAGCATTGTTGAAGAGCAGGTCGAGCCGGCCAAAAACTTCTTTCGCCTTCTCGAATAGCGCACGCACGGAGAAGGGATCGCGGACGTCCGTGGGCACAACGAGCGCCGGTGAATTCATGCGCTTCGCCTCAGCCGCGGTCGCTTCCAAGCGCTCCTTGCGGCGGCCGGCCAGAACGACCGAATAGCCGTTCTGGGCAAGCGCAAGAGCGACGCACCGGCCAATGCCGCTCCCTGCGCCCGTAATGACAGCGATCTTCGGCCTTGAATCCATGAGATCTTCTCCTTCAAAAGCGCAGCGCTCTCACGCTTTGGGAATTTACACGATTCGCATCTGCTTTAGCTTCGTAGCCTTCTTATTGGCACAGTTTGCGGTGCGGAAACGAAAAGGCCGGCGGGAACCGGCCTTTTTCGTTCTAAATTCCTTGTGGATGGGAGAATCGCGGCGCATCGCCGCAATTGGCTACATCAATTCGGTGATGAGCCCCTGAAAGACGTCCTTGTCGATCTTCATGCTCTGGCGAACCACAGGGCCCTTGCGGAGCACCGGTTCGCTGGATTCGTAGGTGGGTTGCTCGCTCTTATAGAAGAGGCCGATCGGAATGCGGTCGCCCCATTCATGCGAACGCTCAGTGGCCATGGCAACATTTGACGAATCGTAGCCCTTTTCGTCCTCGAGCCTGTAACAGCGCTTTTTGAAATACTGGTAGGTATTCACCTTGTTATAGGTGACGCACGGGCTGAAGGTGTCAATCAACGCGAAACCCTTGTGCTGAATGCCCGCAGCGATCAAATCGGCCATGTGATTGGGTTCACCTGAAAACGCGCGCGCGACGAAGGTCGCCCCAGACACCAAAGCCAGCGCGATCGGATTGATGGGAAACTCCACGTTTCCGTTTGGCGTCGATTTCGTGCGGTGATCTTTCATGGTAGTGGGCGAAGCCTGGCCGGTAGTGAGGCCGTAAATCTGATTGTCCATGACCACGTAGGTGAGATCGAGATTGCGCCGCATGGCGTGGATGAAGTGCGCGATGCCGATTCCATAGCCGTCGCCATCACCGCCGGTGATGACGACCTTTAGGTCAGTATTCGCGAGCTTGATCCCTGTAGCTACCGCGACGGCGCGCCCGTGCAATGAGTGCACGCCGTAGGCATGCACATAGCCGGGCAGGTTGGAGGAGCAACCAATCCCGGAAACAATCACCATGTCTTTGGGTGATACGCCAGCTTTGGTGGCGCCCATCTTGACGCTCTTGAGGACGGCAAAATCGCCACAACCGGGACACCAATCCGGATCGACTATGCCCTCAAAACTTTCAATTGGAAGCTCTACAATTGTAGCCATCGTTCCCCC
>Ga0307479_10001904_pt1 | contig 19071 bp, 17 predicted proteins | sample atmos_gasesECM4C_FD_203743 | JGI IMG/M metagenome (GOLD analysis project Ga0307479, IMG submission 203743) | Hardwood forest soil microbial communities from Morgan-Monroe State Forest, Indiana, United States - atmos_gasesECM4C_515 | ecosystem: Environmental > Terrestrial > Soil > Temperate... | reverse complement strand
GTCTTGGTACGGTCAATGCGACTTCCGTACTATGCGCCCTGGTCCTGTCGTTGCCTCATGGCACTGAGCCGCTGAGGCTTACGGTCGGCGCGACCCAGGCTGGCCAACCCAAAACAGCCCGGTTTGCGTCGCCTGGCTTCGCAATTTGACGCGTCATGCCCATGTCCATTATAACAATGCCCCCACCAGAGAGGGGACACTCTCCAAGGCCAACTTAAGGCCAGTTGTGTCTTTTCCGCCAGCCTCGGCCAAATCCGGCCTGCCGCCCCCCTTACCACCCACCATGGGCGCCAATGCCTGCATCAGCTTGCCAGCATGGACTTTAGCGGTCAGGTCCTTGGTCACCCCGGCAATGAGGGCCACTTTTCCATCCCCCGGCATCCCCAGCGCCACCACCCCGGACCCTAGTTTTTGCCGCAGGGTGTCCACCAGCTGCCTAAGTCCTTCGCGGTCAACATTTTGCACCTCTGCGGCAATGACCTTAATCCCTTTAACAACTTGCACGCGCCCCGCCAGGTCATCAATTTGGCTCAGCGCCCCTTTGCGCTTCGCCGCCTCCAGCTCCTTCTCCAGTTGCTTTGCCGTCTGGGTGAGTTTCTCCACTTGCGCCACGATGCCGTCCTCCGCCACATTGAGCTTGCCGGCCACTTGCCGCAGGATGGTCGCCTGTTGCTGGTAATGTTCCAGCGCGCCGATGCCGGTCACGGCTTCGATGCGGCGAACGCCGGCGGCCACCGATTCTTCGCTCACAATCTTAAGCACGCCGATGTCGCCGACCCGCTGCACGTGCGTCCCGCCGCAAAGCTCCTTCGAGTAAAACCCGCGCGCCGCTCGCGGATCGGGAATCGTCACCACGCGCACGTTCTGCTCTGGATACTTGTCCCCGAAAAACGCCAGCGCACCGGAAGCCAGCGCCTCTTCGAGCGAAGTCACGTTCGTCTCGATTTCCGTGTTCAAGCGAATCTCGTCGTTCACCTGCTGCTCGATGTCCCGCAGCTCTTCCGCATCCACATGCGCAAAGTGCGAAAAGTCAAAGCGCAGCCGCTCCGGCGCATTCAGCGAGCCGGACTGTTTTACATGTGTCCCCAGAATATTCCGCAGCGCCGCATTCACCAGATGCGTCCCCGTGTGATTGCGAATAATCCGCGCGTGTCGCTCCGCATCCACTACCACCGCCACGCGATCCCCCACGCGCAAAGTCTCCTTCGCCACAACTTTGTGCGCCACCAGCCCCGCCACCGGATAAAACGCGCCCGTCACTTCCGCCAGCAGTTGCGACTCCGAGTTGTCATAGAACGCCCCGGTATCCGCCACCTGCCCGCCCGACTCCGCATAAATCGCCGTCCGGTTGAGCACCACTTCGCCGCTCTCGCCCGCCTTCAATTCATTGACCGATCCATTTTTTGTGATGATCGCTTCAATCCGCGAATCCTTCACGGTCGTCCCAAAATAAAAATCCGGCGCCGTCTTAAACGTCTCCGCCAGCTTCGCATAAGCCCGATTCGCCGCCTCCTTCGCCCCGCCCTTCCACGACGCTCGCGCTCGCGTCCGTTGCTCCTGCAACGCCTTCTCAAAACCGTTCTCGTCAAAGGAAACCCCGGTATCCCTAAGGACATCTTCAATAAAATCGCGCGGCAATCCGTAGGTGTCGTAAAGGCGGAACGCTGCTTCTCCGGGGAGAGTCGGAAAAGCTCCCAGGACATCGCCAATGAGCGACGCAATATGTGAAATTGCGCCACCTAAACCCTCCCCCGACTGAGACCTCAGCATCTGAAGTGACAGCCCAGCCTTGTCCAATTCTGCTCTGGAAACCGCTGCGGCGCTTTCAAGTAAGTGCTTTTTGTTTGGCTCTTTCTCGGCAATAGAGGACAGGTGGCGTGCTATCTCTTCGTCCAGTTTCTTCAAGCCAATCGAAATCGTCGTCGAGAATCGCCGCTCCTCGTCGGCAAGAATTCTTCGACGCCTCACGGCGTTCTCTCCGAGCTCAGGATATGCCTCAAGCATACTTTCAGTTATGAATTGATCCATCAGCGGTAAAACTGCTTCGCTGAGAACGGGTTTAAGAGAATGAACATGGCGCAAGGCTCTTCTCATGATCTTGCGGAGAACGTAGCCGCGGCCCTCGTTGGACGGAACGACTCCGTCCGCTGTTAGAAAGGTCGCGGCACGGGAATGATCAGCGATGATACGCAGCGACGCGTCCGAGCCTGGGCTTGCTCCATACACGACACCGTCAGTAAACCGACCAGCCGCTTCGATTAAAGGCAGGAACAAGTCCGTGTCGTAGTTGGAGATAACGCCCTGAAGGACAGCGGCGACGCGCTCGAGGCCCATCCCTGTATCGACTGACGGCTTTGGCAGCTGTGTGAAATTGCCCGATGCGTCGCGGTTGAACTGCATGAAGACGAGGTTCCAGATTTCGACATAGCGGCCGCAATCACAGGGAAAAGAGCAAGTACCCGCTGAACATTCGGGCTTCTGCGGATCGTCCACGGCTTTCGGACCCATGTCGTAATGAATCTCACTGCACGGGCCGCAAGGGCCGGTGTCGCCCATCGCCCAGAAGTTGCTTTCAGCTCCCAACTCGAAGATGCGATCTGCAGAGACGCCCTGGTTCAGCCAAGATTTGCGTGCTTCTTCATCTCGTTCCATGTCCGGAGCAACCGTCGGCCCAGGAAAACTCCCATCAAAGACGGTCACGTAGAGCTTGTTTGTGTCGATGCCAAACCATTGCGGCGAAGTAATCAGTTCCCAAGCGTATGCAATGGCATCTTTCTTGAAATAATCGCCAAACGAAAAATTACCCAGCATCTCGAAAAACGTGTGATGCCGCTTCGTAAACCCCACATTTTCCAGGTCGTTGTGCTTCCCGCCGGCGCGCACGCATTTCTGTGCCGAGGTCGCCCGCGTGTAATCCCGCTTTTCGAGGCCAAGGAAGACGTCCTTGAACTGGTTCATCCCCGCATTCGTGAAGAGCAGGGTAGCGTCCCCATGCGGCACCAGCGACGAGCTCCGCACGCGGCGGTGCCCTTTGCCATCAGGGCCTTTCTTGCCCTCAAAAAAGCGGAGAAACGCTTCGCGGATTTCGTAGCCGTTCCAAAACTTTTCTCTTGTGCTCGCGCCCGTCATTTTATTGGTGCCGTTACCCGGCACGTCTGCCTCATCTCTTTCATGGAATCATTCACTAGAGTATCGCAGAGCACGCCAAGCCGCCGCAATGAACCCAGACCTGCGAAGTAGCTCCGTTTTCGATTCCCTGGCTGCACGTCCACCGGGACTTACTTCAACAATAAAAAAGAGAAGTTGACGTTCGCTTGGACTCGGAGAAGAATGTGCACATCCTCGCAAGACCAACGGGAAAACTAGAAGTGAAGGCTTAACGCAGCCGCGGCGAGATTCTTTCTCACAAATCTGAGGAGCGTATGTCCACCATAGCGACTTCCGGCCAGGTCATCACTTCATCGAAAAAAACGACCCCGCAATTCACTGTAAAACTACTCGCCTTAGCCGCGATTCTTGGCATCGCTATCGCCTTCATCCTGAAATATGTCTTCCGCTACTACCTGCACTATACTCAAACCGCATTCACCGATCCGCTTCGCGGCGCGGCCAACTATTGGGCCATGCGAGGCTGGCTGCTGATGCACATGACCGGCGGCACGGTGGCCTTGCTCACCGGGCCATGGCAGTTCTGGACGGGCTTCCGCGCCCGATATGCCCGCCTGCACCGTTGGACCGGCCGCCTCTTTCTTTGTAGCGTAGCGGTAGGTTCCTTCGGCGCCTTTCGCATGGCCACAGCAACCACCTTTGGGTGGGCTTTTGGAGTCGCGCTGGCTGCATTGGCCACCGCTTGGGTCACAACGGCAGCCATGGCATATTACGCAATCCTGAAAAGACGCATTCAGATCCACAAGGAATGGATGGTGCGAACTTACGTGGTGACATTTGCCTTTGGCACCTTCCGGTTGCTGAACGACTACGGTCCGACTTCTCGTCTCCAGCCAGACAACGATCGGGCAGTTACGATGGGCTGGGCTTCCTGGGTTCTTCCGCTCCTCGTCGCAGAAGTTATCTTGCAACTTCGCCGCATGCGTTCCCCTGTTACCTCCGACTGAGCGCTCGCTCCACTCAGGCCGGAGTTTTCTCTTTCTCTCGTTTGAATCCACTCGCCTTCGACAGTCACACAGCCCGTGGAAATGGTGTCCTCCTTCTGTCCCTGCGACCAGTAGCCCGGTCATTGCGCGACAAGCTAAGGTGTATTTAGCCGCGACTCTTGTCCTTCCCTCTCCACGATTTCCGAAGCGGCGCATACGGAGCGGGGCGCTGTGTTCCCGGCCCAATCTGGAGCCGAAAATGAAGGGGATATGAATTTTACTTTTAGAACCAAGAAAAACATTCTGAACGCGGCGATGATTGCCCTGTTGTTATTCACGGGAGGCAGTTCGGCACGCGCCACTGAACAGCCGCGCGCCGCGAGCGTAAACCGGCCAAGTGGGACAACTACGGTCGGAATGATCGAGATTCCCGCCGTCGGTCTCGCGACAAGGGTGCTCGAAGGTTCCAATGCACGTACTCTCCGGCTGGCCGTTGGGCACATCCCGGGCACCGCTCTTCCCGGCCCCTCCGGCAACGTCGGCCTTGCGGGCCATCGGGATACTTTCTTTCGTCCCTTGCGAAGGATCAAGGTGGGAGACGAGATTCGGTTTACCACCGTGGCCGGCACGTACAAATATCGAGTTATTTCTCTCCGCATTGTTCTTCCCAATGCCATCGAGGTGTTAAATGATACGCGACTGCCGACGCTAACATTAGTTACCTGTTATCCGTTTGATTTCATCGGCACCGCCCCACGGCGTCTGATTGTGCACGCCGAGATGGTCCCCGATTCCCCGAACTAACTCCTGACTACCGCAGCCAGAGTAGACGTGCTCCGCCGGTCTCCAGCCGGAATTCAGACAATAGCCATGTGTTTGTCATAACATAGCGCGTGCATGCCACGTCGCACGGAGGCCCTCATGGGTGAAATGGTGCAGTTCAAGCGGCCGGATGGGAAGACTTGCCCTGGCTATCTGGCAACTCCAAAAGCGGGAGCGAGCGCGCACGGATTTGTGTGCATCCAGGAGTGGTGGGGGCTGAACGAGCAAATCAAGAAGACTGCCGACCGCGTCGCCGAAGCCGGCTACCGCGCGCTTGTGCCAGACCTCTATCGCGGCAAGCTCCCCAAAGCCTCCGACGAAGCCAGCCACATGATGGACAACCTCGACTTTTCCGATGCCGCCGAGCAAGACATTCGCGGCGCCGTGCACTACCTGAAACAAAGTTCCAAGAAAGTTGCCGTAGGCGGCTTCTGTTTGGGTGGCTTGCTGACCATCCTCGCCGCCGTCCGCGTCCCGGAGATGGACGCCGGCGCCTGCTTCTATGGCCTGCCGGATCTTCCCGCCGCCGAAATCAAGGAGATCAAGATTCCCCTGATCTGCCATTTCGCGAACAAAGACGGTTGGATTACACCCGCCAAAGTGAACGACTTCACGGCCACCCTCAGCCAATCCAAATCCAAATTTGAGATTTATCGCTACGACGCCCAGCACGCCTTTATGAACGAAGCCCGCCCCGGAGTCTACGACCCCGCCAGCGCCAAGCTAGCCTGGGACCGCACCCTCAAGTTCCTGAAGAACGCCCTTGCTTGACCGTTTGCCCGGCAGTCCTCTCGGTCGCAGCTTGCTGCCGCGGCTGACCGCGCCCCTACAAAAATAATACTAGTACTCTATTTGACTATTGAAATTTAGTAATATTCGTGCTACCATCTTTTGTGATAGTTCAACGCCAGCCCGCTCCCCCTGGTTTTCGCTCTCCTGCTCCGTCTGTTTTTCCTATCTTCGCCAATAACCCAAATTTTCCGCTCTTTGTTTTCAATCACTTCCGCATTCCTAACTCTTCTGAAAAGAGCTCTTCTCCTTTGTTTTCATATTCTTGCGAACTCTTTTGCGCCTCGAAAAATCACATCTCTTCTGTTTTCAAGCGCTTCCGAACTCTTTGCAAAAAACCACCCGGGGTGGGGGTACCCCCTTGCTTTCTCCTTAAGCACCCATCGCGGAACGGGCCGCTTACTCCGCCTCAGCTTCCACGTCTGGAACATCTTCTTTTACTATCGCCTTCAATTCGCGCCGTACCACGTCGGCGGAAAATCCCGCGCGTAGCAGGCTGCTGTAGATGGAAGCCATCTTCTTTTCATCAATCTCCCCGCGATACGACCGCAGCTTGCGTTCCATGCGCGCGCGCACCATCGCGGCCTCGTCATTTAGCTCCGCCGCTTCCTTCAGCGCCGCCTCGATGTGCCGGTCCGGCACGCCCCGCGCCCGCAAGTCCCGCGCAACGCGAAACTTACCCTGCTTGCGGCCCTCGGTCCGCTGCCGCGCAAACTGTTTCGCGTACTTCGCGTCATCGATCTGCCCATTTTCCTTCAAACGCGCCATTACGACTTGCACCAGCAGCTTGTTCTCGCTTCGCCGCTCCAGCTTCTTCTTCATTTCATGCACCGAATGCGCCCGACGCATTAGCGCCCGCACCGCGACGTCATACAACTCTTCTTCTGTTTCAAGTTGTCGCGCCTTCCCGAACATGGAGGAAGCATAGAAGAGAAATTGCCGAGTGGCTAGTGTGGCGAGCGGGGACGATAGTTGATGGTTGGAAACAATGGGTAAATTGGCGAAGAGGCACGTGCCTATCCGTTGGCGGGTTTAGCCCCGGGCAGACGGCTCTTCAGGAGCTTGATCTGGCCGTTGTGGTTGGCTTCGTGTTCGGTGACATGGAACCATTTGCAATGATTGTTCCAGCCCCATTCGTGGCGTGCAGCCGGCAGCCACGTTTTGTCCACGGCTGCCAGCCACTTATCGTCACGTTTGCGGAATTCGGAGAGTGTTTTGTCGCGCGTCTCGTGCAAAATGTTCAGATAGAAGGCGAGGCTGTGACCCTTGATTGCGTCCCGAGCAGGGTCGCCGAGTTCCTGGGGTACGCCCCATTTCTCCTTGAACTCTTTGGGCAATTTCTCCGGGTTCACGCCTTCAAAGGTGTTGAGCTGATAGAAGGTTTCCACGGCGGCCAGGTGCATCAGCAGTGCGCCAATCCGGTTGGCTTTGGCGTCGAGAAGAAAATCGAGATCCTGTTGCGACATTCCCTCGACGGAATCCAGAACCTGCGACCGCATAAACGCCATCATGGAAGTCAGAGTCCCGATTTCGGGTGAGTAGCCTTTTCTTGGTCCGATGATGCCAAGATCGGCATCATCCGAATACGCGGACGGTGACAGAAAGTTCAGTCCCGAGATGCCGGTCGTGAGTGCGGCGCCGGCCTTCAGGAAATTTCTGCGGCTCGGGAAGCATTTGGATGGAATCATGACGGCCTCCGTTCAGAGAAGAGCAGGCGCCGATTGTTGGAAGGAATAGGCGGATGATACAGCGGAGCGCGTGATTGGGCAAGAATGTTAACCAGTGAAGGCACAACGCCCGAAGCGACGGTTTACTTGCGGGCGAAGCGCTCGAAGTCGGCCATTTGGCGCTCCATTTCCTCGCGGGCGGAATCGGAGGCGGAGCGGATGCCCTGGATGCGGAGCTTGAATTCGTCGGCGTTGGAGGCGCGCGCGAGGGCTTCGTCGAGGGTGATGAGCTGCTTGGAGTAAAGATCGAAGAGCGACTGGTCGAAGGTCTGCATGCCGTACTGGCTGGTGCCGGCGGCGATGGCGTCGTGAATCAAGCGCGTCTTGTCCGCGTTGATGATGCAATCGCGGATGTAGCCAGTGGCGATCATGATTTCGCAGGCGGGCACGCGGCCCTTGTCATCGGCGCGGCGCACGAGGCGCTGGGAAACGACCGCCTTCAGCGTGGCGGCGAGCTGCAAGCGAATCTGTTTCTGCTCCGGCGGCGGGAAGACCGCGATAATACGCTGAATCGTTTCCGTGGCGTCGAGAGTGTGCAAGGTGGAAAGCACCAGGTGGCCGGTTTCCGCGGCGAGCAGCGCGGTGGAAATGGTTTCGAGGTCGCGCATTTCGCCGACGAGAATCACGTCGGGGTCCTGACGCAGGGCGGCGCGCAGAGCCGTTGAAAAGTTCGCGGTGTCCACTTCGACTTCGCGCTGGTTGATGAAGCTCTTTTTGTCGCGGTGCAAGAACTCAATGGGGTCTTCGATGGTGATGAGGTGATCGGCGCGATTGGCGTTGATGCGGTCGATCATCGCCGCCAGCGTGGTGGACTTACCGGAACCAGTGGTTCCTGTTACTAGCACCAAGCCGCGCTGTTCTTCGCAAATCTTATTGACGACGGAGGGGAGGTTCAATTCGTCGGTGGTGCGGATTTTCGTGGGAATGACGCGAAGCACCATGCCGACATTGCCGCGCTGCTGGAAAACGTTGACGCGGAAGCGGCCCAGGCCCGCAACGCCGTAAGCCATGTCCAATTCCGCCGTCTCCTTGAACTTTTGCTTCTGGCGGTTGGTCATCATGCTGAAAGCCATGGAAAGCATTTCTTCCGGAGTGACGCGAGGCACGTCGGTGAGCGCCGTGAGCAAGCCATCCACGCGCAAGTACGGGTGATTGCCGACTTTCAGGTGCAAGTCGGAGGATTTGTTTTCGACCGCGCGGCGGAGAAGATCGTCGATGCTAATGGCCATGTCGTGTAAACCCCGCAAGAATGCAGCTAATACATGAAGCTAGCATCGGAGGGAAGGGCGGGCAAGGAAACCGCAGGGGCAGGTTGCGCGCTAGTTACCTGTACGGAGGGAGGAAGTGGGTGAACGCGGCTCATGCTTTTTTCAGGTAAAGCGAGTCATAGAGTAGCCCAGCGACAAATCCTCCGGCCAGCGGACCAACCCAGTAAACTCCCTGATTGGCCCAATGCGTCGCCACGAGCGCAGGCCCGAATGCCCGCGCGGGGTTCAAAGCCGCGCCCGTGAAAGGCCCAGCAACGAGCATGCCGAGCGTAACGGAAAGGCCGATACCAAAGCCGCCGATCGAACGGAACGCGCCTTTTTCGTCGACGGCGGTGGCGAAAACCGTCAGCACCAGGAAGAATGTAGTTACCGCTTCGAGAGCCATGCCCGCCCAGCGCGGAAAATCCCGCGCCAGCTCCGGCGTGCCCAGGGCAACAACGCGCCAGATCTCTTCGGGAATGACGGCTCTAAGCAGGAATGCGGCGGCTGTCGCGCCGCCAAGCTGAGCGGCCCAATAGAGAATGGTGTCTACAGTGTTGAGGCGCTTGGTGACCCAGAAGCCGATGGTCACTGCGGGATTGAAATGTCCGCCGGAGATGTGGCCGAGCGCGGAAACCATGATGGCGAAGGCGAGGCCGTGCGCCAGCGCGACGCCGAGGAGGCCGAGGCCGCCCGCGCCGTGCAAATATTGGTCCGTGCAGACCGCGCCGGCGCCGAAAAAAATCAGCGCGAAAGTTCCGAGGAACTCCGCGACCAGCTTTTGCTGCGTGTTGTACATCGTTAATCCTCCGCGCAGGGAAAGGAAAGCGCGTCCGATTCGAACGCACGCATTCTAGCTGGAATGCGGCGGGAAGCGCCAGCGTTCCCCCTTGGGGAGCGGCCATTTCGCAAAGTCAGGTGCAATGAAGGGTTAGTGGACTGATTTGAATGTGCGTTGGCGCTTTCCCAGAGGGGCTGTAGGATTTGCGGGAGAAAAAGGGGCGTCTGGAAGAGCCAAAAGAGCTTCAGGAAGCGTCCGGAGAAGGGAAATCCCAGCACCCCACTCGGGGTGCGCAGGTTTGGATTGTGCAGCAGCTCAGCTGGAATCCAGTTGCGGAGAAAGGAACCAGTAGGCCAACCTTTGCGCCAGATCGCAAAAACCGAGCGAAGAATATCGGAAGTGGCTGCGCATTTGGCGGAAAAAAAACACCAGTGTCAAAGTATAGGCCAGGACTCGAATCATAGTGAGCACGATCAACGCCTGACCACGACCCTGGTGCACCGAAGGCCGTTTGAGATGTCCCTCCGTAGTCATGGTTTGGAACACCTCGCTATCGATGATCCAGCGACTGCGACCTAATTGGTGGATGAACAGCGGCGGAACAGAACCCAGCTCCAGATTGCTGGCGTAAAAATTCGTGCTCGTCTCCATGACCGTTTCTTTCTCCGCGCGCTTCCCTTCCTGCTCGTCCCGTTGAATGCGGAGACGCTTCTCGAGCTGCCTACGTACCGTTTTGACCACCCGAACCGTGCGGTTGGCCACCGGCCAGTAGACCTCCGGGGCATGCCAAAGCTGCAACTCCGGATGATCGTCCATGCGCTCGACGGATATTTCGGCGCTCACCCGCTGCGCTTCGGCCAGCAATTCCGGCTGATTTTCTTTCAGATTGATGACCCAGTCCAAGCCCAGAGCTTCGACCTCTTTCACAAACGGCGCTTGCAAATAGAGGGCATCCCCCACTAACAGGTCCAGGAATCGGCTCCCCAGCTCTTCCATCAGATCGCCGAGTAACGCCACGCTACAGGCCACTTCGCTCTCCCCATTCTTCTGAAAACGAATACCCAGAGGAATCGGAAAGGACGAGCTGACCACGGTCACGGCACAGATGCGGTGGTAATACTGGATGTCTTCGCGCAGCTCTCCTCCGACGACATGTTTGACTTTGCGTTCCATACAGTGATCACAGAAGCGCGCGAAGGAACTGCAAATCTCTATGCCGTCCACGGCGGCCACCACCAGACCTCTGGACCAGTCCGAGCGGAATATCCCATTGCGCTTTAATTGGCGGGCCACCTTGCACCCCAGAGCAAAGACAGCACGGGAATCATACCGTTCCAGGGTGTATCCGATGGCATCCTCACTCAGAGTACCAATCCGTTTCGACAGGGCACCTCCCGGCTTGCATTCCGTCTCGATGCGGTGCACAGCGGGAAACTGGCAAGCGGCTCCCAGAAAGACGGCGTCAAAGATCTTCTTCCCGGAGTGGCAAGGAGCTTGGCGCCCGTCCGGCAAAGTCCCCACCCTTGCCGAGAAATCAAACACCTTGTCCAGATAGGCTTCGAATCGGTGCCGGCGCGAGGCTATGACTTTTCCTTTTCTTTTAAGAAACGACGCAGATTAATGCGACAAATCGCGGCGGCCGCAGCTTCAAAGCGCTGCCGCAATCGGATCTTCTCGCGTACCTGGTCGACCAAAGCCTCCGGGATGTGGAAAGTCTTAGGCTTGCCCTCGATGAGGACCGAAATCTGGTATTGGGTATGCAGGTTCTTGCCGTCCGCACAGTGGCAGTTCGGTCGTCCGCAGGCACGCTTGTGTTCCACAAACGAGCCGGGCAGCATTTCGCGGAGCAAACCGAGACGGCGGAGGAGCCGGCCGCGCAACTGAAGATCAGGATCGCTGGACATAACCACCATTCTAAGACGGAAGCCTGCCAGGCGGAGGCCCATCCATCTGACACTCATAATAGTTTCAGATAAGGCTTCTTGTCAAGCGGCTTTTAGATTTGCAAAAATGATCGGGAAAAGACTCAGCTCACAAAAGCGTGCAACCAAACGTCTTCCGGCTACTTCCGTGGCTGCTTTGCGAAATCACTGCCTTGGGAATCCGAATTTGCGCCAGCGAACAGGATTAGTTGAGCGGGGGAAGTCCGACTTTTTTCAAGAGCTTGGTGAACCGAGGGTCGTCAGTCCAATACGAATCCACCGCAGCATGCGCGCGGATGCCGTCCATGTGAGGGTCGCCCTGCTGATAAGCAAGTTCGAGCGCGGCGAACGCGTGATCTTTTTCGTCCAGCCCCGCATAGATGTCTGCGATTCCCAGCCAAGATACATATTTTGTTTTGGCTTCTTCAATCAAATCGCCGAGAATCTTTCGGGCCTCTTCGGTTCTCCCAGCCTTTGCGTAGGCGTATCCTAAATAGCCGCGGTAGTAAGAGGATTCCGGAACGGCTTGGGCGGCTTTTTCCATTTCCGTCGCGGCCTCATCAAACTTTTTTTGGAGAATCAGAAGCTGAGCGTACCCGTAGTGGACGATCGGAAAAGTCGGGTCCATGTCGAGGGTCTTGCGGAACTCCTGCTCAGCGTCCGGGAAGCGCCGGGCCGCCATATATGACAAACCCAAATTGACATGAAGGATAGAGGCGAAGGGCTCGAGTTCCACGGCTGCGCGATTTTGTTGAATGGATTCTTCGTGACGGCCCGTGCAGCTGAGAAGCTCGGCGTACCATTGGTGGGCGTAGGGGTAAGCGGGATTGAGATCGGTGGCCCGGCGAAATTCGCGCTCCGCGCCAGCGAAATCCCATTCGAAGACGAGAAAAACGTTGCCCAGAGAAGCGTGGCCTTCGGCCAGGGTGGGATCGATTTCGATTGCTTTTTCCGCTGCCTGGCGGGCTTTGGCGCCGGCTTCTTTAGGAGAGAGCACCGCTGAATTGCGAGCCAGTGAAAAATAGGAATCGGCCAATCCGGAATAGGCCAGGGCAAAATTGGGGTCCTTCGCGACGGCTCGCTGAAAATAGTCGATCGCTTTGCTCACTCCGCCGGCCGTGCGCCGGTTCCTGTAGAATCGGCCTTGCAAATAGAGCTGATAGGCTTCGGAATCTTGCGTGGAGCGCTGCGCCATGCGCGATTTTTGCGCGCCGGTCAGATTCATTTTGAGGTTTTGGGTGATGTCCTGGGTGATCTCCTCCTGGATGTTCGGCACGTCGGCGAGCTTCCACTGGTATTGCTTGCTCCACAGGACGCGGTCGCGCTCCGCATCGATAAATTCGGCGCTGATGGAGAGATCGTCGCCTCGCTGCAGCATGCGGCCAGTGAGAATCGCGTGGACGCCAAGCTCGCGGGCCACCGTGGGCGGATCGATGGACTTGCCTTTGTAGCGATACGCCGAAGCCAGCGAAACGACTTTGAGGTTGGAGATCTGCGAAAGGGTGCTAACGAGATCCTGAGTGATTCCTTCGCTGAGGTAGTCGGAGTTTGGATCACCGGTGGCATTCACGATTGGGAGGACGGCGACGGAATCCATGGACTTCAACTGAAGCTCCTGGAGGCCGCGCCGCGCAAATAGGACGAGACCGGCAAGAAGCACGAGCGAACCGAAAATAATTGCCAGCTTCGTCGTGAGTGACATTCGTTTGCGCGCCGGAACCGCGGCCGGCGCGGTGGCGGTGGCACGAGTGGAATCCGAATCGCGCTTGAGGCGTTTCAGGTCGGCGCCAATCTCCGCCGCGCTCTGGTAGCGCAGGGAGCGGTCTTTCTCGAGGGCTTTCGAAACGATTTCATCGAAGCGTGAGGGGAGATTCAAATTGGCCGCGCTGGGATTAGGTGGCGTGCGCTCGAGAATCGCGTGGAAGATGACGGCGGAGGTGGGTCCCGGAAATGCGACACGCCCGGTGGCCATTTCGTAGAGGACAGCGCCGAAGCTGAAAAGATCGGTACGCGCGTCGAGCTCTTCGCCGCGGGCTTGCTCGGGGGACATGTACGCGACAGTGCCCATGGCGATTCCGGGGCTGGTGAGAGCTTCTTCGGTGGTCGTCCCTTCGAGCGAGCCGAGCGTGGTTGCCAGCGGGTTAGCGTCAGGGGCGAGCTTAGCCAAACCAAAATCCATAAGCTTGGCCTGGCCGCGGGCCGTCAGGAAAATGTTGGCGGGCTTGATGTCGCGGTGGACGATGCCTTTCTTGTGGGCGGCATCGAGCGCGTCGGCGATTTGGATGCCGATGTCGAGGAGAGTGTCGAGGGGAAGGGGGCGGCCTGTGATGCGATCCTTGAGCGTTTCGCCTTCGAGTAACTCCATTACAAGAAATGATTTGCCCTCGAATTCCTCAACGTCGTGAATCGTGCAGATGTTGGGGTGGTTCAGAGCCGAAGCGGCACGCGCTTCGCGGCGGAATCGCTCGAGGGCCTGGGGATTCTTGTTGAGTTCATCGGGAAGGAATTTGAGGGCCACGCGGCGGCCGAGCTTGAGATCTTCGGCGGCGTAGACCACACCCATGCCGCCTCCGCCGAGCTTTTCAAGGATGCGGTAGTGAGAGAGGGTTTCGCCGGTCATGGGAAGGATGGTCGCAGCGAAATGATAGGGGTTGCCGTAAAGTGAGTCAACGCAAGCGTGGCAAGTTGACAGTCTACAGTTAACAGTCGACAGCCGGAGAAAAGACGGAACAAGATGAAGATAAGGATAAGGCTAAAGAAGTCTGCTTTAGGCAACGACTCATAACTCTTCTCACCAGATCGTGGGGACCACTTTGGCGCGACGGATTTCACGGTCTGCTGTAATTAGCGAAAGCCCCTCGACGAGCGCAGTGGCTACGATAATGCGGTCGGCTGGGTCTCTTGGGAAAGTTGATGGAAATCCCATGGCGCGCGCACACGCACGGCCGGTTATCGGGAAGACGACAAAGCGGGTTTCGACTTCCTGCAGGAAGGATTCGAGGCTGATACCGAGGTGGATGCGACCCCTAGTCGCGAGGGTCGCCACCTCCAAGAGGGTGAAATCAGAGATCGCCAACCCGTCTCTGAGGTTACGCGCTTCTTCAATAGCAACTCTTGCCCCGCTAGAAATCTGGCTTTGGTCAAAGGCGAGCCAGACGACTACATGCGTGTCGACAAGAATCAATAAAGTTCGCCCCACTCTTCCGGCGAAAGGACAGGTGAAACCACCTCGCCTGTAATCTTCCCCTTCCCGCGAAGAAAACCAAAAATATCGTCGACTTGCGAATCAACCGGAACGAGCTTGGCCACCGGTTTGCCGTGTTTAGTGATCACGACGGTCTCGCGCTTGGCCTGGACTTCGTCCATGACTGCCAGGCAATTTGCCTTGAAGGCACCCGCTGCCATCGTTTTCATTCCAAAGCTCCCTTTATGCCCATGGTCATTATACTATGGTCATATTTGTGCGGCAAGAGCTATCCTAGAGCCACGGGCAGAAGATAACGGAAACGATAGGCGGCTAGCGCGTGGCGGCGACGACGGGGGCGTTTACCGGCGTGAGCCAGTTGTGGCGGTCGGGTTTGGCGCCGCTGGTGAGGGCGAAGAACTCTTCCTGGAGCTTGCGGGTGATCGGGCCGGCGACGCCCTTGCCGACCTGGATGTGGTCGACCGAGCGAATGGGAGTGATTTCGACGGCGGTGCCTACGAAGAAGACTTCGTCGGCGATGTAGAGCATTTCGCGGGGGATGACGGATTCCTTCACGGGGATATGCAGGTCCTCCGCCAGCCTGGTGACGGCGTCGCGGGTGATGCCCGGTAAAATGCTGGTAGCGAGCGGCGGAGTGTAAAGCACGCCGTCGTGAGCGAGGAAAACGTTCATGCCTGAACCTTCGCTGACGTGACCGTCGGTGTCGAGGGCGATGCCCTCGGTGTAGCCGTTGAAGCTGGCTTCCATACGAATGAGCTGCGAGTTCATGTAATTGGCGGCGGCTTTGGACATGGCTGGAAGGGTGTTCGGGGCGATGCGGGTCCAGGAGCTGACGCCGACGTCCACACCTTTCGCGAGGGCATCCGGCCCAAGATAGGCGCCCCAGGTCCAGCAGGCCATGTAAATGTCAATCGGCGAATTCAGCGGATTCACTCCAGCCTCGCCGTAGCCGCGCAGGACGATGGGCTTGACGTAACAGGAATTCAATTTGTTCAGGCGGACCAGTTCACAGGCCGTGTTGGCGAACTGATCGACGGAGAAGGGAAGCTCCATGCGGTAAATTTTCGCGGAGTTGATGAGGCGCTGCATGTGCTCGCGCAAACGGAAGATCGCCGGGCCCTGCTTGGTTTCGTAGCAGCGGATGCCTTCGAAGACGGCGGAGCCGTAACTCACCACGTGAGAAAGGACGTGCAGCTTGGCGTCGTCCCAGTTGATCCACTTTCCGTTGTGCCAGATTTTCTCGGTCGCCTGGATTGGCATAAATGCTCCCTATTTGATAGTGCCACTCGCGGTCGTACGCCTCGAATTGCAGAATACGGTACGGAGCGTTGACCGTCAATGCGCGGTGTGGGCCCCAAGAGCGCCTCGCGCAACCAAATTGGCGCGTACCGCAATTATTTTGGCGAGGGATCGGATGGTTTTTCGTCGGTCGCGGTCTTTCTGGGAGAACCGGCAGTGCCATTCCCAGGTGCAGACATCGCCGAAGCCATTGTGAGGAATGCCGACTTAGCTTCGAGCAGGATACGATCCGTCCTATTCTCAACGACCCCCAAAAGCAGGAACGGAATTGCTGTGGCCGCGACTAGCAGCTTTGCCCGCCGCGGCGTCTTGGCTTCTGGTTCCCAACGAAAGAGCTGGGCGGACAGGAAAAACGTGAGGCAAGCCCAGACGGCAAGTGAAAGGATTTCCACATAACGGCTCCAAGCAGTGGCGGAGTTCACGATGGTCTGCTGAAGACCGTTCACGAGGTAGGTGGCGGGAAGAAACAGACCGAAGCGCTGCACCGCGCGCGGCAAAAATGCCAGGGGGAACGTTGCGCCAGAGAGAAAGATCAAGGGCATCCAGAGGAGCTGGTTCAGTACTTGGGTTTCTTGCATGGTGTTGGTCACGCTGGCCACGACCAGTCCGAGCGACCCAAAAGAGATAATGCCGACGGAAATCAGCAAGAACAGCGCAATGGGATTACCAAGGCTCGGAACGTGAAAAATGACACGGGCGAGGAACAACTCCACGACCACCATGGGAATGGTAAGCACGTAATTAGCGACGATGCTGGATGCGAGCAGGTCGCTGGCAGTCACCGGCGCCACGTGAAAGCGTCGTAAGATTCCTTGTTCACGGAACGTCACGAGAGTCGCGCTGAGTCCCCAGAAACTGCCCATCACATTAAAAGCGAGGACGGAACCGAGATAAAACGCCACCATTTGCGGAACGCCTTTGGCAAATACTCCCAACCATATGAAGAAAAAAGCAAAAGGCATGACCAGGATAAAAAAGAAGAACATCTTATTGCGCATGGCGAGGCGGATGCGCATGAGTGTGAGTGCGACAAAGTTTTTCAATCGCGTAGCCTCCTTCCGGTCATTTCGATGAAAACGTCTTCGAGGGAAGGTGTGGCGATTTCGAGGCTGACGAGTTCGTTGCCCGCGGCCTCCAGATGTTTGACGAGAGAGACGATGGTTTGCGGCGGGCGCTTCGAGTGAAGAACGTAAGTGCCGCCGACCTCTCGCGCGTCGGCCACGCCTTCGAGATTCTTCAGCGCTCCGTTTTCTTCCGGTTTCGAAAGGCGAACCTCGATGCGCGTGGCGCCGCCGGAGCGAGCTTTCAACTCGCGAGGCGTGCCCAGGGCTATGACTTTGCCCTGATCCACGATGGCGACGCGGTCGCAGAGGCGCTCGGCCTCTTCGATGTAGTGAGTGGTCATCAGAATGGTTTTTTTTTCGTGGCGGAGTTCCTCGATGATGTCGTAAATCTCGCGGCGGACTTGCGGGTCGAGGCCGGCGGTGGGTTCGTCAAAGAAGACGACTTTCGGATCGTTGACGAGGGCCATGGCGAGGGCGAGGCGCTGCTTCTGGCCGCCGGAGAGCTGGTTGTAAAAGGTGTTGCGCTTTTCTTCAAGGCCGAAGCGTTTGAGTAATTCTTCGGGTTTCCGGCCGCGCTTGTAGAAACTGGCGAAGAGCCGCAGAGCTTCCATCACGCGAAGCTTGTCGGGAAGGGAAGTCGATTGGAGAGCGGCGCCAATCTCATGCTTGAGGGCGGCCGAATCGCGCTGCGGATCGAGGCCGCAGACGGAAACCCGGCCTCCGTCGGGGTCGCGAAGGCCTTCCAGAATCTCGACGGTGGTGGTTTTGCCGGCGCCGTTCGGCCCGAGCAGACCGAAGACTTCGCCTTGTTCGACATTGAAGCTGACGCCACGAACGGCTTCCACATCGCCGTACCGCTTTACAAGGTTCTCTACTTGAAGGATGGAAGTTGGCATCGTCACTCACCCCCACTCGCGGGGGTTTGTTAGAGAGCGTATAGCATACCGCAGATAGGCGTCTGTCTCGCAACGGGAGAGCGGACGGAATGCGGTTTCACTTGTGAATACGTTTTTTGGGTGCTCGGAGTTTCGGAGCGGATTTTTTTGGCGGTTTCCAGAGGTGGCGTTTCAGGTCCACGCGAGACTCGATAATTCCGACGCCTTCGCTTTCGAGGAGTTTTCTTTGCAACGAAGCGTAAGGCTCGCGGATGAGGATTTTGCCGCGCTCGCCGATGACGCGATGCCAGGGGATGCCTCTTCCCGAGGGAGTGGCAGCCATAGCACGGCCAGCGGTACGCGCGCCGCCGGGAAGGCGCAAGGCTTTAGCGAGCGCCCCATAAGTTAGAACCCGTCCGCGGGGAATTCGTTGCACATGACGGTAGACGTGATCCCAGGACATTTGCGGCCAATCCTCAACGAGCCAAAAGGTTTGCGGAATGCGAACGTCATCCTAGGCGTATGCACACGCAGGAACAAGAGAAAAATGCGGGAGCCGGGTTTAATGCAATAGCCGCTCTTGCCGAAGAAATAAGAAACGGCGGGGAATAGGCAGCATCCAATTCCAGTAGTGAAGTTAGAAGAACAGAATATGAAGAAGAAGATCCGAGGATGCGAAGAACGAATGGAACACAGCAAAAAAAGTGATGAGGAATTGCGCCTTGTTTCCACTACGTTAGGAGGATTACCAATTGGATGCAACTTTTTGCAAAAAAATGAGTCTAACCTTGTAGCGTGTAGTGGAAGAGAATTACACTACATAAGTTGACAAGAAGTTGAGGTGACGTCATGGCTTTTGTCCGCCGCAAAGGAAACTCGCTCTACCTGGTGCACAGCGTGCGCCGCGGCGGAAAAGTGCGCCAACTCCACCTGGCCCGGCTGGGAGCGCGCCCGCGAATCACCGACGACCTGGTACGCGAAGTTTCCAAAAAGCATCCGTTCGTGGAGCTGAATTGGAAAGCGCTGCGCCAACAATTGAACGGCCAAGTGGACCTGGCAAATCCCAACTCTGCCGCGGTCCAAAAACTAGTTTCCTCTATTCGAGCCCTCAATCTCGAACTGGCGGACATGTTTCCGCCGCTCCTCCGAATTTCTGAATCACCGGTGGTGGCACGGGAGCTGCTCGTGCAATTGCGGCTCCTGCAGTCAACCGTTCATGTCAAGCTCGACCAGTTTGGCCGTGGAC
>Ga0307479_10001903_pt1 | contig 19075 bp, 19 predicted proteins | sample atmos_gasesECM4C_FD_203743 | JGI IMG/M metagenome (GOLD analysis project Ga0307479, IMG submission 203743) | Hardwood forest soil microbial communities from Morgan-Monroe State Forest, Indiana, United States - atmos_gasesECM4C_515 | ecosystem: Environmental > Terrestrial > Soil > Temperate... | reverse complement strand
TGAAACAGGAACCACGGCTGAGAGGCCAACACACGCGGCGAAGAATCAGAAAGGATTTACACCCGCGCTCCTCCGTAGCGCGTCGGGAGAGCTTTTGCCCTCTTGACAAAGACCTATCATGGAAGTCTCGCAATCTACCTCAACCGCGGTGTCCACGGCAGCACTTTTTCTCCAGGCCGCGCACGCTGCCGCGTTACACTTGCCTGCCCGTCATCACCAAGGAGGCCACAATGCTCGGCTCGCACAAAATCATCGCTTTCGCGCCCACCCTCGACGCCAACAAAGCCCGCCCCTTTTACGAGGGCGTCCTCGGCTTGCGCGTCCTAAGCCAGGACAACTTCGCTCTCGCGCTCGACGCCAACGGCATCATGCTCCGCGTCACCAATGTTCCGCCAGGATTCAAGCCCCAACAGTTCACCATCCTCGGCTGGCAAGTTCCCGATATCGCCCAAGCCGTCTCCGCTCTCAAACAAAAAGGCGTCCAGTTTGAAAGCTACGGATTGCCGACACAGGATGCCGAGGGCATCTGGACTGCCCCCGGCGGCGCCAAGATCGCCTGGTTCAAGGATCCCGACGGCAACATTCTCAGCCTCACCCAATTCCCCTGAAACTTTGACAATTTCACGCCGACACGCATTAAGATAGCTCGCGTCCTTTTGAGGGGCACCGCCATGTCAATCTCTCGCAGAACTCTTCTTCGCAACATCGGCGCGGGCGCCATCGTCGGTGCCCTTCCGCTTTCCCCCGCCATGGAAGAGGCGCTGTGGGGGAACTCCGCGCCAGCGCAGCCCGCGCGCGCAGCCGGCTTCGGGGTTGAGCCGGTCCTGCTTTATCGCAACGAAAATCCCTACGGCCCATCCGAGAAAGTTCTCGCCGTGCTGCGCGAATCCGCCGCTTCCGGCAACCGCTACCCACGCACTGAGTACGACACGCTGCTCGACAAGCTCGCCGCGCTGCACCGTGTGAAGCGCGAGCAAATCGTTATGGGCTGCGGCTCCGGCGAGATTCTGTGCATGGCCGCCATGGCTTTTCTCAAGCCCGGCAAAAAACTGGTCGAAGCCGCGCCTACGTTCCCCGCGCTCGGGAAACTCGCGCAAACCGCAGGAATCGAAGTCGCCGATGTTCCGCTCAACAAGCGCTACGAGCACGATCTTCCCGCCATGCTCGACCGCGTCGTATCATCTTCGGCCTCGTCAGGCTCGGCGGGCACCGGCCTCGTCTACATCGTCAATCCCAACAATCCCACCGGCACACTCACCCCGCGTAAGGATATCGAAGCCTTCATCGCTAAGCTGCCCGCAGGCGTCACCGTGCTGATCGACGAGGCCTATCACCATTTCGTCTCGCCCGGCGCCGATTACGAATCCTTCCTCGACCGCCCCAGCGGCGACCCGCGCGTCATCGTCGCCCGAACCTTCTCCAAGATCTTCGGCCTGGCCGGCATGCGCATCGGCTACGCCGTGGGCACTCCGGAAACCGCCAAGCGCCTCGCCGCCGGCTTCCCCGCTTGGAGCGTCAGCGTCGTTTCCGCGCGCGCCGCTTCCGCCGCCCTCGACGACGTCGACTACGTGCACCTCGGCATCCAACGCAACGCCGCCGACCGCCAGGAATTCCTCAACCAGGCCAACGCCCGCTCGCTCCACCCCATCGAGTCGCAAGCCAATTTCGTGATGATGAACCCGCAGCGTCCGCCCGACGACGTAATCAAATTCCTAAAAGAGCGCAACATCCTCATCGGCCCCAAATATCCGGCGCTCGATAAATACGTGCGCATCTCCCTCGGCCAGCCCGGTGAGATGAAAATTTTCTGGGACGCGTGGGACCACATGCCATCCCCCGCCGAAATATAATTTTGAGACTGGAATAAACTGTGGCCGCGAAGCGCGCGGCGCCTCACACCAAATCGTCGACCTTCGGCGCCGTCGCGCCCTTCCACGAAGCGTCGAACTGCTTCTTCACGAAACCTGCGTCGTAGCCCTTATCCTGCGCCTTCAGCGCCTGCTCCAGGCCAAACAGCGACCGGGGATTGCGCAGATTGCGGTTCAAGTCCGCGCGAAATACATCCTCCGCGCCCGCGTTGTCGCCAATCTTCAGCAACACCGCGCCCAGCGATTCCCGCACCGGATAGAACCAATCCTGCGGCTCGCCATATTTCAACGTGTCCTGAATCGCCACCGCAGCGCGAAGTTGGTTGACCGTAGCGTCCATATCGTTTTTCGCCAGCGAAATCCTCGCGCCCAGCACATTTTCCGCGATCTTCAAGATGTCCTTCGTCTTGTTGTAGACCGGCATCTGAAACACCGCGTCCTCCGGCGTCTTTTCCTCCGCTTCCGCCACAATTTTGTGTTCCGCCTCCGCCTCTTCGGTCTTTCCAGTAGCCGCCAGCGCCAATCCGCGCGCAAAGTGCCAGAACACCGTCGCCGTCTGCATCGATTCGTCCGGCTGCGGCGTCTTCAAAATTTCGTTCCACTTGTGAAAGCGCACCTCCACCGCCAGCGGCACGGTCATGAATCCTCCGAGCGCCGGCATGTCCTTCACGTGCGGACCCACATTCGCCGCCAGCATCTGCGCCCCGTGCTTCGACTCCAGGTAATTGCCGTTCATCGCCGCGCACATCGCGATGAAATGCAAATTGTGGCTGTAATACATCATCGGGTAGATGCCCTGCTCCCCGCTCGCCGCCAAATACGCTTGGTCCGCCAGCGCCGCTTTCTGGTTCGTCTTCACCGCCGCTTCGTAGTCCCCGGTGCGGATGTAAATATGCGCCGGCATGTGCACGATGTGCCCCGCCGCGGGCGCCAGTTGCGCCAGGCGATTCGCGCCGGCCAGGGCGCGCTCCGGCGAATTGGACGCTTCCACGGTGTGAATGTAATAGTGAATCGCGCCCAGATGATTGGGCTCGCGTCGAATCACCGACTCCAGCGTCGCGACAATCTCCTCCGTCCCCTCTTCCGGCGTGCCGTCGACGTGCCACAGCCCCCACGGGTGCAGGTTCATTCCCGCTTCCGCGAACAGCGTCGCCGCGTCCAGATCGTCCGGATGTTGCTTCACCACTTCGCGCATCGCGTCGCGATACGCTTCCGCCGCCGCGCGCCGGTCCGCGTTCGCGTCGCCCGGAAACCGCTTCGCCAAGGCCGCTATGTACGCCTGGTCGCTCGCCGAAGCATCCGCCCCGAGCGTCAGCGCCTTCTCAATCGCCGCGTGCGCCTGCGCGAACCGCTCGTCGCTCGCCGGATCGTTGTAGTTCGGCCCCACCGCTTCCGCCACTCCCCAGTACGCCATCGCCAATTTCGGATCGAGCTCCGCCGCGTGCTGGAACGACCGCGCCGCCTCATCATGATTGAACGCGTAAATCAGCCGCAGCCCCTGATCGAAAAATGCCTGCGCCTGAGCGTTCTTAGTCGACACCGGATGCCGCCAAGTCCCCAGCCCAGTCATCAGCGTCACCGGCTTGCCCTTCGCCGCACCGGCATGCTCGTGCTCCTGCGCCAACCCCGGCAAACACAGCGCCGCCACCAGCGCGCACAAAATCGTCAAGCGCCTAATCATCGTCTCAATCCTCCTGGCATCGTTGCTCACAAATCCGGCAGGCCCAACCCGCAGTCCATCCCAAGTGTTCCCCGCATTCTATACCAACCTCCGCGCCCTCGGTGTTTGATCACGTCTACATGCGCTGACCCGCCTAAGGCTTAAGAGTGTCCCATTGGAGACAGCTTTGCTCCTTTGCGAGTGCTAGCTTCCTCGAAGCATGCTGAAGCGAGGCGCACACACCCCTCGCTGACCAACGGGTGCCCTGCCTCCCCCTCAAGTCAAGGGCGGGCACCCGCCTCCCTCTTGCGATACCGAATTGCTTTCATAAAATTCCGTCGGGCCCTTAGGCTTCCTTCCACACCAACGGAACGATGCGGCGGTCATCCGTATCCCAGCTACGCTGCCCTTTATTGTTGAAATACTCCTCGACGTATTTGCGGATGTACTCTGGTACTCGATCTGACTGGAGAAGAGGGGAGAGTGTCCGAATGTCATCCAATGATAACCCCTGTACAACTTCGGTTGCATTGCAGAGTAATTCAATTGTTTGCAATATCGTGCGCTCGCCTGGATGTCGGGCATTTGCGAGAAAATAATCTCGAACCTCATCTTTTAGCTGCCAGAATTGCGGGAAGACCCGTTTAGCAACTACCAACTTCGGATTGATTTCCTTTAGGTGCTCTTCGGATGTTTGCTTGAGCCATCGACACCAAAGGAGAGCGACGTCTCTATTTGTTCCTGCTGCAGCCGCCGCCCGTCCAAGCGGCGTCAATGTCCCGCCCTCCATGAATCCTAATAACTTCAGTTCACTTTTCTGCTTGCTGGAGGCATCGCTTGGATTTGCGAGTACTTCTCGCAGTTTATCGATGTTCCTAACGTTGTTCCCAGCGTAATCCATATTCAGCAGTCCAATGGGCAGTTGGATTGTCGCAAGAACGTCCTCTAGTGTGTCCACGTCCTCTGGTTCAGCCGGAATAGTTCCGACCGCCGCCACCAAAGTTCTCCGGATTCGAAGGCGATTTTTCGCCCGTTGCGCCGCGTTTTCGCGCCACTTTCGTTCCATATCGTGCAGCACTTCTGGCGTAAAAGCCACGCTACTGCGATTGAAGAGACTATCGAACCATCGGTTTAGCGTGCTAAGACTTCTGGCATCCTCGCTCAAAACGCCTGCTTCGACGCTGGACGAGAATGCCGATGAACTGAGATTCGCACTGCCCAGCAAAAACCGCGTAGGCTGACCGTTTCCTTTGTGAGCCAAAAACACCTTTGGGTGGTAGGTCAGGGATCCGGCGAAGTTTCGAATGTTGACTGTGCTCGCCATTGCTCGCTTTATGGCTTCCGGTTGTGTAATCCCAAGTTGGTCGGTGCACAAAATCCTCATCTTAGGCAGGCTAAGGCGTTGTACTTGTTCTCGGAACAATTCCCAGCCACCAACCTGTAGATAGCTAACGGCCACAGAAAGCGTTTCTGCGCCCTCAGTGAGTTTCCGCAATGCGTCTTGGAAACTTGTGGAACCTCGGAAATTGTTCAGAATGATTTTCATCGGGTCAGAAGAAAATTCATTCGCTTCCGTATTTCTAGGTTGCTACGTAAAGGTATTCGAGAACCGAATTATTGTTGTCGCCAATTTTATGGTTGTGATTTCCATGCGAGTATTTGTGAGAGGTCTTGTGAACCTCCACTTTGCGCTTGTATTCCTTTAGGAGTTTTACCATCTCGTCTTCAGAGGGGATACCGTTCGATGAGTAGGAGACTACTAATGTCGAGTTTCGGAAATGCTCAAACAACCTTCTGAAGGCAGCTATTGCACCTGCCTTGGCACGGAATTCAGTTTGATACGAACGAATTTTCCTCGTACTCGTTGTGCTTTGAATTTCAACGTCTCTCCAGTACGTACACAACCCTTCGACAAAATGGTAGCGCCTAGTGTAGTCGCAATCCGAAAAGGGACTGATATAGGGCGTGTCTATGTACACGAGGCTGTATCCTTTGGGGTCCAAATCGAAAACATCCTCGCAGTAAGTTTTGTTCTTGCGCATATTTGAAAACACTGCCGCGTTGAATTGAGCGACAGCTACGCGAAATTGCTCCTTCATGGTGAGACGTAGGTCTTTTCTTTTGTCCCATCCCTTTCTGCCGGTGAATGTAAAGATGCCTCTCGGCCGCTTCTTCATTGCTGCCCGGCAGGCTGCGGCAAGAGCAAGGGAGCGTTTCATGCCGCTCAGTTCTCGGATGTTCGCCCAAAGATTGTCCAAGAATTGATTGTCTTCCGCGCTGAAGTAACGGGAACCGAAAGTCGCTTGGATGAAATCGCTTGCACTTGGATTTTTTGTTAAAAGTCTATTTACGTCCGCGTCGGTTAAAAGTGTCGAGTTATTTTCGACTGTCGCTCGTGCAATGTGAAATGCCAACTTCAAAAAATCGTTTGCGTGGACTTCTGCGCGTCTCTGTTTTAAAGCGTAAGCTACGCAGCCGGAACCCGAGAATGCATCGAGCACCCTGTCGAAGCGCAGCGTTGAGACGTGTTTTAGAATGAACGGGAGGAGAGCCTGCTTACTTCCCATATATTTTGTTTCAGGGAATGATGGTTTGGGCGGCGCTTTCGGTGTCGGAAACGGAAGCACCGCCTGAACGGCACGCTGCTGGTATTCGATGTCGGGCATCATCTACTTAGGCTCAAAGTTTGAAATGAGCAGTTCCTCTACGTGACCTCTGCCTCCGCCCTTGCAGTTCACGAATCGCGGCATCTTCACGGTGCGTTGCAGAAACTTGGAGTACTGCTTTGCAGTTTTCTCGTTAAACGAATTGCTCAGCAGAACGAAGCAGCCCTTCGCTGAAAGGTCACGAAAAGTCTTCGCCAGTCGTTCTTGATCGACCTCGCAGAATTGGTCTTTGGTGTAACGCTTAAAATCCGAGAACTTCCCGACAGGCACGTAGGGCGGATCGAGATAGATAAGATCGCCCTTTACGGCGCTTTCGAGAACGGCAGTGAAGTCAGCACAGACCAGTTGCACCCTACGGAGCACTGCGCTTGCTGCCATGAGGTTCTCAGGGTCAACCAAAGTGACGTTGGAATGCCGTCCGTAAGGAGTGTTGAATCGGCCTTGTCTGTTCACACGATATAATCCGTTGTAGCAGGTCTTGTTGAGATAAATCAGTCTGGCCGCCTGGACGACCGGAGACAGCCTCTCGGCCTCCAGTTCCCTGAGCCTATAAAACTCTGCATCGTTCACACGAAATTTTGAAAGTGCCGTGAGTAAATCCCTTGGATTCTCGCGCACGACCTGATAGCAGTTAATCAGTTCAGGGTTGGAGTCTCCTAGGATGGCATTGCCGGGTGACAGGTCGAAAAAGAGTGCGCCGCCGCCAAGGAAGGGTTCAAAGTATCGGTTGAATCTCGGGGGCAAGGATTGGCGCAGAGCAGGAAGCAATCGTGTCTTTCCGCCTGCCCACTTTAAGAAGGGTCGGACTCGGAGACATCCACCCTCTTCGACGAATAGTCTCTGCTGCAATGGCTTGGTGCGTTTCAGAGCTACCGCAGATGCTTGCATCGTTTCACGGATCAGATTGAACCGCCAACTGCAAGGTTTTTGAGGATAGTGGAGAATGTCCCGCTCAGGCCGGGGAACTCGGTCAAAAGCTGGGGAGTAGGTTTCACCTTTTCTTCACTCCCTGTATCACACGGAATCACAGGGAAATCAAGATCCAAGTTCCGGCCTGTGAAAAAACCTTGGATCATTTGGAGACCGTTCCAGTCCCAGCAGGCGTAAGAATGTTTAGTTCTAGGCTTCGCGGGACCTTGCCAGCGGACCTGAACCTGCGAAGTCCTCGCGAGCTCATAAGCAAAATCGAGTCGTAACCCGTGGCCAACGCTGCCCTCTTCATCCTCGCATCCAACCTCCAGCGATCGTCCATGGAAATGCTTTCATCCGAAACGCGCTTACCAAACAACTTTCGTTCAATAGCCCCCTCATCACCAACGAGGGGCCGAGCTACGTCAACTTTCTGAGGTTCATCCAACGGCCGACCCCAAAACTCCGCCTCCCTGAAACTCGAAGCCAGGAACTTACCCCTCTTTCGGTATGCATTCGGATCGCGTGGCGGAACGTGCCACCAGGCCTTCCGATTCACGAGGGCAACAAGCCTTTGGTATTGTGTGGAGTTCAGCTTTCCCATTCAGAACTCGTTTTTCACAATGGATCTATATGCGTACCGATTCGGACCCGAGCGACAGGCAAGTCCTTTTATCCCAACACCCAACGTATGGTAATTTGCAGGTTGACGCCCACGTCCGCGACAAAATCCGCCAACAACTCCAAGTCCTCCGCGACCTCAACCTCCTCGAATTCCTCGCCCCCGGCTCCTACCGCCTGCGCTAATTTCGGGCGGCTTCTCCGCGCGTTCTGTGCTCCTACCTCGGGCCCTCTGTGTTAAAAGATTTTTCAGGCTGCGAGTTCTGACTTTCGCCTTAGGCTCGACTCCTTAGCCCTTGCCCCAATCCTCCCACACAAGACTCTTTACCCTGGCAAACTCCTTGGTATTCGCTGTGACCAGCGTCAGTTTACGGCTTAGCGCCTGTCCCGCTATCAGCATGTCGTACGCTCCGATTGGTTTTCCAATCCGCTCCAGCGCGGCTCGTACGCCCCCTGCCTCCCTTGCGTCTTCCTCTTCAAAACCCAGGACACGCACAGGACCCGCCAGAAAAGTGGCCAGGTCTTCAGCGTTTTCCTTTGGTCGCGCACCCTTGGCTACGCCGTACCAAAGCTCACACAAGACAACTGTCGAGACCCAGACCCGCGCACCCGCATGGACCGCCTTGTCGAATCGTGCTCGAACAGACGCAGGGTCGCCTTTGTTCAGTGCAATGCAGGCATTGGTGTCGAGCAGATAGTCCATCGCGGTCGCATCAATCGAAAATGCGCCGCTTCGGCGCCTTGGGTTGTTTTCTCCCCGTTTTCAAGAAAGGATCCCCGCGCCTGCGGTCCATCGCCGCGAACCACTCCTTAGGATCCGAAATCATTGGCTCCAGCAGCACGCCCTCAGGCACCCGCCGCACCCGCACGGCATCTCCCTCGAACCGAAACTCCCGCGGCAGCCGCACCGCCTGGCTCCGCCCATTGCGAAACAGTTTCGCCACGCCGCTCTTGCCCATGGGTCACCTCCGCTAAAGGATATATACCATAAATCTATACCACGGGACAAGTGTCAAGTGCCGCAGCCCTCGCTTCAAAAGCTGCGGGTAACGCGACCTCCACGCCGGTGGCATGGTGTTCATTCCCGCCTACACCTGGGTGAGTTTGAAGGTTGTCGGCAACGAGACCGTCACCATCGACTTCGTATTTTCAGCGCCTGGCTTTGAGAATCACCTGCGCTGCGTATCCGTTCCCGCCAACGAAAAGCCAACACCGACAACCCTCGAAGAGAGAAAGAAATGCGACCACGAAGGCCACGTCATCTACAAAGAGGACGAAGAATCCCCAAAGCCCTGAGCATCCAGTCGCGCGCGCCATCAATCCAAACAAAAAAAAGAGGGAGCCAGCTTCGCCCCCTCCTCATAACCGAACCGTCGCAATCCGCTATTTATGGCCGGAGTGCGTGACCCGCCCCATGATGTCGCGGCGGCTGTCCGGCACCGTGGCGCCCGTGAATTCCGCGCGTTCCGCCGGACTCCACTTAGCCATCGTCGCGTTGATGGCTGCCGCCCATTTGTCCATACCCTCGGCGTCCGGGTAGTCGATGACCGTGCAGCGCAGCGACGGCGCCCCGGTGTTTACGTACTGCTCGTCGATACCCCAGTACGTAGCCGCGCCCTTCTTGAGCTGGTCGTCGAACGTCGGCACCAGCAGCTTCTTCAGCATCGCCGTGTAAGCTTCTGGCCTGTCGGTCTTCGCCATCTGGCAGACCACTCGAAAATACGTCGGTGTTCCGCTGCCTGCGTGGTACATCGTCGACTGCATGAGCAGGTCTTCGTGCTTCGTAGCCGCGATCTGGCCCGGCCGCGGACCATTCTTGCGGACTTCGTCCAGCACCTTCATCAGCCCTGCGATGGAGGTTGACGACCACGCCGATCCGTGCGTGTATCCGTCGGGTGTATGTATGATGTGCTCGAAGGTAGACCAGCTGACGATGGTCCCGTCCGCTAGCGCCTTTTCTGCAACGGGAACAAACGTCTTTTCGGTATCTTCAGAGTATGCCGCCCAATTCGCCCGCGGAACTTGGAACTGGCCCACATATGTGTAGACCCGCTGTGTCGACTCCATCTGTGAAATCGCCGCCGGCACAATAACCACCGCCAACACCACTACAACCAGGCCCGCTATCCATCTCATCATCGTTCTCTCCTTGAACTGACTGGCAGGCCGCAGCGCAATACCGTCCCGAAACCACAGAAGGAAGGTGCTCCTCGCCGTTCCGCACGCAGAAACTCGCGCAGGCTGCGGGGATACGGCGTTCTGTATAGTGGGTAACCCGGAATATGGGGCTCGCGCCCGCGGCACCGGCCAGTGTGCGCTGACAATATGCCCTCACCCTCCCCGTGTCAAGCAATTCCTCCGGGCCGCCTATCCGCGCCACCTCGATTTCCTCAGTCCGGTTGAAACGCTCCTGAGGCGTCTGTGCTATACTTGTATAGCGAGGTTCCCATGCTGGCCATCCGCCTTCCCCAATCCATCGAAAAACGCCTCGAAAAACTGGCACGCCGCACCGGCCGCACCAAGACCTTCTATGTCCGCGAGGCCATCCTCGAGCACCTGGACGATCTTGAGGACCTGTATCTCGCTGAACGCACTCTGGAACGCATCCGCAGCGGTGAAGAGCAGACCATTCCGCTCAAGGATGCTCTGAAGCGGCATGGCCTGGAAGATTGAACTATCCGCCCAGGTCGACCGCGAACTCAGCAAGCTCGACCCCCAGCAAAGCAAGCGCATCCTGAAGTTCCTTCGCGAACGCCTCGCCCCATTGGAAAACCCCCGCAGCATCGGACAGGCCTTGCAGGGATCAAAACTCGGGGAATTCTGGAAATATCGCGTGAGCGATTACCGGCTCATCTGCAAGATCGAAGACAAACAACTGCTCATTCTCGTTCTTCGCGTCGGCCATCGCCGCGAAGTCTACCGCTAGGCCCGCGACATTGCGAAACGTCGCCACGAAGATCCGCCGAGGCCGGATGCTCTCGGTCAAATCTCGTCTCCAGCAGAAAAAGAGGGGGCAAAACTTCGCCCCCTCGCTTACCAAGCAAACTGTGCAATCAGGCCGTTACCGCAAGGAATCTCCGTGGTATCTGGCGGTGACGACGGCAAAATCGGCCCGGCATCCGTGGTCCACCCAAATTCCGCGGCGGTTCGTGCCCCAGCTATAGCCTTTGGTGCAAGCTGAGTCGCTGAGCTGGCGCACCAGGCGCACTTCGCCGCCGCGCGTGTCCACGTAGCAGGAGTGCCTTCTCATGTTGTCGGAGTTGCATGCAAACCTTTGCTGTTGGAGGTTTCCGCCGTATTGGTCATTGCGGTTCTCATCCTGGTAATTCGGGTTTGCGACGACTTGGTCACTGCGGTTCTCGTTGCGGAAATCCCTGTTGCCGCCGACGCTGAAATCCGCGCGGCATCCGTGGTCTACCCAGATACCGTCGTTGTCAGTGCCCCAACTGCGGCCTTCGGTGCAGGGCGCCTCGCTGCGCTGCGTTAGCAGTCGCACTCCGCCTCGGGTATCCACGGCACAGGAGTGCCTTCTCATGTCGTCCGAGGCGCAGGAAAACGCTTGCGCCGGCCCATTTCCACCGTTTTGCTGATTGCGCTCGTTGCGGTTCTGATCCTGGTAATCCCTGCGCTCGCCGACGGCGAAATCCGCGCGGCATCCGGCATCTACCCAGATACCTTGGTTGTCAGTGCCCCAACTGCGGCCTTCGGTGCAAGGCGCCTGACTGTTCTGCGTTATCAAACGCACTCCGCCACGCGTATCCACGGCGCAGGAGTGCCTTCTCATGTCGTCCGAGTTACATGCAATCGTGGACTGGGCCAGGGATTTCTGTGGCGTGAATAGACAAACACCGAGCAAAACCACACTCAAAAAAAGACATCGATTCCTGATCATCGCTTCTCTCCTTTGGCTTTGTTTACAGCAGGCATCGCTGGGAACGACCCGCCAAAAACAGGGACTACTTACTAGGGAATGCTATTTGTACCCGCTGCCAGGCGATTCCACGGCAGGTAGCGCCGCGAAAGTGCCGGCCCCTGCTTCCTTCGCCTTCGCGCGGGAAAACAGGACACAGCCAGCATAGTAGAAGCCTGGAAAACACCTGTCTGTTCACTTAGAAACACTTTCGCAGATGGCTTGTAATTCACAGGCGAGTGGCCTGCCCGAATTCCTGGGGGGCGCCGACCACGGCCTGCGCTATCTCCCCTCGGGGCGCGATCGCTACTGCTTGACCCCTCCCCGTTTCCGGGTGTACATTCCGCCCACCCAGGTCCCTTCCAAGCAATTTCAATACAAGGAGGCAGTTTATGTCGTTCCGCAGAGCCCTTTGGGCCTTAGCAGTAGCCTTGTGCTTGGCAGCGCCCGCCGCTGTCCACGCGCAGGGAGATTATCTCGACATTTTCATCGTAAAAGTAAAACCGGAGAAAACCGCCGATTTCCTGGCCCTCAGCAAAAAATACGCGGATGCCAACCGCCGCTTTAACGGCGACCGCTGGATCGCTATGCAAGCCCAATATGGCGAAGGCGGCGTCTACCAGTTCACCAGCACTCGCAAGGACTACGCCGATACCGACAAGGCCGGGGAGGCTTTCATGCTCGCCGCCAACAAAGCCTTCGGCAAGGAAGCCGCCCAGAAAATGAATCAGGACTTCGATAGCTGTCTGGTCTGGTCCCGCTCCGAACTCCGCCACCGCCGCTGGGACCTCAGCCGCAAGGCCCCCAAGGACGCGGACGCCTACGCCAAACTCATCGGTGAATCTCGCCTCTTGCGTACCACCGCCGTGCACATTCGGCCCGGCCACGTACCTGATTTCGAGGCTCTCATGAAGGACGTTAAGGAAGCCGCCGAGAAAAACGCCGACACCCAGACAGTTTTTGTTTCCCAAGTCGTGGAAGGCAGCAAGGGCGCCATTTTCTACGTGTCCACGCTGCGCTCGGCCATGGCCGGCTTCGACCACAATCCCACGCTACGTGAAATCCTCGGCGACGACGGTCTCAAAAAATACCAGCAAATCAGCTCCGACGCCGTCGAGATCGCTGACTCCACTCTCTATCGCATCACTCCCGACCTAAGCAATCCACCCGAGGAAGTCGCCAAGGTTGCGATGGACTTCTGGCGCCCGAAAGCCGTGATCGTTGCCGCGGCCAAACCCAGGACCGCGATGGAACCCGACGCCGCCAAGGAACCAACCAAGAAACCGCAGTAAAAACAGAAGATTCCGCAAAAAAGGCCAGTGGCACAGACTTCCATCTGTGCCACTGGCGCTCATGTCGTTCCATGTAGCGCTAGGCGGCGATCAGATCGGTTGCTAGCGCGACGAACCGTTAATGTCTAGCGTAATTTCTGGCTTCGACAGGGGCTTCCGAACTTGCAATTGAGGATGCATGAGTTCTACGAAGATCACGACAATGATGGCAACCATCAGCACTTCGGCGAAAGCTGCCAATCGATGACCCCGCCCGCCAATCGCAGTCAGAACGATAAAGAAGGGCATGAACGCCACAATGTAGCGTGGCTTCTTCCTCTCCAGCCTGGCCGCGCAATGCGGACAAACGAGCCACCTCCACGCATCCGCGTTCAGGAAGGACGGGGTCGCAATGTCCTGCGCGCAAACCGGGCACTTTGGCTTCGCCATGGCACCCCTTTCCGTGATTCCCTCACTCTGCCGCGGCTCTTCTACTGCGTCAATGGAACGACTGGACCACTGTGCCCCCCCGCTACGCGTCAGACTTCGGAGGCGTCGCCGACGCTGAAGTAAGTGCAATCGGGGTGGTGGAAGACGAGGGCGCTGACGCTGGCTTCGGGATCCATCATCATGCCTTCGGTTAGTTGCACGCCGATGTCATCGGGCTTGAGCAGCTTCCACAGGCCGGACTGGTCTTCCAGGTCGGGGCAGGCCGGATAGCCGAAGCTGTAACGCTTGCCGCGATAACGCGAAGTGAAACGCAGCGCCATTGTAATTTCCGGGGGATCGGGGAAGCCCCAATCTTCGCGGATACGGCGGTGCAGCCATTCGGCGCAGGCTTCCGCGGATTCGATGGCGAGCGACTGGAGGCCGTGGGATTTGAAATAGTAACCGTCGTTCTTGGCTTTTTCGGAGCGCGCACGGATGCCTTCGCCGGCGCTGACCACAAAAAGAGCGAGGTGATCGCGCCGGCCGTTTTGCGGCGCGAGGATGTAGTCGCTGAGGCAGAGAAAATCGCCGGCGCGCTGGCGCTTGAAATGAAAGGTGTGCAGCGGGTCGGCGGCCCCGCGCGCGAAAAGATGCAGCGCGTTGCCTTCGGATTCGGCCTCGAAAAATTGCCAGGCCGCACGAACCTTCATGAATTCGGCGGCTTCGTTTTTCACTTCTTCCATGCTCTCGAATAGCTCGACAGCTTTGGGATCGCGCTCGGCGAAACGCTTTTCAAAATCGCCACGGAACCCGAGATGCCGGCCGTAGAGCATGAAAGGATTGATGTAGCTCCAGATTTCGCGCAGGTCGGGAACGACGCGAATTTTGCGGTCGAGATACTTCACCGCGGGAATGGGAATATCTGTGCGCACTTTGGGTGAGCGCGTGGGAGCTGCGGAAATCTCCGCGACTTTTACCGTGGTGGTGACGCCGAAACCGTTGCCGGAAGCGGTATGCGCGCGGACCACCGCTTCGCGCGTGGCCGGGTCCATGAGCTCATTCATCAGGCGCAGGCCGGTCATGGCGTCTTTGGCGTAGCAGACCGCTTTGCCGTAACTGGGCGCAATTTTCGTCTGCGTGAATTTCGCGGAGAGAGCGGCGCCGCCTACGAGCAGCGGAATTTCGATCCCGGCGTCGCGCAGATCGTTGGCGGTGATGACCATTTGCTGCGCACTTTTCACCAGCAGGCCAGAAAGGCCGATGGCGTCGGGCTTGTGCTGCTGATAAGCCTTGATTAAATCTTCCGGCGGAACCTTGATGCCCAGATTCACAACGTCGTAGCCGTTATTTTTCAAAATAATTTCGACGAGATTTTTTCCGATGTCGTGGACATCGCCTTTTACGGTGGCGAGGACGACGCGGCCGCGCTTGGCGGTGTCCGCTTTTTCCATGAACTGCTCGAGATGGCTAACCGCGGCTTTCATGGCTTCGGCGGACTGCAAAACTTCCGCGACGATGAGTTCGTTGGCATTGAAGAGGCGGCCGACTTCGGCCATGCCGGCCATGAGCGGACCGTTGACGATGTCGAGCGGAGGGACGCCTTCGGCGCGCTTGCGGTCGAGGTCGGCGATGAGACCGTCGCGGGTGCCTTCGATGATGTAACTGGCGAGGCGCTGATCGAGCGGGAGGTCGGCGGCGCGCGCTTTGTCTTTTTTCTTGGCGGTGCGGAAATGTTCAGTGATGGCGGCGATGTGGAATTGATTTACGGCGGCGCGCTGTTCTTTGCTTTGCCCGCGCCAGTCGGCGAGAACATTGCGAAGGAGCGCGGCTTTTGAATGGTCCGCTGGAATATCGGCGGGAGGATGGGAGAAGAGAAGATTTTCGGCGAGGCGGCGCTCGTGTTCTGGAATAGAGGCGAAACGCTCTAGTTTTTCGGTGTTGACGATGGCGAGGTCGAGGCCTGCTTTGGTGCAGTAATACAGGAAGACGGAATTCACGACTTCGCGCGCGCCTGGCGGCAAGCCGAAGGAGACGTTGGAAATTCCGAGGATAGTGCGCGAGTCGGGAAGGGCGCGCTTGATGAGGCGAATGCCCTCCATGGTTTCCACGGCGCCGCCGATATAGTTTTCGTCGCCGGTGGCGCAGGGGAAGACGAGGGGATCGAAGATGATGTCCTCGGGGGCGAGGCCGTATTTCTCGGTGAGGAGCTTGTAGCTGCGCTCCGCGATGGCCAGCTTGCGTTCGCGAGTGAAGGCTTGGGCCTGGAGTTTGTCTTCATCGATGCAGCCGCACACCACGGCGGCGCCAAAATCGTGGGCGATAGGGACGACTTTCTCGAATTTTTCCTCACCATCTTCAAGGTTGATGGAGTTGATGATGGCTTTGCCCTGGCAATAAGTGAGAGCCTGCGCGACGGCGCTGGGGTCGGTGGTATCGATCATTACCGGAGCTTTTACTTTGCGAATCAGCTTTTCGTAAAACGGCGGGATGTCTTTCCTTTCGTCGCGCTCGGTGCTTTGCAGGCAGACGTCGACGATGTGCGCGCCGCCGCGGACCTGGCGGCGGGCGATCTCGCTGGCCTCTTCCCATTTTTCTTCGGCGACGAGATTCTTGAAGAGGCGCGAGCCAATGACGTTGGTGCGCTCGCCGACGAGCAGCGGGCGCGTGCTGTCTTCCGCTTCGATGGTTTCGATGCCGGAATAGATGGCGCGGTGCTGCTCCGCGGGACGCTGGCGCGGCTTTTTGCCTTCGGCCATTTGCGCGAGGGCACGAATGTGCTGCTCGGTGGTGCCGCAGCAGCCGCCGACGAGATTGAGCCAGCCGTGATCGACAAATTTCTCGAGCTGCGCGGCCAGCGACGTCGGCGTCTCGAGGTACTTGCCCTCTTCGTCGGGCAGCCCGGCGTTGGGATAGCAGGAGACAAATTCACCGGTGAGCTGGCTCAACGTACGAATGTGATCGGTCATGAATTCAGGGCCGGTGGCGCAGTTCATGCCGAAAGCGAGGGGCTTGGCGAAGCGAAGCGAAGCCCACATGGCTTCGATGGTTTGTCCGGCGAGCATGGAGCCCATGGGCTCGATGGTGACGGAGATGATGAACGGAATTTGCTGGCCGACTTCGCTAGAGAGTTTCTGGATGGCCAGCAAAGCGGCTTTGATGTTGCGCGTGTCCTGGCTTGTTTCGACGAGGAGGAGATCGACGCCGCCCTCGACAAGGCCCTTGGCCTGGATGTAGTAAGCTTCGCGAAGCTCGTCAAAGGTGACGCCACCTGTGACAGTGATGGCTTTGGTGGTGGGGCCCATGGAGCCGGCTACAAAGCGCGGCCTGGCGGGCGTGGAGAACTCGTCGGCGGCTTGGCGCGCGAGTTCGGCGGAGCGACGGTTGAGCCAGTGCGCGTCGGCAGCGAGGCCGTACTCGGCGAGGACGATGGGAGCACCGCCGAAACTGTTGGTCTCGACAATGTCGGAGCCGGCGTCGAAATATTTGCGGTGAATGTCGAGGACGACGTCCGGGCGTGTGCACACGAGGTTTTCGTTGCAGCCTTCGAGTGCGGCGCCGCCGAAATCGTCAGCGGTCAGGTTGCGCTGCTGCAGCATGGTGCCCATGGCGCCGTCGAGCACGAGGATGCGTTGCGACAGGAGGTCGCGAAGGGCTCGAGCGGATTCTTTCAGATCACGCATGGGTGAAAGGGGCCATTTCTCGTTATCGATTGCTGCGAAAGTCAAAGGCGCCCGCGACGGTCCGCGGCCGTTACAGGTGCTTGCACACGACGTGTTGCAAACACTCCGGCAGAGGTCCTTCGGCTCGCCAAAGGGCGGCGACCCTCAGGATGGCAGACGCTTCCTGGTGGCGCTACCCGGCGAGAGCCCGCAGCGACTAGGTCTATTTTAGCGGGTTTTCCACAGGGCACGAAGCCGGTTGCATTGAAAGGCCGTTTTTACGGGTTGAATGGCGAAAAACGGGGGCGGAACGGCTGTCCTAACGTCGCGCCGGGAGCGTGCCGGACCGGTAGCGTGTCGATTTACGGTGGTGCTGTTCGATTAACAGGCAGGAGGCTCGACCCATGCAATATTTGCTGCTTATTTATCACTCGGAAGCGGATTGGGCGAAGGTGGCTGACGCGGAACGGGAACCCATTTACCGGGAGTACCGGCAATTGCGTGAGCAGTTGTCAGGGACCGGCAAATATCTTGGGGGGAGTCAACTGGAGCCGACGGGGATGGCAACCACGGTTCGGGTACGGGATGGCAAGCGAGTAGTCACGGATGGCCCGTTCGCGGAAACCAAGGAACAGTTGGGCGGCTACTTCCTTATCGATGCGAGCGACCTGGACGACGCGATCGCCGTCGCCGGGCGGATACCCGCCGCACACGAGGGTTCCATCGAGATACGTCCGCTCGTTGTCATGCAACGAGCCAGTCAAGCGTAGAGGTATCGGCATAAGCTTGCGTTGCTCGTGGCCGGAGGTGTAGAACCGTCGGAACACAGGCTAAAGCCTGTGTCACCGTGGGTGATGCGGCGTAGGCGTCAGTAACAATTCGAGAACATAGGCTTTCGTGGGACTTGCCCGTTGGTACAGTTTTCCCCTACGCTGGAAAAACCGTGGCTACGAAACGAGCTAACTCTAAACTAACAGTTTGCATACTTTCGCCGCACCCGCTGGTGCTGAGCGAATTCGAACGCTTACTCGGAAAATCACAATTCAAAGTGATTTTGAAGCAACTGGAATCGACGCTGGCACCGGACCTGCGGGCGCTGGATCCGCCGAAGGCCAACGTGTACGTAGTGGACGCCCATGCGGCCAGGCCCGCTACAGGGGCGCTGCTGACCAACCTGATCGAGCGCTGCCCGGAATCGCGGCTGATGGTGGTGGGCGAACAGCACAACGATGCGAACAGTTTTTCGTTGCTGCGCCTGGGAGTGAAGGGATTGCTGACATACGTGGAGGCGCGCGACCAACTGGTGCGTGCGCTGCCCCTGGTGGCCGCGGGCGGGTTCTGGGTGCCGCGTTCGTTGCTGTCCGGCTTCGTGGATTCGATCCTGACCGGGCAAGGCCGGCGGCTGAAGACGGATTCGGTGGCGAACCTGAGCCGGCGCGAGCAGGAAGTACTGGATTCGCTGCTGGAGAATTTGTCGAACAAAGAGATTGCCAGCAAGCTGAACATCGCGGAGCGCACGGTGAAGTTTCACGTGTCGAACTTACTGAGCAAGTTCGCCGTGCGGCGCCGGGCGGATTTGATTTTGCTTACGTTTCAGCGGCGCATGGCGATGCCGTAGCGGAATAGTAGAAAATTCAACAAGAACCTGCGAAGAAGTGCCTCGCCCCTTCTGGCGGGGACGCGGCCTTCGTCCCTCAAGATAAACTCAAGCGCGCCCCTACAACGTTTTGCGCGTGTCTACGCGGCAAACCGTGTCCTGTCGGCGCAACTAGTCAGAAAATTTGAAGCGGATGATACACCAGAGGGCTTGCACACCGTCTTTCCAGGTGATTTTTTTTCCTTCTTCGTAGGTGCGGCCGGCGTAGGTGATGGGAACCTCGTAGATGCGCCAACTGTGTTTGGCGATTTTGGCTGTGATTTCGGGTTCGAAGCCGAAGCGGTCGGAGCGAATCTGGATGCCTTGCAGTACTTCCTTGCGAAAAACTTTGTAGCAGGTTTCCATGTCCGTGAGTTTCAGGTTGGTGGCGATGTCGGAGAGCAGGGTGAGGAATTTGTTGGCGACGTAGTGCCAGAAATAGTGGA
>Ga0307479_10001902_pt1 | contig 19077 bp, 18 predicted proteins | sample atmos_gasesECM4C_FD_203743 | JGI IMG/M metagenome (GOLD analysis project Ga0307479, IMG submission 203743) | Hardwood forest soil microbial communities from Morgan-Monroe State Forest, Indiana, United States - atmos_gasesECM4C_515 | ecosystem: Environmental > Terrestrial > Soil > Temperate... | reverse complement strand
CCGTGGGCGGTGCCGGTGCCGGAAGAGATCGCCGCCAAGGTGCGCCATTTGTCGGCAGCGGAGTGATGGTTTTTCCTCGTCATTGCGAGCCAACGGGTCGGCGCGAAGCGCCGCCCGATGACAGGCTCCGCGAAGCAATCCATTGCGACCCAAGTGGAGGTATGGATTGCTTCGTCGCGGAGCCTGTCATCGGGCTCGCCGAAGGCGAGACCCGTTGGCTCCTCGCAATGACGACTTTTAGGGGAACAACGCGTTGAGTTTTGTCGTGCGTCACGCGCTGTGGTCCAATGAGCAGAAGGAAGCGGCGCGAGCTCTGCGCGCCGTCTGCGAAGAGAAAAAGCTCGAAACCATCCGCTTGTCGTTTCCGGACCAGCACGGAATCCTGCGCGGCAAGACGCTGGTCGCGAGCGAAGCGCTGGCCTCGCTGGAAAACGGCTGCAGCATCACCACCACCATGCTCGCGAAAGATACCTCGCACCGCACGGTGTTTCCGGTGTTCACCGCCGGCGGCGGTTTCGGCATGAAGGAGATGGAAGGCGCCGCAGACGTGCTGATGGTGCCGGATCCCATGACTTTCCGCGTGCTGCCATGGGCGCCGGCCACGGGCTGGCTGCTCTGCGACGTCTATTTCGCCGATGGGCGACCGATCCCGTTCGCGACGCGGCAGCTCTACAAGTCGGTGCTCACGGCGCTCGGCCAGCGCGGCTACGATTTCGTCGCCGGGCTCGAAGTGGAATTCCACGTCTTCAAGCTCGAGAATGCAAAAATGTCGCCGGAGGATGCCGGCCAGCCCGGTCAGCCGCCGTCCGTGAGCCTGCTGTCGCACGGCTATCAATACCTCACCGAGCAGCGCTACGACCAGATGGAGCCGGCGCTCGAGATTTTTCGCCGCGATATTCTCGCGCTCGGCCTGCCGTTGCGGTCCGTAGAGGTCGAGTTCGGCCCGAGCCAGTGCGAATTCACCTTCGCCCCCAGAAAGGGGCTGGAGCCCGCCGACAACATGGTGCTGTTTCGCTCGGCGGTGAAGCAGATCGCGCGCCGCCACGGCTATCACGCGACCTTCATGTGCCGGCCGAAACTGCCCAACGTGTTCGCCTCCGGCTGGCACCTGCATCAATCGATCGTCGCCCGCGGCAGCAACGAGAACGCGTTCATGGCGAAGGACGATGGCGAACCGCTGAGCGCGTTCGGAAAAAACTATCTCGCTGGATTGCTGCAGCACGCGCGAGCCTCGGCCGCGTTCACGACGCCGACCATCAACGGTTACAAGCGCTACCGCTCCTATTCGCTGGCGCCGGACCGCGCGATCTGGGGCAAGGACAACCGCGGCGTGATGCTCCGCGTGCTTGGCGGCGCGGGCGATTCCGCGACGCGGCTGGAGAACCGGATCGGCGAGCCCGCCGCCAACCCCTATCTCTACATGGCCTCGCAAATCCTCTCAGGGCTAGACGGCATCGACCGCAAGCTCGATCCGGGCCCTTCCGCCGACACACCCTACGAGACCAAGGCCGACCTGTTGCCGAAATCGCTGCGCGAAGCGGTGTCGGCGCTCGACGACGATCCGTTTTTCCGGCAAGCGTTCGGCGCCGCTTTCGTCGACTATTACGTGCACATCAAGAATGCCGAGATCGCGCGGTTCGAGGCGGAAGTTTCCGATTGGGAACACCGCGAATATTTCGAGATGTTTTGAGGCTCGCCGATCTCGCCCGGTTAGTTTCCTTCCTGGTTTGGGGCGCGCGGGATTTGCGACTGCGCTTGAGGTTGCTGCTTCTTTTGCGTGTCCTCCGAGGACTGAATTTGAGTCAAGTTCGTCTGCAATAGTGTCGCGACCGAATTGGTTATTTCATGCATGAAGAGCGGACTGAGCGCGGAAAACAGCGCAACCGCCATGGCTGAGACGAAGGGGACGCTCTGCGCCAGGGTCGTTCCCTTGAACAGATCGCCCCACTCGAAATGTCCGTCGCTGCCCCTGACGCGCTGCAGATCGTACACGGCCAGCGCGCAAATGATCAAAGCGGCGACCACCCCGAAATTGCCGGTCAGCACCGCGATCAGATTCCCCTTGAGGGTGACGAGCGAGGCCGCCAGGCTCGCGATCAGGACCACCACGCTGATATTGGCGGCTTTCAGTGTCGCCGAGTCCCCTCTCAGCGACGGGCCCGTCCGCGCCAGCACGAGCCCCGCGACAGCGCCCAGCGCAAATGTTCGCGGCACGTTGGCGAGGTCCAGCAGTGGAAACCGCTGGTAGAAATCGCCTGATATCGCAGCGAAAGCAAACTGGATCAGGAAAATGACGGCCGCTACGCCGCCCACGATGAAGGGAAAGGTCGTTTCCCTCAATTCCCAGTCGATATCGGCGCCGAACACCGGAGTGGCGTCGCTCGGAGGCCGCGGCAGCAGCCAGCGGCACGATATCAGCGCCACGCCCACCACCGCGAGCGCATTTGTCGGATTGGCGATCGAAAAGGACGCCACCAGCAGGATGAGCAGGAACACGAGCCACTGCCCGGCGAGCCTGTCGTCGTACTCATCGTTCGCGACACGAAAGGCGAAGCCGGTCAATGCGGCAACGTAAATGAACTGCGCCATGGAGCTGCAGAGGAAAGTCGCCCAGAACCGCGCGTTGTCGCCAATTCTGGGCACAGCCGAAGATTTGACGACGGAGTCCGTCGGAAACAGCACCGTGACGGCCACGACCAGCGCGATCGCGATGACCCGCGGTGCCGACAGATCGAACAGGCGATGCAATGTCGCAACGCCGATCAGCGCGTAAACCACGGAAATGAAAAGAGCGGGAATTTCGAAGCCGAGCCACGGCGTCATCCTCTCGGTCTGCAGGACCAGCAAGGCAAATATATCCGCCCCAGCGGCAATGGCTGCGGCCCAAATTGCTACCCGGATGGGAAATGCAATCACGCGGCCGGCGGCGCCGAGAAGGTAGTCGGGCAGCAAGAGTAAAACACGAACGATCAACGCCGCGGCAAGCACGGCGGCAAGCAGCCCCACCTCCGCCGCGACATAGCCATCGACAATGTGCCACGCGCCAATGGTCTCCCTAATCCAATCGACGGTCCGATCCGCGAGCAGGGCATTGCCCGGCCTTGAGCCAAACCTAAACGTTACGAAGACGACGCTTCTGGCAAACTCCATCAGCGCGGCCGCCGTATAGAACACCATTGCCGCCGTGACGGGAGATTTGAGATCGACCCAAGCATGCACCGATTTGGATCGATGCGTCTCCTCGAAGAAGGTGAGGAGCATGGCCACGAGGAACGACAGCAATAGCGCGTGCTCGAGCCCTTGCAGGCGGATCCCCTTGACTGGCTCGCGCCACGATGTCGGAGGATTCAGGGTGCGCTCGACCAGAACCTGGATGTCCAGATCCTTGGCACGAACGCCAGGGGCGACCTCGAATTCCGCGTGGTCTTCATTGAGCGATTTCGGAATGCTGTTGATGGCGCGGAAGTGACCGTGAAGTCCGGGACGGACTTCGACGACAAGGCTATAAGCGCAAATGCGATCGCCGGCGTGCTGGGCAATCAGGACTTCCGCGCCCGGCTGGTCCAGCCGCTGCGACAAGGCGAATTCGACCGCGTTGCCATCAGGCTTCACGACGTCGTCGCCCGACATGGAATAGAATACGCTGCAGACCTCGCGGTTGTTGACCAGGAATCGTTCCCCGATCGCGGCCAGGCAAAGTGCGCCGGCCGGCATGCCTGAAAACTTGTCTGGATCCGAGATCAGGGCGTGCCCCGACAAGGTCAGTTGGGTGGAGGTCCCATCGGCGTTCGGAACGATGAGCAGCCGGGCATCCTGCACCTGGATGCCGTTCGTCGCGCCGCAAGGGTCGTCGCTCGCTTGCGTCGGACCCGCCAAAGCGGCGAACATGAGCACCGCCAACGCAGTCGCGACTCTGAGCGGCCATGAACAAGCCGACCTTGAAAAAACCGACCTTGAAAAACCATGGACCCCCTCCAGGCACGCACTACCCTTACTGCTTGTCGGCCGCTTTTTCTACTCCAGCATGAGCCCAAAGATCGTCAGGGAAGAGAAGCGGCGGCCTGGCCACCTGCGAACGCGACATGCTCTGTCGTTGCCAGGAGCGAAGCATGGGTTCATGGACTGTCACACGCATCAACCGCGCCTGGATCGAGCGTCTCCAAGCGTAACACCGCGAGTGTTTCGGGATACTGAAGCGGCCGGAACCGGTCGAGCGATTAATGTGGCTCCATCACTTCGACTGCACCCTCAAGATTTGCTATTGCGCGCCGTCACCCGATAACGCTAGCTTCTTCCGCTGTCGCGATACGGTGGGAAGGGTGGAAGCTTTGGCGGAGGCCGACGAACTCTTGTTACGGACCTTCACCCGGCGATGCGGCGTTTACCTCGCGCTGCTGGCGCTGACGCTGCAGCTCGCGCTGTCCTTTGGGCACATCCATCGTCACGACATCGCCAATCCGAACCTTGCTGATTCGAGACTCGCTTATTCCGGCCTTGCTCATTCAAAAATCGGTGTCCTGGCGGGCTTGCAAGCGTTCTCAAAACTGAGATTGTCGAAGCAGCTTCCGTCGCCGCTTGCGAACGATGACGAGAATTGCCCGATCTGCTTCTCTTTGATGCTTCTGACCAGCTCGTCTGTACCGGACGCGCCTCGATATTCGCCATCCTCCGATTTCGAGGATGTCGACCGCTTTTTCGGTCGTACCTTCGAGCTCATCTTCGTGTCCGACCGCGCGCCGTTCCAATCGCGCGCTCCGCCGCTTTCCTGCTAGATTTGCCGCTGCGCTTATCCCGTCGCCGCAACGCTTCCGGCGACACGGAAGCGCGTCGTTCATGCATCGCGCGTTCCGCGCTCCGGACGATGTAAAGCTGCCGTCAGGCGCCGGGCGTAACGCCCCTTCGAAAAGCCGATCTGCCGCGCAAGCCCGTATTGCGGCCGTTCACATCCGAACTCCTGTCCGTTGGACACGCCCATGATGAAACGAACGCGCTGCTGCACTTTCGCCGTGCTCCTGCTCTCCCTGTCGATCGCGCGCGCGAACGCGCATCCGCACGTCTGGGTCACGTTCCACAGCGAAATCCTCTACTCGGCGGAAGGCGTCATGACCGGCGTCCGTCATGCCTGGACCTTCGACGACATGTTTTCCGCCTACGCCCTCCAGGGCATCTCGCACGCCAAGAAGGGGCAATATACGCGCGAGGAACTGGCGCCGCTCGCAGAGGTGAACGTGACGTCGCTGAAGGAATACGACTTCTTCACCTATGCGCGCGCGGACGGCAAGAAGCTGAAATTTTCCGACCCGACGGACCACTGGCTTGAATACAAGAACGCCACGCTGATCCTGCATTTCACCTTGCCGCTGAAGGCACCCGTCGCGGCAAAGGCGATGCAGATCGAAATCTATGACCCAAGCATCTTCGTGGACTTCGAGTTTGCCAAGGACAAACCGGCCTCGCTGAGCGGCGCACCTCCGCAATGCCTGCTGGCGGTCGATCTGCCGCACCAGCCGACACCGGCCGAGCAGTTGCGGCTCAGCCAACTCGATAACGTTCCGCTCGATGCCTCGAGCACCTACGGCGAGACCTTCGCCAACAAGATCCTGGTGACATGTCCATGAATATGCTGCGTGTTGTGGTGTTGACGGTCGCGGCAGCGATCCTCGTCATCTCCGCGATCGATCCCGCTTGCACCCAAGGCGTGTCATTCGGCGCGCCGCATCACGCGAGCGGCATCGTTCCCCAGTCGGGCTTGATGGCCTGGATCTTCGCCAAGCAGGCTGAGTTCTACCGCTCGCTGTCGACGTTCATCCGGGCCAGCAAGGACGACGGCGCGGCGATGTGGGGACTGTTCGGAATCTCGTTTCTCTACGGCGTTTTCCATGCCGTCGGTCCGGGACATGGCAAGGCCGTCATTTCCTCCTATCTTGTCGCCAACGAGGAGACCTGGCGCCGCGGCGTCGTGCTGTCGTTCGTATCGGCGGCGATTCAATCCGTCGTTGCCATCGTCGTGGTCGCCATCGCCGCAGTAGTTCTCGGAGCGACCGCGAAGGCGATCGGGTTGACTGTCCATGTCGTCGAGACCGTCAGCTACGTGCTCGTCATCCTGATCGGCCTGCGGCTTTTGTTCGTCAAAGGCCGCGGCTTCCTGATCGCTTGGCGGGAACTGAGCTCGAAACGAGGTCCCGCCGCAGCCACGGCTTCGTCGTCCGAGCAAGGCGAGACGTCTCATCGTCATGATCATGGTCCCGGCGCAACGGCTGTCCGCCGCGAGCAATGCCATGACGATGGACACGCGCATCATGTTCATGGCCCGCATTGTCACCACCACGATGGTGACGACCATCACGGTCACGGCGATCACGGCCACGATCATGACCATCACGCTTCGGCCTGGGGCCACGCGCATGGACCGGAGCCGGCAGAACTGGCCGGCGCCGGCGGCTGGCGCCGCGGCCTGTCCGCGGTGATCGCCGTTGGGCTGCGGCCCTGCTCGGGTGCGATCATCGTCCTCATCTTCGCGCTGGCTCAGGATCTGTTCTGGACCGGTGTCGGTGCGACGCTGCTCATGGGGTTGGGCACGGCCATCACGGTCGCCGCGATCGCAACGGTGGCGGTCAGCGCGCGGAATGTCGCAAAGCGCATCGCGACCGCGCGGTCAGGACTGGGTACGCTGATGATGCGGGCGATCGAAGTTGGCGCGGCGGGGCTGATCGTCGCGTTCGGCGGCTTGTTGCTGGCAGGATATATGGCCAGCGAGCAACTCTGGATGTTCACCGGTTAGGTGGCGCGCCGGCGGTCAAACGACCGCCGGCCATCCGAACCTTTCGTTCCTCATATCTTTTTCGAGATGCCAAGGAAGAAGCCACGGCGCGGGCCGAACTGCGGCGCGAACACGCCGATGCCGCCTCCCTCCCTGATTGCGTAGCTTTTGTCGAACAGGTTGACGACGTCGAAACGAACCGTCATCGGCTTGGGATCGTTCGGCAGCAGGAATTCGCGCTTGATGCCAACATTGACCTGCGTGTAGTCCGGCACCGTGCCGATATTGGCGTCCCCATTGCGCAGGCCGCTGCCGTAGATCATGTCGGCGCTGAGCGTGGTGCCGCACCAAGACAAACTGTTGAACGTTTCCGCGACCGTCGCCGGCCGGCCGCAGAACGTATAGATGGCGCCCGCCGAGGCGGTGACAAACTGGTTGTGATCGGTATAGATGAAGTGCGTCTGGACGTACTGAAACCGGGTCAAGCCGCCGAGATCGTCGAGCGGTGTGGTGTTGTCGAACAGAAACTGGTTCGACACAGGGTTGATCGCCCGCTGCTGGGCCACGGCGACGTTGGCGTAGGCCTGGAAGTTGCCGCTGTTGTATTTGGCGTGTAATTCGATGCCTTCGTTGTAGCCTTTTTCGTAGTTGAAAGCACTTAACACCAAGGCCTGGCCGAAAACGCCGTTGTCGATCAGGTCCTGTGCGATCTTGTAATAGGCATCGACGCCGAGCTCGAGGCTGGAGCAGTCCTTTGGGGCCGGAGAGGTGCATCCGAGCGGGATCTTTTGATCGACGCCGGCATCGAAGTAATGCGAGCGCTCCGGCAAGATCGGGTCGGTGCCCTGGCCGGTCGCCGCTCCGGTCGTATTGTTGAACAAGGCGATATTGGCGGGGGCCGCTTCCACCAGCACCGGCGGCGTGAAGTAGCGTGCATAGCCGGCATGGAACGTGGTGTTCTCGAACGGCTTGTAGGTCGCGCTCAAGCGAGGACTAAGCTGGTTGGCGTTTGTGAACTCATACATCTGGTCGAAACGCAAACCGGCGTTGATCGTCAACTGGTTGGTCAATTTCCACTCGTCCTGGACATAGACCCCCATCAGCACGCCGAGCTTCGAGACGTTGTCGGTGATCGACTCCGGCGCGCCGTTGTCGGTGCCATCGCAGATCGTGCAGGGCTCGACCAGCGACGTATTGCCGACGAAGACCTGCTCGCCGCTGACCGTGAAGCCGGTGCGGAGCGTATGGGCCGAATTGATCTGATAGGAGGCGTCGCCCTGGATGCCGTTGGTGTAGGAGGTGCGGGTGATCTTCGAGGCGATGCCGTTCAGCAAGAGATCGCCGACCGGATCGGGGAGGAAATGCAAATTGGTGTAGCGGGTGAAATAGGACAATTGCCCGTCGAATCCATTGGCGGATGTCTGCACCGACAGCACGCCAAAGTGAGTGGTCTCCCACTGGTTTTCGTTGAGCAGCGCTGAATCAAAATTCGTGATGCCGAATGCGTTGGTGACCGGCGGATTTCCATTCATCCCGACCGGTTGACCGGGAATATTGGGAATCTGGAAGTTGTTGTTCGAGGTCCCGGCGATCAGGCTGACCCGGGTGGTCGGATCGACGAACGCGGACATGTAGGCAAAGCCCTGCTCCTGCTGGGAGAAATCGTGGATCGCGTTGTAGGCGGGCGTCGAATTTTCCAGTCCGACCGTGGTCTGCAGATATCGTCCGGTGAAGTAGTATTGGACGCCGGGGAAGCAATCCGCATAGGCCGGCGGGGCCTTGACAGAGGTCGGCGTGGTGCTGGGAGCGGCGCAATTGCCGCCGAACGTGCCGCCATATTCGAAGCTCGGCACAATTGTGCCATGGCTGCCGCCGTACATGCTGACGGTGCCACTGTTGTTGAAAACGTCTTTGCGGGTCGTGATGTCGACGAGACCGACCGTGCGCAGCCCGAATTCGGCAGGCAGGGCGCCGGTGACCAGCGCGATGCTGCCGATGAAACTGGTATCGAAAATGGTGCCGAAACCGGTGACGCCGTCGGGCAGCATCACCCCGTTGATCCGGAACTGGACGTTGCCGTGATCGTTACGGACATGCAGCAAGCCGCTGGCGGCGGAATCCTGCGAGACCCCGGGCGCCTGCAGCAGTACTTTCTCGACCGACTGGTTGGTGCCTTGCGGCAGATTCTGGATGGTGTCGTGGCTGATCGTGTCGGAGGTCGTGCCGATGGTCGTATAGAGATTGCTGCGGGATTGGTCAAAATTACTCATCTTTTCTTCGAGCTGAGCAATCGGCGAAAGCGGCGGTGGCGTTTGAGGCGGGGTCGCGGCGCCGCGGGACACCACGCGCGGGGTCCGCTTCGCTGGCTTGGCGGCCTGTTTTGGCGCTTCGACCTTGGTCTCGGGAAGCACGGTCGGCGCATTTCCCGCAGGAGTTGACGTCTGCGCGCGCGCTATCCCGGCACCGCCGCAGATCATGAGCGAGGCCGCTGCAGAGGCCAACATTCGATTCGCAAACACTGACATTGTCCTAGTCCCCATCAAAGCGCGAGCGGATTCGTTTTCAACGAATTCGGCGAGCGCCTGCCGTCGACGCGCGACGGACCAATTTCGATTCACCCCGTGGACCGGCCGCGAATGATGCGGGCCGGTCCTCAAGGACACTCAATCGACGTCAGGAGATCGGAGGAGCGCGAGGCTGAAAGGCGACGCGAACGGAGCTGACATGAACGAACCCGGCGTCGGTCGCCAGGTATGAGAATTCGACGGCCTGCGGCAGCAGCAGCACCGGCGGCGCTGCAAACGACACCGCGTTGGCCATCGCAATAACGGCGCAGATGGCGCAGACGTCGCCGGGGTGCTGGTCCGAATCGTGATCGGATGCAGGTTGCTGCTGTTGAATCGACTGACTAACCGCAACCGGCGTCGCCTGTGCGCCGATCCCGTGGAAATGCCCGAACGACAGCGCAAACTGGACCGCGAGCGCAAACAGCGCAATCCGCGAGCCATATTTGAGCTTCGATCGGAACCATTTCATGCCGAAATCGCACCTTTGCGCCGAAAGGCCGACACATTTCGGCCGCCTCATCGTCACGCTATTACATCGCAAGTATCGCAGCGCAGCGTCAACCGTAGTCCATTGGCGTGTCGCGGGAATTCACAAGCTGTGTGATTTCCGCAACGTCAACTGATCAGCTACCGCTCGAAATTCACCGGCGCGATGTAGGTTTCCTCCGGGCCCGGCTTGGCATCCGGGAAGGCCGGGAAGGGCCTGGCGCGACGGAGTATTTCAAGCGCCTCGCGATCGAGCACCCCGTTGCCGGACGATTTCGTCACCGCGCTCTCGATCACGTCGCCCGCGCGATTCAACACGAACTTCACCAGCACGGTCCCAGACGCCCCACGCGCCGCCCGCGGGTAGCGCTTGAAACGCTGCAGATGCCCGAACACCAGCGCGTTGTAGGCATTGGAGCCCGCTTGACTGAATTGGCCAACGTTTTCAGTCTTTGGCGGCGCGCGTGTTTCGGGTGCCGGAGGCGCCGATTCCGTCGGCTTTTCTACTTGCTTCGGCTCGTCCTTCGGCAGCGTGACCTCGGCCTCCTGAGCCGGTGGCGGCGGCTGCACCACCTGCTCCACTGGTTTCTCTTCCTTGGGAGGCTCCTTCGGCGCGGCCTCGGCCTGTTGCATGGTCGGCCCGACGGCGATGTCCTGGTCCTGCGTCTCGGGCGAACTGGCCTCGACCGGCGCCAACGTCACCGCGATGGCGGGAAGCATGGTCGGTTCCACAGGTCTGCGGGCATACCACAATGCAACCGCAGCCACGATCGCCGCATGCGCTATCAGGATCGTCAAACCCGCCAAGATCCAGCGGGACAACCCACGCCGTTCCGGCAGATGCAACGCGAACGCGCTCATGGCTTGGCCGCCGGTTGTTCCAGCCCGACCAAAGCAAGCTTGAGATATCCGGCATCACGCAGGGTGTTCATCACCCCCATCAGCCCGCCATAGCTCAGCGTCTTGTCGCCGCGGATGAAAATCGTTTCGTCCTTGTGATTGTTGGTGGCGGCATCGAGCGCGCCCGGAAGCTCTTCGCGCGTGACCGTGGTCTCTCCGACCGCAATGGTCTCGTCCGGCTTGATGGTCACGAACACCGGCTTGTCCGGCCGCGGCTGCTCCGGCGCCGTGCTGGCGGGCAGGTTGACGCCGATATCGACGGTCGCGAGCGGTGCTGCCACCATGAAGATGATGAGCAGCACCAGGATGACGTCAATGAACGGCGTGACGTTGATCTCGTGCTGGATTTCGAGATCGTCGTCGCCCGAGCCAGAACCAAGACGCATCGCCATCGCTTTACTCCGCCGCGCGCGGCAACGCCGACACGCGGCTCGCGTGTCCGCGGCTGATCATCAGCACCAGCTGCGCCGACGCGTCGCCAAGCAGCGCGCGGTAGCCGCTGATCACCCGCGCAAGATGATTGTAGATCACGACCGCCGGGATGGCGGCAACAAGCCCGAATGCGGTTGCGAGCAACGCTTCTGCAATGCCGGGCGCCACCACGGCCAAGTTGGTGGTGTGGGATTCGGAAATGCCGATGAAGGAGTTCATGATGCCCCAGACCGTTCCGAACAGGCCGACGAACGGAGCTGTGGCGCCAATCGTTGCCAGAATGCCGATGCCGCGCGAAACCTGTCGCGTCATCGCGGCTTCCACGCGCTCCAGCCGTAACGCGACGCGCTCCCTGAATCCGTCGTCAATGATGCCGTCGGACAATTCCGCTTCCCGTGCCGTGGACAGGATGAGCTGCGCGACGGCGTCCCGTTTGCCATCGCAGGCGCGCACCGCCTCCGAAAGGGTGCCGCCGCTTTCCAGCAACTTAAGCCGGCGTCGCCCCAGCGTTTTCGCGCGCCGCAGCTCGATCGTCTTGGCAAGCCACACCGTCCAGGTCACGAGCGAAGCGAAGGCGAGCCCGATCATCACCGCCTTCACCACGATATCGGCGCTGAGGAACATGCCCCATGGCGACAGGTTTCGCGGCAGCAACGGGTTGGGAGTTTGCGCGAGCGCGGGTTCAGCCGTGGTCGCAAGGCAGGCGAGAAAGCTTCCGAATCTCAAAATCATTCCGCTGCTCAATCCGCCACCTGGCAGGTGCTTTTTGTCGTTACGCCACATGTGGCCCTCTCTTCGATGATTGATCCGCCTCGCGGCGCAAAGCGCACGACCCACGCGGTTAACGGACGGAGCCTCGGCCCCCATATTGGCAGCACGCCTCGGCGCTTCGCGCTAGAGAAAAAGTCGAAGCAGCGAATTCAGGAAATCGGCGGCCCGCGCGACTGAAAAGCCGCACGCTGCGGCTCAACGAGGGCAAAGACGGGTTCGATCGTGCGATCGATCGTACCATTGGCAAATTCGAGCGGCAGCGCCGGCGGCGTTGGCGCCAGCGCGTTTGCCATTGCGGTCGCGGCCATGCAGATCGGGCAGAGATAGTCGGCATGGCCGTCGCCGGGGTGGCCTTGCCTCTCGCCGTCGTCAGGCGAGGAGACAGACGCCCCTAGTGCGGCGATCCCGCGCCCGGAAACCTTGCCGTCGATCGCATCGATGTGACCAAAGGACAGCCCAAGGTTAATCGCCAGCGCGATCAGCGCCAGCCATGAACCTTGCCTGAGTGTGTCCCGGAACCAGCGCATTCGAGCCGTAACTTCCTTGACTTCATGGCTTTTTTGTTGCGGCTCGATCTTATCTGAGCCACCGGTCAATTGGAAGTCCGTGATCGCGCCGCGGCCAATTTCAGGGCAACCGCCGTCAAATCCCCAGATATCGATGCTGCAGATCGGGCTCAGCCATCAATTTCTGCGAGGTTCCGCTCCACACGGTGCGGCCGCGCTCGATGATGGTGTGCCGGTCACAGATGCGTGTGAGATGCTCGACGTTCTTGTCGATCACCAGGATCGACTGGCCACGCGCTTTCAGCATCGAGAGGCAATTCCAGATCTCTTCCCGGATCAGGGGCGCCAGCCCCTCGGTCGCCTCGTCCAGGATCAACAGCCGCGGATTGGTCATCAGCGCGCGCCCGATCGCGAGCATCTGCTGCTCGCCGCCGGAGAGCGTATTGCCCATGTTGGCGCCGCGTTCGGCGAGCCGCGGAAACAGCGCGTGAATTTTCGCAATCGTCCACGGGTCCGATGCGCCGAGGCGATTGGCCGAAGCGGCGACGAGATTCTCGCGCACGGTCAAATTGGGAAAAATCTGGCGCCCCTCGGGCACGAGGCCGATGCCGAGTTTTGCAATCCGGTACGACGGCAGGCTGCGCACCTCGCGCCCGCCAAAGCGGATCGCGCCGCGACGCGCCGGCGTCAATCCCATGATGGAACGGATGGTGGTGGTCTTGCCCATACCGTTGCGGCCCATCAGCGACACCATCTCGCCGCTTCGGATCGACAGCGACAGCCCGAACAGCACCTGGCTCAGGCCGTAGCAGGTCTCGATATCATCCACTTCCAATAACGGAGCATCAGCCATGCTTGACCACCACATGCTGATCGCCGAGATAAGCGCGCTTGACCTCTTCGTTCTGCCGGATTTCCGATGGCAGGCCGGAGGCAATGACGCGGCCATAGACCAGAACCGAGATGCGGTCGGCGAGCGCGAACACGGCGTCCATGTCGTGCTCGACCAGCACGATGGTCACCTCCTTGCGCAATTCGCCGAGCAGCTTGACCATGCGCGCAGATTCGGTGACGCCGAGGCCCGCCATCGGCTCATCCAGCAGCAACAGTTGCGGTTTTGTTGCGAGCGCGACCGCGAGCTCGAGCTCGCGCTGCTCGCCGTGACTCAGTCTCGAGACCGGCACGTCGGCGCGACCCTCCAGGCCGACGCGTTCGAGCGCGGCCCGCGCCGTCTTGCGCAGGCCGGCTTCCTTGCGGGCATTGCCCCAGAAGCGGAACGAGTGCCCGTCATGCGCCTGCGCCGCGAGGGCGACGTTGTCGGCGGCGGTGAAATCCGACAGCAGCGAGGTGATCTGGAACGAACGCGCCAGCCCGAGCGCGCTGCGGCGCCAGGCGGCGAGGTGCGAGATGTCGCGGCCGGCCAAGTGTATCGTGCCGGAGTGCGGCGCCAGATGCCCGGTGAGCTGGCTGATCAGCGTGGTCTTGCCGGCGCCGTTGGGGCCGATGATGGCGTGCAGTTCGCCGTGCGCGACGTCGAGGCAGACGTGATCGGTCGCGACAATGCCGCCGAACCGGCGCACCAGGTTATCGACGCGGAGCAAGGGCTCAGCCACCCTCAAACCTCCCAAGCAGACCCATGATGCCGCCGCGACCGAACAGCACGATCAACAACAGCAGTGGGCCCAGGATCAGCCCCGAATATTCCGTGATCTGCGACAGCAATTCTTCCAGCAAAAGATAGACCACGGCGCCGATGGCCGGGCCGAACAGCGTGCCCATGCCGCCCAGAATCACCATCACCATGAGATCACCGGAGCGGGTCCAGTACATCACGGCCGGGCTGATGAAGTCGGTGTTGTCGGCAAGCAGCGCGCCGGCAAGCCCGCAGATGGTTCCCGCGATCACGAAGCAGGCGAGCTGGTAGCGTTTTGCGGGAAAGCCGATCGCCTGCATGCGCAGCTCGTTGGAGCGCAGCCCCTGCACCACCATGCCGAAACGCGAATTGACGATGCGCCAGATCAGAAAGACGCCACTGAGGAGACAGGCGAGGCAGAGATAATAGAACTGCACCCGGTTCGACAGGTTGATCAGGCCGGCGAATTCACTGCGCTTGTAGATGGTGAGCCCGTCGTCGCCGCCGTAGCGCGACAGCCCGGAGGCGACGTAATAGGCCATCTGCGCGAAGGCGAGCGTGATCATGATGAAATAGACGCCGCGGGTGCGCAGCGACAGCGCGCCGATCACCAGCGCATAGAGTGCCGACGCTGCTAGCGCCACGGGCCACTGGATGAAGCCGGAGCCGATGCCCTCCTGTGCCAAGATGCCGACCGCGTAGCCGCCGATGCCGAGATAGGCGGCGTGGCCGAAGCTCATCATGCCGCCATAGCCCATGATCAGATTGAGGCTGCTGGCGGCCAGCGCCATGATGACGATGCGGGTGAACAGCGTCAGCACGAACACGTTGCCGGAGAGCGAGGAATAAAGCGGCAGCAGCAACAGGCCGGCGACCAGGAGCGCGGCGACCGCGTTGCGCACGTTGAGCAAAGCCTTCATCGTCGGGTGGCCGGAAACAGCCCCTCCGGCCGCACCACCAGCACCATCGCCATCAACAGATAGATCAGCATCGAGGATAGCGCAGGCGCCGCGGTTGATGCGGCCGACGAGCTCAGGATTTCCCGTAACAGATTGGGCAGGAAGGCGCGGCCGAGCGTGTCGATCAGGCCGACCAGGATCGCCGCGACGAACGCGCCGCGGATCGAGCCGATGCCGCCGATCACGATGACAACGAAGGCCAGGATCAGGATGTTCTCGCCCATCCCGATCTGCACGGTGAGGATCGGCGCCTCCATCAGCCCGGCGAGGCCAGCCAGCGCCGCACCGAGCCCAAACACCAGGGTGTAGAGCAGCTTTATATTGATGCCGAGCGCGCCGATCATTTCGCGATTGGAGGCGCCGGCGCGGATCAGCATGCCGATCCGGGTCCGCATCACGCCCAGATAAAGCAACAGCGCCACCGCGAGCGCGACCACGATGATCGCGAGCCGATAGGCGGGGTAATGGACGCCGGGCAGGATCACGACCGGCACCGTCAGCCAGTCGGGCAGCGGCAGCGCCAGCCCCGCCGGACCCCAGATCAGCCGCACCGCCTCGTTGAAGAACAGGATCAGCCCGAAGGTCGCCAGCACATGGTCGAGATGATCGCGGCCGTAGAGATGCCTTAACGCGGTAAATTCCAGGACGATGCCGAGCAGTAGCGTCGCGCCGAGCGCCAGGATCGCGCCGAGCAGGAAACTGCCGGTCCAGGCGACGAAGGTCGCTGCGAAATAGGCGCCCATCATGTAGAGCGAGCCGTGCGCCAGGTTGACGAAGTCCATGATGCCGAACACCAGCGTCAATCCCGCCGCGAGCAGGAACAGCAGCAGCCCGAACTGCAGTCCGTTCAAGATCTGTTCGATGAGAAGAAGCATGGATTTCGGAAACTGCCTGAAGGGGGATGATTTCTTGTTGGAGCCAGTCTGTCCGCGGGCTCGGTTCACCTCGCCCCGCTTGCGGGGAGAGGTCGCCCGGCGAAGCGCAGCGAAGTCGGGCGGGTGAGGGGGACTCACCGCGCATTCGGTGTTCGCGGATAGAGCCCCTCACCCCGACCCTCTCCCCGCGAAAGAGCGGGGAGAGGGAGCGCACTTCCGTTGCCGCACAGGTCGATCTGATCTCATCATACTCCAAGAAAAGGCGGCAGCGTTGAAACGCTGCCGCCTTTCCCAAGCAAAATCCGTGCTCACTTCATCGGACATTTGTCGTGGAAGCGGTCCTGATCGTCCTTGACGATGGTGGCCACCGTTTTCAGCGACAACTGGCCGTCGGCGTCCTTGACCACGTCCTGCAGGTAGAAATTCTGGATCGGGATGTGGTTGTTGCCGTATTTGAAGGAGCCGCGCAGCGACTTGAAGTCCGCCTTTTCCATCGCGGCCTTCATCGCGTCCTTTTTGGAGGTATCGCCGCCCACCGCAACCACGGCGCTATTGATGAGCTGGGCCGCATCATAGGCCTGCGCGCCGTAATAGGTCGGGCGCAATCCCGGATATTTGGTATGGTAGTCGGCGACGAATTTCTTGTTCTGCTCGTTGGGCAGGTCGTTGACCCATTCCTGCGCGCCGGGAACGCCGAGCGCGTTGTCCTTTTGCAGCGGCAGCGACAATTCGTCGACGGTGAAGGCGGTATAGAGCGGCATCTGCTGCTTGATGCCGGCCTGCGCATACTGGTTCAAGAACTGCACGCCAGCCGCGCCCGGATAGAACACGAAGATCGACTCCGCCTTCGAGTTGCGCGCCTTGGTCAGCTCCGCCGAGAAATCGAGCTGGGTCGGCCACACCGTATATTCCTCGCCGACCACCTCGCCCTTGAACGTGCTCTTGACGCCGGCGAGCATGTCCTTGCCGGCGGCGTAGTTCGGCCCGATCAAATATACCGACTTGACGCCCTTCTGGTTCATGTAGAGGCCCATGGCCTGCGGCGTCTGGTCGTTCTGCCAGGAGGTCGAGAACACGTAAGGCGAGCACAGCTCGCCCGCGAGCTGCGACGGCCCGGCATTGGCCGAGATCAGAAAAGTCTGCGAATCCACCGCGGTCTTGAGCGAGGCGAGCAGCACGTTCGACCAGATGTAGCCGGCGATGAAATCGACATGATCGGACTGCACCAGCTTCTCGGTCTTCTGCTTGCCGACATCCGGCTTCTGTCCGTCGTCCTCGTAGATCACCTCGACCGGCTTGCCGCCCATCTTGCGGCCGAGATGATCGAGCGCGAGCTCGAAGGAGTTGCGCATGTCGTTGCCGATCACGGCGGTCGGACCGCTGAAGGTCGAGACGAAGCCGATCTTGATGGTGTCGCCCGCGACCGCGGGACTTGCCAGTACGAGCGCCGTTGCGCCCGCGAGCCAGAATGCCGTTTTCATGTTGGTTTCCCCTCCCTCGTTACGTCGATACGCCGCCGGCCGGATACCCGCTCGGTTCAGATGCCGTGTTTTGTGCGCGAAATCTCCGGTCGCCAGCAAGCGTGAACCCGGGCGTCGCCCATAGAACCTTCGGCTCAGGGCAGGCCCGCCTGCACCATAATTCGTGCCCATCGAGGATGGCAAGAATTATAGTGCCGATTTGGGGTCTCGATTGTCGCAGCCGGCGGTAGCCTTGCCACCGGGCTTGGCACCGGCTGCTCAGAGGCGGTATTCCACGCCCTCAGCGACGTAGGGCGCGTGGCGGAAGTCGCGGATGGTCGCGACCTTGTCCGCGGACCAGCTCAGCAACATGAAGTATTTCGGGCCCGCGCCGGGCGCGTTGGGATCGAATACCAGGATGGCGGGGCGGTCCTCCACCAGGCCTGCGACGAGATGCCAATCGCCGATGTTGTCGTAATTTCCGAAATAGCGTGAAACCTCCGCCTTGCCGTTCAGCCGCGTCTTGTTGACGAGCTCGAGCCGCACGTCGTCGGCGATCATGGCGCGGATGGCGTCGAAATCCCGCGCGTTGAAATGCGCGACATAGGCGGAAAGGCGCGCACGGTCGGCGTCGGACAATGTTGGCTGCTGTGCATCTTCCGGCTCGTTGGCCAATTCGCGCAAGCGCGTGCGGCCACGGTTGAGCGCGGCCTTCGCCGCCGGCAGGCTCACATCCATGACTTCGCAAATCTCCTGCAACGAGCAGCCGAGCACGTCCATCAGGATCACACTCGAGCGCTGCGCCACCGGAAGCCGCATGAAGGTGCGCAGGCTCGCGCTGGCGATCTGGCGGCTCAAGACGGGATCAAGCTGATCGGCGATCATGTCCACCTCCTCGCCCGATCGGAGCGCCTCCTGCCGGTTGCGGCGGCGCAGGAAATCCAGCGCCGTGTTGTGGGCGATCCGAAACAGCCATCCTTCGGGGTTGCGAACCGGCCCGGCCGACGCGAATGACTCCACGGCCTTGATCAGCGCATCCTGCAGCACGTCCTCGCCGTCGATCGCCGAGCCGACCATGCGCGCGCAATAGCGATGCAGCTTTGGGCGCATCGCGACCAGCAGGCGCTCGACGTCAGAAGCGACCAACGACCCGGAAGATGAGTTCATTTTGTCTCCGGCCACAAAACCCGCGCTCAAGGCTCCAGCATGCGGTAATTGCCGACGATTGCAACGGCACGGACCAGCGGCGGTTCGGCGCAGCGGTCGCGAACCCCGCTCTGGAATGCCTGAAACGCCGGAAGTTTCGTCAACGCAGTGCTGCCGTCCTCGGTCGTCGTCTCGACCACATGAATGAACATATCGTCCTCCAGACGCAGCGAAAGATAGCGAATGCCTTCCGGATGGGCAGCCTTCAACTCGGCAAACACCGCCGCGATCAGCTCGGCGTTCTTGTCGGCCATCTCAGGCTTGGTCCGATACCTGATCAACGTCCGCTTCATCATTTTCTCCATGACTTGACTTCACCGTGGGTTTTCATTGCGTCTCGATCCCAAGACTCGATCTCAAGACGTTCGGCGACCGCAAAAGGATTCGGCTGCAACAAAATAAATTTTCGGCCGCATCCTTTGCCCGCTCCGTTCCGTCTCTTCCCTGACGGCGCCGTCCGGCGCGGCATCAGGACAAGCGGAGAACGACGATGCAGGAAAGCTACGATCGAAGTGAGAAGAA
>Ga0307479_10001901_pt1 | contig 19086 bp, 20 predicted proteins | sample atmos_gasesECM4C_FD_203743 | JGI IMG/M metagenome (GOLD analysis project Ga0307479, IMG submission 203743) | Hardwood forest soil microbial communities from Morgan-Monroe State Forest, Indiana, United States - atmos_gasesECM4C_515 | ecosystem: Environmental > Terrestrial > Soil > Temperate... | reverse complement strand
ATCGAAGCCGTGACGCATTCGCTCCGACCAGTTAAGCGACAAGTTGATGAACGCGCCTCCGCGGAGTGCTTGGGCCGTGAAAGATGCCAGTTCGCTGCTTGTTTTGTCTTCGAACGTTTGAATGTCGAAAAGGCTTCAAAACATTCTCTTTCATAATTCACTCGCGACTAAACATTAGCGTGAAGGGAGGATGCTAATCGCACAATCCAGAGCGAGCGAAACGCCAGTGAAATCACTCAGGGGATTACACCAAGACTACCGTAAAGAATGGCACTGCTCCGGCGTAATTCGGGTGGGAGCGCACCAATTTGCCTCTGATTTCTCGCGATCGGCGGCCAAGTTTGTTCGGGAATGCCCAGGAACACGTCTACTACTTGTGGGTCAAATTGACTGCCGGACAAGCGGGTGATCGTTTCGCGTGCAGACTGGAACGAAGAAGCACGCCGGTAGGGCCTGTCGGATGTGATGGCATCGAGAGTATCCGCCACGGCGAAAATCCGCGCGCCCAAAAGAATCTCTTCTCTCTTGAGACCGCGCGGATAGCCTCCGCCTTCGTAGCGCTCGTGGTGCATGAGAAGGATTTCGGCTGCGTCTGCAAGAAAGGGGATGTCCTTGACGAGGTCGAACCCGAGCTGCACATGCTGCTGCATAAGTTTCCGCTCGTCGGCGGTGAGAGGTCCCGGCTTGAGCAGAATTCCGTCGGGGACTCCGAGCTTTCCGATATCGTGCAGATAGGCTCCTCTCGCGAGGCTTCTCAGCTGTTTTTCCGACCACTCCATTGCCCGGGCAATCTCGAGCGAGTAACGGCAGACACGCTGTGAGTGGCCTGCCGTTTCACTGTCGCGCAGATCGATCGCCGCACCCAGTGCTTGCAGCGTGTCTTCATAACTGTGCTCGATCTGCTGGAAAGCGGCCTGCAATTGCCCCGTGCGTTCCGCCACCATTTCTTCAAGGTGCAAGCGGTAGTTTTCGACTTGTTGTTCGAGCTGCCGCTTGTGCAAGGCGCTCTCGAGGCTCACCAGGACGGCACTTTCCCACAGGGGTTTAACGAGATAATCGTCCGCACCGCGGCGCATTGCCTGCACGCCCACGTCGACGTCGTCTACGCCGGTGGTGACCAAGAACGCCATATGAGGATAGCGTTGGCGAACTTGGACGAGGAGTTCCATACCGTCGATGCCAGGCATGTGGAGGTCGGAAATGACGGCATCGAACCGATCGCGTTGCAAAATCGCCAGGGCTTCTTCGCCATTGCTGGCGATGGAACAGCGGAAAGCAGGTGGGCTCAGGATAATGGAGAGCAGTTTGCATGCAGCAGGTTCGTCGTCGACGGCAAGAATGCGTGCAGCACGAGGAGAATCCGATGAAACTCCGGCGAGGTTGCCCGACGTTTCTGCGGGAGGGACTTGGTCAGCTTGGATCATAAAGATGAAAGTGCGAGTTAGAAAGGAGAAAGGAGGCGAGCCCAATCGTTAGGGGCAATGTGATGGTAATCAATGGTGTCCAGGGCCACATTTCCCGCCGATCCATCCGCTGTGTGTTCGTGCGGATAACTCTAGTTTCAGCGATTCCTGGCTCGCCACACTTCTTCACTCGATGCCGTCACACGAATCACCCATCGACGTCCACGTTGTTGCACAAGCCCCACGCCTTGGAGACAGGGCTCGGTGCCCTTCGTGGATCACTGATCCTTCCCATACACTCCTGCACGAAGCCCACCACGCAGCGTTGCTTTTCCTTGCCTAGGTCCGACGTAAGGTGTTGAGATTTCAGATGATAGCTTTCTTGCGATGCCATAAACACCCCGCCCGAAGAGTAGCGCTGTGCCATGACGAATCGGATGTCTCGGTTTGGAACAGCCCCCTAGAGGATCCCATCTCCAACTAGCGCTATAACGATTGTGACGGGGCGGCAGGAGCGGCATCTCTCGGCCCGAATTCCGAGAAGGAAGCATATGCTCAAAAGAAACTTTGCTCTATCCTGCGCCCGCCCTTGGTAAGGAACTATCACAAATGTAACAGAGGGGCGAATCTGGGGATGGCTGCTAATCGCGCAAAGAATAGAGCATCCGGGTCTACGACCGTGACCACAAGGACTACCACAACTGGGATAACAACGAAGACCGTGTCTATCGTCAGTACCTCGAGGAGAAACACAGCGAGTATCGTAGTTTGCTGAGATGAAACAAAAGGAACAACGAGCATATTGTAAATGAAGGCACAGACATCCGGATCATGATCACGACGGCCGCTAGCCAACAGGTTACGCCATGCGCAAAAGAGCGCTGCAATGGCGCCGATGTGCAAAGCAGCCATAAACAAAGTGGTGGTCCAGACAAAAGGTTGTGAAGACGTTTTTCCTCCATCGAGGATACTCATCATTTCTTTGCCTAGGCGACCCTCATAAGTCCCTAAATTTACCGCGGCTTGGGGATTTGGATGCTTAAAAATAAATTGACGTACTGAAGGTACTAGAATACCGCAGACTTTCTGTTTGTTTCGCAGGTGTATAAAAGTTGACAGATGCCGGTTTGCAGTGGCTGTTAACATCCGCGCCCGTTTGGAAACTCAAAGTCGACTCGGCAATGCTAGCCCTCCACTGTCAGCGACGTTGAAAACGAATTCAAACAAGGAGCTTTTGATATGAGAAAAGTTTTGTTCCTTATTTGCGTGTTGAGTATGGGCAGCCTGGCCTGGGCGCAGGCGCCAGATCTGGGTGCCGCGCAGGGTTTCGCGCTCCTCGCTGGCTCGGCGGTGACCTGTACCAACTCCACGATAAACGGAGACGTGGGCGTGTCTCCCGGCACCGCGGTGACTCAGACCTCGTGCATTATTAATGGGACGATTCACGCGGACGACGGGGTCGCGGTTCAGGCCAACATTGACTTTTTCAGTGCGTACGCGGCGCTCGCGCTCACGCCGTGCAACCAGGTCTTGACGACCCTCGACGCTGACCAGACGCTTTCGCCCGGTGTCTATTGTTTCGACGCGGCGGCGACGTCGACGAACCACGTGTTGACGCTCAACGGGTCCTCCACGGATACCTGGATTTTCAAAATCGGGACCCTCGGGACTGGCGCCCTGACGGGCACCAGCTTCTCAGTGGTCACGCCGAGCGGTGCCCCGCCGCCCTGTAACAACGTGTTCTGGTGGGTCGCCCAAGCAGCCACAATGACGGATTCGACATTCGTGGGAACGATTCTCGCGGGTGACGCCATCACCGTCACCCGTGGAACTTTCGACGGTGATGCCTTGGCGAAAGCCGCAGTGACGACCACGGGCACCACCGTCAGCGCTTGCGCGCTAGGCGTAGGTGGCGGCCCAGCGCCCTCCCCGATCAAGGTGACGGGCGGGGGTCAAATCCCGGTGCCTGACCCCAATTCCACTGACCCGACTGCCGGCGGCACCGGCCGGGCCAGCTTCGGCTTCAACGCTGGAACGGGCAACGGCGGCGGCGGCGGCCACTTCAACTATGTAAACCACGTGACCGGCCTGCACGTCAACGGTCCGGTTACCTCCACCCGGGTGATCGCGATCAACCCGGATGGGTCACCCAAGAGGGTCGAGTTCTCCGGGACGTGCGGCAGCAGCGAACCGGCGTGTTCCTTCTCCGTCACCGTGGAAGACCATGGCGAGCCCGGCATCAACGATCAGTTCGGTATCGCGGTGACCGGCGGGGTGTCCGAGGTCAGGTCCCGGCGCCTCATCAGCCGAGGGAACATCAAATTCCATCCATAGCCTTAGCGGCGTGCTGAAGTAAATTTCACGGAGGCGCGGCTTATGCCGGGCCTCCGTGTAGTCATGGCTACACGAGACGAGGAACTGATGAGTACAGTCAATGGCAGCCTTCCCCCTAGTTTCCCGCTAGCTGTCCTGATACCGCAATGCGGGAAGTGGAGGCGTGCCATCGAATCCATCTGGACGTACCACGCGCTTCTCGGAAAATGATTCGTCCAGTACTACTTCGCCGGCACGTAGGCGACCATCACAAGCTCCTGAATTTATCGCGGCTTGCGGATTGGAAGCTTGCAAATAAATTGACGTACTAAGGGTACTGGGAGACTGCATACCATCTGTTTGTTTCGCAGGTGTTCAAAAGTGGACAGATGCCGGTCTACACTGGCTGTTACCATCCGCGCCGGTTTGGAAGCTCGAAGTCGACTCGACAATGTTTGTCCCGCACTGTCAGCGACGATGAAGACAAATCCAGCCAAGGAGCTTCGATATGAAAAAACTTTTGATGCTTACTTGCATGTTGAGTACGGGCAGCCTGTGCTGGGCGCAGGCGCCCTCACTGGGCACGGCGGCAACCTTCGCCGTTCTGGGTGGCACGGCTGTAACCTGTACTTCCAGCGTGATCACCGGAGACGTAGGCTCATCCGGCGGCGCGGCCACGGTCGTTCAGACCGGGTGCCCGATTACGGGGTCGATCATCGCGCCGGTCCCCGCTCAAGTTGTCACTGACTTCAACGCCGCGTATGCTGCGCTCGCGGTCGCGCCGTGTACCCAGACCATCTTGACTGCTGCCTTCACGGGCGCGACGCTTGGGCCGCTCGCGCCGGGTGTCTACTGTTTCCCCGAGGCGGTGACGTTCACGGACACTACATTGACGCTCGCAGGGCCCTCGACCGGGATCTGGATCTTCAAAGTCGGGGCTGCCCTCACGGGCAGTGGGTTCCAGGTAGTCATGACCAACGGCGGGCAAGCGTGTAACGTGTTTTGGGCCGTCGGCGCCGCTGCGACATTGTCGACTTCGACGCTGCCACCGCTGTTCCAAGGAAACATTCTCGCGGGTGACGCAACTGGTGGGAGTCTCACCATTACCGGTGGAGCCTTGGTCGGGCGTGCCTTGGCGAGCGTCGCCGTGACGCTGACTAGCACCAACGTCAACGGTGTGTGCGCACTGGTGGACCAGGCAAAGGCAAGCTGCAAGAATGACGACGATGATCGTGACGAGGACAAAGATCATCATGACAAGGACGACGATCGTGACAAGGACCATCATCATCATCATCATGACAAGGACAAAGACCACCAAGACAACGACCATAAGAACTGACGATCATCTGGACTGAAAGTAACCTGAGGAGTGCTCGGAGGCGCGACCTATTTCGCGCCTCCGAGCACTCAGGGCCGCCACTAGCCAGCAAGCTGCACGACGCGCCAGCGAATTTCAATTGATTGAGCGGGCAAAGTGTACGGCCGCAATTGCCGTCAAACGCCACAATGAGGCAGGTCATTATGACGATGACGGTTGTTGCACTCACGGGGATCGGCCAGTGCGAGGATGTGTGCTCGAATGGCCGGTTTCCACGAACTGGCCTTCAAGCGCATAAATTCCTACCTCAGCAGGGAATCAACAAAAGTGAGTTTCAGCCACGCCATTGAGAATATGGCTGCTTCAGTCAGTCGTGCAGGACAACGCTTAAGAGCGAGCTGTGAATTTCAAGACCGTCTGTATTATCAATGAAGCCCAATTTCTTGAATTTGTTCATGAACAGATTAACGCGGGAGCGCGTAGTGCCGATCATTTCCGCCAATGTCTCTTGCGATACCTTTGGAAGGATTCTCTGCGGCTCTTCTTTCTTGCCATAGCGGGCTAGCAAGAGAAGCGCACGGGCCAGGCGTTTTTCGGTGGAATTAAAAAGTTGATCGATTAAGTCCTCTTCAATGCGGATGTTCCTGGAAAGCATGTGAGCGATGAATCGGTCGGACAACTCATGTTCCTCGTGGAGCACACGAATCATCTCGTCTTTGTCGATGACGAGCACGGTCGTCTGTGCAGTACTCGTGGCCGAACCCATCCGAAGAGTCTGACCCGCAAGGCATCCTTCGCCAAAAAAGTCCCCGGGCCTGAGAACGGCCACGACAGCTTCTTTGCCGGACTCATTGACCACGGAAAGTTTCACCCCGCCCTGTTGTATGTACATTACGTGCTTGGCGGCATCGCCCTGCGCGAAGATAGCCGTTTTTTTTGCGAATTCGGCAGCTTTCCTAGCCACACCGGTGGAATCGAGAAAAGCCTGGGCGTTAAAGGCGCCCTTTTTGGCAGACATATTCTTGGAATTCTTGTGGTTGGAAATCGTAGCTTGCTCCACAAAACCACTCCTTAAGTAATAACTTAGCAAAACGAAGCAGATCGATGCAAGTTTCTTGGGGATGCATTTACGCCAGTGCCGCCGCGCTCAACCAGACTTGGACCTGGTCAGGGCCGTCTCCAGTCCCCCATGGGACGCTCGGTAGCTCTTATCTGCGATTAGGACTAAGGAAATCTGACGCGCTCAGATAAGCAGGCCGGACATTCGCAGGTTTGGGGGAAGCCGGCAAAACCTCGATCAGACGAAAGAACGAATTCCAGCCCTCCGTTCATCAGCCTTGTAAGGAACGATCTCAGCGCGAATAAACTGCGAAAGTGTATACAACAGAACAGACACACGTCTTGACGAAGCCCAGGATTGCCTTGCAGCAAAAGGACTGTTGTGTTGGTCAGTCCATCCCCTTCAGCTTGATCTCCACGCCCGCACGAGCGCTGAGGACCTCGAACAACACGTTAGTCGAACAGCCTGGTTGGATTGATCGTCCGGCCCTTTGTTGAATTGAAGCAATTCAACACGTTTTCCGCACAGGGCTGAACATGCACCAATTCGTGGTGCAAGTGTAAAAGTGTCTCGCAGCGAAGACAGAAAGGTAAAAAAGTATGCCTCTCATTCAAATTCTAATAGCCCTGATCGTAGTCGGCGTTCTCCTGTGGCTGGTGAATCGTTTCATCCCTATGGCAGGCAGCATCAAGTCGATCTTGAACGCAGTCGTGGTCATTTGCGTCGTCTTGTGGCTCCTAAATGTGTTTGGACTATTTCATTCTGTCTCTCGTATCCACGTCGGCTGATAAACGAACTGACATAAATCAGCGAGCAATAAATCGAAGCAAGTACAGGCATGCAGTTAGCGTTGAGGCATGAAGCAAGTGAGAGCGAAAGGTCGATTTTTATGAATGGAAAATGGAAGCAAACGATGAATCTGGCGGGCATGCTGATTGGTGCTGCGCTCCTGACCGTGTTTTTGCCTCAAATGGCAGCGGCGGACCAGAACGATCCACCGGGCCGCGTGGCGCGGCTTAAGTACGTCCAGGGCGCAGTCTCATTCCAACCGGCGGGAGAACCGGATTGGGTCTCCGCAGTTGCAAACCGGCCGATGACGACTGGCGACAAGCTCTGGGCCGACACCGGAGCGCGCGCGGAATTGCGCATAGGTTCCGCAACGATCCGCCTGGATAGCGGCACAGGCTTCTCCTTCCTCAACCTAGATGACCGCACAGTTCAACTCCAACTTACGCAGGGAACCCTCGACATTCGAGTTCAACGGCTCGGCAGCGGCGAAATCTTTGAAGTGGACACGCCCAATCAAGCGTTTTCCATTTTGCGGCCCGGTCAATATCGAGTTCAAGCCAGCGAGGACGGAAACTCCACATTCGTGACCGTGCGCAGTGGAGAAGGTGAAGCGACCGGGGGCGGCCAGACTTATTCGGTGCGTTCCGGCGAAAGAGGGACATTCACCGGCACGGACTCCATCAGTGCGGATGTGGTTAGCGCGGGCGGCACCGATCAATTTGACAATTGGGGAGAGACTCGCGACCGCCACGATGATGGGTCTCGCTCGACGCGTTACGTCTCGCCCGATGTGGTCGGCTATGAAGACCTGGACGACAACGGCAGTTGGCGCAATGACGCTACCTACGGAAACGTCTGGGCACCCCGCGTTTCTAGCGGATGGGCCCCTTATCACGATGGCCATTGGGCCTGGATTTCGCCCTGGGGCTGGACCTGGGTCGACGATGCGCCCTGGGGTTACGCACCTTTTCACTACGGCCGCTGGGTATCCTCACGCGGAGACTGGTGCTGGGTGCCTGGACCGATCGCAATCGAACCCGTGTATGCGCCGGCTCTTGTGGCCTTCATCGGGGGATCGAATTTTGGCGTGTCGATATCAGTTGGAGGAGGCCGTTACGGCGACAATGTGGGATGGTTCCCGCTGGGCCCACGCGAAGTCTACGTTCCCGGGTATAACACTAGCCGTGGCTATGTGGACCGCGTGAACGTAAGTAACACGAATGTCAGCACCACGACGATCACGAATGTGTACAACAACCAGGTCACGAACATCAACAACACGACCATCAACAACACGAACATCACCAATACGAACATCAAATATGTGAACAAGACCGTCCCAGGGGGAGTGACAGCTGTCTCGCGGACTACTTTTGTCAGCTCACAACCGGTCGCCAAGTCTCTCGTCGCGGTGAACGCGCAGCAGATCGCCGCAGCTCCTGTAAGTTCGAGGACAGTTGTGGCCCCGATCAAAAGCAGCGTTCTCGGGTCTTCAGCTTCGAGTGCGAATCATGTAGCGAAGCCGCCGGCAGCCAGTGCGAATCGGACCGTGGTGGCGAAGGCGACGCCTCCCCCACCACCGATACCCTTTGCAAAACAACAGCAAGCGCTTGCGGTGCACCCTGGCCAGCCTCTCGCTGCGCACGAAGTTCAAACCTTGCGTGCGACAACAGTTGCCTCAGCACAACCCCTCGTGAAACAGGCGCCTCCCGGCAAAGCGGCCACACCCAGCAGAAACCTTCCCGTGGCCCAGCCAGTTGCTGCAAAACCGGCGGAGGCGGCCAAGGTGCCAGCACCAGCAAACAAGCCGGCTAACACACCGTCTCCAGGTGTGGGCGCTAATACATCAACCAACCCGAATCAGCCCACGCGCACGGACAGACCGCTCTCCGTGCAGCAAAACAATCCGTCGTCAGCGGGAAATGGGCCTGCAGCAGCGATCCCGGCTCCGAAAGGCAACGTGCAGCCTACGAACACGGCAGTGAACAAGCCAGCTAACACGCCGCCTCCTCACGTAGGCGCGACAACATCAGCTAGCCCGAATCAGCCCCTGCGAATGGACAGACCGCCCTCAGCCCAGCAGAACAATTCGCCATCAGCGGCAAATCCGCCTGTAGACGCGAAACTGAAGGATCCCAGGATTGACTCCTACCGCGGCCGGCCAAATCAACAGCAGGCTCCAGCGCATGTAGCAGCGCCTTCCCAGGTAACGCAGGTTCCCCCTGCCGCTCCGCATGCGGATCGACCGCCGGTAGCTCCTGCCCAAGCGCATCCAGCACCGCAAGTCGCGGCCCCCGTGGAGCGAAATGTACGGACAACTCCAGTAGTCACGCAGCCGGCGCACTCTCCGAACAATCCCGCCCCTCAGCCAGTGGCGCACCCTGCACAAGCACCTCCGAGACAGGTTGCTCCCCCCTCCGTGTTTAAGGTCAACAACAGTCCTATCGATACAAAAGCGGCCAGTCAACGAGGCCAAGCCAGCCGATCGCAGGCCAACCAGCCGCAGGTCAAACCTTTACCGAGGGCTGCGAATCAGCCGCAGAGCCAGCCGGCACATCCTTCACCGGAGAAGCGGCAATGAGCCATTACAAGATCGCTTCGGGCAGCATCAGTGAGTGTAATCAGGAAGGGGTTAAGCACATGAAAATCAGGAATCGTATGACTGCTGTGGTTTACCCACTCGTCGCGCCGATGGTGCTGACGCTCTCTTTGATCTTAACGATTTGCCTTACTTCAGGCGCAACACTGGTTGCCGCCCAGGTAGAGACGCAAGACAAGTCGCAGGTGCAGTCTACGGGGCAAGTTCGTTTCGCCTCTCCCGAAGAGGCTATGCGAGGTCTGGTCGAGGCAGCCAAAGCAAAGGATCGCGGCGCCCTGGCGGAGATCTTCGGCGCAGAGCACCAAGCGGAAATGTTCTCGGGGGATCAAGTGCAGGATAACGAGGAGATGGATGAATTCGCCGCTGACGTCCAGGAATCCGCAAAATTAGAAAAGGTGGATGACACGCACTTTACCCTTCTCATCGGAACAGAAAATTGGCCCTTCCCCATGCCGATCGTGAAAGAGGAAAACCAATGGCGTTTCGATAGTGAAACGGGTCAAGAGGAGTTGATGAACCGCCGAGTAGGACAGAATGAGCTGTCGACTATTTTGACGTGCAGAGCCTATGTGCTGGCGCAAAGAGAATACTTCGACCAACAACAGGAAAACGTGGAAAACAACGATGGCGTCGCCGAATACGCCCGGCGGATCATGAGTTCGCCGGGACGAAGGGACGGTCTCTACTGGGACACGGCCGAGGGGGAGATGCCAAGTCCATTGGGGATTCTGGTCGCATCGGCTCGCGCCGAAGGTTACGGAGCCGGCAGCCAAAGTAATGAGCAAAGCAGGATCAGTTTGCAAAACATCAATCTGACGAACGCACAGCAAACGGATCAGAACCCGGATCCGAACAGGGATTCTCCGGTGCGAAGCCGCAATCCTTACCATGGTTACTACTTCAAAATTCTCACTCGCCAGGGTCCGGACGCCCGCGGAGGCTCATACGACTATGTCATCAACGGCAATATGATCGCCGGATTTGCACTAATCGCTTTCCCGGATAAGTGGGGGAGTTCCGGTGTAATGACATTTGTCGTTAACCAGCAAGGCCGTGTTTATGAGAAGAATCTGGGTCCGGAGACGGCGTCGATCGCAGGCCCGATCGACGAATACAACCCAGACCCAACCTGGAGCTTGGTACAGGAATAGGAGTGCTCGGGTTAGTGTGGTCGATGTCGTAGTGTTGTTGCTCTTCAACGCATTCAGATTGTTCCACTCACTCTCCCGAGTCCGAATCGGATAGTAAACGCGGCATAAGGAACGGCAGAAGGAAGATTGGGGGCCGAGTACCAGAATCAAGGATCGAGCCCGGACCCTCATCACATTCTAAGTGTGGCGGGCCCATGAACGAACTTCAAAGGAGAAAAAATGGTGAAATCATTTCGAATCATTGGTGCATCAGTAGTGTTTCTGCTTCTCGGATGGACTGTTCCGGGCGAGTCGCGTCAGGGACAACAGGATAATCCGAAGAACCAGGAGAAGCAGCAACAGGAAGCTAATGCCCCGAAACAGGAGCAGCAGGCTAAGCCGCAAGGCCAGCAACAACAGCACCAACAACAGCAGCACCAGCAACAACAGCAAGCCAAGGGGCAGCAAGATCAGCAGCGCCAGCAGCAGCAAAACAATTCTGCAAAACAACAACAGCAGCACCAGCAACAGCAGCAAGCCAAGGGGCAGCAGCAGGATCAGCAACGCCAACAGCAGCAAGACAACTCTGCAAAACAACAACAGCAGCAGCAAGCCAAGGGGCAGCAAGATCAGCAACGCCAGCAGCAACAGGACAAGTCCGCAAAACAACAACAGCAGCACCAGCAGCAAGCTCAGGGGCAGCAACATCAGCAGCAGGACAACAGGTCTTCACAACAACGGAGCCCTGCTCAGGTCCACCAACAGCAGGCCGCTTGGCAGGGTGATCGTGCACATAACTGGCAGTCCGAGCACCGCGACTGGCAGCAGCGCGGCGGATACAACGGCTACCGCGTTCCGGATGACCGTTTCCGTAGCGACTACGGCCAGGATCACGGGTTCCGCATCTACAGTCTCCCGGTGATGTATGTTGGCGGCCATCGCCGCTTCCAGTACGGCGGATATTGGTTCGGACTGGTTGACCCGTGGCCGGAATACTGGTCAAACAATTGGTACGACAGCGATGACGTATACGTGGACTACTACGGCGATGGATATTATCTATACGACCGCAGATATCCCGGCGATCGCATTGCCATCAGCTTCTATCTGAACTAGACGCTCATCAGGCGCGGTGACCCAATACAAACCCGACTCGGCGCGGATATCTGTTAGGGAATAACAATGCCACCGGGGCGGGACTTTGAATATCGTTGGATGGATCAATTTGAGAAGGAGCAAGCCATGCTTGGAACTATCTTGGTAGTGTTTTTGATCCTGGCGCTCGTGGGTGCGTTGCCGCGGTGGTCTCACAGCCGCGAGTGGGGCTATGTCCCGACGGGAGGAGTTGGCCTCGTTCTCTTCGTTGTTGTCATCCTGGTTCTTCTCGGACGTATTTAGATTTTGTGCCGGTGGTTCAGAAGCGTTGCTGCGCCCTACCGCAGGTAAAGCCTCGTTAGTCCGGGTGATCGCGAGCGAGGTAGCTCGAAAGTATCTGTTGCGTGTCGCGGTCTATTTTTGGCTTTTTCCAGGTAGGCGGTGCTTGTGGTCGGAGGTAAGCGATGGATGAGACTAAACGACATGTAGTCAAGTTTCTCGAGAAAGAAATCAAGACGTACGTGGCCTTATCTCTGTTCTTGTCGAAGAAAGGCATCAGGGAACATGTGCGCGTGGGTGAGAAAAGAGTCCTTATTAGTCCTTCGTTTTACAAAGAGAGAATGAAGGAAGCGAAGAAACTTGTCTATGAACTCAAAAAACCAAATTAGGACACGATTCCCTCAAAGAGCTGCTTCCTGTGGCTGGGGCCGATGCGGTATCCGCATGCTGGCTGTCTTTCTCGTCATGCTCCTGTGCACCAAGGGTTCGTCCGCATACTCCGTGCTCACTCACGAGGAAATCGTAGACCTGTTGTGGACCGACGAGCTCCGTCCGCTTCTTATCCAGCGATTTCCAGCGCTCACGGAAGACCAGCTCAAGGAGGCGCACGGTTACGCCTATGGCGGCGCCGTCATTCAGGACCTCGGCTACTATCCCTTTGGCAGTGTGGAGTTCAGCAATTTGGTGCATTACGTTCGCAGCGGTGACTTCGTCCGAGAGCTGCTGTTGCAGAGTCAGGATGCGAACGAGTATGCCTTTGCCCTGGGCGCGCTTGCGCACTATGCCTCGGATATCGCCGGCCATCCGGCCGTCAACCGGGCCGTTTCTATCCAATATCCCAAGCTGCGGGCCAAGTACGGCAATTCTGTCAGGTATGCGCAGGATCATACTGCGCATCTGAAGACCGAGTTCGGATTCGACATGGTGCAAGTGGCGAAGAATCGCTATGCGTCGCAGCAGTATCACGATTTCATCGGATTCCAAGTTTCCAAGCCTCTGCTCGAGCGGACTTTCCCTATCGTTTACGGAGTGGAGTTGAAAGACGTACTCACGCATGAGGATCTCGCCATCGGCTCCTATCGCTTCGCCGTCAGCCGGATGATTCCAGAGATGACTAAGATCGCGCTGCGGACCCACAAGAAGGACATGATGAAGGAAACTCCCGACTTTGCGAAACAGAAGTTCCTCTACCGTCTTTCGCGCTCCGACTATGAAAAAGAGTGGGGAAAGGACTATAAGAAGGACGGATTTAAGACTCGACTGTTTTCCATACTCCTTCGATACATGCCGAAAATTGGGCCCTTTAAGGCGCTGGCGTTCAACAACCCCACGCCGCAGACGGAGGACATGTATTTCAAGAGCATCAATACGACCGTCGACCAATACCGCATTTTTCTCGAACAAGTTCGTACTGACTCACTGGAGCTTGCCAACGATGATTTTGACACTGGCAATGAAACAACGGCAGCCGAGTACACTTTGACCGACGAAACCTACGCAAAGTTGTTAGGTCAGCTGGCGGAGCGCAAGTTCGATCTGACGTCACCGGAACTGCGCGACAACATCCTGAACTTCTATTCTGACCTCTCTCTTCCTCTTGAAACCAAAAAGGACTCTGCTCGGTGGCAAAGCGTATTGTCGTCCCTTGACCAACTGAAGCTGGTTACCCCAACTCCGCTTCTCGCTGCCAGCCCTGCAAACTGACTCTGAGTGTGACCCCACAGCGCATCCCGATGAATCGCTATCCACGATGCTGGGTTTCCGCGAACGGACGGGCCTGCAAGTAAATGCAAATGTGTGCTTAACTGTACAGACTACTTTCCTGGCCGCAACTAAGATGACCTCGTAGGAAAAAACAAAAAGACTTTCGCGCAGGCCCCTTCACCTCTCGTCTGATCGTCTCGGCTTCGCCCTACGCAACCGGCCATCGGGAAAGTCTCACAAGTTTCAGGAGGAAATTCGGATGAAAATTGTAAAATCAGTTTTTTGTTTGCTCGCACTCACCCTCTTCGGCGCTACACTGCTGCCCAGCGCTCGAGCGGATACGTGGAATAAGAGAACAGTCGTCACCTTCAGCCAGGCCGTGGAAGTTCCCGGGAGAGTTCTTCCTGCCGGGACTTACACTTTTAAACTGTTGGATTCTCTTTCCGACCGTAACATCGTTCAAATCTTTAATGCCGATGGCAGCCAAATAATCACCACCATCCTCGCCATCAATAACTATCGCTTGGAACCGACCGGCGAAACCGTCATGAAGTTTAGTGAACGCCCGGGCGATTCTCCGGAAGCTCTCCGCGCTTGGTTTTATCCCGGCGACGCGTTCGGACAGGAGTTCGTGTACCCAAAGGTTCGCGCGATTCAGTTGGCGCAGACCACCAAAGTAATCGTTCCGGCCGTCACTACGGAAACAATTGACGATAACGTGATCAAGACGGTTCCGATCGTCGCCGTCACGCCCGACCAGAAAGAAGTGGAAGTAGCCCAGGTCATACAGACCGCCCCGCCCGCCGCGGTCAAGGAAACTGAAGAACTACCGCACACAGCAGGCTCTATGCCGTTGATCGCACTGTTTGGTGGGTTGTCCATCAGTCTTGCTATCGGCCTGAAGCTTTTCCTCAAACTCGCTTCGTAAGCGAATATAGCCCCCCGCGTCGCGGACGTGATCCCCATATCACGTCCCGCGTCGCGAGAAAGTTTTCCAGTGATCTTCGCTCTAAATTCTTACAAACATTTTCTGAAAAGGGGGCAATTGTTCCTTCTGCCTCTTTTGTTTTTCCTCGGCATCGCCGGCTCCCCACGATCTTTCTCGACGGAGCGTTCCGCCAGCGCGGACGGCCAGGCGAAAATTTCTGTGACTGCAAATCTCGTTCTGCTGCCTGTGAATGTGACTGACGCGCGCGGAACATTTGTCTCTGGTCTCAAGCTGGAAGACTTTCGCGTCTATGAGGACGGGCAGCTCCAAAAAGTAACTGTATTCGAAGATGGAGACACTCCTGTTACCGTGGGGCTCGTCGTTGACCACAGCAGAAGCATGGGTTCCAAGCTCCTGGGTGTCGTTACTGCGGTATCCTCCTTCGCGCATTCGAGCAATCCACAGGATGAAATGTTCGTCGTGGATTTCAATGATGACGTTTCCGTTGAACTCATGAGGGGGAAGGCGTTTTCGAACGATCCAAAGGAGCTCGTGGAAGCGCTCACTGCCGTCTCTGCGCGGGGTCGAACCGCTCTCTACGATGCCGTCAGCGAGGGCCTACATCACTTGCAGTACGGACATTTGGAGAAGAAAGCGCTCGTAATCATCAGCGACGGGGGAGACAATGCCAGCCATCTCAAGTATTCGCAGGTGCTGGCACAGGCTCGGCAATCACAGTCTTTGATCTACTCCATCGCCCTGGTCGGTTCGAATGACGAAGAAGAAAACCCGGGTCTTCTCCGGCGGCTCTGCAAAGATACCGGGGGAATTGCCTACTTCCCGCGTGAAGGCGAAACCGTCGCAAACGTATCGACGGAAATCGCTCGCGACCTTCGCGAGCAGTACACGCTTGGTTATGCGCCCCAGAATATGCAGCGTGCCGATGCTTTTCGAAAAATCGAAGTAAAGGTCAATGCGCCGGGTCATGACAGGTTGCGCGTGCGAACCCGGCAGGGCTACTCGCCTGCGGCGGTGAAGCAGCCCACAGCACAGTTGGGGTCGGGGACGAGATGAATCGACTGTCTCAGCCAACTAGAGCAGTGCCGTCACCGCAAACCTATATTCTCCGTAGTGCTTGCTACTTTTTCCTCGCCTTCGGCGTTCTCGCCCTGGGCTACGCCGGCTTCGTCTTTGCTGATTCGCACGCCTATCAATCTCTCGAAATGAAGAAATTCAATCAAGCTGGCCCCCTCTCCGAACCGCGCATTTTGGTGGAAGGCGATGTGATCGGCGAAATTCAAATGCCCCGCTTGGGGATCAACGCCATAGTTGTCCAGGGCGACTCTACTGCAATCTTGCGGCAGGCCGTAGGGCACCTTTCCAAATCCGCTTTGCCCGGCGAATGGGGCAATGTCGCCTTGGCTGGTCACCGGGACACTTTTTTCCGCCCGTTGCGCGATATTCGCCTGGGCGACGAAATTAGATTTAAGACTCGAGACCGCAGCTTCGAGTACCGTGTGGAGTCGACTGAAATCGTTGCCCCCACGGACACTCGCGTCTTGGAATCATCCACCGGTCATGACCTGACCTTGCTCACATGCTTCCCGTTTCACTACGTAGGTCCGGCGCCGAAACGTCTTGTTATCCGTGCCCATGAAGTTGACGGAATACTGCAGGGACAACTGGCCAAGGAAAATGAAGTTAAGGCTCCAGCCAGCCAACTGCCATTCCATTGGAACTTTCAAGCGGGCGCTTCGCCATGAATTCCATACTGCCTGGCAATGCCATTCCTGCATCCACCCGCGACATCCTGAACTAATCGAAAGTGTGCTCAAGTGGACAGACGTGCGGTGCCGAGCTGCCTACCATGGATCATCTGAGAGATCATCATAACGATCTGCAGGTGCGGCACAAGCGCTGTAAACACGGGGTCTCTTGTGAGATTGGAACAGCAATGCTTTGGACAATTCTCGTCGTGTTGTGCGTCCTTTGGCTCCTGGGCATGGTCACGTCCTACACCCTCGGGGGATTCATCCACGTCCTTCTGCTCGTGGCTCTAGCCATCTTCGTAATTAACTTGATTCAGGGCCGAAGGCGGATGGTTTAATTGCGAAAGGGAAGCAGATGAAACCGATCATTTGGGTTGGAATTCTCCTAATTGTTCTGGGGGGGCTGGCCCTCGCCTATCAGGGATTCACTTATACCCATCAAGAAAAGGTTCTTGATATCGGGCCCATCCACGCTACCAGGGAAGATCATGAGCAAGTTTCGATTCCGCCAATACTTGGCGGGCTGGCGTTGGTCGGAGGAATTGCCTTGCTTGTCGTTGGAGGAAGAAAAAGTTCTTAGCTCGAAACTGCGATAGCGCCCGCCTGAGAGCCGGGAAAGACATAACCCTCTCTTAACTCGAACCGTGTTGAAGGTCCTTCAGCCAGAGATTCTCAAGAAGCAAACGTCCGCAAGAAAAGTTTTGATTATGGAGGTCAGCGATGAAGAGATTTATGGTTACCGCAGCATGTCTTACGCTCGTAGCGGGTGCAGTGTATGCCAGGAAACTGAACAAGGAGCAAGAACGTCTCGAAAACTGTGGCGTCGTCATGCAGGAAGTACTCAACGTACCAGAGAATATTCCCCGTGATCTTTTGGAAAAGGCCGAGTGCGTGATTGTGATTCCATCCGTTGGAAAACTTGCATTTGGTGTGGGCGCAAGCTACGGACGCGGAGCCATGGTTTGCCGCACGGGCGAGCACTTCCGTGGACCATGGGGCGCACCAGCCATGTACGCGTTGGAAGGTGGCAGCATCGGCTTCCAAATCGGCGGCGAGGCGACGGACTTGATTCTGCTGGTCATGAATGACCGCGGCATGGAGTCGATTCTCAGCAGTAAGGTTAAGTTGGGCGCAGATGCCTCCGTTGCCGGAGGACCCAAAGGACGTGATGCTTCCGCAGATACCGACGCTTGGATGCGAGCCGAGATCCTCAGCTACTCACGGTCCCGCGGTTTGTTTGCCGGTATTTCCCTCGAGGGCTCCACGATACGCCCCGATGACGACGCCAGCGAACAGGTCTATGGCCACTCAATCAAGGCAAAAGAAATCGTGAGAAGCAATAATATGAGCGTGCCTGGTACAGGCCGTCATCTCGTCGACGTTTTGCAGAAGAGCGCACCCCGCAACGAATCCGAGCGCGCCGCTTCGAATCAATAGTCGGGAGGCTACCAGCTTGCCGGGATTTTTCTCATCCCGGCGAGCTGTCAATCTTCAGAAAAGTAGTGCAGCGAAGTTGCAACACCGACCGTACCCCGGGGCCACTCGCTTGGTTCAACAGTCGCAGAACGAATCTTAGCGGGTCGCCCCGCCCCTTCTGCGAGCCTCATCAAACAGATCGCAGGGTGCCCAACGCAGATGAAATCGCGTAACGCCTGTGTGCGGCCGCGCAGATTTGACGGTGCCTCGTTGTTTCGGTGCCCGACGAGGAATTCGAAGCGCCGTCATGGGATTCCCCGTGCGGCCGGAAGCCTCATTCTCTCCCAATACGGTCAATTTCGTTTTTGATTGCGAGCTTGTCGAGGCTCGCGAGGGGAAGAGAAAGAAACAAGCTGATTCTGCGATCGAGCGTCAAGAATGCGACCCGAAAAGCGCACTCGATCTGCTCCGGAGCGCCTGCGACTGCCGCGGGGTCAGGAACGCCCCAGTGAGCCGTCATCGGCTGGCCGGGCCATACGGGGCACACTTCTCGCGCGGCATTGTCGCAAACAGTGAACACGAAATTCATTTCCGGTGCGCTGGGCTTTGCGAATTCCTCCCAATTTTTGCTGCGCAATCCGCTGGTCGGCACTCGCGCGATTTCAAGCTGCCTCAACGCTTCAGGGCGGACATTTCCCGAAGCATGGCTGCCCGCGCTGTAGGCCGTGAACGCGGGTCTGCCTCTGTGGTTGAGAATTGCTTCGGCCATGATGGAGCGCGCGGAATTGCCGGTGCAGAGAAAAAGTACGTTGTAGGGGTCTTGCACGAAATTCAACCCTTTGCTGGTTCGGCGGGAGCGCAGCAGGTTGGCGAACAGCAGGATTTTTTCACGGTGCTCTCCTACGCGCCAGGTTTTTTCGCGCGGATGAACGCGCTCGCAAATTTGCCTTCCACATGGGGCGCGATTGCCTCCACATCTATGCCCTTCGCTGTGAGAAAGTGCCGCGCGTCCTCAATCGAGTAAACGCGCGTTGGCTCGATTTCGATCTCAACAAATCCTGCGGCTTCGAGCTTCGCGCGATAATCGGACTCATCCAAAGCTCCCGCCACGCATCCCACCCACAATTCCACATTCCGGCGGATGGCAGCGGGCACGGGACCGCGCACAACCACATCCGATACGGCAAATCGCCCGCCCGGCCGCAGCACGCGAAACGCTTCGCGCAAGACACGATCCTTGTCTGCGGAAAGATTGATCACGCAATTGGAAATCACCACGT
>Ga0307479_10001900_pt1 | contig 19091 bp, 20 predicted proteins | sample atmos_gasesECM4C_FD_203743 | JGI IMG/M metagenome (GOLD analysis project Ga0307479, IMG submission 203743) | Hardwood forest soil microbial communities from Morgan-Monroe State Forest, Indiana, United States - atmos_gasesECM4C_515 | ecosystem: Environmental > Terrestrial > Soil > Temperate... | reverse complement strand
GCTTGCGGTTGGTGACCGGTGTCGTGGTGCAGGCGATCAGGCAGGCGGCGAGAAGAATAGGTTTCATGCGCCAAGGCTATGCATCCCCCGAGCGCTCCGCCCAGCGGAGCCGGAACCATCGCCGCGAACCGCGCGCCTCGCGGATGCGTTACAACCGGGGGATGGCGATCGAGCCGAGCAGCGCCGACCTGGAGCGGTTCCGCGAGCAGGACGACGGCAGGCCGCTAGTGATGGCCCAGCTTCTCCGCTTCAGCGAAGGCGGGCGCGAGCGCTACCTGGCGTACTCCGCCGCGATGCAGCCCATCTTGATCAAGCTCGGCGCCCAGGTTCTCTACGCCGGGGAATGTACCTTGCCCCTTCTCGCCGCCGATGGTCAGGCGTGGGACGCGCTGGTGATCGTCCGCTACCCGAGCCGGGCTGCTTTCGTAGAGATGCTGGGGGATCCGGTCTACCAGGCCGTCGCGCACCTGCGTCGCGCCGCGCTCCGCGAGGTGTCGTTGCTGCCCATGAACGATTGGGCCGGCCGCTGATCCTCAGCTGACCGCCTTCTTCACCAGCGCGACGATCCTTGCCTCGTCGGCGGCGGTCAGCTTCGTCAGGGCGAAAGCGGTCGGCCACATGGCGCCCTCGTCGAGATTCGCCTTGTCGCTGAAGCCGAACGTCGCGTACCTCGTCTTGAACTTCTGCCCGCTCTGGAAGAAGCAGACGACCTTGCCGTCCTTGGCGTACGCGGGCATCCCGTACCAGAGTCTCGGCGATAGCGCAGGCGCACTGGCCTTGATGACGGCGTGCAGCCGCTTGCCCATGGCGCGATCCCGTTCCGGCATCTCGGCGATCTTCGCGAGCACGGCGCTTTCCTCGTCGGCCTTTTCCGCCTTCATCTCCTGGACGCGGTCCTTCATCGCGGCTCGTTCCTCGTCGGTGAATCCCTGGTGCCTCTTTTTCATTGGAGGTCTCCTCCCGGCGAGCATGGATGCGGCCAACCCTCATACCAGAGACTGGTCTATGGTCGGGGAGTGCCCGCCGCGTTTTCTGATGGTGCTCAGCGGGCTGATGGTCCTGGGCGTGGTCTTGCCGGCCCATCCCTGGCCGCTCAACCTGGCGGTCGTGGCGACGGGCACGGCGCTTGCGTCGCCGTGGATCCTGGTCGCGTCGTAACCGAGCCAGGATCGCCGGACCCTGGCTCGGCGTGCGCGCCGGGCCCAGGAGAGCCATGCGCGCGTGAGCCCCGCGCCGTCGCGTTCGACGTCCGACGACGGGATCAACAGCTGCACTGAAGCGGCATCAGCGCCACTCGAAGCTGCGCAGGAGAAGGCCAGCCGCGCCCGCTGCCAGGATGAGCAGGGGCTCGGGCACCTTGCGGAGCTTGACCAGGACGAGCAGCGTCACGACCGCCAGCACGGCCGTGGTCGCGTCGACGATGGCCCGGCGGCCGAGCACCCAGGCGGCTCCTGCGATGGCTCCTGCCGCGGCAGCGGTGACGCCGTTGACGAACGCCTTGACGCGCGGGTCTTGCGACCAGCCGCGCACGCTCGGCGCGAGGAGGATGACGACCAGGAACGGCGGCAAGAAGACACCGGTCGCCGAGACGAGCGCGCCGCTCAGGCCGGCGACGAGAAACCCGATGAAGGCCACCGTGATGACCACGGGTCCGGGAGTGATCATGGCCACCGCCACCGCGTCGAGGAACTGGCGCTCGTTCAACCACCCGAAGCGTTCGACGACGCCGCCGTGGAGGAAGGGCACGATGGCGAGGCCGCTGCCGAAGACGAACGCGCCCGCCTCGGTGAAGTACCAGGCGATGCGCCACAGCTCGCCGGCGCCGGGGCCGCGCAGTCCCTCGGTGAGCCAGGGCAACAGCGGCGCCAGCAGCAAGGCCGAACCCGCGGAACGCGAGCGAACGAGCTGCGCCCCGAGCGCGACGACGCCGCAGCCGAGGAAGACCCAGACGATTTCCTCGCCCGTCCAGCCGGTGACCAGCGCGCTGACGAGGAACAAGGCGATGAGCAGCCGGTCCTTGCCGACCGTCATCTTGGCCAGCTTGAAGGCGCTGCGGGCGATGATGGCGATGACCGCCGCGCCGATTCCGTAGAACGCGGCTTGAATCCAAACCAGCCCGCCGAAGTGGACGTAGAGCGCCGAGATGGCGAGGACCATCACCAACGAGGGAAGGATGAACGCCGCCGCGACGAGAGTGGCGCCCATGCGCCCGGCGCGCACCCAGCCGAGGTACATCGCGAGCTGCGCGGCGAGCGGGCCGGGCGACAGTTGCGAGAGGGCCAGGCCCTCCACGTAGTCCTGCCTCGACACCCAGCGCCGCTCTTCGACCAGGTCGCGCTGCATGTAGCCAGCGAGCGCGACGGGGCCGCCGAAACCGAAAGCGCCGAGGCGGAGGAAGTAGAGGAGGAGCTCCCGCAGCGTGCAAGGCTCGGTCGCGTGAGATGCGGGCGTGGTCATTGCGGTGCGAGCGGCCACTCTACGTCTCGCTGATTCAGTTGCAAGTCGTTTCGACTTGACGGGCACACAGCTGCTCGATAGTCCTTCGCCCCATGCTGCCGGGCGCCGTGAAGGAGCCGCGCTGGCTCCTGCTCATCCACCAGATTCCGCCCAAGCCGAACTACTTGCGGGTCAAGATCGGACGCCGGCTGCAGCGGCTAGGCGCGGTGGCCATCAAGAATTCCGTCTACGCCTTGCCGAGCAGCGAGCAAGCGCGCGAGGACCTCAACTGGGTGCTGCGCGAGATCGTCGAGGGCGGCGGCGACGGTTCGCTGGTCGACGGCCACTTCGTCGAGGGCTTGAGCGAGGAGCAGGTCGAAGAGCTGTTCCGCGCCGCGCGCGACGCCGAGTATCGGGAAGTCGCCGCCGACGCCCGCGAGCTGGCCAGGCGCTTTCCCAGGCGCGGCTCGCCTTCAGAAGAGAATCGCCCGGCCTTGGAAGCGCAGCTCGCCAAGCTGCAGAAGCGCGTCGCGGAGATCGCCGCGCTCGACCATTTCCATGCGCGAGGACGCGAGCCCGTGGAAGGGCTGCTCGCGGAGCTGGCAACGCGCCTCGCGCCGCCGCCGCTGGAGCCCGCTTCAGCGAAGCGGCCCTTGGCGAGACCGCGTCGCGCCACCTGGGTCACCCGCACCGGAATCCACGTCGACCGGATGGCGAGCGCCTGGCTCATCCGCCGCTTCATCGATCCCGAGGCGCGCTTCCGCTTCGTCTCCGCCAGGGAGTACCGGCACAAGCCGGGCGAGCTGCGCTTCGACATGTTCGACGGCGAGTTCACGCACCGGGGCGAGCTCTGCTCGTTCGAGGTGCTGCTCTCGCGCTTCGAGATCACCGACGTCGCGCTCCGCCCCATCGCGGAGATCGTGCACGACATCGATCTCAAGGACGAGAAGCATGGCCGGCCGCAGACGGCCGGCGTGGAGACCGTCGTCAACGCCATCGCGATGGCGCACCGCGAGGACGAGGAGCGGCTCGCGCGCGCTTCCGCGTTGCTCGACGACCTCTACGAGTACTTCAAGCGCACACGCCGAGGAGACGAGGGATGATCGCCGTCATCGCAGTGCTGCTCGCGCTCGACACCGCGAACATCGAGCAGCTCACGGGTCTGAAGGGCAAGCTCGACGAGAAGGAACACACTTTCAAGGTTTCGGTTCCGCGCAGCGACATCGCTGCCAGCGCCGCGGGCGTGAGGCTGACGCCGCCACTCGGCCTCACCGCCTGGGCGGCCTTCAGCGGCGGCGGCGCGCGCACGATGGTGATGGGCGACGTCGTGCTCACCGAGGACCAGGTGAACCGCGCGATGAGCGCCGCGCTCGACAACGGCCTCGAGGTCACGGCGCTTCACAACCACTTCTTCTGGGAGCAGCCGCGCGTCATGTTCATGCACATCGGCGGCATGGGCGACGAAACCAAGCTCGCCACGGCGGTCGGCAAGGTGTTCGCTACGCTGAAAGAGAAGGGAGAGGTCCCTAGCGCGGAGATCGATCCAGCGAAGAGCAGCATCGACGCGGCGAAGCTCGACGCGCTCCTCGGCAAGAAGGGCGAGCTCAAGGACGGCGTCTACAAGGCGGTCTGGGGCCGCACCACCACGATGCACGGCATCACCGTGGGAAACACGATGGGCGTGAATACCTGGGCTGCGTTGGCGGGAAGCGACGATCGCGCCATCGTCGACGGCGACTTCGCCATGCTGGAGCGGGAGCTGCAAGGCGTTCTCAAGGCGCTGCGCGCGGGCGGCATCAACATCGTCGCCATCCACCAGCACATGACGGGCGAGAGCCCGCGCATGCTCTTCCTCCACTACTGGGGCGTCGGCCGCGTGGAGGATCTTGCCAAGGCGCTCACCGGAGCTTTGAGCAAGACCCAAGGAGATGGCCTTTGACTGCCCTTCTCCTGTTCGCCCTGCTCGCCGCGCCCGCGGCCGGCTTTCCGCTGCAGAAGCTCAGACCGCTGACCTGGGTCGTCGACTACGAGCCCTTCTGGGCGCCGGACGGAGGGAGCATCGTCCTCATCTCCAGCCGGCACGGTGGAATGAAAGTCCATCTGCTCTCCCCGAAGACCGCGAGTGGCAGCGACATGCGCCAGCTCACCATCGGCGACGACGAAGACGATTCGCCCGCCTGGTCCCCCGACGGCAAGCGGATCGCGTTCGTCCGCATTCACGACGGCGTCTCGCGGATCATGCTGATGAACGCGGACGGGTCGGAAGTCCGGCAGCTCGCGGGAGGCGAGAGCATCCACCCGACCTGGTCGCCTGACGGCGCGCGCATCCTCTTCAACACGACTCTCTTCGTGGGCGCGAGGAAAACCAAGGAGCCCGACCGCGTGATCGGCGAGCTGATCGACGAGAAGATGGACCTCGCCACCGTCCGTCCCGACGGCAGCGATCTGCGGCGGCTCACCAGCGGCGGCGGAACCACCTACGCGTCGTATTCCCCCGATGGCGCCTGGATCGTCCATCGTCGCGCGCGGGGCGACTCCTCGAAGATCTTCGTCATGAGGGCCGACGGCGCGGACGATCACGACGTCTCCGGCGTGTCGACGCTCGACGGTTGGCCGGCCTGGTCGTCCGACGGAAAGCGCATCGTGTTCTCGCGGCGTGTGGCGGGGAGGTTCCAACTGTTCGTCATGGACCGTGATGGCGGCAACCCGCGCCAGCTCACCGACGCCATCGGCGAATACACCAACGCGCGCTGGTCGCCGGATGGCTCGACCATCCTCTGCAGCCGGCGGCTGGGCGACATCAATCTGGTGACGTTCCCCGCGCCGGGCTGAGCGGCCAAGACTGGGCGTACGCGACCGTCTTGTCGTACGGGCGGTGCTCGAAGGCGCTCTGTCGAGTGTCGGAAAGCAGCGCCTGCGGAACACTTGCGCTGTGGGGGTGAAGCCGCAGCTTGCGGCATGCGCCCCCTCGCCATCGTCATTCTGCTCTCGGCCACTGCGGCGGCGGCTGACTCGGTCGCCACCTCCGCCGTGTCGTTCTCGGTCACCAACCCCCTCGAGCCGCTCTTCAACCGCACCGTGCACGGCACCCTCTACCTCCCGGCCTCGACGCCGCGCTGCAACCGCACCGTGGTGCTCCTGCTTCACGGGCTCTCCTACGGGTCGTGGGCGTGGGACTTCCCCATCGACAGATCGACGTACTCGATGGCGCGGGCCCTGGCCTCGCTCGGGTACGCCGCGGTCGCCGTCGACGAGCTGGGCTACGGCAACTCCGATCATCCCAACGGCTGGAACCTGACGGTGCAGGCCTACGGCTCGATCGCGGCGCAGCTCGCGGCCGCGCTCAAGTCGGCGGCGTACCACGCGGCCTGGCCCATCGCCTTCTCCAGGCTGGTGCTCTTCGGCCACTCGGCGGGCACCGAGATGAGCGAGCTGGCCGCGGGAAACGCCGGCGCCGGCGACGGGCTGATCGCCTCGGCCTACACGCACTTCCCCTCGGCGGGCATCCTCCTCGACACCATCAGCGCGGAGACGCCGGCCGCGCTCGTCGCGCCCTACATGTACTTCGGCGACAACCCGACCACGCGGGCGATGGACATGTACGATCAGACGTGGGCGGACCCGGCGGTCGTGTCGGAGGATACCTCGCTCGCGAACCTGACGCCGTCGGGCGAGATCCTCACCATCTCCTCGCAGCCGTCGCGGACGGCGATCCCGCTCATCCACGTGCCCGTGCTCCTGATCATGGCCGAGCACGACGTGCTCTTCCCGCCCGCGCCGCTCGAGCTCGCGCTCTTCACCGCGGCGCTCGACAAGACCTCGTACGTGGTGCCGCGCGCCGGGCACAGCTTCATGCTGCACCCGAACGCGCCGCAGACGCAGCAGGTGGTGGGCGCGTGGCTCTCGGCGCGCTTCCCCTCGTGCCTGGCGCCCTGAGCTCTTCCATCATCAGGAGCCAAGCTCATGGCGATGAAGCTCTACGCGTTTCCGCGCGCTCGATTCGCGCGCTCTGGACGTTGCGCGAGCTCGACCCGAGCTCGAGCAGCCGCTCTGGCGGATCGCGCGGCACACGGCCATCTACCCCAAGGAGAAGCGAATCGCGGCAGACGTCCCGTTGGCGCGCCAGGAGTTCATGGACATGGCCGCGGTCGCTGAGCCCGACCACCTTTGCAGCGAGGCCGCGGCTGTGCAGATTTCACGCGATGGCTGAAGGCGAGCGCCCACGAGCAAGCATCCTCCTGGTCGACGACCATCCGGCGAACTTGTTGGCGCTGGAGGCGGTGCTGGAGCCGCTCGGCCACCGGCTGGTGAAGGCGCAGTCGGGCGAGGAAGCCCTGCGCTGCCTGCTGAAGGAGGAGTTCGCGCTCATCCTCATGGACGTGCGCATGCCCGACATGGACGGCTTCCAGACGGTGGCGCTGATCAAGGAGCGGCCCAAGATGATGGACATCCCCGTCATCTTCGTGAGCGCCATCGCCCGCGAGGCCGAGGACATCAGCCGCGGCTACAAGTACGGAGCGGTCGACTACCTGACCAAGCCGCTGGACCCCGATCTGCTGCGCGCCAAGGTCTCGGTGCTGGTGGCGCTGCACCTGCAGGCGGAGCGCATCGCGGCACAGCGGGAGCAGCTGATGGAGCGGCGCCTGGAGCTCCAGATCCAGCAGGCGCACCGCGCCGCCGCCGAGAGGGCCAACAAGATCAAGGATCAGTTCCTGGCCATGATCTCGCACGAGCTCCGCACGCCGCTCAACGCCATCATGGGCTGGACCGAGCTGCTCTCCAAGTTCGACCTCGACGAGGAGCGCATGCGGCGGGCCGTCGCCACCATCCAGCGCAACGCCGAGGCGCAGAAGCGGCTGGTCGACGACCTCATCGACATCTCCACCATGCTCACCGGCAAGTTCAGGCTGCAGCTGGGCGCGGTCGACCTGGCGGCGGTGGTGCAGACGGCGCTGGAGACGGCGCGGCCGGCGGCGGAGAAGAAGCGCATCGAGCTGGCGGCGAGGCTCGAGCCGGTCGAGCCGCTGCAGGGCGACACGGCCAGGCTGCAGCAGATCCTGGGAAATCTAATGACCAACGCGTTCAAGTTCGTGCCCGAGGGCGGCAAGGTGACGGTGAGCCTGCGCCGCGCGGGCGAGCGCGCGGAGATCGAGGTGGCCGACACTGGCATCGGCATCGCGCCGGAGAACCTGCCGCACGTCTTCGAACGCTTCTGGCAGGCCGACCGGCCCGCCACCACCGAGACCGCGGGTCTGGGCCTGGGCCTGGCCATCGCCGAGCAATTGGCGCAGCTGCACGGAGGCGCGCTGCGCGTGGCCAGCCCCGGCGTCGGCAAGGGCGCCGTCTTCACGCTGGCGCTCCCGCTCTCCGCAGCCGCCCAGCAGCGGCGCGGCGCCTAGCAAAAGCGCCATTCGTCGACCGGCTCGCGAGAGCTCGCCTCACCCTGCGTCATCGAACGGCTTGCTGACGCTTGCTCCTGGCGCTGCGCCCGAGCCTCGCGACCTCGCGATGTCGAAAGCAGCCGACCAGATGGTCGTTGACCATCCCCACCGCCTGCATGTGCGCATAGATGATCGTCGAACCAACGAAGGTGAAGCCACGACTCTTCAGATCGCCGCTCATCGCGTCGGACCGGGCGCTGCGCGCTGGGATGTCCCCGATGGCCCGCCAGCGGTTCTGGATTGGCCGGCCGTCGACGAAGCGCCACTGGTAGGCGTCGAAGGTTCCGAACTCTTCCTGCAGCTCGAGAAACGCCTTGGCGTTGTTGATGGCCGATCCAATCTTGGCCCGGTTGCGCACGATGCTCGCGTCTGCGAGCAGCGCCGCGACTTTGCGTTTGTCGTAGCGCGCGACCTTCCGCGGGTCGAACCGGTCGAAGGCGCGCCGGTAGGCATCCCGCTTGCGCAGGATGGTGCTCCAGCTCAACCCCGCCTGGGCACCCTCGAGGACGAGAAACTCGAAGAGGGCGCGATCGTCGTGCAAGGGAACGCCCCATTCTTCGTCGTGGTACGCGACGTAGAGCGGGTCGGTGCCTGACCAGTCGCAGCGTTTCTTCTTCACGGTTGCAACGATCTTCATCTCACTTCTTCTTCGCCGCCAGCGCAGCGAATTCTTCCTTGCCGAAAGCGGTCCCGGCGATGCCCCAGCCGCCCTCGGCGGCTTCCGTCAAGAGCACCCAGGTGCGGCCGGCCTGCGTCGGGTCGCCGGAGATCTTCGCGACGATCTGCGTGGCCTCCGCCACCAGCTGCTTCTGACCCGCCCGGTTGAGCACGCCCGGCGGCGTGACCACCTGCACGCGCACCGTGCGCGCCGCGCCGGCTGCCGCCGTGTTCACCGCGCTCGCCGGCATCCGGTGAATGTAAGCGCCGGTGTTGTTGAGATGGGTCGGTCCCGGTTTCTCGACCCCTTCGGCCTTGAGGAGCGCGGCGGTCAGCTCTTCGGCGAGCTTTCGGTCGGCATCTGCAGGGAAGAGATCGGCAACGGCATACACATCGATCATCGGCATGCAGCTTCGAGGAGCAATTGGCGGGCCACCGCGCTGCGAGCGGGGCGGTCGAGCAGCACGGGCGAGATCGAGCAATTGCCCGGCAATTGCCCGGCAGCATCAGACCGGCTTGAACTGGTTCTTGTTGATGCGCAGCGCGCGGATGCGCGACTCGAGCGTCTGCCGCGGAATGCCCAGCTTCATCGCGGCTCCGTGCGGGCCGGAGACCCGACCCTTCGTCGCCGCGAGCGCCGACTCGATTTTCTCGCGCTCGCCATCGACGGCGGGTTTCGCCTCTGCATTCCGCTTCAACCACGCTCCATCGACTACCAGCGTCTCGCTATCGCAAAGGATGACGGAGCGCTCGATGACGTTCTGCAATTCGCGGACGTTCCCGGGCCAGTCGTAGGCCGAGAGAAGCTCCAGCGTCTGCGCGTCGATCCGCCGGATCTTCTTGCCCGCGGCCTGGGCGAAGCGGCGGACCAGGTATTCGACCAGCAGGCGGATGTCGTCGGCCCGCTCCCGCAGCGCCGGCACGACGAGGGGAAAGACGTTGAGCCGGTAGAACAGGTCCTCACGGAATCTTCCTTGCGCCACGGCCGAGGCGAGGTCGCGGTTGGTCGCGGCGAGGACGCGCACATCGACGGGAATCGGCCGGTTGCTGCCGATGCGCTCGAATTCCCTCTCTTGCAGGACGCGCAAGAGCGACACCTGCGTCTCGGGCGGCAGCTCGGCCACCTCGTCGAAGAAGATAGTGCCGCCATCCGCCGCTTCGAACCTGCCGATGCGCCGCTGCACCGCGCCGGTGAACGCGCCCTTCTCGTGTCCGAACAACTCGGAGGCGATCAGCGACGGCGGAATCGCGGCGCAATTGACGCGGATGAACGCGCGGTGCGTGCGCTTCGAGCGTTTGTGGATCGCCCGCGCGATCAGCTCCTTGCCGGTGCCGGTCTCGCCGAGGATGAGCACGGTCGTGTCCGCGCCGGCCACCCGCGCCACCTGATCGAGGACGCTCTGCAGCGGCGCCGAGGAGCCGACGATCTCCTCGAACATCGAGGAGTGGTCGATCTCGTCGCGCAGCGCCTGGTTTTCGTTGCGGACCCTCAGCTCGGCCCGCTTCCGCTCGTCGATATCGGTGCCGGTCGCGTACCAGCGCAGGACGCGGCCCGTGTCGTCGCGACGGGGCTCGTACTGGACGAGGTACCAGCGGTACTCCCCGTCATGGCGCCGCGCCCGCCACTCGAGGCTGAAAGGCACGCCGCGCGACAGCGACTGCGCCCGCTCGTCCCTGAGCCGTTCGACGTCCTCGGGGTGAAAGATGAGCGTGCGCGTATCCTTCCCCGCTACCTGGTCCGGCGTGAGGCCGTGATACTGGAGCGAGGCGCGATTCGCGCTCACGGTCTTTCCCTCGGGATCGAGCACCACGATGGCCTGGGGAATGGCGTCGAGCACGCGCCTGGTCTCGTCTTCCGCGTTCTTGCGATCTTCGATGTCCGTGTCGGTGCCGAACCACGCGACGATGGCGCCCTGCTCGTCTCGCACCGGCGCGGCCCGGCAGAGGAACCAGCGATAGGTTCCGTCGAACCGGCGCAGGCGCGCCTCGATCTCGCCGCCGTTGCCCGACGTCACGACCTCCTGCCACTTCTTCGCCACCGCGGGCACGTCGTCGGGATGGATGGTCACGTGCCAGCCCGAACCATGGGCCTGCGCGGGCGAGAGGCCCGTGTATTCGTGCCAGCGCGCATTGAAGAAGTCCTTCGAGCCGTCGGGCAGGCCGCGCCACGAGAGCACCGGCAGATAGTCCAGCATCCGGCGAGCGTCGTCGCGGTCCGCCATGGCTTTTGTCTATACCCCCGGCAAATGCCGAGCAATTGCTGATGGCCTGCGAGTTGCTTTGCAGTTTCGGCGATGACGTTCAAGCTCGAACGCGAGCGGACTGCCATTCGGCTGATCGGCTTCGTCCGAGCGGAGCACCTCTCAGAGATCACTGATCAACTGCAACTCTGCGGCGCGGGCGCCGCGATCGATCTCGAAGGCGTCACCATCTGCGGCGTCGAGGTGGTCCGCTTCCTCTTGGCACAGGAACGGCAAGGCACGCTGCTGCAGAACTGCCCGGCGTACATCCGGGAGTGGATCGATCGCGAAAGGAGAGGCACATGACCGTCTTGATCCTTCTGGGAAGTCTGCTTGCCGCGCCCACAAAGAACGTGGTCCTGGTGCACGGCGCCTGGGCCGACGGATCGAGCTGGGCCAAGGTGATTCCGCTTCTGGAGGCGGCCGGGCTGCACGCTGTGGCGGTGCAGAATCCGCTCACCTCGCTCCAGGACGACGTCGCGGCCACGCAACGGGCGATTGCGTTGCAGGATGGGCCGGTCATTCTCGTCGGGCATTCGTACGGCGGCGCCGTGATCAGCGAGGCCGGCACCGACCCCAAGGTGGTTGGGCTCGTCTACGTTGCCGCGTTCGCGCCCGACGCCGGCCAGGCCGTGGGAGAGCTGGGCAAGGAGTTCCCGCCGGCGCCGGGCGGCGCCGAGATCCGCCCCGACGCGAGCGGCTATTTGTCGATGACGTCGAAGGGAATCGAGGAAGACTTCGCGCAGGACATCCCCAAGCCGCAGCGCCGCATCCTCGCCGCTACGCAGGGACCCACGAACGGAGCTTGCTTTGGCGCCAAGCTCACCAATGCAGCCTGGAAGTCGAAGCCGAGCTGGTACGTCGTCGCCGCGAACGACCGGATGATCGCGCCCGATCTCGAGCGGCAATTCGCGAAGACGATGAAAGCGAAGACCATCACCGTGCCCTCCAGCCACGTGGCGATGCTGTCGCACGCGCAGAAGGTGGCCCAGCTGATCATCGACGCCGCCAAGGGCGGCGCGCCGGCGGAGTGATGCTCTACCTCGAAGACTTCGCGCCGGGACAGCGGTACGTCTCGGGCAAGCTGCGGGTCGATGCGGCCGCGATCAAGGCGTTCGCGGCGCAGTTCGACCCGCAGCCGTTCCACACCGACGAAGAGGCCGCGCGCGACACCTTCTTCGGCGGGCTCGCCGCCAGCGGATGGCACACGGCCGCGCTGACGATGAAGCTCCTGTTCGAGAGCGATTTCCGCCCCGCCGGCGGAATCATCGGCACTCGAGCCGACGAGATGAAGTGGCCTCGCCCGGTGCGCCCGGGAGACGAGCTGCACGTCGAATCGGAAGTCCTCGAGGTGCGCCCGTCCGCGAGCCGGCCTGGCCACGGCTTCGTGAAGTGCCGCAGCACGACGCTGAACCAGAACGGGGAGCCAGTTCAGATCATCGTGATGAACCTGCTCGCGCAGTCGAAGGAGCGATCATGAACGAAGCGCAGACCAGGATGACGGTAGACAAAGCGACACCGGGCTTGTGGCGGGTGACGCTCGATCATCCGCCCATCAACACCATCGATGATCGCATGTACGACGAGATCTACGACCTGGTGGAACGGCTCGAGGCCGAGGCGTGCCTTAAGATTCTGACCTTCGAGAGCGCAAATCCGGAGTTCTTTCTCGCCCACTATGGCGTCGCCGAATCGACCAGCCGCTTTGGCAAGCCGCGCTGGATCGAGGCGGCGACCAGGCTCGCGATGAGCAAGACGCTGAGCATTGCCATCATCCGTGGCCGGGCGCGCGGCGGCGGAAGTGAGTTCGCGCTGGCTTGCGACCTCCGCTTCGCCAGCCGGGAAAAGGCCATCTTCGGTCAGCCTGAGGTCGGGTTCGGCCTCATCCCGGGTGGAGGCGCGTTGGAGCGCTTGCCGCTCTTGGTGGGGCGCTCACGCGCCATCGAGATTGTCCTCGGCGCCGACGATTTCGATGCGGACACGGCTGAACGCTATGGCTGGATCAACCGCGCCATACCGGAGGCGGAGCTCGATGGGTACGTCGCCAATTTCGTGCGGCGTGTCTTGTCGTTCGATGGCCAGGCGCTGAGCACTGCCAAGGCGATCCTCAATCACGCAGGCTTGCCCGACGAAGCCCGGCTTCGGTCGACGCAAGCAAGCTTCGGCGCGACCTTGAGGTGGCCGGAAGCACTTCAGCGAATGGCCAAGTCCCGCGAACGCGGTCTTGGGATCGCCGGGGAATTCGAGCTCAACATCGGTCGTCACGTCGTGGATCTGTAGCCGCCGTTGGATCAGTCCGGTGGTCATTCCCCGGGGCGAAGCGTACGGTGGTCGCCTCCTCTTCCCGGAGGTGGCCCATGAAAGCGCTGTTCGCACTTGCCACTGCTGCTCTCCTCGCTGCTCCCCTCTCCGGTTGCAAGGACGCCGCCGCCAAGGGATCGCCCGACAAGGTGGCGCAGCACCTCGCCACCTTCGAGGACCTCGACTTCAACGTCTACACGCACCAGAAATGGGACGAGCTGGGCAAGAGCCACGCGAAGGACATCATCGTCCACTATCCCGACGGACACACCACCAAGGGCATCCCCGATCACGTCGCGGAACTCAAGGGACTGTGGGTCTTCGCGCCCGACAACCGGATCGTCGAGCACCCGATCAAGTTCGGCCACGGCGACTACACGGCCGTCACCGGCTTTCTCCTCGGCACCTTCACGCAGCCGATGCCGATCGGCGACGGCAAGACCATCGCGCCGACTGGCAAGGCGTACAAGCTTCCCATGGCAACCATCGGCCACTGGAACGCGGAGGGCACGATGGACGAGGAGTACCTCTACTGGGACAACGCAGCTTTCATGAAGATGATCGGCGTAGGGAACTGATGATCGCGCTTGTCGCCCTGCTCCTCGCCGCGCCGGGCACGTACGCGCTCGATCCGCCGCACACGTTCGTGGTGTTCAGCGCGCAGGACAAGATCGTCGAGTTGGAGGCGCAGATCGAGGCGTTCCGCGGCCTGTCGACCTCGTGGGCGTTCGATCAGGCCGGTCGCGCCCGCAGCAAAAGCTAGATCGTCATGCGAGCAAAGAACCTGGCTGGAGTGGCGGGCCCGCTCATCCCAGACTATTCTTGGGCCGATGCGTCGCGCCGCCGGCCTCGTTGCGCTGCTTTCGCTGCTCGCCTCGCCCGTGGTGGCGCAGCGCAAATTCGTCTGCCGGTATACCGGCCTCGAGATTTCCGATTGCGAAGAGCAGCGCATCCCCGAGCGGCCGGTAGTTCAGGACGAAGGCTGCTGCGACCGCCGCATGATTCCTGCACTGAGCGCCTTCGTTACTGCGGACGCGAAGGCACCTCCTGCTGCGCCGGTGGTCATCGTGGCCGCCCCGACTGTCGCCTGGCCACGCATCGCGCATTCGCCAACGCTGGACGCACGGCCTGCGGTTGAAACAAGCCCGCCTCTCTTCCTGACAACGCGCGCCTTGCTCATCTGAGCCCTCGGTGACCACACGGCCGGGCACTCCTGTGCCCGGTGGCCGCGCCGTTCACCCATGCCGTCGCTCTCCGACGGGAGGCGTTCATGCTCGCAATCGTCGTTGCGCTGGCGCTCGGCGCGCCAGCCCCGCTTCATCTCGCGGACCTGCTCCGCGAGGCGCACGAGAAGAATCCGGACCTTCGGGCCGCGCAGGCGCGCGTGCGCGCAGCGCAGTCGTCGATCTCGACGGCGGGCGCGCTCGACGATCCCACGCTGATGATCCAGCTCTGGAACGCTCCGGCGGACTTCTCCACCGTGCCGGTGATGGTCCAGCTCACCCAACCGATTCCGCTGGGCGGCAAGCGCAGCGCGCGCACCGAGTCGGCGCGCGCGGATGCCGCGATGGTGGCAGCAGACCTGGCGGCGAAGCAGCGCGACGTCGACACGCAGGTCGCCTCGGCCTACTTCGACTTGTTCCTCGCCGAGCGCACGCAGGACGTCGACGACGAGCTGGACCAGATCCTCGACGTGCTGCTCCAGGCTTCCGAGGCCCGCGTCTCGACCGGAAAGGCCGAGCAGGTCGAGCTGCTGCGCGCGCAGGGAGCGCTGATCCAGCTGCGGTCGGATCGGGAGACGGCCGTCGATCACCGCCAGTCGGCGTGGGCGCGGCTCGCGGCCTTGCTCGATCGCGATCCGATGTCGCCGAGCGGGAGCACCACCGAGCCGCGCGTTCTTGCGTCGCTGCCCGACCTCGCCGCGCTGCGCGAGCGAGCGCTGCGAGAACGGCCGGAGCTCCTCGGCGCGCAGGCGCAGGTTGCAAGCGCGGAAGCCCTGCAGCTTCTGGCGAAGGCAGCGGAGGTCCCTGACCTCGGTCTGTTCGCCGCGGAGATGCACACCTTCCGCAACCCGACAGGCGTCTCCGACTTTCTCTTCGCGGGATTCCAGATCAACCTGCCGATCTTCGGCGGCGGCAAGAACCAGCCGCGGATCGCGAGCGCCTCGGCCCAGATCGTCGCCGCGCAGGAATCCGAGCGCGCGCTCCGCAACCGCATCTCTTCGGAGATAGCCGAGACGTACGCGCATGTTCTTGCCGAGCAGCACCAGATCGATCTGCACCACAAGCTCATTCCCCTGGCCAAGCAGGCGGCGGAGAGCGCCGAGTCGAGCTACGGGGCCGGGCGCGCGGACTTCACCACCGTGATCGACAGCGCGCGCGAGCTGCGCATGCACGAGCTGGACCTCGCCATGCACCTCGCCACGTACGAGCAGCGGCTCGCGGAGCTGCAGCGCGCCGTCGGGGTGGACCTGGGCATCGAGCAGGCCGCGGAGGGCGGACATGAAGAGCATCGCTAGGCTGGTTGCCGCCGCGCTTCTGCTGCTCGCGGCCTGCGCCAAGAAGAAGGACACCTCCGACGCGCTTCACGTCGGCGACATGCGGGTGCGCCTCGAGCTCGATCCCGATCCGCCGCGCGCGGGCGACAACACGCTGCGCGTCGAGCTGATGGACGCGCAAGGAAAGGTCGTCGATGGCGCGCAGCTCGGCTTCGTCTACGACATGGCCGCGATGGGCTCGATGCCGGAGATGAAAGGCGGCGGAGACGCCAGGTCGATGGGGGGCGGGAACTACCAGATCAGCTATCCGCTCGCGATGCTCGGCGACTGGACCCTCACGCTGGGAATCGACGCCCCTGGGCATCCGCACGCCGAGCTGCGTTTCAAGGTCTCGCCGCCACACAGAGGTTACACGTTGCAATCGGGCGGAGCCGTGCCAGCACACGAAGGAGCGGCGCAAAGAATCGAGATCGCGCCAGAGCGGCAACAGCTCATCGGCCTGGTGTTTGCGAAAGTCGAACGCAGGCCGTTGAGCCTCACGCTGCGCGCCTCGGGTCGCGTCGAGGTGGACGAGACCCAGGTCCATGACGTGGTGCTCAGATACGACGCCTACGTCGAGAAGCTCTTCGTCGGTCAGACCGGCCAGCCGGTGAGGGCCGGGCAACCATTGCTGGTCCTCTACAGCCCCGAGCTCCTCTCCAGCGAGCGGGACTATCTCGTCGCAGCGAAGAGCGGCAGCCTGCCTGGAAGCGCGCAACTGGTTCGCGCTGCCGAGGAGCGTCTGAAGCTGTGGGGCCTCTCCAGCGCGCAGATCGCCGAACTGCGCAAGCGCGGCACGGCCGAGCCGAGGGTGACCATCCGCAGCCCCGCGGATGGGACAGTTCTGGAGAAGAACGTCGTCGCAGGCTCCAAGGCCATGACGGGGAACGCGCTCTATCGAATCGGCAACCTCGGCCGCATCTGGGTGCTCGCCGATCTCTTCGAATCCGACGCGCCTTACGTGCGCCCCGGCATGCCCGCGACGATGACGCTGCCCTACGCGAGCGGAGTCACCTGGAAGGGAACGGTGCAGTTCGTCTACCCCACGGTGGACGAGAAGACGCGCTCGGTCCGCGCACGCATCGCCTTCTCGAACGCGCAACTCGCGCTGAAGCCCGGCATGTTCGCCGACGTCAAGGTCGAGGTGCCGCTCGGGATGCGCCTGGCGGTGCCCGACGACGCGCTCCTCGCTTCGGGCGAGCATCGCTACGCGTTCGTGAAGCGCGGCGAAGGAGAGCTGCAAGCCGTCGAGGTCAAGACGGGTGCGCTGGGCGATTACGACGAAGTCCTCGACGGATTGGTGGAAGGCGAGGAAGTCGCGACGCAGGCCACCTTCCTGCTCTCGAGCGAGGCGCTGCTCCGCAGCGCCCAGCCCCGCTGGAGCCACCCGTGATCGCGAAGATCATCGCCTGGTGCGCGGGGAACCGTCTCGCCACGCTGCTTCTCGTCGGCCTGCTGACGGCGTGGGGCGTTCTCTCGTTGCGCTCGACCGCGCTCGATGCAATCCCCGACCTCTCCGACGTGCAGGTGATCATCTTCTCCGAGTGGATGGGCCGCGCGCCGGACCTGGTCGAGGACAACATCACCTACCCGGTCGTCTCGTCGCTGCTCGGCTCGCCGCGCGTCACGGCGGTGCGCGGGCAGTCGATGTTCGGGATGTCGTTCATCAACGTCATCTTCGAGGACGGCACCGACTTGTACTGGGCGCGCAGCCGCGTGCTCGAGAAGCTGTCGAGCATCTCGAACAAGCTGCCGCAAGGAGTGACGCCGATCCTCGGACCCGACGCGACAGGAGTCGGATGGGTTTTCGAGTACGCGCTGACCGACAAGACGGGCCACACCACGCTGCAACAATTGCAGTCCATCCAGGACTGGAACATCCGCTACGCGCTGCAAGCAGTGCCCGGCGTGGCCGAGGTGGCGAGCGTCGGCGGGTTCGTCAAGGAGTACCAGGTCAGTCTCGATCCCGATCGCCTCGCGGCGCTGAACATCCCGCTGAGCACCGTGGTGAACAGGGTCCGCGCTTCGAACGCCGACGTCGGCGGCCGAGTCCTGGAAGTGAGCGGCACCGAGCACTACGTCCGCGGCCGCGGATACGTGAAGTCGCCCAAGGACCTGGAAGAGGTCGTGCTCGCCTCGCACCTGGGCACTCCCATCCTTCTGCGCGACGTCGGTACGGTGCGGATGGGCCCGGCTCAGCGGCGCGGGCTCGCGGAGCTGGACGGCGAAGGCGAGACCGTCGGCGGCGTGGTCATCGCGCGCTCCGGCACCAATGCGCTCGACGTGATCGACGCGGTCAAGGCGCGCATCGACGAGCTGAAGCCGACGCTCCCGCCCGGAGTGCAGATCGTTCCCACCTACGACCGTTCGAGGCTCATCCGCGAAAGCATCGCGACGCTCCGGCGCACGCTCTTCGAGGAGCTGATCGTCGTCACGCTGGTGATTCTCATCTTCCTGCTCCACTTCCGGTCCACCTTGATTCCAGCGCTGCTTCTCCCCATCGCCGTCTTGCTGGCCTTCATTCCCATGAAGCAGATGGGGCTGACGGCGAACATCATGTCGCTGGGCGGCATCGCCATCGCCATCGGCGCGATGGTCGACGCGGCCATCATCGTCGTCGAGAACGTGCACAAGCGCCTGGAGGCCATGCGGCCGGATGAAGACCGCGCGCAAGTCGTGCTGCGCGCACTGCAGGAAGTGGGACGACCCGTCTTCTTCTCGCTGCTGGTGATCACCGTCGGCTTCCTGCCCGTCTTCACGCTCGAGGGCACCGAAGGCAGGCTCTTCTCGCCGCTGGCCTGGACGAAGACGTTCTCGATGGCGTTCGCCGCGCTGCTTTCCATCACGCTCGTGCCGGCCATCGCGGCGACGTTCATCCGCGGAAGGATCCGCGACGAGGTTCACAATCCCATCAGCCGCGTGCTCGACCGTCTTTACGATCCGGTTTGCCGCTTCGCGCTCCGCTTCCGCTGGCCGGTGATCATCGGGGCGCTGGTGCTCATGGCCGTGACGATTCCCATCGTCAGGCTGCTGGGAAGCGAATTCATGCCGCCGCTCAACGAAGGCACGCTCCTCTACATGCCGACCAGCGTTCCTGGCATGAGCGACGCGACGGCGCGCGACGTCCTGCAGCGGCAGGACCAGGTGCTCAAGCATTTCCCGGAGGTCGCGACCGTCTTCGGCAAGGCGGGTCGATTCGACACGCCGACCGACCCTGCGCCTCTGAACATGTTCGAGACGGTGGTGAACTTGAAGCCGGGCGTGAAGGACTGGGACGCGCTGGTGCGCAAGCTCGACGCCGCGATGCAGTTCGCGGGAATGCCCAACGTCTGGTGGATGCCCATCCAGACGCGGACCGAGATGCTCGCGACCGGAGTGCGCAGCCCGCTCGGCGTGCTGGTGCTCGGTCCCGATACCAAGGTCATCGATCGGATCGGCGCCGAGATCGAGGCGGCCTTGCGTCAGGTCCCCGGCACTCGC
>Ga0307479_10001899_pt1 | contig 19091 bp, 21 predicted proteins | sample atmos_gasesECM4C_FD_203743 | JGI IMG/M metagenome (GOLD analysis project Ga0307479, IMG submission 203743) | Hardwood forest soil microbial communities from Morgan-Monroe State Forest, Indiana, United States - atmos_gasesECM4C_515 | ecosystem: Environmental > Terrestrial > Soil > Temperate... | reverse complement strand
GCCAATGCCACCATTCCCCTGCTTTTGATCATGCTGGAAGTCCTCCCTCAAGGACTGACGGAATTTCGCCGGCAAAGCTCACGAAAGAGTTGCCGCTAGTACACTCCATGGTACGGAGGGAGCTTGCCCATATCCATAACATCCCTGGCGGGCGTGTTGTGAATGACAAGCTTTCGTTCTGGGAACTGCTCACGCAGGAACGGTTTGGGGAGGCGGCTGTGTCTCTATGCGGCCGAGTTGCGCCTTGCGCTTCGGATTGCATGCAGGCAGGTCTTACAGAATCAGCAGAAAAAAAGCAAAGTCTGCGTTTCTCTTGCGGTCTGCTAGAATAAGCTCCCTCAAGACCAGTTATCCAATGGAAGTTCTCTTTCAGGGAGGATCCATGAACGGAGTTGATAGCCATGGCCGCGCAGCGGCTAACCCTGGTCCGTTTTCACGGCGAAGCTTTCTCGTCAAGACATCATGTTTCGGAGCTTTTTACGCGGCAGCGAAGCTGATTCCTTTGCCCACGCTGGCGGCGGAGCTGGCGGGCGACGCGCGCGTTTCGCCAACACCGCTGGTGGACAAAGGATTCGCCTCCGTGCGCAAGGTCGGGAACGGGCTGTACGCCACGATCTCCGATCCGTCGAAGGGCTTCGCGACAATCAGCAACGGCGGTTTTCTCGTTGGCAGAGACGCGGCTCTCTTGATCGAGGGTTTTGGGACAGCCGCGGGCGCGTCGTTCCAGATGGATGCGCTGCGCATGGTAAGCCAGATCCCGGTCAAGGGCGCCCTGGACACGCACTATCACTTTGATCATTCCATGGGAAATTCGTTTTATGGCGCAAATGGCGTGCCGCTCTGGGCCCATGCCGCAGCGGCTAAGCGCATCGTCGAGAGTTATGCGCCGATTCAGGGGGCAGATAAAGAGGCGGTGCTTGGGCCGCTCGAGAAGCGCGTCAAGGACGCCAAGTCGGATGTAGAGCGGCAGCACGCTCAAAGCGATTTGAACGCCGTGACCGGTCTCTTCCAGATCGCCAATGCCAGCGTGATTGGTCTGCCGAATCGTCCGATCGATCCCGCCAAATTGCCCATGACGATTGACCTCGGTGGCCTGGCTGCGGTGCTCGAGTCCTATCCCGGGCACTCCGGAACGGACATGATCGTGCGCGTGCCGGACCAGAATGTGGTCTACACCGGCGACCTGCTCTTTAGCGGCTGGTATCCCGTTTGCGTCGACGAGAAAGCCACGGTTTCCGGCTGGCGCGACACGCTGAAAAAATTCGCCGCGTTCGATAAAGATACGCTCTTTGTCCCGGGCCACGGCCAGATTTGCGGACAAGAAGGCATCGCCTCACTCCGCGAAGTGTTTGACGACATCGCAGGGCAGGCCGAGAGAATGTACAAGGCGGGCGTCCCAGTGGAAGAAGCGCAACACCGCTACGTTGTGCCGGACAAGTTCAAGAACTTCCCTGTTTATGCCTGGGGCTTCACCATCGGCCCGGCCTTCACCAAACTCTACGCCGAGTGGAAGGGAAAGTAACCGATCCTGGAAGCCGGTATTCGAGATAATCCGCCGAACTAATGCTTTGCCTGTTTGGCCAGGTCCCATCCCTCCACGACCACGGATTGATAGGCATTTTCGGTGCAGTATGCTTCGCAAAATGAGGCAGTTTGCGAAATATGCAGTTTAATCAGGGAGAACACTGTCGAAGGTGCGAATGACACGGCCCGCGGCCGGCGATGAAGATGCGCGTCCATCGCGGTCACAAAGGACCGCTTGCATTCCCGCGGATTGTGCCGCTTCGATTTCCTTCATCGCATCGGAAATAAACAAAAACTGTTGTGGAACGTAGGAAACCGAAGCGGCGATTTTCTTGTAGCTCTCCACTTCAGTTTTTGCCCCCACGCGTGTGTCGAAGAAACCGGAGATGAAAGACGTAAGATCACCAAAGGTCGTGGTGCGAAACAGGAGTTGCTGCGCGAGGACGCTTCCGGATGAGTAGATGCAGATAGTTCGTTTCTTCCGCCGCCATCGCTCCAACGCCACCGGCACATCGGGAAAAACTTCCCCGTGCAATTCCCCGCTCGCGAAGCCCTGCTGCCAAATCTTTCCCTGCAGCGATTTCAGCGGCGTGCACTTGCTGTCCCGCGCGATCAGCCATTGGCCGTACGCGGCGCTCGAACGCAGTCGCGCTTCTTCGGTTTGGTCCAGCCAGGCGGGCGGCTCAAGGTCGTTGCGCTCATCCGCTTTGTGTTGCGCGCGTAAATCCTGCATCAAGGCCTGAATTTCCCGATCTTGAGCGTGTTCCCGAAGAAACGATTCCAGCTTGCGGCTCGCATAAGGAAAAAGCGTTTGATAAACAAATTCGATGGGTGTTGTCGTGCCTTCGACGTCGAGAAGAATGACGCGGATCTGGGATTCGTCGATCGGCGGCACACGAGCTACTTCGCCGCCGTTTGCGGCGGAATGTATCGGGGTCCCCAGCAAACCGGCTCGTAGTTGAGGTCCACACCGCTGCTCGTGTAGTGCGGCGTCCAGCCGGACTTGTCCTGGAACAAGCGAATCGCGCGAATCCTGCGGTCTCCGCAAAGATCGAACCAGTGCCGCGTTCCGCGCGGAACGCGAATCAAGTCGCCGGCTTCCACCTCGATCGCCACGACCGGGCCTTCCTTCGGATGAATATGGAAGAGGCCGCGTCCGGCCACGATGTAACGGACTTCGTCTTCGTCGTGCGTATGTTCTATGTTGAACTTGGACAGCATCGCATCCAGACCAGGCGTATCCGCGTTGACGTCGATCACGTCGGCGGTGACATAGCCGCCTTGGCGCTTGAGCTTTTCCACTTGCTCGCCATACGCGCTCAGCACTTGGTCCTCGGATGCATCCTCAGGCAGCTCGGACGGAGATTCCCATCGTTCGTAGTCAATACCGATCCCGGCGAGGTAGTCGCGCACTGCGTCGTGTTCACGGAGCGAACGGTTTTCATCGGGGATCCGAAGAACAGCCACGGCAATCTATCTCCAACGCTCAAACGGCGTGAATTTCACGCACTCTGCGCGGCGCCTGAGCGCACCAGCACTTCCATCAGGAACTCCAGGATTTCAACATGGCGCTTGGCTTCCTGCAAGCCCGCACCCCAAGTATAAAGCCCATGCTCCCTTAGAAGAAAACCGTGAATACCCGGACTTGCTCGCAAGGTTTTCGATACGCGGTCGCCCAATTCAACCATGTCCTGCGAATTTTCCAGAATCGGCAGCCACTCGCGGTGCTTATGCGTTCCAACACCTTCCAGTCCTTTGAGCATTTCGTATCCTTCCAACGCGATGCCGCCCTGCGATGCATGCGATCCGGAAAGGACCGTGCTCCAAACCGAATGAGTGTGCAAGACCGCGCCGGCATCCACGCCGCGGACGATCGCGAGATGAAGCAAGGCTTCCGCGGATGGCCGGCCCACGCCGCGCACCACGTTCGCGGCCTCATCTATCTCCAGGAACTGCTCGGGCGCAAGGCTGCCCTTGTCGAGTCCGGTGGAAGTAATCGCCAGCCGTAACGGCTCGCGGGAAATTACTGCGCTGAAGTTTCCACTCGTGCCCAGGACCCATCCGCGCGCATGAAAACCCTTTCCAATCTCTGACAGATGGCTGGCTGCCTCGGAAAAGCGGCCACCTCTTGTGGGTAATTGCGCTTTCCTCTTAGGCATGCGCGCTCGTTTATTGCGTGACTCCGTTTTCTTCATTGTCGCGCCCCTTCTCGGGAGCGCCGCGAGATTTCCAGCGCCATGGCGCGCATTTCTTCGTGGATGAGGCCGTTGGTGGCGAGAATAACGGGGCCGCCAAGTTGGTACGGATTTCCGGCGAAATCGCTGACTTTTCCGCCGGCTTCTTCGATGAGCAAGACTCCGGCGGCAGTGTCCCACTTCTGGAGACCGAATTCCCAGAAGCCGTCGAAGCGGCCGGCGGCGACGCTGGCGAGGTCCAGCGCGGCGGAGCCATCGCGGCGCACGCCGTGCGAGTGCTGGGTGAAGTCGCCGTAGTATTGAAGATTCGGGCTGGCCTTGCGGTTGCGCACGGGAAAGCCGGTGCAGAGCAGGCTGGTCGAGAGCGTGGCGTTTTTGGAGACGTGGATTTTTTTGCCGTTGAAAGCGGCGCCTTGGCCGCGCGCGGCGGTGAAAAGTTCGTTGTAAAAGGGATTGAAGACCGCAGCGGCGAGAAGCGCATCGCGCTGGGCAAGTGCGATCGACACGCAGAAGCACGGATATCCGTGTGCGAAATTCGTGGTGCCGTCGAGCGGGTCGACGTGCCAGCGAAATTCGGAAGCGGAAGCGCTTTCATGGCCAGTTCCCTCTTCGGCGGCGATGGCGTGGTCGGGAAAGTATTTGGTGAGCCGCTCGACGATGAACCGTTCGGAGCGCTTGTCCGCCTGCGTAACGAGATCCACCTCGTCGCCTTTGTAAGCAAGGTCCAGCGGGCGCGACAGCTCTTCGATGAGAATCTTGCCGGCTTCCTGGGCGATTTCGACGGCAGCTTCGAGATAGTTCTTCGGCACTGGCAGTTCCTCGGGTGGCTCGCGCGTCACGCCAAGCTGGGACGCAGCTGGCCGCGGCGGCATTTCTCCACTTTACCATTGGCTGCGACCGGGTTTGCCTTCCGCGAAATGAGAGGCAGGGGGCACCCCACCCCGGGTGGTTTTTGGCAAAGAGTGCAGAATCGCTTGAAAAGAAAAGAGTTGAGTTTTTGCTGCGCGCAAAAGAGTGCGCAAGAGTTTGAAAAGACAGGGGATAGTGCGGAAATATGCCGGAACGTCCAAACGTTGAGAAGCAAGAGAAGACAAAAGGCATTGGGCTGGAAGGATGTGTGGCTTGAAGGAGGTACCTACCCCCCCGTGTTTTTAGTAAGTGTTGCATCTAAAGGGGTTAGCTTTCCTGTAAGCTGTTTAGAATCAACACTTACGAGGTGGCTTGGAAGTGCGCATTCTAAAGGACTTAAGTGTGGACGATTGCGGCTAAAAACCGGCAAAACACGGTGTTTGTCCAGAACTGCGCATTCTAAAGGGCTTAAGGGGATAGCAGAGGCGGGCGACAGGGCGGTAGGGGAAATATCGGAGTGAGGGGACGAGGAACAGGGAATAGGGCTTAGGGTCAGGAAGGAATTCGGGGACCGGCGAGGATGGGATTGGACAAACACAAAGGAGTATAGCACACCTTAATGAAGATGTTAAGTGTTTTACATCGAATGGTTGAAAATGGGGGTCGAACGGCAATTCTGGGGATTAGAAAGCAAAGAGTAGAAAGCAGGGGGCAGAAACAGGAGAAAAACGTCCCGTTTCTGAGACTAGCGATCATTGTGAGAGCCGTAGTCGATAAGTAGCAGAAAACGTCCTATCCGTCCCCCCTTTGTCTCCCTTTTCTTCGCTCTTATCGAAGGCCACGCCGAAAATTTCCTGGTAAGGCTGCGCCACCCGGCGGGCACGCCGACCGCTGAACAGCAAAATTCCCGATACGAATGATTCGATTTTCCAGCTTGACCTCGCGCTCGCGCGACCTGATATTCGCCTACATTGGGTGCTGATCCACGCGAAGGAGAGTTCTCGATGAAAAAGCTCGTCCTTTCCTTTCTTGCTATTCCGTTCCTGCTGGCCATACCTGCCGCCGGTCAGAACAACCGCAGCGACAAGTCCAGCACGGCTAAACCCATCACTATTTCTGCTCGGGTTAGCGAAGATGGAAAAAGCTTGATCGCAAAGAACGGCGAGTCCTGGTCGGTCACCAATCCCGCCGCGCTGGCCGGTCACGAGAGCCAACAGGTCAAGATCAAATGCCAAAAGGTCTCAGCGGATCACCTCATCCAGGTGCTTTCCGTGAAGACCGTGGCCGCGCAAGTTAAGTACGCCCCCAACCCGAGCGACTCCGCCTTCCGCCGCTGACCAGGCCGCGAGTGCCCGGCAAAAAGACTATCTGCTTGCGTGGTCACGCGCGAACCCACGCTACGCCAAATCAGAAAAAAAAGATGGCATCCGATGAGAAGGGCGATTGGCTCTTCTTCGTGCCGGTACGCTGTCCCTGCATATCGTCGAAGAACTCGTTTCGAATTATTGGGGGCCGGTGAGGTAGGACTTGCGGTGGCGGACGTGGTAAGTGGAAGGATCGACGGTGACGACGATGGAGCGGTAGGTGTTGGCGGGGCCGCGGGGATTGGGGTAGTAGGCGAGGAGATATTGGGTGCGGAGTTCGCGGTCGATGCGATCGAAGATGGCGCCGAGTTCCTGGGGCGTGTCGGGGTAGAACATGGCGCCGCCGGTGGTGTCGGTCATGGTTTCGAGGGCGTGTTCGCCAGCAGTGTTGCGGCCGCTTTCGTTTTTCACGGGGCGGATGACGATGGTGTAGAGGAGCGTGCTGGAGAGGACAGCTTCCCTGCGAGCGGCGTCGAAGTCGGAGTTGCTGGTGGTTTCGCCGGCGTCGGTGACCAGAATGATGACGCGGCGGCGGTCGGTTCCGCGGCGGGCGAGAGCGCGCGAACCGAGAAGCACGGCGTCGTAAATAGAAGTGCCGGCGCCGGCGGGCATCTTGCGAACAGCGGCTTGCAGTTCGGCGACGTTATCGGAAAACGAAGCGAGCTGGGTAACGTTTTCATCGACCGCGAAGACGGACAGGCGGTCGCCGGGGCGCAGCACCTGACGGATGAAGTGGGCGGCGGCTTCCTGCTCGAAGCTGATTTCCTTGTGGGCGCTGAGGCTGGAGTCGATCATGATGGCGAGGTCCAGCGGCTGGGAAGTTTCCGGCTCGAACCTGTCGATTTTCTGTTCGACGCCTTCTTCAAAAAGTTGGAAGGCTTCCCTGGGGAGGTCGGGGGCGGGGCGGTTCTTGTCGTCGAGGACGCTGACGAGGACGTTGACGAGATTGACGTTGACGCGGATGCGGCCGCGCTGAGAGGCGGCGTCCTGGGAATCGTTCGTGGGGGCCGGCGGCGTGGGCTGGACGATTTTCCCCGGCTCGCCGTCGGGGGGTGGCGCGGGGGACACGGTGGACGTGGAAGCCGTACTCGGCTTGGAAGTCGAGCCGACGGCCGCGGTGGATTTCGGCTTCTGCGCCCAGGGAGGGCGGTCGGACTGCGGCTGGCTGAAGGCGATCACGGCGAAGAGCAGCGTTGCGACAGCCAGGAGCAGAGTGGGGTGTAGACGAAAGGGTGTCATCGACATTGGGGTTTAAGATGCACGTTTCGCGCGTGGGGTAGCCGCGGGGGCGGGGGGAAGTTCGCCGTCGGCCCAGACGGCGCCGTCTTCGAAGTACTCCTTTTTCCAGATGGGCACGGTGCGCTTGAGGGTGTCAATGGCGAAGCGGCAGGCGTCAAAGGCAGCGGCGCGGTGGGGGGCGCTGACGGCGATGAATACGCTGGTTTCGCCGATTTGGAGACGGCCGAGCCGGTGGACCATGGCGACGCGATGGATGCGATATTTTTCGTGGAGCTGCGCGCCGATTTCGCGCATTTTGGCTAGGGCCATGGATTCGTAGGCTTCGTAGTCGAGATAGAGGGTGGGGCGGTTGTGGGATTGATTGCGGACGAAACCATCGAAGGTGACGGTGGCGCCGTCTTCGGGCGCGCGGACTTGGTGGGTTAGCGCGGCGGTGTCGATGGGTTCGCGCACCAACTGGTAGATGTCGTCGTGGGTGAGGGGCGCCATAGGGATGCGTCAGCCGCCGCTTACGGGCGGGAGAAAGGCGACTTCGTCGCCGGAACGGAGCGGTGTGTCCCAAGCGGCGAATTCCTGGTTGCGCGAGGCGACGACTGAAGTGCGGTATTTTGCAAGCTCGGGATGGCGCGCGGCGTACAGGGCGAAAAGTTGCTCGATGGTCGCGGCGTCGGCGATCTCTGCGGAATCCTCGCCGTGGCCGGTTAGTTCCTTGAGACGCCCAAAGAGCAGGACCTTTATGCGAATCGTTTGTGAGACTGGCGGCACAGGGGAATTGTAACCCGCAGCGGGTGAGTGGGCCAGTGACATAGACGGACCAGGGTGCAAGTTTGTCATGGGCGGGAGCGGCCCGCCTCCCCGACCGGGTCGGGGCAGGCGATAGGCGGCCCCTACAACTGCTTGTTGCGCGCAATCCAACTGAGGCGACGGAAATTTCAGCATTATCATAGGAGAAAAAGGGTTTGAGCGTTTCGATTGCTTGACGGTTGGGTGTGGGTTGCGTAGCGTGAGACGAGTTGGTGTTTCGTCCGTAGCGTTCGAAAAACGGCGCAGAGGAAAAAGATGAAGGTTCTGATAACGGGTGCGTCGGGATTGGTGGGGACGGCGCTGGGGAGCGCGCTGGCGCGGGCGGGGCATACCGTGTGCCGATTGGTGCGGCCGGAGAGCGCGGCCGGCGAGGGACCGAAAGAAGGGTTTGCGGTGGCTTGGAATCCGGCGACGGGAGAATTGGGCGGGGCGGGCGTTGGCGCGGATGCGGTTGTGAACCTGGCGGGCGCGTCGATTGCGGACGGGCGGTGGACGGCGAAACGGAAGGCGCTGCTGCGGTCGAGCCGGGTCGACACGACGCGGGCGCTGGTGGCGGCGCTGGCGAAAATGAATGCGCGGCCGAGTGTGCTGGTGTCGGCTTCCGCGATTGGGTATTACGGCAATCGCGGCGGCGAGACGCTGACGGAAGAGAGCGCTGCGGGAAGTGATTTTCTGGCGGGCCTCGCGCGGGAGTGGGAAGGGGAGGCGCGCAAAGCCGAAGCGCTGGGGATTCGCGTGGTGCTGGCGCGTTTCGGGATTATCTTGGCGCGCGAGGGCGGGGCGTTGCCGAAGATGATGCTGCCGTTCAAGTTTGGCGCTGGGGGAAAGCTGAGTTCGGGGCAGCAGTGGATGTCATGGGTGACGCTCGAAGATGTGGTGGGGATTTTGCGATTGGCGATCGAGAATGCTTCATTGCGTGGTGCGGTGAACGTCGTGGCACCGCAACCGCTGCAAAACGCGGAGTTCACCTATGTGCTGGCCAAGGCGATGCATCGGCCGGCGCTGTTTCCTGCTCCGGCGTTTGCGCTGCGGCTGGCGCTTGGAGAAATGGCGGACGCGCTGCTGTTATCCAGCCAGCGCGTCGCACCACGAGAGCTAGAAAAAGTTGGCTGCCGGTTTTTGCACTCCGATTTATCTACCGCTCTGAAGAATCTGGTATAAACGATCAAAGCGCACGACAAATCACTTTACGATCGTGAAGCTCACATCGACCTTGAGCACCTTTCCGCTAAGGGGATCCGTGGCCATGGTAGTCTCGACGGGTTGTCCCTCACGCAACTTCAGGTCGAACTCTGATACAAACTGGCGAATAATCGGCTCCTGAAAATGACCGCTTGAAGTTTCCGATGCCGAGCTATCCGATTTCGCCACCGGGACGGAAGCGCCACCTTCCACCCACGAACGCTCGATTTTTAAATAGAGTAATAGGCGTCCCTCGCTGGTGTAGGCGGAGCGAGCATCAATGTTGGTGCCCACATCCATGTAGGTCATGTTTCCCGCAGTGCCGCCGAGGTAGATCGGCACCCGACTTCCTACTCGTAGCTTGGCCCAGCCAGGTTTCAACTCGGGCGCGTCGAGAGCGTTGATATACAGAGTGTACGGCAGACTTTTTACCTTCTTGTCGCCTTCGAATTCAGTGAAGACGATCTGCACCTTGACGGGAGTCGTTCGCACCTCTGACTTCTGACTATCCTCGGCTTTCGGCTTATCTTGGGCCGAACAAAACGGCGAGAGGATCCCGAACAGCAACATTGCCAACGAAATCACCGCTTTCTTCATTTCTCCTCCATACTCATTCGAAATTGATTCGACCATCCGCTACTGTTTTTGTTCCGCCTCGTCGGATTGCTCTGATTCCGTTCCTGCGAGCAGTCTGATTTCTAGCTCATTGATCTGGAGCGGCGCGAGGCTGGTCGGCTCGTCTTCCCTCTGCGGGCCCGGCGTCACCAGAGCAAGCTCCACTTCCCTGCGCTCACCCAAAACTGCAACGAAGCTGGCAAAAGCATCGCGTTCATCCGGCGGAACGAGGACTTCTAACTGGCTAGACGCCAGCGGACGCAAAAGGGTTGAGTGATGCCCCCTTTGCGAACGATCCACGTTGGACGAAGCGATCCGCGCGCTTGCACCAGAATTCTGCTGGTGAGCACTAATCCCTGGCGTTACTGCAACAGGGATCTGCGGAGCCTGTTTGGCTTGGCTGTCAGGTCTTGTATGATGTGGCGGTGCAATCAAAAAGATCGTCACTGCGAGAGCGACGCTAGCCGCGGCAAAAATCCACGGTTGGAACCAGTGGGTCAAAGGCGTTGCTGCTTCGTCGAGGCGGGCGCGGACACGCGGGAGAAGAGAGGCGGGCACTTCGGGGTTGGCGGTGACGTGAAGGCCGGCGTCGATGGAGGCGAAGAGAGTTTGTTCCCGTTCGAATTCGGCGCGGCAGGAGGCGCAAGCATCGAGGTGCGCGCGCAGCTCACCCTGCGCCTGGGCGCTGCTGGCCGCGGCTTCGATCAACGCTTCTTTATAATGTTGGCATAGCATCGCAACTTCTCCGCTAACTGTCTTCGCGCGTAGAAAATTCGGGACTTCACCGTGCCCGTGGAAATGCCCAGCATGGACGCGATTTCGTCGATGGTTTGGCCTTCCATGGCAGCGAGTAAAAGGACCAGGCGCAATTTTTCCGGCAGTTCCGCGAGCGCGTTCTCGAGATGCGCCTGGAATTCGTTCGAAGCGGCGAGGTCTTCGGCGTTCACGGCGGGCGGCTGGTGCTCGGGCTGCGACCAAACCGTGTCGCGCAGTTCGCGGCGTTTTCCGGCTCGTAAACGGTCCAGCGCAAGACGAAAAGCGATGCGAACGAGCCAGGCCTTGAAACGGCTGCGATCGCGCAGGCGATCGAACTGGCGATAGGCGCGCAACATCGCTTCCTGGGCTACATCTTCGGCATCGGCCGAGTTGCGCAGGACGCCACGGGCCACCCGATAGGCGAGCGGGCCGCACTCGGAGAGGCGCTGCTCGAACTCGCGCCTCGTGTCGGCCTGGGCTGCCTCGCGCTCCAGCTGATCCCCGGCTGTGCGACCTGGTTGGACCAGAACCAGCTCCTGCATTTGTCATCCTGGGCGAGCTTCAAACGCTCGCTCTCTCCGTACACCTGACTAGACGACGCCCCTTACCGAATGGTTCAGTGCGAAAGGCCGGTTTGAGACGGTGCGCCGCCCCACTTAGCGCCACGGCTATCAAGCGCAGGCAAGAAGTCTACCGCTGCAAGCTGTTGTAGTGGCGCAGCATGCTCCGCCACTACTCATTCCACGAACCACCGTGACAGGACACTAAATCCCCAGTTGAACGAGCAAGTTTTCGAGGTTGGATTCGTCGACGACCACTTCATGGGGTTGCTTGCCTTCCGGCGGGGCCTGCACTGCGCCCTCATCGAACGCCTGAAAGAGGCGCATTTTAGCGACAGCGTACTCTTCGCTACTGGAAAGCGGGCGGCCGTTCTGTTTTGCCCAGGCCTCCAGCGCCGATTGTGCGACGAAGATTTTGAAGGGGAACGCGGAGCGCCGGTCGGCGGAGACCACGTACGTAAATTCGCCTCCTGGATTGCCGCCGCGTTGCCCACGATTCCCTTCGAAGAAGTAGTACTGGTAGACGAAGCCATCGGTGGCAGAGTAGCTTTTGACGCGGCGGGCGGCATCGGGGCGAGGCATTGGCGGATTATTGAAGGCGCGGCGATGGAAGTCAACGTAGGAATTTGCGGCGAGGGTAGCTCCAAAATGAAACAGCGTTTCGCGCTCCGGTTCCAATTCAGAACGAAGTTTGGCTAAGGTGAAAGGCAGATAAACACTATTCCGGCTTGCTACCGCGGGCCGTTCCGTCTTGCAGCGTCGGCAATTTGCTGATGTTATGGGACTTCTGACCTGAACTTTTTGAAGCTCACTGACTATTCTGCACTCCTTGCCCCTATTCCCTTCGCTGGCCCTTCGCCTGCATTTGGGAGGGCATGCGGTCCCTCTCGGCGAGCAACGGAAAATTATCCAGACCTACGATGATTGTGGTAATTGCCGCTCTTGCGGCCGGCCCGTGGTCATTTGGCTGCGGCACGGGCGGCGCTTCGCAGCCACCACCGCCGCCGCCCGCGATTGAAGTCAGCGTGGCGCCACCTAGCGGATCCGTAGTGCTGGGGAACCAAGCGACGTTTGCGGCCACGGTCACGAACACCACGGACACTACTGTCAGTTGGAGCGTTAACGCGGTGGCGGGCGGAAACGCCACGCTCGGAACGATCACTACTGCCGGAGTGTACACTGCGCCCGCTGACCTGCCTTCCCCGGCAACCGTCCAGATCACGGCCACGAGCCACGCCGATGCAACAAAATCCGCGACGGCGAATGTAGCGGTCACCAGCGACATCACGCTGAACTTAACTCCGAATCCTGCCAGCGTGGAACTCGGCGCGTCGCAAGCATTTCAAGCCACGGTAACGAGCGGCGGGCATCCCGATACGGCGATGCGCTGGAGCCTCTCCGGCCCAGCGTGCACAAGCGGGTGCGGAGCGGTGGACCCCAGCGGCAAGTACACCGCGCCGCAGATTCTTCCCGCACCTCCCACCGCAACGCTGACGGCGCAAAGCGTTGCCGATCCTTCGAGGCAAATTTCCGCGGCGGTGGCCATCACCAGCAATTTTTCATTGCAGCTCTCTGCGCCCTCCAGCGTGGCGGCCGGAGGCACGGCCACGATCGTCGCGATGATGACGCCCGTTCCCGGCTCGAATCCGGGCACATCGCTGTCCTGGGCGCTCAGCGGGCAGGGCTGCAGCGGCAGCTCGTGCGGCACATTGACGGTCATCACAACGCAGTCTGCGAGCGGAAGCAGCTTCTCCAAATCGTCACGGACCGCCTCGGAGTGCAAGTAGGCAGCAGCGCCGTGGCGACACAGCTGGGGCAAATTCTCGACGCGGACATTTACTTCAATCCGAGCGATTCGAATACGGCGTATGCCACTCCGCAGGCGCTAGCAGCCAATCCAAAAGCGTATGATCTCGAATCGTTGCTGACGCACGAATTCGGGCACTTTCTGGGCTTCAGCCATTCGGCGGTTTGGAGCGCGATCATGTTTCCCTTTGCGCCGGCGCCAGGAACTTTCAGCGGCTTGCGCCCGACAACGCAGCAGCCCGATGCACCGCTACCGCTGGGCGATGATGACCGGACCGGATTGCGCGTTCTCTATCCCGATTCCGCGGATACCGCGCACCAGGGATCGATCAGCGGGCGGATTTCTCCTGCGAATCCGTTGGCGCTTCCGGCATCGCCGGTGGGCGTGACGGGCGTCTTCGGCGCGCAGGTGGTCGCCGTGGATGCGGCGAGCGGCGCAGCTGCGGGAGCAGTGATCGGCGGGTGGAGTTGCGCGGCTCCAGGCCCGGCGCAATTTGACGGCACGTATCAGATCGATGGGCTGGCGGTGGGGCACAGCTATACGGTTTATGCGGAAGCGCTGAATGGCGCGGTGGATCCTTCGCAGTTCGATAACGCCATTGTCGCACTGTGCAGGAATGTGGTTTACCGACGCGGGCTGGCCGCCGCTGCTTGGATGCGTGGTTCCCGCAGTGGATACGAGCTTTACGGCTCGGACTCGGCCCGGACCTTGAAGAGAATTTCGAGTTTCCATTTTCTATTTGCCATTTTCGTGAAGTGTGAGCCAGCCGCCGCCGAACAAAAGACCAGGGCCAAGCGAAGCAAGGAAGACGGGGCGGCGATGCTCGCGCGGTTGCTTCACAGCACTCCGCAAGATTTCATGCAGGGCTGCGCCGCAGGTGGATGAGCCCAGGTTGCCGCGGGTCTTGGCGATGGGCGGAAAAGTGTCCGGTGAGACACCGCATTGTTTTGCAAGAAGCGTGACGAGACGAGGATTTGGCTGGTGTGTTGCAAAACCGCCGACAACACCGCGTGGTATGCCGCTGCGTAACTCGACGGCGGTCAGAATTTTTTCCATGCGGGTGATCGCTGCCCGAGAAAGCGCTTCACCGTCAAATTGTACGGCGAGGCCTCCGTTTTTTTCGTCGCTGACCTGGATGGCAGCTGCATACTGGCCGGCGCACCCAAAGAGGAATTCACCGAGGCGATAGCCTTCGCTGAAATCTATGCCAGCAGCTCTGCGAAGAATAAAAGCGCTGGCGCCGTCGCCGAAAAGTCCGCCAAATTCGCCGGCGACCCGGCCGGGAGTGAGCGTGCGGCTGTGAACATCGGCGGTGACGACGAGGATCGCCTGGGCCTGACCGGAGCCAATGAGCGATCGCCCGACAGCGAGGGCATTGAGAAGGCCGAGGCAAGCGCCGCCGACGTCCAGGGCGCCGCAATTTTCGCGGACGAGCAAGCGCGAATGAAGCTGCGCCGAGAGCGAGGGGTAATCGTGATGTGTTTCGCTGGTGGCGAGGATCCAATCCAGCTCCTGCGCTCCGCAGGAAGCAGCGCGCAACGCTTCCTGCGCGGCGGCCACGGCGAGGGTGAGTTCGTTTTCGCCTTCGGCGGCGTAGGCGAGAGACTCGATGCCGGCGCGGCTGCGCAATTTTCCGGCAGGCATGCCGAAGGCGCGATCGACTTCCTCCGAGGCCAGCAAGCGTGAACCAGGCACCGCGGATGAACCGGTCAGCACGGCCCGCGCGGGGGAAGAGGAGATTTTCTGGTTCAAGCCGGCGTCGTCTGCGCTGGGATTTTCAGAGGCCGAATTCTGCAAAGCCGCCAGAACTTCTCCGAAACTCGCGGAACGCTCGTTGAGGCCGGAACCAAGATCGGAAACGCCGCTGGCAGTTTCGACCGCGCGCAAAAAACTTACCCAGGCCATGGAATCGAGAATGCCGGCTTCGAGGAGGTCGACATTGTCGCCGGGAATGGACGCCGCGGAGCCCGCTTCGCGCCGGAAGCAGGCTTCCACCAGCGAGCGCCGCGAATCTGTTTTCAATGCAGGCGGGAACCGGGGATCGTTCATCAAAATTCCTCAAGCCACTCTTTTTGCGGCAGCGGAAAGAGCGTGTCCAGCATCAACCAGCAGAGGCCATTGTAAGGACGAGTGAGGCCAAGGCGGATGAAATGATGAGGGCAGGACATTATTTTATAGTGAAAATTGGAATTCAGGAAGCGTTCCAGGCGGGGCAGGCGGTTGGCGCCGCGGTCGGGGGCGAGCGCGGCGTCCACAAACTTGCGCCAGTCGTGATCGACAACGGGAAGATCGCGGAGCACTTCGCCGGAGGGAAGCACCAGGCTGGCGCGCAGTTCGTTCGCGCAGATCTGCAGGCGAAGATTCCGCGTTTCGCAGCCGCAGATAGAGCGCTGGGCTTCCATTGGCATGGCGTAAAGACCGCTGCCTTTTTTGTTTTCGTGGATCTTGCAGCCAAAAAGTTCGGGCAAGGAGCGGGCAAGTTCCGCGCGGCGCAGATAAGGAACGATTTCGGGTTCGGCCAGCGCGGAAGATTTCTGGAAGGGGCGCGTGGAGACGCGGTCTTCGATATGCGGTTTCGCGCCGGGAAATGGCGTGAGAGAAAATTCCAGGATGTCGCCGCGTTGATGAGGAAAGCGCATCCATCCATTTGCCGAGGAAGGCACCGGCCGGATGGATTGAATCTTTTCGTTTTCACGCTGGAGGCCAATGACGCAGAAGGCCGCGCGCATGCGCGTAATTTCGGTGATGAGCAGCTTGGTCACGGAGCGGCACCTATGGACTTGCGCCGGGGTTTTGCCGGTTTGTGGCGTGGCGAGACGAGATGGCGAATTTCTACGGCGTCACCTTGTTCGCGCCAGAAAGCGGCGAGCAGATCGGCGACGAGGCGGCGATGGCATTTCTCTGGGCCGGGTTCGGAACAGAGAAGAGAAATCCTGGAAGACCACGAAGACGTTTCGACGCTTGCGGGGACATCGCGCTCTTTCATCGCGGCGAGAAACTCCGTTTCATAGGCGGGCCAATCTTTCGTGCGGCGATAGGTCTTGAGGAGTTCCGGCGCGGGAGCAAACAGCGGCTCATGGAGGTATTCGATTCCGGCGATTTTTTTCAGGAAGAAGGAAAGGTCCGGATGCTTGGAGAAACCGGAGAGCTGGCCGCTGCGATTCTGGCGGATGTCGATGACCTGCTGGACGCCGGCGTTCGAGAGCAGAGTGAAAAATTCCTCGGCGGTTTTTCCCGTGAAGCCGATGGTGCAGAGGAGACGTTGCATGGGATTTAGTAATACTCGATGGCTTCGGGAGAAGCACGAAAAGCAAAGTCCTTGGCTTGCAACTGGAGCGCTTCTTCAATTGCCGAGTCACGTTCGGAAACGAAGAGAGATCCGGTCGCAAAAGCGGAGCGATCATGCAACTCGAGCAGCCGATCCTCGGCGTCGCGCTGAGATTCCAGCATGCCGCCGCGCCGAATGTGGATTAGGGTGACACCGCGTTCCAGGAGCGCTGGGCAGATCATCAGGAAACGATGGCACTGCAGAGGGTCTTCCTCGGCGCACATGAGTGCGGAGACGCTGGTGCGGGAGAGAGCAAGGGCAAGCTCGAGACCTTCGATAAAATCCAGAGCGCGGCGGCGCGCGGCGTAATCGACAAGGCCGTCTTCGCGGTAGACGCGCGGATCGGTGGGCCTGCCGCCAAGAGTTTCTCCAAGAAATTCGTAGCGAATTCCCGCCGGGACAAGCGCGCTTTCGAGCGGCTCGCGATTGAATTGCGGAAAACGAAAACTGGCGGGACGGCTGCGGACATCGCAAAGAGTCCGGACGCTGTGAGCGGCCAGGACGCCGAGAAAATCGGCCATTTCGAGATTGGAATGGCCGATGGTGAAGAGCGGATTGGCGGGGCCAGAGTGAATATCCATCAGACTTGCTCCTGGGGCAAAGCGTATTTTGCCGGAAGGCTGGAGAGACGGCAAGCGCGGCAGTGAGCGGACTGTGTTTGCATTTTACTTGCGAAGCCGGGCGGAGGCTGTAGGATGAAGTCGAGTCCGTGATAACGTGAATCGATGAGCCGATGGGGCTCGTAAGCATCAGCGGCAGAGGGACAACCTGCCCGGCTTGAGCCGGCTACCGAAAGCTACGGATCGAAATGTCTTCGCCAAAAATAATCCGGGTCACCGGAATCATGGCACTTTTCTCTTTGTGCGCGCTGAGCACGCAGGCTCAACGCGTACGGGGCGAACTCCGCCTGGAGGTGCATGATCCGCACGGGACGGCCGTAGCTCCCAGCGGTGAGTTGGTCAGCGAGGCGAACGGTTTTCGCCGGACATTTGTGATGGGGCCGGAGGGGCGCTACGTGGCGCAGAATCTTCCGTTTGGGGTTTACCGGCTGAGTTTGCAAGCGGAAGGATTCGCACCGTGGAGCAACTTGCTGGAAATCCGCTCCGAGGTGCCGGTACGCGTGACGGTGACGCTGGGCGTTGCGCCAGTGACGACGCAGGTGCAGGTGAACGACTCGGCGACACTCGTGGATCCGTATGCGACGGGATCGCTATATTCCATCGGGCGGCAAGAGATCGAAGAACATAACGCGGCGCAACCGGGGCGCGAGCTGCTGAACCTGGTGTCCGAAGAGCCGGGATGGGTGTATGAAGCCAACGGCGTGCTTCATCCGAGGGGCTCGGAATACGACGTGCAATTCGTGGTCGATGGGCTGCCGCTGACGCAGAACCGGTCGCCGGCGTTCGCGCCCGCATTTGATGCGGGCGACGTGGAGTCCTTGGGGGTATTGACGGCAAGTTTTCCGGCCGAGTATGGGCGGAAACTGGGCGGCGTCGTCGAAGTCATAACCAAGAAAGATGTGCAGGCGGGATGGCACGGGCGGCTCGATGCCGGCGGCGGAAGTTTTTCCACGGTGAACAGTTCAGCGGGAATTTCTTATGCGCGGGGAGTGGACCGATTTTCCGTGAGCGGCGAGGGATTCCATACGGACCGCTATCTCGATCCTCCCGTGCTGGCGAATTACACGGACCGGGGAAATGCTGGCGGGTTCTCGGCTTCCTACGAACGGGATTTTTCGGCGAGCGACCGGCTACGCGTGAGCGTGACGCACAACACCGTGCGCTTCCTGGTGCCGAACGAGCTTGTGCAGCAGCAAGCTGGCCAGCGGCAGGACATTCAGAACATGGAGACGAGCGGACAGATTTTTCTTCAACATACGATTTCGCCGGAATTGTTTCTGAGTTTTTCGGGAAGCGTGAGGGATTCGAGCGCGACGCTGACATCGAATATGCAATCCACGCCCGTAATTGTTTCGCTGGACCGCGGCTACCGCGAAGGGTACGCGCGAGCGGACCTCGCGGGGCAGCACGGACATCACAATTGGAAAACAGGCGCAGACGGTATTTTCACGCCTGTACATGAGGCGCTGCGATACACGATTACCGATCCGGCGCAATTCGATCCTGGGACGCAGTTGAACTTTCAGTTTCCGTACCAGCGGAAATGGAACGTCGAGCCTTCGCTGTACGCGCAAGACCAGGTGCGGCTGGGCCAGTGGAACATCAGCGTGGGGCTGCGATTCGATCATTACGGATTTGTGGCGCACGAATCGGCTTGGAGCCCGCGAATCGGCGCGTCGAGATTCGTGCCAGGACTCAACCTGCTGCTGCATGCTTCGTACGATCGCGTTTTTCAAACACCAGCCGTCGAGAACCTGCTTCTTGCGAGTTCGCCGCTTCTCGATGCCATCAGTCCATCCGTCTTGCGATTGCCGGTGCGGCCGGGGCGCGGGAATTTTTACGAAGGCGGAGTGACAAAAGCGTTTTTTGGAAAGCTGCGGCTGGATGCCAACGTTTTCCGCAGGGATTTCCGGCAATATTCCGATGACGACGTGCTGTTGGATACGGGCGTGAGCTTTCCGATTGCGTTCGCGAAGGCGCGGATTATCGGCGAGGAAATCCGCGCGGAAATTCCTCAATGGGGACGATTCTCCGGCTATCTTAGCTACGCGAATCAATCCGGGATCGGGCAAGGGCCGATTACCGGCGGGTTGTTCCTGGGAAGCGACGCAGCCAATGCACTGACGGACACGAGCAAGTTCGCAGTGACGCAGGATCAACGAAATTCACTGCATGCTCGCGTGCGCTTTCAAGCGCCGCGGCGCGCATGGCTGGCGATGGGCGCGCAGTACGGCAGCGGATTGCCGGC
>Ga0307479_10001897_pt1 | contig 19102 bp, 18 predicted proteins | sample atmos_gasesECM4C_FD_203743 | JGI IMG/M metagenome (GOLD analysis project Ga0307479, IMG submission 203743) | Hardwood forest soil microbial communities from Morgan-Monroe State Forest, Indiana, United States - atmos_gasesECM4C_515 | ecosystem: Environmental > Terrestrial > Soil > Temperate... | reverse complement strand
GGCGCGGCCGTCCCGCCGGGCGGGATCATGCCAGCCACCCCAAGGCCGCCGGAGCCGGCGCCCGGCAGCGAGCGCGAAGACAGCACGCGGGTGGCGTCCATCACCTGGGCGGCCGGCGCCGCGGGCGCGGCGAGCGTCTCCTCGGGGAGCTCCCGCTCGATCGCCGCCAGCTCCTCGGCGACCAGGCCCGCCGTGGCCAACCGGTCGTCGCGGTCCTTGGCCATCATGTGGTGGAGGAGCTGCTCGAGGCGCAGCGGCACCGCCCGCAGCTCCGAGATCGAGGCATCCTTGTGCAGGATCTGGTAGACCAGGGTGGTGATGGTCTCGCCGTCGAACGGCCGCCGCCCGGAGAGCAGCTCGTAGAGCACGACGCCGAGCGAGAAGACGTCGCTGCGGCCGTCCAGCTCGTCGCCGCGGATCTGCTCCGGGGAGAGGTACTGCGGGCTTCCCATCACCGAGCCAACCACCGTCAGCTCGGTGTTCTGGCCGGCCACCTTGGCAATGCCGAAGTCGGCCACCTTCACGTGGCCCGCGGTGTCGATGAGGATGTTGCTGGGCTTGATGTCGCGGTGCACGATGCCCTGGCGGTGCGCGTAGTCGAGAGCGTCGGCCACCTGCCGCACGATCCGCAGCACCTCGCGCAGGCTCAGCGGCTCGCCCCCTTCCAGGCGGCCCGCCAGGTCGCACCCCTCGACGAACTCGAACGCCAGGTAGAGGAGGCCGTCCTCCTCGCCGGTGTCGAACAGCGTCACCACGTTGGGGTGCAGCAGGCGTCCGGCCGCCCGCGCCTCGCGCAGCAGGCGCTTCTTGCGGTCCTCGATGTCCTGCGGGCGGCCCCCCGCCAGGCGCACGGTCTTGATCGCCAGGCGGCGCTCGATGTGCGGGTCCTCGGCCAGGTAGACCTCGCCCATCGCGCCGGCGCCCAGGAAGCGGACGATGCGGTAGCGGCCTACGCGCTGGCCGCCGTCGAGCGTGCTCACTCGCCCGGCGCTCCCTTGTCGCCGGCGTCGAGGAGCGCCCGCGCCTCCGCCAGGCGGTCGGCCGGGACGCGCACCCGCACCTCGCCGAGGCCGCCCACGTTGACCGGCAGCTCCTCGACGTGCAGCGATTCGACCTGGGCCGGGATGCCGTTGCTTTTCAGGAAGCCCGCAACCAGGATCGCCTCCTCGTTGCTCTCCACGACCCTGGCGATCGCCCACTCTCGCCTGGCCTTCCTGTCCTCGACCATCCGCAATCTCCTCGAGAGCTGGCGCCGACATGATACCCCAGCGGCCAGGCCGCCGCCCGGCGGCCAGCCTGGGGCATGGGATCAGCCGGGGCCGCCGAGCGGCGGCTCTGCGATACCCTCGAGGGTATATGGCGAGACCTCGCGGCGCGGGTACCAGTGCCGGCTCTGCTCGGCAAAGCGGCCGAGCCCCGGCTGCCAGGCGTACTGCGACACCTGAAGCGAGCGGGCGCCGGCGACGATGCGGTTGCAGGTATTGCGACGGCGCTCGCCGCCGCGCCCGCGGCTCGAGGTGGTGGTCCCGGAGTGGAGGACGATCACCGGCGGCCGGCCGTGCGGGTAGAACTCCTCGGAGGTGCCGATGTAGGCCTGGTGCTGATGCCCGGAGAGCACGAGGTCGACGCCCGCCGCCGAGAACAGCGCCATCGCGCGGCGGGCGTTGGCGACCACCCGCTGGCGGTGGAAGTTGGGCGGCGGGATCAGGTCGTGGTGCGGCACCACCACCTTCAGCTGCTCGCGCGGCGCCGCCGCCAGCAGCTCGCCGACCTCGCGCAGGCGGCGCGCCGCGATGTGGCCTCCCTTGATCGCCAGGCTGCGGGCGGTGTTGATGCCGATCACCAGCATCTCCGGGTCGCGGTACACGGGCTCGAGCTCGCCGCTGAAGTGCGAGCTGTAGGCGCCGAACGGGTGGAAGGCCCTCTCCCACACCCGGTACATGGGCACGTCGTGGTTGCCGGGGACCACCAGGCTCGGCACCGGCAGGCGGTCGACGAAGCGCCGGGCCTGCCTGAACTGCTCCGGCTTGGCGCGCTGGGTGAGGTCTCCCGAGATGACCACCAGGTCGACAGGCTGGCGACCGATCAGCTCGAGCAGTCCCTCGGCGACGCGGGGCAGGTGCGGCGGCCCGAAGTGCAGGTCCGAACAGTGGAGCAGGGTGCGCACGATGGGTGCGGGCGGCGGGAGCGCGGGCGAGAAGGCAGAGAGCGGGAGGGAGCGAGCGGCCAGGCGGGCTGCGAGCCGAGCCGGCGCTGGCGTGCCGGGCGCGCAGGCGGCTCGCGGGCTATCGCCCGAGCCGCCGGGGGCGCCTCGGCCGCGCTGGCCTCCCGAGAGGGTGTCCGCTCAGGTCTCGAGCTCCTGGCCCAGCAGGGAGCTGACGTTCTTCGCCACCTCGGCGGCGGCGAAGCTCGAGACCGCACCGACGATGGCGGGGCCGTGCGCACGCCCCACCAGGAAGCCGCCGAGCGCCGCCACCGCCAGGGCGGGCACCGGGTAGTGGCGCACCAGCTCCTCCCAGTCCAGGCCGTCGGGCAGCACGCTGTCGAGGAGGTCGTGGACGATCGCTTCGGCCTTCGACGAGAATCCTTCTGGCATCGCGTGCTCTCCTCAGGTCACCTCCGGGGCATTCGCACACCGGCAGGCGCTCGGGAGTATACCGGCGGCGTCGCGCCATGGCACCAGGCGGGCTGCCTGCTCGACGCCGCCGGCGCCCGCCGCGGCAGCGCGAGGGCGGGTGCCCGCGCGGATGCCTGGCAGGTGCGGGGCTAGTCCTCGTCGTCGCGGCGCCGCACGATGAGCCCGAACAGGAAGCCCACGCCCGCGGCGATCAACAACGCCTTGCCCGGGTTCTCTTGCACGTACTCGCCGACGTCGCGGCTGACGCGCTTGAGCTCGGAGCGAGTGCGCTTGTAGGTCTTCTGCACCTTGTCGGCGGCGTCGCGATAGCTCTCGCGCGCGGAATCGGCGCTCTTGCGGAGCTCCTTGCCGGCGCGCTCGGCGCCGCGGCGCACGTCCTTCGAGACCTGCTTGTAACGATTCTGCACGTCGTCGCTGAGACGAGAGAACTTCTCGCGCGCCGCGGCGACGCTCTCGGCCACTGCTTCCGCTGCCTTTTCGGCACCCTCGCCGAAGCCTGAATCGGCCATGTTTGCCTCCATAGATTGTCGGAAACGCATTGACGACGGCGCCGCCGCACGGCACGACCGGCGCGGCGCCCGATGCTTCCTTGGTGTAGCAGAATTCGTGCCGCGGAGCGGCGTGCGCCGGCGGCGACGCGGCAAACGATACGGTAGACTCCGGCCGTTCGTCCGCGGCGCGCCGCCCGCGCCCCGGGAGACGGGGCGGAAAGCGGGCGGCAGTGGCTGCAGGCGACCTGGCGCCGACATGGACGACCGCGACAGCGAGGCGAGGACGAGCGCCGGTCGCACGCCGGCGCTGTTGCTGTTCCCGCGCCAGGTGGCCCGCTTCTTCGGCCTCACCTTCCGCCAGGGGTACGAGGACTCCATCCTGCTGACCGCCTCGGCCCTGGCGTTCGTCACCATCCTCTCGCTGGTCCCCCTGCTCGCCGCCCTCTCCTTCGTCGGCGCCCGCGTCTTCAGCCAGTACCCGGAGAGAAGCCTGGAAGTGTTCATCCAGGTGCTGCCGTACTCGGAAAAGGGCCTCACCGACAAGCTGCGCGAGTTCCTCGACCAGGCCGAGACCATCCATGGCGTCGGGCTGGCGGCTCTCTTCGCCACCACGCTGCTCGCCTTCAGCACCATCGAGGAGGCTTTCAACAAGATCTGGAACGTGCCGCGCCGGCGGCCCTTCCGCCACCGCCTGCTGACCTTCTTCCTGCTGCTGTTCTGGGGGCCGCTGCTCATCGGCATCACCTTCACCAGCCTCATCCTGCTGCGGCAGAGCGCGGCGATGCGCGAGCTGGTGCGCGGCTCGGTGCTGCTCAACCTGACGCCGTTCCTGGCCAAGGTGGTGGGCCTCACCCTGCTCTACTGGCTGGTGCCATCCACCAAGGTGCGCTTCCGCAACGCCCTGGCGGGAGGCCTCTTCGGCGCCATCCTGCTCGAGATCCTGCGCCAGTCCTTCGGCTACTACGTCGAGCTCTTCCGCGGCGTCAGCACCGTCTACGGCAGCTCGGCCTTCGTGCTGCTGTTCATGATCTCGATCGAGCTCACCTGGATCATCGTGCTGCTCGGCAGCGAGGTCGCCTACACCGCCCAGCACTTCGCGCTGCTGAGCCGCGGGCTGCACACCCATCCCCCGGTGGCCGCGAGCTGGGTGGGCCTGGCCGCCCTCGCCTTCCTCGCGGCGCGGGCCCGAGGCGGCTCGCTCGACGAGCCGGAGGAGCGCCGCCGCGGCGGCGACCGCCGGGCGGCTGGCGGGCCGCCGCCGTCCAGCGAGGAGCTGGCCAGCCACCTGAGCCTGCCGGCGGGCAACCTCGAGCGCACCCTCCACCCGCTGCTGGCGGGGGGCCTGCTGCGCGAGACCCCCGACCGCGGCTATGTCCTGGCGCGGGACCCGCGGGCGCTGCGCGTCGAGGAGGTCTTCGACGCTTACGAGCACCGCGCGCGCCGCAGCGTCGAGCACATCGGCGCCGACCTCCGCGACCGCCTCGAGTGCTGGATCGGCGCCCTCGCCGGCGCCCGCGCCGAGCGCCTCGGCGCCCTGACGCTCGCCGAGCTGCTCGCGGCCGCGCCCGGCGGCGGGGACGGCGCGGTGACGCCGGAGAGGACGGCGGCCCAGGCGACGGCGATGGCGAGCGCGGAAGAGCCGGCGGCGGCACCGGCCGCGAGCGCGGCGAACGCGGGGACCAAGGCGGCGGGCACGGCGGCCAACACAGCAAGCGCGGCGGCTGCGGCGGCCAGCGCTAGCGCGGCGGAGCAGGCGCCGCGGTGGCCCGGCCGAGCCCGTTGAGCCCGCGCCGCCCGCGGCGAAGGCGCCGCCGCCGATTTGCCGCGCCGTGCCGGCGCGGGTACAATACCCGGTCTCTCGTGGGGCAGTAGCTCAGCTGGGAGAGCACCACGTTCGCAACGTGGGGGTCGAGGGTTCGAATCCCTTCTGCTCCACCAACTCACTCGCCGGAGGTCGAGACCGCGCCCCAGCTGCCTGGCGAGGCCCGGAACGGCCCGTGAACTCCATATCGGACACCGGTCCCGTGACGAACACGGGGCCGAGCCCGGGCGCGCCCTTCGTCGATCCGAGAGCGAGTCCTTCTCCTCGAACGCTGCGCCCCGCTGCGCGTCTCACCGCAAACGCAGCCGATCTGGCGGAGCTTCACCAACTCTGCCACTCGGGGCGTCTCTACGACGTGGAGCGCTGGATTCGGTCCGGCAGGCCACTTCAGCTCACGGCGGGCTCTCGCGCCGAGCGCCGACGCCACCGGACTGCTCTCGAGATCGCCCTCGACCGGCAGGATCACGCCTTGGTCCTGCTCCTCGTGGCGAACGGATACGACCTGGCGTTGGAGCCCGAGAGTCCCCTGGACACAGTCCTGCGGCTGAGGCGCCGCGACCTCCTCGACCTGCTCCTGGAGTGGGGGGTGGACCCCCGGCGGGTGAACCTGGACATTCTCCTCGGGACCTACGACTCGCAGCTGTTCGAAGGCTTCCGCAGCCTCGGTATCGACCTAACCGCGGGCCACGCGGTCGCCTATGAACTCGGGTACCACACGAGCAACAAGCCGCTGTTCGGCTATGCGCGGCGGCACCGACTCGACGAACCGAACATCCAGACTGCACTCGACATCGCGCTCGCTCATCATGCGGGAGAGGGCAACGAGAAGGGCGTGATGCTCTGTCTCTGGGCCGGCGCAGACCCACACGCTTCGGTTGCCAGCCTGCGTTACATGGGTATCGGAGGCGACGAGGTGGACGAGGACGAGGCGACCAGCGCCATTCAGGAGGCGTGCAGGCAGGGGCACGCTGCCATCCTCGAACGCCTGGGACCCGATCCGGCACGAGACGACTACGAGGAGCTCTATTCTTCGGCCGCCAACGAGCAAGTGATAGCGCTGCTGGCGCGCTCGGCCCTGCCCAAGGACTCGGGGAAGGTCGTCGCCCTGCAGCTCGCGCGCGCCCACTTGTGGACCTTTGGCGAGCACCGGCCGGTCGAGGCGCTTCGCGCTCTGTTCAAAGGCGGGGTGCGGTGGCACGCAAGCCCTGCCGAAGAGATCGCGAGGGCGCGCCGAGACCTGCTCCGGTGCGGCGAGTACGTCTTTGGCGATCTCATGAAGCTCCTTGCGACGAACGACTTCTGCTCGCGGGAGGTTCTCACCGAGCTCGCTCGCACGGCAAGCATGCGAGAGCGCATGAAGAGAGTCGGCCTGATACCGGCGTCTCCGCAGTCCCGAAGCGCGTTCGACCAGGCACGACCGGCCAGAGCCCGAGAAGTGCTCGACAAGCTCGGGGTCGAGCGTCCGAGGCCGAAAGCGAAGTGGACTGCTCCAACCCTGGATCGAATGGTGCGTATCGGGGAGTGGCGCCGAGATGGGCTCGAGATTCGCCTCGAACGGCCGGCGCTCTTCGAGCGCGTTTGGACCGTGCCGGTCGAGACGTTGGCGAAGCAGTGGGGCCTTTCTGGGCGCGGGCTTGCGAAGGCTTGCCGGCGCATTAGGATACCCGTCCCGCCGCGCGGTTACTGGGCGAGGATCGCAGCCGGTCAGCGGCCCGACCGTCCACGGCTGCCGAGCCTTCCTCCTGGGCAGGCTGAGGGGATCCTCATTTACGCGCCATTGCCAACAAGCGGCGAGTAAACGACGGGTCTCCAGCCGTGCCGAACCCGATGGCCTGAAGACTCTGGAGGAAGCTCATGAGAGCGGCTGTCTGCATGCGATACGGACCGCCGGAGGTGCTTCAGCTCCGAGAGGTCGAGAAGCCCTTCCCCAGGGACGACGAGGTCCTCATCAAGATCCATGCGACGACAGTCAATTCGAGTGACTGCTTCATCAGGAGCGCCGTCAGGTCAGCGCCCCTCGCGACTCAGGTCTTGATGCGACTGGCGCTGGGCATTACGAGACCGAGGAAGCCGATCCTGGGCCTGGTGGTGGCTGGAGGAGTCGAAGAGACCGGCAAGGCCGTCAGACGATTCCGGGTGGGCGACCGGGTGTATGCCTTCACCAAGTTTCACTTTGGAGCCTACGCCCAGTATACGTGCCTGAGAGAAACCAGCATTATTGCGTCAGCTCCGTCCAACGTGACTCATGAGGAGGCAGCCGCCATTCCCTTCGGGGGCCTGCTGGCCTTGCACTACCTCAGGAAAAGCAACATTCGGAGCGGAGAACAAGTGCTCATTTATGGCGCCTCCGGTGCGGTGGGGACCTCCGCGCTCAACGCCTCGCTCGACCATGCGTCGGAGGGTACCCGATGATCCGTCGCTACGCGACGCCCCTCGCTCTCGACCCCCCCAATGCCGGCCGAGGCTAGAAGAGAAGCTGGCTACCTGCTGCGACTGCTCCAAGACGGGCACCAGCTTTCAATGCCGCTGTCGAGGCCGATGCCGGCGGTAGGCGGTGGCTGTCATGAGCTTCGACTGACGGCGGAGGGCACCGAGTGGAGAGTCTTCTACCATCTCGACGCCGACGTGGTCCTGGTGCTCGGCGTCTATCAGAAGGCCGTCAAACGGACACCCAAACGGTGGCTGACCAGCTGCAAGGGCAGGCTCACGCTCTATCACCGAGCTACAGGAGGAACATGACGATGGATGCGGGCAAGCGAAAGCGGCTCAAGGAGGCCGGATTCAAGTTCGGCAGCGTGGGTGAGCTCTTCGGCCTCAGCAAAGCGGACGAGGAAATGATCGAGGTTCGCGTGGCGCTCGCGAACGCCATTCGTAGCTTGCGTGAACGTCATGAGCTCAGCCAGGAACGAGTCGCTGAGCTTCTCGAATCAGGCCAGGCGAGAGTGTCGAAAGTCGAGTCGGCAGACCCCTCGATCTCGCTGGATTTCATGGTGCGTGCCGCGTTCTGTCTTGGGGCTACCCGCGGGGACCTGGCGAGAGCCATCTCGCCGAAGAAGGCCGCTGTCCACAAACGCGGCCGAGCACGCGCGACAAAGGCCGTGGCCGACTCAGTCGGTGGCCATGGGGTCAATATGGGCACCGCGCGGCGGGGAACGAAGGTGGAAAGGTAGGCGGAGAACCTGCTTCCACTGCACCGGAGCGGCGGCCAGCCGCCGCCAACAGCCAGCCGCGTTGGCGGCTCTCATCAAGGCCCTACGTCTGTAAAGGCCGACGGGAGGACGACCCAGCCTTGTGCCCGGCCTGTTCAGGTATTACACTCGGGACACGGGTAATACCTGGAGCTAGCCAATGACCAGTACCATGACGAGCAAGGGCCAGGTCACCGTACCCAAGCGGCTACGCGACTATCTGGGCCTCGAGCCCGGCGCCGAGGTCGAGTTCGAGCTACGCCCGGAGGGCGATGTCGTAGTGCGACCGGCGCGACACCGCCGCGCGAGGCGGCATAGGCCCGGCCGCTTTGCCAAGGTCCGCGGCACCCTGAAGACCGGCATGACGACCGACGAGCTGATGCGCCTGCTTCGCGGCTACGACGAAGACGCGAAGGACCCGGGACTGCGTTGACTCTGGTCGACACCTGCATTCTGTTGGATATCGTCCAACCAGATCCATCGTGGCTGGATTGGTCGTTGGACCAGCTCGAGCTGGCTGCGAACCGGGGCCCCCTCTTGATCAACCCGGTGATCTACGCCGAATTCGCCGCCGGCTATCCGAGCATCGAGTCCGCCGAGGTCGCGCTGGCCGGTTTTGGAACACGCTTGGAAGAGTTGCCGCGAGAGGCGCTGTTTTTGGCCGGCAAGGCCTACCGCCAGTACCGGGAGCGTGGGGGTACCCGTTCCGGCGTGCTGGCCGATTTCTTCGTCGGCGCCCATGCCGCGGTGCGCGACATCCCGGTGCTGACACGCGATACCTCTCGAATCCGCACCTACTTCCCCACGGTCGCCCTGATCTCGCCCCAATGACCGCACACTGCCTCGGGCGCTCCGGCAAACGACCTGGCGAGCGAGCGCATGCAGGAGAAGACGAGGACCCGCCCCGGGTCGCCGCAGCGCTGGAACGCGCTTGTCGGTAGGATGGGCCTCCCCTGCCTCAATGCCGCGACCGCCCTCAGCCAGGAATAGAGGGTGTTCGTATTCCCAGGGGTGTTCGAACCGAGAGTGAGCTGGTCCACCATTCCCGATTTCACTGTGCTGCCCAGACGTACGCCGCGAAGCACGCAACCGGAACTGAGTCCAGCTGGTTCTTTCTGCCGAGATCCTCGAGTACCAGCCTCCGGTCATCGGTCGATGACGGCCATGTTCCCCTCGTCGTGGCGTTCGCCGGCAGCCGGGGTGAGGTTGTTCAGCCGCTCGATCTGCGCGGCGCTCAGCTCCAGGCTGTCGGCGGCGGTGTTCTCCTCGACGCGGGCGACACGCTTGGTGCCGGGAATCGGGGCGATGTCGTCGCCCTGCGCGAGGAGCCAGGCCAGAGCCACTTGTGCCGGCGTTGCACCGGCCTCGGCCGCGACGGCCTGGACCTCGTCGACGATGCGCAGGTTGCGCAGGAAGTTCTCGCCGGTGAAGCGCGGGTTGGTCTTGCGCCAGTCGTCGTCGGAGAGCTGCTCGGGCGAGCGGATCTCTCCGGTGAGGAAGCCGTGGCCGAGCGGCGAGTATGGAACGAAGCCGATGCCCAGCTCTCGCAGCAGCGGCAGCAGCTCGGCCTCCGGGTCACGGGTCCACAGGGAGTACTCCGTCTGCAGAGCGGCGACCGGGTGCACGGCGTGGGCGCGGCGGATCGTGGCGGGGCCGGCCTCGGACAGGCCGACGTGTCGGACCTTGCCCTCGGCGACCAGCTCGGCCAGAGCGCCGACGGTGCTCTCGATGGGGGTCTTGGGGTCGACCCGGTGCTGGTAATACAGGTCGATGTGGTCGGTGCCGAGCCGCCTCAGGGAGCCCTCGATCGCGGCACGGATGTTAGCCGGGCTGCTGTCGAGAACGCCGGGGCCACCACCGGAGTGCGAGACGATGCCGAACTTGGTCGCCAACACGACGTGGTCGCGGCGGTCCTTGATCGCTCGGCCGACCAACTCCTCGTTGACGTAGGGGCCGTAGATCTCGGCCGTGTCGAGGTGGGTGACGCCCAGGTCTAGCGCCCGGTGGATCGTACGGATCGACTCGGCGTCGCTGCCTGCTCCGATGTTGTAGTAGCCGGCCATCGACATGGCCCCGAGTCCAATGCGAGAAACGTCGAGTCCGCCGATCGAGATGTGCTTCATGGCGATGTAGCTCCGTTCTTCAGATGTTTGTGGTCGCCCCTCATGGGCCTTCGAATACCTGGGGCACGGCGGCGTTCAAGCCCGAGCCAGCGTCATCGCGCTGCTCTCTGTCGAGAACTTGCTCATTCCTGCTGAGCCAACGATCGCGTGACGGCGTCCTCTGCGCGATCGATGGACTGTTTCGATAGCGGCATGCACGCTCTACCATGGGTGGATGGTACTCGTCTCCGCCTGCGTGGTCTCTGCGCAATCATCGGGATATCTTGCCTATTCCTACACGTCGCTGGAGGAAACGTCGGCGGTCGTGTATCGTCCGGGCAGATGGTTAACCAGCAGGGACGCACAACCGCCGAGGCGCTACGGAGCGAGCTCGCGAGGCTCCTCGAGCACCGGACGGGCTCGGATGGGCGGCACGAGACAGCGATCCCGGAGTTGAAGCTGTATCGGTTTTCCCAACCGACCGAACCGGCACCATTCCTCCAAGAGCCGGCGGTGTACGTAGTGGTTCAGGGCCGAAAGCAGGTGACGGTCGGCGACGAGACGTACGTCTACGACCGGTCCCAGTACCTTGCGGTTTCGGTAGATCTTCCTGTCGTCGCTCATGTCGCCGAGGCGAGTCCGGAGGAGCCGTACTTCTGCATGACGCTCACCGTGGATCCTCGCGAGCTCGCGGCGTTGATCGTGGAGACCGGGCGGCAGGCACCCCGCGACGATCACGATGGGCGAGCCCTCTACGTGAGCCCTCTTCAGGTGCCACTCCTCGACGGGTTCCTTCGGCTGGTGCGGCTCCTCGATGCGCCGCAGGACATCTCGGTACTTGCGCCGCTCATCCTGCGGGAGCTCCACTACCGGCTGCTGCAGAGCGAGCAGTTCGGACGCCTGGCCCAGATGGCGATCGGAGACGGCCGGCTGCGCCGAGTTTCGGGGGCGATCACCTGGATCAAGGAGCACTTCGCGGAACCGCTAAAGATCGAGGCGCTCGCGCAGCGGGTCCACATGAGCCCCTCGGCGCTTCACAGCCACTTCAAGGCAGTCGCGGCGATGAGCCCGATCCAGTACCAGAAGCGGCTGCGGCTGCAAGAGGCTCGTCGCCTTCTGATGTCGGGAGCGGCGAGCGCGGAAGCGGTCGCCTACGAGGTGGGGTACGCGAGCGCATCGCAGTTCAACCGCGAATACGTGCGGCTCTTCGGTCAGCCACCGCGACGGGACGCCGAGCGCCTGCGTGAGGTGGTGTCTGGTCAAGCTCCGATCATGTCAGCAGCGCGAGGAACGGCGTGAGGCGGTCGCTTGTGTCCACCGCGGGCGCCGGAACCGAAGGGCAAGATCGAGCGCGCCCAGCGCTCGACTCTTTTGTCCTAGCTACAAGGACAATAATGGCGTATATTGTCTTTCCGTAGATGACAATCTCCCATGACCTCCTGCGCCTGAAGCTCGCCGAATCGCTGGCCGCGGACCCGCCGGCCCTGACACGGCGCGACGTCGTGCTGCCCGGCATCCCCGGCAAGGCGTTCGCGGTGATCGGCGTGCGCCGGGGTGGGAAGACCTCCTTCCTGGCCCAATGCCGGGCCGATCGACTCGCCGCCGGCCGCCCCCGCGAGGCGCAACTCCTCGTTTCGCTGGAGGACGAGCGGCTCGCCGGCTCGACCGTGGCCGACCTCGGGTGGCTGCTCGACGAGCACGCACGCCAGTTCCCTGGGCTGCGCGAAGCGGGCGCGATGACGCTCTATCTGGACGAGGTGCAAACCGTCCCGGGCTGGGAGACGCTCGTCCGCCGCCAGATGGACCGGGGGGGCGTCGAGCTTTTCGTCTCGGGCTCCTCGGCCAAGCTGCTCTCGCGCGAGGTTGCGACCAGCCTGCGCGGCCGCGCGATGGAGGTGCTCGTCCACCCCTTCAGCTTCCGCGAGGCGCTGCGGCATGCCGGGGCCGAGCCGAAGAAACCGTTCGAGCGCCTCCGCCCCGCCGAGCGCGCGACGCTGGACCAGCAACTGCACCGCTACCTCGCCGAGGGCGGCTTTCCGGAAGCGCAGGGGGCCACACCGCGCGACCGCGGCGCGCTGCTCGGGGGGTACGTGGACGTGGTGGTGCTGCGCGACGTGATCGAGCGCCACGCAGTCAGCAATCCGCTGGCGCTGCGCTGGATCGAGCGGCAGCTCCTGGCCAATCCCGGCGGGCCGTTCTCGGTCAAGAAGCACTACGACACGCTGCGCTCGCAGGGAGTGTCTGTGGGCAAGGACACCCTGCACGACTACCTGGCCTACCTGGAGGATGCGTTCCTGGTGCGCACGGTGGCGATGCACAGCGCATCCGAACGCCAGCGGATGGTGAACCCGCGCAAGGCCTATCCCGTGGACTCGGGGCTCATTGCGCTCTTCGAGCGCAGCGGCCGGGCGCACCACGGCCGGGCGCTGGAGACCGCGATCCTGCTCGAGCTGGAGCGCCGCGGCTTCGAGGTCGCCTACGTGCGCACGCCCGAGGGCTACGAGGTGGACTTCCTCGCCCAGCGCGCCGGCGACCCACCGCTCCTCGTCCAGGCGTGTCTCGAGAGCGAAGGCGACGAGACCTGGACGCGCGAGCTGCGCGCGCTCGACAGAGCGGCCGCGGCGCACCCCGACGCTCGCCCCTTCCTCGTCACGCTCGACGCCGTACCGCCGGGCCGGCCCCTGCCCGACAGGCTCACCTGGGCCCCCGCCGCCCGCTGGCTGCTGGAGGAGATGTGAGCGTTCCCGACGAGAGGGTCGAGTACGTCGTCAACGCAGACCGCAGCGGGAAGGCGGCGCAGCCTACCTCTGGAGTCGCTGGTCGGCGCCCAGGCCAGGCGGAGCTGTCCACGGAAAGCTCGGCGTAGCAAGCGAGGAGAGTCGTCGCCCCATGAGCCCACGAGCGCGTTCGCAGCGCAAGAACCAGCCAATACGGCCGGGCGTTCCAGCCAAGGACCCGGCGCACCTCTACACACTCGAGGTTGCCATCCTGAGCGGTCCGATGGCCGAGGGCTTCGCGCGCGCGAACCCGGTCGTGGCGCGGACGATCGAGATCCGAGGAGACCAGACGCTGGCGCGGCTTCATGCGGCCATCTTCGCGGCTTTCGATCGCGACGACGAGCACCTCTACGAGTTCCAGATCGGTGGGAGGCGACCGATGGACCCTCGGGCCGCACGATACGGACTGCCCGAGCCGCGCGGCTTCGGCTTCGCCCTCGGAGCGCCCGACCCGGTGAAGAGCGCCGCCCGCGCGAAGCTCGAGGTACTCGGTCTCGAGGTCGGTGACACCTTCGGCTACTGGTTCGACTTCGGCGACGACTGGTGGCACACGGTCAAGGTGCTGTCGATCGCCGAGAGCGCGCCCGCCAGGCGCTTTCCGAGGGTGACAGAGCGCATCGGCGAGAGCCCGCCACAATACGTCGATTGGGACGAGGAGGAACACGAGGTGGACCCATGAAACCGTTCGACCGGAGATCGGCGATGACCGCGAGGTCGTGGAGGCGCGTGTCGATCCTCTAGCGACCACATCGACGGTATCGACCGTGCCGATGATCATCATTACCGCGTCGTCTTTTACTCGAATGTCGAAGACGTAAATATGGTCGCCGGTCTTGAGGGCGCCGGCCGCCGAGTCCGAGGACCAGTCCACCGCCGCCGGTGCCCTCGATCGTGCCGTTGCGGATCACGGTGGGTTTCATCGCCACCTTGGGCCGGTCGGCTCTCAGTCCCTCTTTCTGTAGCCGCGTCCCTGCCGACGGCTACCGTCGCCGCGGCAGCAGGCTCTTGCCGTCGAGGCGCTCGGGCGGCGCGACGCGGTAGAGGTCGAGGATCGTCGGCATGACGTCGCCCATCCTGGCGCCGGCGGCGCCCGCGGCGTCGAGCTTGAAGTTGCTGAACAGGATGCCCTTGACCAGCGGCGGATAGACCGAGCAGTGGTCGCCTGACCAGATCTGATCGTTCGGCTCGACGACGTTCTTGCCGATGCCGCCCAGGGTGTCCTGCCAGCCCACGCGGTAGCCCTCGTTGTTCGAGGGAATGAGATCGGGGATGAGCTCGGGATCGTAGGTGCCGTATGCCTCGTCGCGGGTGAAGACGTGCGCCACCGGGTGCTCGCCGGTGGCCGGATCGACGTACGCCTCGAGCCCGGCGCGGATCGCCGCCGCCACCCGCTGGTAGTCCGCCCCCGGTTGCACGATCCCCTTCGCCTCGCGGCCGGCGAGGTTGATGTAGATCTGGCCGAGACCGAGGGCATAGGCCCGCGTCTTCGACCAGTCGACGTTGACGAAGAAGTCGCCCTGGCCGAAGAGGTCCTCGAGATTCTTGCGCTTGGTGTCCTCGCCGGTGAGCGTCATGAAGCCGTTCTCGGCCAGCCAGGTGTTGTAGTTCATGCCGCGGCGGAAGGAGGCGAAGCCGTGGTCGGAGAGCACGATCAGCGCGGCGTCCCGCGGCATCCGCTGCATCACCTCGCCGACGATGTCGTCCATCTGCTGGTAGGCCTGCATGATCGAGGGGCCCCAGCGCTTCGCCCCTTCCGGCGTGTAGAGCGGGTGCTTGGGATCGAGGAAGCGGAACATCATGTGCTGCACCCGGTCGGTAAACTCGAAGTAATGGACGTACACGTCCCAGTCGTCGTCGGCGAGCAGGCCGCGCAGGATCTGGCGCTCCTTGTCCACGGTCGCCTGCACGTCCTCGAGGAACAGCTGCTCGTCCGCGGTGCCGTCGGTCAGCGACCAGGTGTCGATCATCCAGCCGATGGTCTTGAACAGCCCGAAGCGCCCGGTGAGCTGGCCGGCGAACGATCCCGGCGCGGTGATGGCGAGTCCCGGCGGCAGCTTCTCCGGATCGAGCTGGATCGGCGACAGGTAGAGCCGCAGCTCGGGGCTGACCGAGAGCACGCGGAACTTGCCGATGCCGTGCACCTTGATCAGCGGGTTGAAGGGGAAGACGAAGCGGACCCAGCCGCTCCATTCCCCCGCCCGGAGCGTCAGGTCGTTGCCGGAGACCTGGATGCGCACGCTGCCGCGGTCGGCGGCGACGGTGAGCCGCATGGGGATCTTGATGAAGTCGCCCTTGCCGGGGAACAGGTCGTTGGGGATCTCCTTGATCTCGGTGTCGATGACTCCCTTGTTGTCCGGCAGCTCGACCACCTCGACCTTGAAATCGCCGCCCCCCTTGGGGGTGAAGAACAGCTCGGAAGTGAAGTAGAAAGGCTTGCCGATGCGCTTCGACAGGTCGGGCGTGCCGAGGCCGCTCAGCAGCTGGCCCTCCTCGTAGGGCTTCGGCGGGAACGTCACCGGCACGCGCATCACCCGCACGCGCTTGCCGGCCTTGCCCAGGATCGCCCAGAAGGTCTCGCCGCGCTGGCGGTTGAAGGCCTCCGGTCGCTGCTTGGGCAGCAGGCGGTCGGCGGCGAGGCCGGCGCCTATCCCGGCGGCGAGGCCGACCAGCAGGCAAGCCGCCCGCGTCACCGCGGCGCCGCCGCGCCAGCCCGCGCGCGGCGGCAGGACCCGGCGCACCGCGGACGCCACGAGCAGCGCCAGCAGGAAGACCGCGATGCCGCCGATCACTCCCACCACCCAGCCGTTGCCCTGCCCCCAGAGGAACGGCTCCTTCTTCTCGTCGAAGGCGGCAAAGCTCGGGTGATAGGTCTGCGGATCGCGCTTCAGGAAGTCGAAGATGCCGTGGCGGCCGGGGTTGAGCCCGGTCGAGAACGTCGACCAGGAGACCGGCGTCTGCGACGGAATGGTCGACAGCAGCGGCGCGAAGGTGCCCTGGCGGGCCAGCGCCGCGAGGTGGGGCAGCTTGCCCTCGTCCATCCAGCGCTGAGTGAGCTTGGCGTCAACGCCGTCGAAGCCCAGGATCACCAGCTTGTGCGGCGGCTGGGCGATGGCGGCGGGCTGTGCCGCGGCAGGCTGTGCCGGGGAAGGCTGTGCCGCGGCGGGCTGCGCCGCGGCGGGCCCGCCGAGCGCCAGCGCCAAGACGGCCGGCGGCAGCAGCAGGCGGATCGAAGAACGGAGGAACGGAGGGAGACTCTGGAACATGGGCGGGCCGCCGCACTATACCAGACGGGGGCAGCGGCGCATCGCGGATCGCCGGCCGGCACTTGGTCACTTTTCACCATGACCCATGCCACCGGCCCCGCCAGGCGGCGAGGATCGCGCCGCTCATTGCAGCCGCAGATCGGCGCGGATCTCGTGGACGCGGGCCTGGACGGCGCCGCGGTCGAGGTTGCGGTAGGCGGCCGGCAGCAGCTCGCGGCTGGTCGATTCGAGCACGGCGTAGAGCACCTGCAGCTCGCGCTCGAGCGAGTTGGCGGGGGCGATGAAGTCGGCGAGCGCCAGGCGCAGGTGCTCGGCGCTGACGCCGTCGTCGGCGCCGTCGCCCGGGCCGCCGGCGCCCGCGGCCTCCGCCTCGAGCGCCGCCCGCACCAGCACCGCCTCGAGGTCCGAGCCCGACAGGCCGAGCAGCTGCGACTCGCCGGCCACCTCCGAGATGCGGCCGACCGGCGTGCGCAGGCCCAGCTTCTTCACCATCACCTGGTAGATCTCGTCGTACTCGGCGGCGGTCTCCGGATAGAAGAGCGGGATGTGCTCCTCGGCCCGCCCCTGCCGTTTGAGGTCGATCGGCAGCAGGTCGGGCCGGGCGGTGATCAGGAACCAGATGATCTGGCCGCGATGGCGGGTGTCGCCCATGAAGGCGGCGATCTGCGCGAACACCCGGTTCTGCGTCCCCGAGTCGCCCTGCGCCTCGCGGTTGCCGAGGGCGGCGTCGGCCTCGTCCACCACCACTCCGACCGGGGTCAGCGAGGAAAGGATCTTCAAGATCCGCTCGAGGTTCGACTCGGTCGAGCCGACCCACATGGAGCGGAAGTTCTTGAGCTTCACGCAGGGGATGCCGATCTCCTTGACGAAGCACTCGACGAGATAGGTCTTGGCGCTCCCCACCGGCCCGCACACCAGGTAGCCCATTGGCACCGCCGCGGTGTTGCCGCGCGCGATCGCCCGCGCGGCGCGGCGCAGCCTCTCCTTGACCACCGGCATGCCGGCGACCATCGACAGGTCGTACTTCGGCTCGACGTACTCGAGCAGGCCGAGGCCCTCGGTCTCGATCACCTCCTTCTTGACCAGGCGCACCCGCTCGCGGCTCAAGCTCTCGCCGCCGGCGTCGGCGCCGTCGAGCAGCTGCCCGAGCTGCACGCGGTTCATGCCCGCGGTCAGGTCGGCCAGCCGCTCGAGCGGCAGCTCCGAGTGGGCGGCGTACCAGGTGGGAGGGCGGGCCGCGGCGAGGAAGGCCAGGCGCTCCGCCGCATCGGGCCGCTGGATCTCGATCTCGCGCGTGGCGTGGGCGCGGAGCAGCTGCGGATCGAGGTCGGCGAGGCTCTCGGTGACCAGCACCAGCACGACGTTCTTGGCCAGCAGCACCGGGTCCTGGGCCCACCGCCGCAGATAGACCACCACCGCCCGGTCCTCCGGCGTGCGGTAGGCCGCCTCGGCCGCCGGCGCGACGGTCTCGGCGAAGGGGAGGAGCAGCGCCACCGGCCGCGCCGGCGCCTGGGCGGCGCACTGGCGGAAGTAGGACTCGAGCAGCGCGAAGCTGTTGAGTGGGTCGCGCGGCAGCGCCTGCGACCAGGAGGTACCGTGAACCGCGTCGTAGGCGCGCAGCCGGTCCTGGAAATGGCCGCGCGCCGCGGCGCTGCCGAAGCCGATGCCCTCGGCGCGGTTGTAGGTCAGGATCGACGGCCAGGCGGCGAACAGCTCCTGCTGCAGGAAGTCCTCGAGCGCCAGGAAGCGCGCGCCGCCGGGGGTTGCGGCGGGGCCGGCTCCCGTGGCGGCGGTGGCGGCGCCGGCAGTGGCGCTGGCGCTGCCGGTGCCGCCGGTCGCGCCCGCGCCGCCGGTCGTGCCGGTGGCGGCAGTGGAGCCGGCGCCGGCGCCGGCGCCAGGGAGCGACGCGGTCCTGCTCGCCCCGACCGGCACCAGGTCGGAGGGCATGCCGTGCAGGATGAAGACGTTGGCCTGCTTCGCCCACACCGCGCGCACCAGCTCCGCCGCCCAGGCGGGCAGGGTCGCCAGGAAGGCCGAGGAGGGAGCGCCGGGAATGGGCATCGATCGGGGGGCGGTCACCGCCGGCGGCGCCCGCGAAGCGCGGGACGGCCCCGCCGGGCGGGGCTACCGCTGGCGCGCGCGGCGCTGTCTCAGGCCCCTTCCTTCGCCCGCTCGGGGGCGGCGGCGTCCGCCGCGGCCGCGGTCTCCGCGGAGGTCGGCGCGCCGGTCGGAAACGGCGCCGCCTCGCGGGTAGCGTCCGGCTTGCGCAGCCCCATCTCGGTCTCGAACTCCGCCAGGATCGACTGCGCCTGGATCTGGCGCGCCTTGTGCTCGGTCTTGATGCGCTCGACGTTCATGCCGCCGGTCGCGACCTCGACCGCGGCCTTCGCCTCGGCGGCGCGCTGCTTGATCTGGTCGAGGTACTTGTCGGTGGTGGCGGCAGTGCCGTAGCTGTCGAGCTCGGCCAGCGCCGAGGCGGCGCTCCTCATCACCGCCGCCTTCTTCGACTCCTGGATCGCCCGGCGGGCCTGCTCGATCTTGTCGCGCAGCTTCGACTTGATGTCCTCCACCGACAGCTGGGCGTTCTCGAAGGCGTGATTGGCAGCCTCGAGCTGATCGCGGGTGGAGGCCAGGTCCGTCCGCACCTGCTGCAGCATGACGGCGTTGTCCTCGGCGATCTTGCGCGCCTCGGGGCTCCCCTCCCTGAGCGCCGCCTGGATCGAGGCGGTGAGCTGCTTCTCCTTGGCCGCCAGCTCGTCCTTCTCCTGCTCGAGGCGGATGCTGGTAGCGCGGGTGGTGACCAGGACCTGGTTCAAGCGCG
>Ga0307479_10001896_pt1 | contig 19104 bp, 13 predicted proteins | sample atmos_gasesECM4C_FD_203743 | JGI IMG/M metagenome (GOLD analysis project Ga0307479, IMG submission 203743) | Hardwood forest soil microbial communities from Morgan-Monroe State Forest, Indiana, United States - atmos_gasesECM4C_515 | ecosystem: Environmental > Terrestrial > Soil > Temperate... | reverse complement strand
CGGAGAACATCAAGATTCGTAGAAGCGCCCCGGCTTGGGCTAAAGGTCACCCGGCATCACCTCAAATCGCCGAAGAAGAGGACTCGTTGCATTGCCCGAAATGATAGCACTTGGCCTTTCGGTATTCCGTGGTTTCTTTCGTGTGGGACCCGTCGTTGGATCATTTCTGGGCCACCAACTCCCTTGCGCGGCTTAATTCTGGACGGGTGGAGTTTGAGCCGTCGCAGACTTTCAGCAGCAGGGCGTAGTATTCCGTGGCATCGGCTTGTTTGCCGACGGCTTCAGCGGCGCGGGCGGCGCCGTAGAGTCCGTCGAAACGGTTGGGATAGAGTTTCAGGTCGGCCTGATACTCGGCTAAGGCTTGCTGCGGGCGCCTGGCTTCCAGCAAGATGTCGGCGATCATCTCGCGCACCGGGATGTCTCCCGGTTCGTCACCGATGGAGTCTGCCTTGTCGGCGATCGGGCGCAGCGCCTCGACGGAATCGTCGAACTTGCCTTCGGCGAATAGGAGCCACGCCTCGGCCACCTTGCGATCGTCTTCGATCGCGTCGGCAAATTCAGATTTCTCCTTCACCAGCTGTTGATGACGACTCTCGATTCCGGTAATAGCTTTGCGTACGTCATCGGGCTTGTGAAGATGCGCCGATCCGATGGCACGAGACAAACTAACCGTTGAGTATTCCACCGTGCCTTCCACGTCCATCGGGGGTAGGGCTGCGGCGGCGGCCCAGTCGTGCATTTCTATGGGATAGAGCGCGCTGAGGTCTGCCAGTGCCGCCGCGTGTGGGTCGTAGCCTTTGCCGTACATATCGTCTTTCTTGTTGGGCATGGCACGGATTTCTTCGATCAGGGCTTTGGCGTCGGCTTCGCGTCCGCTTTGCATGTAGGCGTAGAAGAGGAAATCCATGGCGTGGAACTGGTGGCCTTCGCCGCCCATGCCCATGCTGGCGGTTTTGCGCGTGGCGGCGATCGAGGCGAGGTTGGAGTTGATGTCGTCCTGCCAGAGGCCGACGCGGGCGAAGATGTGCGAGGGCATGTGCAGGGCGTGCGGAGACGCGGGGGCGATCTGAGCGTAACGGCGGGCTGCGGGCAGGCCGAGTTGCGCGAGTTGCGGCTTGTCGTAGCTATGGATCAGGTAGTGAGCTACGCCGGGATGGTCGGGTTCGATGGCGAATAATTTCTCCAGAATTGCCGCCGCCTGCTTGCGATTGGCGAAGGTGGCGTCATCGTGCGGTTCGGAGGCGAGCAGAGAGAGCGCGTAGAAGACGGCGGCTTCGTGATCGTCGGGGTAGGTCTCGTAGACTTTCTTCATCGCGTCGGAATAGGCCTTGGCGCGAGCTTCGTGATTCAGTTTCCTGGAGTCGTCGTAGAAGGCTGAGATGGCCGCGATGTAGGCCTTCTCGCGCGGAGTGGCGGGGCCCTCGGTAGTTTTCGCCCGATGAACTTCGCCCAGGCCGCGCTGGATTACTTTTTCATCGGGATTGTTCCACAGTTGGTGCCACAGGCTCATGGCCACTCCCCAGTGCGCCATGGCGCAGTGCGGATCGTCGGCGGCAATGTGCTGGAATCCCTTTTCCGCTTCTTCGTACCAGAAGGAGTGCAGGAGCGCGACGCCGCGCTCGAAGGGCTTCTGCACATCGGGCGCGCAGGAAACCGAGAAGGTGACGGTGCCCAGTTGCGCGGCGGTCAACTCTTCGTGGTGATGGTGGTCTTTGTCGTCGTCGGCGACAGCTATGAGCGTGAAGGAAAGGAGTGAAAAGACCACCAGACAAACGAAGCGTTTCATAGGAACCCCGCTGATAATCGAGTCTAGATGTGGAGCGGGCGGAGGGTCAAACTGAGCGGATTGTGCGGGCGTAGGAAGCAGTCGCAATGCACCTAATCCTTCCCCCCGCACCGCGGTTTGCGTATAGAATGTGGCCGGCTGATCATCATCATGCGCTTTCTGTCGAGAATCGTGCTGCTATCGCTTTGTGTCTTCCAAGTTGCTTTGTGTTCTGCGCAAACGCCTACCGATACTCCTCAGGAGTTGCGCAATACGTATAACGCGGCGACCCAGGCTCTAAGACGTCAGGAGTTCCAGACTGCGGCGAGTCTTGCGCGTCACATGATCAGCCTGTGCCCGCGGTGCGTGATGGCCCACGCCCTGCTGTCGGCCTCTTTGCTTGGAACCAACCAGTTTGCGGACGCACAGCTGGCGGCCGAGGAAGAGATCAAACTCAACCCAAAGGAGCCTATTGCCTACAAAACTCTTGGCAACGTCTATTGGAGACAGCACGACTATGGCAACGCAGTTGCTCAATTTCAGAAGGTGGTTGAGATCAATTCTCAAGACTACGAGGCTCACCAATCTTTGGGCCGGATACTTCGCGAGCAAAAGAACTACAAGGACGCGCTTGTTGAGCTGGAAAAAGCGCTCGCCATCTCGCCCGATAACCCAGCCACGTTACTGGTTCACGGTGAGTGCGAAATCGATCTAGGCAATACCAGCAAGGGGGTCTCAGAGATGGAGCAGGCGGTTGCCGCGTCGACCTCACCAGACCCGTGGAACAGCGCGGCTTACGGGCTAGCCGAACACGACCTTGCACTGGAGAAAGCTCAGAAGTGGTCTGAAACCTCTTTAGAGCTGGTAGGCGCATTACTGCCGAACATTTCACTCGAACACTTAACGGTTGCGCAGTGGGGAATCCCGCCTACACTCGCCACCTATTGGGATACGTTGGGATGGATTTACTTCAAACGCGCAGACTACGCCGCGGCCCGCACGTACGTCGAAGCTGCCTGGTCGCTTCGTCCGATACCAACAATTGGAGATCACCTCGGGCAAACCCACGAGAAACTTGGCCGGCGCGAAGACGCCGTGAATACCTACGCGATGGCCATTGCAGCGGCAGATTTGCCGTCACGAGCGGGGCGAAGTCAAGACCTGCTCGACAAGATTCGCGAGCGGCTTGCCAAGCTTGTCCCAGCCGATGCCGACATTGCATCTCTGGTCAGAAAAGGTCATGAGGACCTGCAAAAGATGAACTCGGTGCGTGTTGCCAACCCCAACCACATTCGTGGGAGCGCGGAATTTTTCCTGAAAGTTGATGGCGACAAAGTTGCCGAGGTACACCGAATCTCTGGAGATGCGGCTTTCGACGCCTTTGTCACTCCCGTCCGCGCACTAACCCTTCCTGTGCGATTGCCGCAAGGGCAGATTCCGCGCAGGGCCGCCTTTTCCTGCGATGATGGTGAGAGCACATGCCGCATGAGGCTACTCTCGGGAGAGGAAGCACTGGACGGCGCAATTGAAGACTCCTCGACCGCACCCAACAACTTGAAGCCCACTCAAGCGCAGGATCCACATCTTTTCCGTGATCCCGCAATCGGAGTGACGGTATTTCTTCCTAACGAGTGGCAGTTCCTTAAGGAAGAGCTATCGAAGGCCTGCTTGATCGCGACGTTCCAGAAACCAGGCACCAGCGCCTATTTCTTTGTGGCGCATGAGCGCGTTGTGGTTTCCGACGACGAGTATGGCAGGATGCTCAAGAAGCACTGGGCCCAGCATGATCAGTTCCGAAGGACCAAAGAAATCCGCGTGGAGCGCGATGGCATTCTGGGCACGCGTTGGCATGTCACCTGGACGGAAAAGGACCTCAAGTACGCTGGTATCTTCGAATTCTTCACCCTTGGCGCCGAGCACTATTGGGCGGCCGCCCAGGCTCCTCCGGATGCGTACAACCAGTTCGAGCAGGACTTTCAGGATATGCTCCATTCGTTGAAGCTTCCTCACACCTCTGCGTCGCAGAACTCGGAGTAACGGCGAGCGGTACAACTCCACCCGGCGCGCTCCTGCGCGAGGTCCCGCACTCCCTTTTCAATTGAGTTAACGCGAAGCAACCGACTGAATCTTAACCACCTGCGACTTCCCCGATCCTGCGCCTACGGCTACCAGTTCCATCTCGTCGGAGCGATCTTCATCCACTGGAGTGAGCGCGATGTCTGTGTAGTTTCTGGCGTCGGGGTCGCGCTTCAGGCGGCGGCGGAATCCGCCGTAGCGCCACACCAGCGCTGCCAGCTTGACGTGCTTGCTTAGCAGATCGAAGACATAGTGCGGATAAAAACTCCACGGGCTCTCGACTGGCAGCGTGGGGCGGCGGTCCTTGCGGTACTTGCGGCGCAGGTAGCCGCCTTCGAGCGGGTCGATTTTTTCCAGCGCCACCATGGCGTAGTACCAGAGCAGAAGGAACGTCATGTTTCCGGCGTTACTGTCGGTGGCGACCGAGCGGCGCATGACAGTCTCCAGATGCTCGGGAGAATAGAACGCGGCCCAGGAATCGTGATAGAGCTGCTGCCACTGCTCCGGTGACATTGTCGAGTGGGTAGTGGTTACGTGCTCGAGGTCGTATTTATTCAGGTCGGGATCGAGGTACGCGCCGGCCTTGTGGAGCCTTTGATGATCCTCGGAGCCGGGCAGTGGGGTTAAGCAGTGCGGCTCCAGCAAATCAATAGGCAGCTCGCGCTGGATGATTTCGATGTCGCGGATCACGGATTCCGGCGTGTCCGAGGGGAAGCCGATGATGTATCCGGCAAAAATGGTGGCGCCGGCTTTTTTCCATTCCAGCAGCATCTTGCGGTACTCGGCAACTTTGTTCTGCTTCTTTCTGGCTCCGAGCAGCGCGTCGGGATTGATGCTCTCAAGGCCGATGAAGACGCGCGCCACTCCTGCACGGCCGGCCTTCTCGATGAAGTGCGGCAGGCGGTGGCACATGGTGTCGACCTGGATTACGAACTTGATGTTCAAGTGCTCCTGCTCGCGCATGGCGATGAGACGGTCGAAAACCCTTTCCCAGTCGGTGTTGCGGGCGAAGTTGTCGTCGGTGATGAAGAAGCGGTTGATACCCTGGGCCAAGTTGCTGCGGATAATCTGCTCGATATCGTCGGCGGAGCGGCGGCGGGATTTGCGTCCCTGCACGTTGATGATGGTGCAGAAGGAGCAGAGGAAGGGGCAGCCGCGGCCGGCGTCGAAGGTTGTGATCTTGCCCCCGGTGCGCTTCACGCGGTGGGCGGGAAGAATTGGCATGGGGACGCCATCGAGCGAAGGCAGGTCTGTCATGTAGTTGTAAAGCGGCTTCAGAGTGCCGTTCCAGGCATCGCGAAGGACCAGGTCGAGGCGGCTCTCGGCTTCGCCGGCGAAGAGCGAGATGCCGAGGTCCATCGCTTCTTTGAGTTCGGGCGGAAGCTCGGGCAACATTGCCAGACAACCGGAGACGTGGAAGCCGCCGATGCAGACTGGAATACCTGCCGCGCGCAGGGGACGAGCAAGGTCCATGGCGTGGGGAAATTGGTTGGATTGCACTCCAACTAAGGCAACCATGCCGCGTCCGCCGCGAAGTTGGCGTGCGATGTGCTCGGGCTTGATGCGCGTGTTGGTTTCGTCGAAGGCGCTGACTTCGATTTCGACGTCTTCGCCGAGCACGCGGCGCGCCTTGCAATCGAGCGCCAGGCCGTTCAGGACGGCCAGCGTATTGGAGGGGATAGCGGAACGGAACCACTGGATGACGTAGCCGTCGTCGTCATAGTGCGACGGCTTGATTAGCACCAGGGAGAACTTTTCCGGCGACCGCCCCAGGGAAGCCATGCCAGCCCTTTCCTTAGCTTTCTGTTCCCGAACCACTTTCGGAGGAGAATACCACGGCGCGGAGGGCCCGCCCAGAAGCGAGTTAGGCGCCGGCCTTGCCGAGGCGCGGAGAATCGTCGGCCCGGCGACATTATTATGTATGTTGGCGTACAGAACAAAGTTCTGTTACACTTCGCCTCATTCGATCTGGGTAGCGTGAATCGGCCCCTGGGCGTGCTTCATCTCTCCGCGGATAGGGGAGACAGAATCCACGCGCCTCCACCATTACCCAGTTCGCGGGGAGTAGCCATGACTCTGCACCCTGGGCTCGAGCAGCGCCACGCTGCGCGAGAACGAACCATCCTAGACCGAACGAGCTTGGACCGAACGAGCTTGAACAGGGCGAGCTTGGACCCGATCCAGCGCGGCCTGCTGGAAGACGAAGATTGGTACGCGGATCTCGCCGAGCGCACGCAGGACCTGCTGTGTACCCACGACCTTACGGGCCGGCTCATCGCAGTTAATAGTGCGCCGGCGCGCGTGTTGGGTTACAGCGTGGAAGAACTCCTGCAGATCCCAATGCGCGAACTTGTCGCTCCGGAGTTTCGCGCCGACTTCGACACCTACCTGACCGAGATTGCGCGTTCTGGCGAAGCTCGCGGCTTCCTGGCAATGAAGACGCGGACCGGAGAGCGCCGCATCTGGAGGTACTACAACACACTGCGCACCGAGGGACTGAACTCGCCGATCGTGCGTGGCATCGCGCACGACGTTACCGAACAGATGCGCGCGGAAAAACTGCTGCGTACCGCGACTGAGGGTCCGCTGTCCGAAGTACGAGAGAGCGACTTGGCCATTCGCAAACTCAAGCTGTTCCAAACCCTGGTGGACCAAAGCAACGATGCGATTGAGGTGGTAGATCCGGAAACTCTTCGCTTTGTGGATGCGAATGAAAAAGCCTGCTCGGCGCTTGGGTACAGCCGCGAGGAGCTTTTGTCACTGGCGATATTCGATATCGACCCGGCGATTACGGAATCTTCCATCCCTGAGATAAAAGATACATTGCGGAAATCGGGATCTCTGGTGATGCGAAGCGTCCACCGGAGAAAAGACGGATCGACCTTCCCCGTAGAACTCCGCATGAGGTGGATCAACATTCATCGGGATTATGTGGTCACGGTTGCCCGCGACCTGAGCGAGCGCCACCAAGCCGAGAAGAGGCTGCGGGAATACGAAAGAGTGGTCGAAGCCTTGGACGAGATGATCGTGGTGGTAGATCGCGACTACCGGTATGTAATTGCCAATCGTGCGTACCTGAACTACCGGAGCCTGAAGAGAGAACAGGTGGTAGGGATGCGGGTTGACGAAGTGGTAACCAAAGAGGTTTTTGACTCTCTGATCAAAGGAAAGATGGACGAATGTTTCCGCGGCAAAATGGTCGCCTACGAACTGCAATATACAGATGAGAAGCTGGGCGAGAGGGAGCTGTCGGCGACGTATTTCCCCATTGACGGTCCGGATGGGGTGGACCGAATCGCAGTCATTCTGCAGGACGTCACGGAGAAGAAACGGGCAGAGGCGGCTCTGCGCCGAAGTGAAGAAAATTACCGATTGTTTGTCACGCAGAGTTCGGAAGGAATCTTCAGGGAGGACATCGATGAGCCGGTTGCCATCGATGTGCCGGAAGAGGAAATGATCAGGCATCTTCTGCTCGATACTTACGTGGCAGAGTGCAACGATGCCATGGCCAGAATGTACGGATTTACATCGGCTGCGGAACTCATGGGCAAGCGCTCTTCGGAAATGGTGCCACCCCAGGATCCACGCAACATAGAGTTCATCCGGGAGTACATCCGCTCGGGCTTCCGGATATTGGATCGGGAAACGCACGAAGTGGACGTGCACGGAAACCACAAGGTGTTTCTGAATAGCATGATCGGAATCGTGGAAAGCGGAAAGCTGCTGCACACCTGGGGTATCCAGCGGGATGTCACCGAAAAGGTCAGGTTGGAAGAATCTCGCCGCCAAGCCGAGGAGGCTTTGCGGGAGAATATGGCCCAGTTGCAGGGAATCAGCGAGGAACTTCGACAGGCAAAAGAGAAGCTCTCCGAAGAAAAGATCTATTTGGAACAGGCGATCGACACGGAATTAGGATTTGGGGAAATCATTGGGCGCAGCCAGGCGTTAAAAGAGGTGATGGAAAAGGCGGCCAAGGTGGCTCCCAGCGAGGCCACGGTGCTGCTGCTGGGAGAAACCGGAACCGGCAAGGAACTAGTGGCACGCGCCCTGCACCACCTGAGCAGGCGTAAAGACAACTCATTTATCAAATTGAACTGTGCCGCCATTCCTTCCGGCCTGCTGGAGAGCGAATTGTTTGGCCACGAGAAAGGCGCTTTCACCGGCGCGGTGGCCAAGAAGGTAGGGCGACTTGAACTGGCTGACGGCGGAACGTTGTTCCTAGATGAGATCGGAGACATTCCTCTGGAACTGCAGCCAAAGCTGCTGAGAGTGCTGCAGGATCAGGAGTTCGAACGGCTAGGCGGCACGCAGACGTTAAAAGTAAACTTCCGTCTGCTGGCAGCCACCAACCGGGATTTGGCACATAGTGTGGGTCTGCGGCAGTTTCGCAGCGATTTGTACTATCGCCTGAACGTATTTCCCATTCGCATACCTCCCTTGCGCGAGCGGCGCGAGGACGTACCTCCCCTCATTGAGCACTTTGTGAGAAAGTGTGCCGCCCGGTTGAATAAATCGATCACCAGCATCCCCACGAAAACCATGGAGAGGCTGGTGCAGTGGGCGTGGCCGGGGAATATTCGCGAACTGGAAAATTTTGTGGAGCGATCCGTGATCCTCACTTCGGGAGCGATCTTGCAGGTTCCCTTGGGCGAATTGATTACTCAGCCGGAAGAACGCAATAGCGACACACTCCACGACAAGGAACGCGAACGCATTCTTCGCGCGCTACGCGACTGCCACGGTCAGTTAGGTGGACCCCACGGCGCAGCGGCTCGCCTGGGCTTGAAGCGCACCACGCTGCAGTCAAAGCTTAGCCACTTCGGCATCAATCCCGGCAGTTACCGGGCTTGAGGTTGTGCGCCCGAACCAAGGTCCCTCGCTGCGCTCGGGAAGACAATGTCGTACAAACAAACAAAAGCCCTCGCTTGCGCGGGGGCTTTTTGCCGAGGGAGGGACTTGAGCGAGGCGCCCACGGTCCCAACTATTGATACACCTACTTCGGTTGCTGCTGCTGGTCGGAGGTGGTGGCCGGAGCCGAGGAACCGCTCGAAGCCAACTGCTCCAGATCATTCTTCAGCAGGCTGATTTCCACGCGCCCGCCACTGATGTGCTTCGTCTTTCCATTTTCATCGGTATTGGCGACGGGAGCGTTGCCCATACCCACAAGATAAATCCGGTAGACGGGAATCTCATGATTCAGGACCAGGTAGCGCACGACCGACTCGGCCATCTTTTGCGAACTGGTGATCGCAGTCTGACCCTTGCCGGAAGAGAAGCCCTGCACTTCGATGATGTAACCGCGCTGGCCCTTCACTCCATTGGCCATCTCATCGAGAGCGTCCTTGGCGTTCTTGCTTAACACGGTCTGGCCGGGCTTGAAGCGAATTTCGGTCTGGTTGGAAGCTTTGTATTGATCGATGTTGCCAACCACCGTCTCGACCGTCTGAATACGGGTGGTAGCCTGTTGGGCGCTCTGTTGCGCCATGGTGGCCTTGTTGCCCGCATCGATGGCATGCTGATCGGCTTCATTGGCTTTGTCGGAAGCCAGCTTGATGCCGGCTTGCGCTCGAGCGTCGGTATCTTTGATCGCCTTGCCGTTGGCCGCGGTCAGTTCATCGAGTTCGTTGACGCGGTCACGGATAGGATCGGTTTGGCGCTTCACATAGCTCTTGCGGGCAAACGGATTCACGCGGCCCCAGAAGCCCTCGCGGGCCGGTGCCTGCAGCGGTTGCTTGCCGGTGCCGTTCATGTTGTCGGTAGACTGAGTGGTCTGCGACGCCGCCGGCGGATTGGACTGATCTTGAGAAGACGAGGTTTGCGCGAAGGCCGGAAAGGCGAGTACAGCGGCCAAAGGCAACGTAGCGAGTAAACGGCTGTTCATACGAACTTCCTCCATAGGTGGGGGAGCGTTTGGGGGCTCCACTCCAGCACGCCGAAACGGGCGTGTTGCGTGATTTTGAACTTGCGTCCCCTAAAACCACCGGAGTGCGCTGACGCGACGCACTCCGAAAATCGCAAAACTTAGGCACCGAGTACATTCCAGCGCCTGGCATTGCTATTACAGTTCAGATGCCAAAACCGGCTTTCAGGTTGAAGAGCTAAATGCTTGATATCTAACGACATTGTAACTCCGTCCCGGAAGGGAGGGTAGCCCGCAGCGCTTTGCGCACGGTAATTTTGGCAAACCTGATATAAAAAGTGCGTGAAAGCGGCAGGTTCCAGAGGGAGATGAATCTTTGGGATCTTTGGCGGTGAAACAGCGTACGCGGCTTCAATCCCTTTACGGCGATGGACGAGGAAGGTAATACCGAGCATGGGACTGATGAACGTATTGGAGTGGAGGAAGTGCGGCGAGCGCCGAGGATTCTGCTTGATGTTGTGGCAGGTGTGGCAGCGAAGTGAGTTTTGGAAGGCGCAATAAGCGTAAGGAATCGTTTACTGCGACTCTGCCGATTGCGGCACTTTCGGGACTACGAATTCGTCGAAGTAACGATAAATCTTTTCCCGGTTGGCGGCGCGGTACGCTACATAGTCCTGGGCAGTCTCGTTATCGGCGCGGTTGAGCAGGGCGAAGGGCTCGATCAGGCCCGCCCTGTCGATTGCCAGGACTTGCAGCAGGGACGGGTCAACGTCCTTCTTGCTTTTCTCAAAGTTTTTCTGCTCGGTCAGCACGGTGACCAGCAGGTGTAGGGAGTCGGCTTCCTCCCGCATGGTGTGGCGGTAGCTGGGTTCGTTCGGGAATTCCTTCTTGAACTTGTCTCCGTGCCACAAAGCTCGCTCCATCCCGTAAGCCATCCACGCCGCTAGGGTTGGATCGTCTTTCTTCCCCGAGCCAGGGTCTAACGTGATGCTGATATTCTTCTGGTCTTTCTCATTGACGGTACTCTTGTCCTGCAGGTGAACCCAGTTGAGCTTCACGTTGTTGCGGTCGGCCCATTGGTTGAGACCCATCCACGAGTTCTTGCCATATGGATCGGCGACCACGGCCTGGATAAACTTCTCGCGGGCCCTTTGCATGTCTCCGAGAGAGACCAGGGTATCTCCCCAGTAGCGGTAAGCCGTCTCGCGATTGGGATCGATCTGGATGGCGCGCTTGAACCACTCCCCGGCGCTGCCGGGCTTGTGCTGCTTGTAAAAAACGTCTCCGGTGAACAGTGCCGCCTCATAGAGATTCGGATTGAGCAAAGAGGCTTGAATGTAGCCTTCAAGAGCCTTGTCGAGATCTCCCCTGGCAAAATCAGCTTCGGCGTGCTGCATAACCTCGTTTATCTCCTGGCTTGGTGAGAAGGTAACGGTACCGCCATCTTCCGGGAGCATGCCCAGCAGAGTCTGCAACAGATTACTGTTGTCGCCCAACTCCTTGGCCTTGAGCAGAATCCCGCGTGCGCGCACTCGAACCTTTCTTCGCAGGTCGGGATCGTCCAAGGTTTGGGAGTAACCCAAGGTAGATACGCCCCAGCACTCCCACACCGCGAAGTCCTTGGGATAGTTCGCGGCGAGTTTCTCGAACAGCGGCATGGCCTCCACCATTTTTCCGTCTTTGTAGACTTCGAGGGCACGCCTAAGCTCGGGATCGTATGTTGCGGCGGTTGGAAGGGATGGAGTTTGAGCGGGAACGGTTTGGGCGGAGGCTAGGAATCCACCACGAGGAACGCCCAAGACCGCAAAAGCGACAACGAAAATCAGCGCACGCAACGGCATGCTCATGTCGACCTCCTGGTCCTCTTTTGGTTGAGTGAGGGAAATAAGAATCCCGGACGCAAGGTGGACCGCGATAAATTGTGGTTCTGGGTGGGGTTCGCGACTTGGATGGCCATCGCGGAATTCGCTAGTGCATGGCATAACCAAATCGGATCTGCTTGGCAGAACCATCCCGACCTCACATTGTTCGGAACTCTCACCGCATTCGCGATACTCAATGTCGTCGCGCCGCCCATGAGAACCTTCCCGCGACGACGAACCACGGCGGTCTAACCAAGCCAGAGTTCCGTGACTTTCCCAGCCTCTGAAGCAAATCCACCGGCGCAGTCACATCGTGCACGCGAAAATAGTTAGCCAGCGTCGAATACTCCGCGCCGACGCCTGCGCGGGCCACCTAGTCTACCTCCGCGGCGCAATCGCATTTTCCAGCGCCAGGCGGATGAAGCGCTGGTACGGCAATCCTGCGTGGGTGGCGCGCTGGCGCACAGCATCATAAAGTTCTTCGGGCAGGCGCAAATTAATGGATTTGTCCTTGCGCTTCATCTCGAAGCGCACCGTTTGTGCGCCCGAGAGGTCATAGTGTGACAGGTCGGCCTTGTCGACAAAGGCCGCCGCGGCGCGGGCGCTCTTAAACGCCGGGATTTTCTTTTTCATAGGATTCCATCAAGCCGTCGAATTGCAAGACCATCATAGCGGACTAGGTACTCAAATGTATAGGCAAATGTAACTACCTCACCTCTGCAGCAAGTCCACCGGCGCCGTGACGTCGTGCACCCGAAAATACTTGGCCAACGCCGGATACTTCCTTGCCACAGCCTCATACATTGCGTAGGCCACGTTGCGATAGGAAACATGTCCCGCCGGCGTGGTCCGCAGTTCGGAGATGTAAACGGCCTCGGCGAAGTCCATTTTGAACAGGGCGCGCTTGCGATAGGCTAGCGGAATCGCGTACTGAGAATTTTCTTCCGCCTCGGGCGCGTTGCGTGCAGCCAGATTCGAAATCGCAGTTTGCGTCCGGCGCATCGCCGCCTCGTATCGCCCGTGCATGCCGGCGTCTTCCACGTCGAGCAGCATCTCGTAGCCGTGCTGCGTGGTGAACCCCTGCATCACCTGGATGCAGCGGCGGTGACGGTGCATGTCGCGGAAGCCGCCGGTGTCCATCAAAATGTCGAAGCGGAACTGCTGTCCGGCGCGGAAGCCGCGCAGCATTTCGTCGTGCTTGCCGCGATGCCGCAGACCAAGATCGATGATCTCGCGTCGGTATCGCTCGCCCGAAACTTGTAGCGCCTGCCGAACTTGGCGATACGAGTGGTGGCAGTGCTCGTAGAGCAAAGTGGTCGCGATCTCGACTTCGAGCGGCTCCTCGTCCAGCAGGTCAACGATAGCTTTTGACGGCGCGACCGGCTCGCTCTTCATCAGCTCGCGGGCGGCCTGCCGCAATTCGCGCCGCGTTTCCATTTCGTACGAGTTGGGGTCGGCGTACTTCACCAGCGTGGGCGCGACCCGAACCTCGTGCAGCAATTCCTGCTCGGCACGCGCACCCAGATCCGGATCCACGCCGCGAATCTCGTCCACTAATTTCTTCAACGACTCGGCATTCACGTTATAAGCCGCGGAAGTCGCCGCCTTCTTCAAGGACTCACCAAGCACTCGCACCTCCTTGTGCGTATGCGAAAGCAGGTGCGCCACCTGGGTTTCAAGAGTCCGCGCGTTGACGATCTCCCCCAGCGAAGTATTCGTAGCCAGCGGGAGCAGGTAGCGGGTGATGTCGAAAGCCCGCGCCTTCAGCGTGCGCTCGTAGGCCTCCTGCTTCATCTCGGCAGGCTTGGGCGTGATGCTGATCAGGTGCTGCGTCATGTGCGCCGAGAGCGCTTCGTATTCGGCGAAGAGAAAATCCAGCGTCTCGCGGTAGAGCTTGCGCGCTTCGTCGTCGGCCCCGAAGTCGGGCGTATAGTAGCCGCTCTTCTTGAAATCCTGATAGCGGGTCGAGCGTTCCTGGCCGTCCCAGCGCTGCTCGTCGGCCAACTCAATCGCAGCCAGAATCGAAAGCCTCTCAACCGCCAGTGCAATGTGCGCCAGGTCAGCAATCGAGCGATGGCCGTACTGAAAATAAAATGTATTAAGAAATTTCTCCGCCTTCTGCGCGCTGATCTCCCGCAGCGACTCCTTCATCGACAGGGCCGAGCGGGAATATTTAGCCATGGCGTACGCCTGAATCTCCGGCTCGACGCCGTAGACGGCGAAGACTTCGGTGGAAGGCGCTTCGGCCTGCGTAGCCGCAGTTGCAGGACTCTCCGCAGCCGACGCCCTGTGCGTCGACCTATGGCCTGGACCAGCTGAAACCGAATCTGGCGTGGATGTTTTCTGGTTGGAAGGCTCGGGCATGGCGATCACTTCGTTGGCCGCAGTCTGGGACATAAGAGTGTCTCGAATGTTAATCGGCTGGCGAACAATCCGCAAATACCAGTCAAGTGCCCGATCATGGACGGGCATGAATACGCTACTCTATACTGCGTTGCTTAGGAAACCATGCCTGACAGCGGAGACAGACTCGTTCCATCTGAGGTCGACTTGAAATTATGCGTTGGCATTTTTCGATTGCTGGACGCAAAGTATTGTTCCCGATTTGGAGATCGAAGCAAGTTTCTATGTGCTGGAATCTTCAATTGGGTTTTCTTGGAGCCGCCCGGTAACGACGAAGCTAAGAGTTTCGTCGAAGCAAACAGGGGGCTTATTGAGCGGGAAGCTATGGCGATGTACCTTGACTCAGACTTAGCTTGGCTGTGTCGATTCGCTACACATTCATGCTCATTCTCTTGGGGCCGAGCGATCCTGAAAGGTTGATGAATATAGTGGACAGGGCGACTGAACTAAACATTGCGATCAGGTCTTCGAAGGAACTTTATCCCGGGGCTGATGCTTTTCAGTTTCTAGCCTTCATCGATGAGTACGCGTCTAGACTTCTCGGACCTAAGACATAACGATCGAGGCACTCTACTCAGGAGAATCCTAAATGTCCCTTTCCGGACGCATAGCGTTCGTCACAGGCGCGTCGCAAGGCATTGGACGCGCCTGCGCGCTGAAGCTCGCCACAAGCGGCCAGACAGTCGCCGTGGCCGCACGCAATCAGGACAAGCTGAACGAACTCGTCAACGAAATTACCGCCGCAGGCGGCAAAGCGGCAGCCTTCGCGCTCGACGTCACCGACGAAGAACAGGTCAAGTCCGCGATCAAGGCAGTCATCGCGCAGTTCGGCAAGATCGACATCCTGGTCAACAATGCCGGCATTACCCGCGACCAGCTTGTCATGCGAATGAAACGCGCCGACTGGGACGCTGTGCTGCAAACCAATCTCACCTCCGCCTACCTTTGCACGCAAGCGGTCACTAGCGCGATGCTCAAGCAGCGCTGGGGACGCATCATCAACATCACCAGCGTCTTTGGCCAGATGGGCCAGGCGGGGCAGGCGAACTACTCAGCGTCGAAGGCGGGGTTGATCGGCCTGACCATGGCGATCGCCCGCGAACTGGGATCGCGTAACATAACTTGCAACGCGGTTGCTCCCGGCTTCATCGAAACCGCCATGACGGAGGCGCTCGGCGACGAGTTCAAACAGAACGCCGCCAAGCAGATTCCGTTGGGCCGCGTGGGCTCGCCCGGCGATGTTGCGAGTGCTGTCGCGTTCCTCGCGTCGGATGAGGCTTCCTACATCACCGGCCACGTATTGAACGTAAACGGCGGCATGCTGATGGGGTAAGTGGAATTCAACCGCCGAGAGCGCAGAAAAAGAAAAAGATAATGAAGCCTGATTCAGTCACAGAGCCAAAGCCAGGAATTTCCTCGGCGTTCTCTGCGTCCTCGGCGGTGAATGGACTTTCGATCTTCCAAGTCGAGTCGCCTACGCAGATCGGACAGGCCCGCGAATTATTTCTGGAGTACGCCCAATCCCTGGGCTTCAGCCTCTGCTTTCAGAACTTTGACAAGGAACTTGCCGAACTGCCCGGCGACTACGCACCCCCGGAAGGCCGACTGCTGCTCGCAGAATACGAAAATCAACTCGCCGCCTGCGTCGCCCTGCACAAGCTAGAGCCGGGCATCTGTGAGATGAAGCGGCTTTACCTGCGTCCGCAACTTCGCGGCAAGGGTATCGGACGCGCCCTGGCCCAGCGCATCATCGCCGAGGCGCGCCAGATCGGCTATCACTGCATGCGCCTAGATACCGTCGAACCGGTGATGAGAGATGCGGTCGCCATGTATCGCAAGCTGGGTTTCAAGGAGATCGCTCCCTACCGACCGAACCCGATTGCAGGCGCCATGTACATGGAATTGGAATTGTAAGACACGTCATGGATAAGGCCGGAACCAGCGTACTCAGGCAGGCGACTTGTTGCTTGCACAGTGTCTAAGCAAGCCCGGACCCAGCGCTGGCAAAAACCCGATTGCACCAGTTTTGTCATAGCACTAATTTCCACTTGCCAGAAATTGCCGATCTGGTTACTATGTCGCATCCTGCAATGCTCCCCCAGATCAATATCGGACAAACCATCCGGGACTACCGGCTGCAGAAGGGTATGTCTCAAGGCGACATCGAGAAGCGTACCGGCCTGCTGCGCTGCTACCTGTCGCGGGTAGAGAACGGCCATACCATCCCATCGCTCGACACATTGTCGAAAATCGCCGGGGCCATGGAGATCGCGCTCTCGCAGTTCTTCTCCGAGTCCGGCCACAACAACGGCTCCAAGGGACTTCCGCAACTTTCCGATGACGAAGTTCGCTTCCTGAGCCAGGTCCGCCGCTACGCCACCAATCTCAACGAGAGCGATCGCAAGCTGGTGCTTGCCATGGTTAAGAAGATGGCGGCGAATTCCAAGTAGCTGTCAGCTTCTAGCTGCTAGCTTCTAGCTCCAAACATCAAGCGCCGATTCCGCAACGTTCCGCCTTAGCCAAAAGCTAGAAGCCAGTAGCTAGAAGCTGCCCTTACTTTCGTACCATGACCAATGGTGACCGCCGGGCACCTCGCCGCCGACGCTCCTTGTCACTACACTGTTGACTTGGAGACTCCCTAGTGACCACCGATGAAGAACTAACCGTACTCGAGACCCAACTGCGGCGACTGAAGATCGAGTACGAGGTTTATTTCAGCAATCCGGCCAAGCGGCCTCCCACCGACGTCGAGTGGAAGGTGCTCTCCCTGCTGCGCAAATTTTCCGACGGTGGTCGCATGAGCTTTTCCCAGCGCTACCGCTACAACGAAATGGCGCAGCGCTACGCCGTCTATAGCGACCTGTGGCGCAAAAAGTCCCGCATCCGCGAAGAAGGCTATCGCCGTCCGCAGGATGCGCTTTTGTCCGTGCAGGGTGTCCGCCCTGACGCTGAGGAGCACAAGCCTCACCACAATCCGGTCTATGGATTGAGTCACGCCGCCGCTGCGTCGGCCGCACAAACTTCGCAGCCCTTCACCATGCACGAGAGTGAGGGAGGGCGAGAACAGCTCGAGCGCCTCTATAACACTCTGGTCGCAGCCAAAAAAAAGGCGGGAGAGAATGTCTCCGGCAATCTCGATTCCTTCTCCACCTTCGTACAGAAAAAGACCGCAGAGATCCGCAAGCAGTACGGCTGCCAGGACGTCGAATTCTCGGTTGAACTCACCGAAGGGCATGTCAAGCTGAAGGCTAAGGCAAAGGCGTAAGGCCGTCGTTGGTTCGTTAGTCGGTGGGCGTTGGACGACAACGCAACGAAACCTACTCTTCTATCCATCCAATGATGGATACGAGCCAGTCCGGCTTAAGCGTGATCCATACATCAGTTTCCGCAGACCAGACCTTGACCCCCTCTGGATAACCTAGGTTCGACCCCACCGGCCCAAATTCGACGGCGATGTGTCCCGGAGTCGTGGCTGCGGAGTCACACCAACATCGCCCGATCTCCTTGCCCCGATAACGGATCACCTGCCCGTATAAAGCATTTCGTTGGTACTCCCTATCGAACCCGTTCCCGCTCGCTTCCCAGAGGTACGGTTCAAAAGTGCGGTTGGCGATGTCAATGCGCCAGGCTTTCTGTTTTCCTTGGTAGTAAATCTGGTTTTCGCTGTCACGTCGGAGTTGCGGCCCACAAGCCGGTGCATCAACATTCGGAATCGTAACCAGGGGCTCTGCTTTACCCTCAACATCAACGACGACAAGGTGGCCGTTCCCACGCTGGGTCAATAAATGCTTGTCATCTACCCAGATGAAAGTGGGCATTGCAAGGGAGGAGCACTCCATCGTTCCTCCTTGCCAAAAATCGCTGCCCAGCCGAGTCTTCTCCCCGTTCGGACGATGTAGCCAGATCTCGCCGCCCTGACCGCTGGCGCTCAATCGCCCATTCGGGCTGGCCGTGCCCGGCATCGCCCAAGTGCTTGACCGCTCGATTGACCGGTTCTGGTGGGACGCCAGATCGAAAGCATAAACGCCGCTAGCATCGTCGCGCTCTACCCGGACCACGACTTTGTCCGAGCTTTGATCGAGGCCAACGAGTGTGCCCCTGCTTTTAAACAGGATTTGTCTGGTAGTGAGATCAATCACATCGCCCCACCCGGTAATGACGTACCGATTGTTATAGATCTGGTTTCTGCCCAAGTCGTAACGAAGGTCCGACGTTCTCGCGGTTAGAATGCTTTCCTTCGCTACCATCACCCCACTCTTGAAGTGATAACGCACGAGTGTTTGCGTCTGAGCGCCATCAGAATCTTTGCCGTATTCCGCCAAGATCAGGCTGTAGTTACCCTCCGCCGCGTAAACGCTGGAAATGAGACCAACGAGGCACAAGAACACCAAGCCGATAATTCTTAGTCCTGATTTCATAGCACGATCTTTGAACCCTTCGCCGGGCGACCAGCAGTCGCACGGAAGAAGCATCTCAAGGATGTTAGGCCGCAATGGACGTCTTTGCCAAAATCTGCCTTCCAGCGCGATAGAAGCGACATGAAACTCCTGGGCTGAGGCCACGATCGGCTTATCGTGAAACCGGGTTGTGAACGGCTCGCGTAAAATCATCATCTCACCGTGGCGACCCAGACTTAATTCTGTGAGATGCCGTGCGACGACTAACAGATGGGCTCTCCTGATAGAATCTTCGGTCGCTCCGCACTCATCCTTCATATCCGAGGCCCCACATGTCCCGCAGCACCACCCGCATCCAGCGCGCCATTCTCAGCGTCACCGACAAGACTGGACTCGTTGAGTTCGCGCGCCAGCTCTCCGGCCTCGGCATCGAACTGGTCTCCACCGGGGGCACGGCCAAGCTGTTGCGCGATTCCGGCATCGCCGTCAAAGACATCTCCGAGCTCACCGGCTTCCCTGAAATGCTCGATGGCCGCGTCAAGACGCTGCATCCCAAGGTTCACGGCGGCATCCTGCACCGCCGCGAGAATCCCGCGCACACCGCCGCCGTCGCCGAGCATGGCATCCAGCCAATTGATATGGTCGTGGTGAATCTCTACGCCTTCGAGAAAACCGCTGCCAAGGCGGGCGTGGCTTTTGAAGAGTTGATCGAGAACATCGACATCGGCGGACCATCGATGA
>Ga0307479_10001895_pt1 | contig 19104 bp, 17 predicted proteins | sample atmos_gasesECM4C_FD_203743 | JGI IMG/M metagenome (GOLD analysis project Ga0307479, IMG submission 203743) | Hardwood forest soil microbial communities from Morgan-Monroe State Forest, Indiana, United States - atmos_gasesECM4C_515 | ecosystem: Environmental > Terrestrial > Soil > Temperate... | reverse complement strand
TTAACGCGGTTCGCGTTCCTGGGACCTTGCTTCCTTTTTGCGGTTTTCTTGAGCGGTTGCGAGAAGAAGGAAGAACACCGCCTCACGCCCGCGCAAGTTCACCAAATCACGCGCGCGCTAGCGGCTGCGGCCTCTTCCGCGGTACCCGCCGACACCCCCATCACACTCCGGCTAGGCGCTTCCAGCCAGCAACCCGGAAACACGGATTACCTGCGTATCGTGTTGAAGAATGATTCGCCGGCGGGCGCGAACCGTGCCGCAGTCGCAAAGCTCATTCAGAATCTCAATACTGCCGCGACTCGAAATCATCTGACGCAGGATCCTCTGATTCAAACGGGGGATCTCCTTCACTTCAAGCTTCTACACGCAGGCGTGCCGGCAATCGAAATCGAAATCGTGACGCGCGCAACGCCTTCGTCCAGTGAGGAGACGAAGAATTCCAGCGGAAAGGCCGCGAATGCGCGTCTCGCCATCATTATCGACGATCTCGGAAGCGACCGCGCCGCGGCCGAAGCCGTCTTCGCTCTCGGTTACCCCCTCACCATTTCCGTTTTGCCCAATCACGAGCATTCCTTGGAAATCGCCGAGGAAGCGCATCGCCGTGGATTCCAGGTCATGCTGCATCTGCCGATGCAATCAGTCGCGAACGAAACGCCGGAAGCGCGGGAACTTCGTCCTGGCATGCAGGCGGCCGACGTTGCGGCGCTAGTCGATCAATTTCTGCGAAATGTTCCGGACGCCGCCGGCGTCAACAATCATCAGGGATCGCAGGCCACTGCCGATGCTGCGCTGATGGACGAGCTGATGCCCGTACTGCGCGACCGTCATCTGTTCTACGTGGACAGCCGTACGACCTCCGCAACAGTGGCCTACAATACGGCGCGGGACTTTGGAGTTCGCTCCGCTTTCCGGAACGTTCCTTTCCTCGATGACGTGGCCGAAGTGGCCGCGGTCCGCAAGCAGCTCGAACTTGCTCTGCGAGGCGCTCGCGAAAAGGGCGAAGCCGTGGCCATCGGCCATCCTCACCCCGCAACGCTCCAGGCTTTGCGCGATGCCTTACCTCAAGCAAAGGCGGAGGGCGTCCGGCTAGTGCCCGCCTCCGAACTCGCGCACTAATTGTTCCTTTAAATCTTTGCGGACTCCGCCTTCTTTGCAGGGAAAAGAAAATGAACCGCGACGGCCATAATCCCCATGGTCATAAAGCTGAAAGCGCTGCCCTCCGGCCCCACCGTTCCGCCGGTTAGCCACGTCTGGCCGTGCAGCGTCGCGCTCGAAAGGTGATGCGCAAGAAGCATGCCGCTATCCGGAACGGAATAGAGAAACGTTTCGCCAAAATCAAAGCTGGCATGCCAACCCACAGCGAGCCAGAGATTGCCGGTCCTTCGCAGGGTGAAACCGAAAACCAGTCCGGTCGCGATGACGCCCGCGGCTCCGATAAAACCCTCGCCAGGGTTGAGGAGATGCAGGGCGCCGAACACAACGGAAAGGAATATAGCAGCGGGCCAGAATCCAATCCCCTGTGCCAACGTATATTGCGTATAACCTCGGAACAGGAATTCCTCTGAGAGCCCAACAGAGACGAATGCGACGAACCAGACCGCGCCCCAGCGGACCACTTCCATGCCGTGCAGGGATAAAGAACCAAACGAATATCCGCCGAATGCCGCGATCAAGCTGATGAGCAACGTCACTTCAACCAGTCCGAGGAGCCAACCCTGCCAAAATAGGTTTCCAAGAGTCCGCGCCGCACGGGGTAAGCCATAAGTGTCCACCGGGCGCCGCTCGATCTGCGCCATGAGGAGCGCGGCACCGAATGCGGCCAGGAAGCTCGTTAGGTCGTCTCGCAGAATGCCTTGCGGAGAGAGTGGGTCGGCGGTAAAACCGAAAAATCCAATGGTTACGAGTTGCAGCACATAGGAGAGCGTGATCCAAAACAGGCCGTAGAGCAGCAACCGCCAGCCCGCTCGCAGGCCAGCGTCATTTAGAAAAACTCTTTCAAGGAGGTCATTGCGGGGACCAAGAGGAACTCGCGGAGTTGAAGACGAATCGCTTGCCGTCTCAAAATCCAACAATCACCTCAAAGCATAACGATCGCACTCGCTTGTCTGTCAGACGAGTTGATTGGCGCGTAGTAAGGAGATCAGGCTTTCACTCTGCCGGATCCCGTCTATTGTGTCATGCGGATCTCGGCTGCGCCAAGAATTCGCCGACTTTGTTTTTCCTGCACGAAGAGCACAGCCCTCAAGTTTTCGCGTTTCCATTCTTTTTGTAGCGGAACAGCCGTCTCTCCCGCGAAGGAAGTTTCGCCTTCAGCCCTCGCCTCGCCGATCTTGCGCATCGAGCGCACCACGGCGGCATGGTGAAGGTCTTCGCCGGCATTCTCGCCACGCGTCACGGCGGAGTGCAACCCTGTCTCCGTAATGGCCAGCCATACTTCCGCGGCATCACGTTTTGCCGCTCCTTCCAGTTTTCCCACCGTCACGGAAAAGTTCCCCGTGCCTGCCTTGTCCACATTTCCCTGCGTCAGCGTCACCGGGATTTTTGTCTTGCTTGCGGCTTCCCGAATGGCCTCCCGCGCCTGCAGCGCGCGGCTGCCGACAAACTCCGCCGTCCCGTCCACGACCATTTGCGGCGTGTATGGATTGCCATTTCGCAGAACACCGGAATAAACGTTTTGCCGCGTCGTCCAGTCTCGCGAAGAGAAAGGGTCCGCCCAGCCCAAATCGTTCCAGTAATCGACATGCTCCTCCAAGGCGATCAGCTGCACGTTCCCGTCAGGCTGTCCTTCGGACAGCCGCGCCAGCAGCGCATCCGCCGGGGGACAACTGGAGCAGCCCTCGGATGTGAACAACTCGACCACGACCGGCGTCCGGGCCGTCCCAGGCGTTTCGGAAGTGGCCTGCGCATGAGTGCCCATTAGGGCCACAGCCGCTACCGCAAGAAGAAAAATGAGGGTCAATCCTGCCAATAGGTGTTTCATAGGGGTTGCTTCCCGCCTCCAGCAAATGGGATTGACGCGTCCGCAAAAAGTTACCGCCGAGCAGGGTCAGGAAGCGCTTTATCCTCGATAACCGTTATGGTAGCTTTAACTGGTTATTTGCGCAACTGGCCCTGTTTTCGGCGCCCCTGGGAGGAATCTCTTTCGATGCCTTCTGCCTCGCCCTACCCAATATTGCTCGGCGGCCGACTCGCTGTCGATTTTGCCAACGCTACTTCACCAAACGCAGAACTGTCCTGGCGGCGCCTCATCCACTTTCTGGAGTCGACGGACATTGTTTCCGCCGAGCGCGGCGCCCACCTTCTGACACTGCCTCAATCCGATCCGCAGGCTGCGGAAGCCCTGCTCTTGAGGGCCCAGCGGCTCAACTCCTCTTTGCGCAAAGTCTTCGCCGCCATGCTCCGAAAACACCGGATTGCCGGGGAATGGCTCGAGCCGATAAACGAAATCCTGCGTATTACGGAAGGGCACGATGAACTTGTCGGCCTGGACGGCATCTGGAAAATTGAATTCGTAGCGCGCGAGGGCGGCCTTGCTTGGTTGCTCGCCGCAGTGGCCCGGTCCGGGGCGGAAATTATCGCCGAGGGAGCCCGCGCGCCCCTCCGACTTTGCGCCAATCCCCATTGCGGCCTGTTTTTCTACGACAATTCGCGCACGCAGCGCCGCCGTTGGTGTTCAATGGCCGTTTGCGGCAATCGCAGCAAAGTAGCTGCTTTTGCCCGCAAGCGCGCCTCGGCGCGCAACGCTCCCTAGAGAACAGGCCCTGCCTCACCCAGGGCTCCCTGCACGCCTACTTCACGTACTTCGGCGATTCCCCTTTTGACCATGGATCGTAGCTATGCGCGAACACCAGGCGTTCCGCCAGCGGCGGATGCGAATAAAGCCAGAAGGTGATAAACGGCGGCGGATTGGGGTCCGACAAATCCAATTCGCCAAGTACTTGAAACGCGTGCGCGGCGACCTCTTCCAAATTTGGGACCAACCCGTGGATGACTTCCAATCCATAAACGTCCGCGGCATGCTCCTGCATACGGCTATAGCCGCTGATAATCGGCGAAGAAACAAACAATAGTACTTGCAGTAGCAACAGTAACACCGCCAGCGAAGCCCAGTCTTCCTGCCCGTGGAGCTTCCAGTCCTTGGCCCAGCGATCGAGCGCCCAATGCAAGCCTCGAAAGAGGAAATAGAGCGCCAGCAGCAGTCCGGCCGCTCCTACTAAAAAACCCTGACGGACGTGTCCGAGGACATAGTGTCCAAGCTCATGCCCGACGACAAAGAGGGCCTCTTCGTTGGACATCTTTTGAATCGTGGTATCCCAGATCACCACGCGCTTCGACGCTCCCAGCCCCGTCACGTAGGCATTAATGGCATTCGTCTTCTGGCTCGCCACCATCAGGAACATACGCTCCGGCGGAATGGGTACTCCCGCGTGTTTCGTGAGTTTTTCAATCGACGCAACGAGATCGGGATGCTCCTTGCTCAGTGGCTCGAATTTGTTGAACAGCGGATCGATCACCAGGGGAGTGATCACGATCAGTCCAAGGAGAATCAGGACCGCGGGAAACCAGAAATACAACCACCAGCGCCGAGGGCTGCGCCTCATCACGGCAAACAAGATCAGGACCAGAACGATTCCAAGCGCCGTATCGAGCAACTCGCCCTTGCTCCAATCCCAGATCCACGAGCCCCAGCCTTGAATGGACTGCTGATAGTGCAAGGAAAGCGCATGCCAGTACAGGTGCACCGGCAAGTCCAGAACGCCGATGGTCAGGAACAGCAGCGGGACGAAAACCAATCCTTGAATCCATTTCTTTTCGCTGGCATTTTCCGCCATGTCTCGAAACTTCGCCGCCCAGCCCAGCCGAAGAATCAGGAATAGGAAAAGTCCGCCAAGAAAATAAGAAACGAAATATAGCGTGTAGCCCGCCCGCGAGTACGCCACGGCCTTCGCCTGGCGCTCATGCGAAAGCGTGTATTGTTCAGTCTTGGTCTGTTCTGTAGTCTTCGATTCCGCGGGCGAACTCTGCGAGGCACCGGCTTGCTGCGGCGAGCCCTGCGCCGCGGACGTTTCCGGATGCGCGGATGGCGCGAGCCCTGAAGAACCGCGCGAGGCTATCGCGAAAAATAGACACGCACAAAGAACCAACGCGAAACGGTGAAGGAAGACCCACCGTCCCATCAGACCACCTCGCTCATTTCTCGAAGCCGCTTTTCGTTCGGGTCCGGCCGAAGCCGGCGCGGGCAGCGAGTATGCGGTACCGCCATTCGATTCGCAAGATTTCATCCTGTTGATTTAGACGGATGGAACGAGGCTGCGTTTCCGCATGGCCCGCGGCGTCCGGGCTAAGGAGCAGTCCCCGGATGCGGCGTTTTCAAGGAATAATTGCGCACCGCGCCCGTCGTCGCCAGTCCGATATGCACAATCGAAGTCCAGCGTTCCAGCTTGTGATGCCCGTAGCGATGGAACAAATAGGACACCCCGATCGAAGCAGCTGTTCCCGCCGCTTCGATCGCCGCAAACTCCGCGCGATTGTCTACGATCGCATTCGTAAGCAGGATTTCCCGGTTTCCGCGCCGTCTGAAGTTCAAAGTCGAAAAATAATCAAGCGTCCGCGCCGCTCCCACGCCTGCGAACAACCAATCATTCTTCTTGTCCCAGAAGCGGTGCTCCTGCTTTTGTCCCTCGCTCAGCTTCTTTCCAGCAGGCGGGACGATGATTGGCGCAGGCGCCGGCATTTCAGCCGCTGGCGCCTGCGCGCACACTTCGCTTGCCCCCATGAGCGTTGCCACAGCTAACAGCAGCATATTCTTAAGATTCGGCAATTCTTCCGCTCCGGGGGCGCCCCTTGGTTTTAATTCCCAAAGCAGTATAATCGCGACGGCCCTGTTTCGGGCCACACTCTTCACGCAAGGAGCCCTTCCATGACCCGCCTCCGCCTCGTCCAGTCATCCGTTCTCGTTCTTGCGATTGCTGCCGTGGTTGCCGCCCATGCGGGCCGCGGGAATTCTCCGGAAACGAGTGGAGCGCTGCCAGCTCGCTCGTTCGAATTCACGTATCAAGTTCATGTACCCGCCAACGCGGATTCCGCTGGTCCCACGCGTCTCTGGATTCCTCTGCCGCAGGCCGATGCCTACCAGGATGTCCTTGGCTTGCACATTGACAGCCCCGCGAGTTACGTCCAAGGCCGTGATCTCGAATACGGAAATGCTTTCGCGGCTTTCACGCCGTCAGCGCCGCAATCCGCCGCCGGCTTTGACGTCGTTCTACGTTTCACCGCCGTCCGCCGCGAGCATAAGGTCGCCCTGGACGCGGCTGCCCTTCAAAACGTCTCCGCCTCAACGTCCCGCGATTCCAACCTGCAACGGTACCTCGAACCCGACAAGCTCGTTCCGCTCAATGGCACGATCGCCGAGCTTGCCAAAGAACACACCGCCGGCGATACCACCCCCATCCAAAAAGCCCGTCACATCTACGATTACGTGCTCGCCACCATGCGCTATGACAAATCCGGCGAAGGCTGGGGCCGCGGCGACGCCGTCTGGGCCTGCACTTCGAAGCGTGGCAACTGCACCGATTTCCATTCTCTTTTCATTGGCATGATGCGTTCTTCCGGCATTCCCGCCCGTTTCGAAATCGGTTTTCCGCTGCCTGAAGCCAAGACCGAGGGCGACATCCCGGGCTACCATTGCTGGGCCGAGTTTTATCTTGAGGGCGTGGGCTGGATTCCAGTCGATGCCTCCGAAGCGTGGAAGAATCCCGCCAAGCGCAATTATTTCTTCGGCGCGCACGATACCAACCGCGTTTTCTTCACCTACGGCCGCGACATCCGTCTCTCGGCCGACCAGAAGGGCGATCCCTTGAACTATTTCATCTATCCCTACGCGGAGACGAATGGCCAGCCGGTGAAAAATTTGCAGACGCACTTCGCTTTCCGCGATGTTGCTCCTCCGCCGCAAGTCTCCCCGGGGCATTGAGCGCAAACTTGCGCTCAGTTTGAGCGCGCCTAGTTTGCTGATTCTGCTGGCCGAGAGTGTAGTTCGGATCCCCGGTTGCTTCATTGGCATCGTTTCCGGCCGGGGGAATTGCGTTTCCGGCCGCATCGGGCGTATCTTGAGGTTTCACCCAGCTCAGCGGTCGTCGAGGAGCAATCTTATGATGCATCCTATCCCTTTGCGTCTGGTGCTTTCAGCCATTCTGGCCGCGGCCATCCTTCCGGCCACGGTCTTCGCACAATCTCAGGATTCGCAGTCCGTTGCCGAGGCCTCACGGCGGGCGCGCGCGCAGAAGAAGAACACCGAAAAACAGCCCAAGGTGATCACGGACGAAACGCTGGATGTGAAGAAGGGGGATGTGCAGAGCGCCACTGCGGAACAACTCAGAATGCCGGGTTCGCCGGAAACGCCCGCGCAGCCTGCCGCCGATACCCCCGCGAACCCGCAAGGCTCCCCGAATGCTTCGGAAGACGAGAAGTCGCGAGCGCTTCTAAAGCAGCGCGTCGCTCTAAAGGAGAAGATCAAGGGTGCACAAAGTGATCTCGATCTTCTTCAACGCGAATTTCAACTGGATCAGGACTCCTTCTACTCCAGCCCCGACTACGCAAACAACACCTCGGGAAAATCGAAGCTGGATGCCATGAAGCAGCAGATCAGCGATAAACAGCAGGAACTCGACCGCTTGAAGGCCCAGCTTGCCGCGCTGCCGACGTCGCCGGAAGGCCCCGCAACCACGCCTAAGTCTTAGCTCTGGATCTCGCCGGCTCGACGATCCCTATCATTGGCTGTTTTCCTGCTCTTCCGATCCCCGGGTAAGCACGCCACGGGATCTTCCGCAGTTCGCTTCTTCGATTCTCGCCCCTGCTTCCGAATAGCCGGAAGGTCAATCTATTCCATGAATCTTGAGGCTGACGAGTTGATCGATGCTCAGATTTTTCATTCCATGCGATTGCAGCTCGGCGATGAAGTCCGGCGTCACTCCATGGATTCTCATTGCGATCAGTTGATCCGGCTCCGGATGAGCGTATCCCAGCTTCTGAAGCTGCCCGATAAACTCCGGCGACACGCCATGAATCCGGAACGCAATCAACTTATCTAGATCGACATGCTCGTAACCCTGCTTCTTCAAATCCGCCACCCATTCCGGCGTCGCCCCGTGAATTCTCATGGCGATAAGTTTGTCCGCGTCAGCCTCGTATCCGGCCTGTTTGAGGCTACGAACCATTTCCGGTGTCACCCCGTGAATGCGGAAGGCGATGAGCTTGTCACTGTCGGTAACATTCAGCCCCGCCGCTCGAATCCCCGAAACGAATTCCGGTGACACGCCATGTATGCGGAAGGCAACCAGTTTGTCGCTGTCTGTAACGTTCACACCCGCCGCACGAATGCCTGCAATGAACTCGGGCGTCACGCCGTGAATCTTGAAAGCAATCAGTTTGTCCGTGTCTAGCCCCTGCAGATTTTCCGCTTTGATGTCCTTGGCGAATTTCAGGCTGACATCGTGGATGGCCATCGCCCATTGCTTGTCGCCCTCGATCCGTTCGAAACCGAGCGCTTTCATCTCCTGCGCGTACTTTGCGTCAGCCACGAAGTGAAACAGCCCCGCGCCCTCGCCGTCCTGAAGAAACCCCTCGCATTCGAATTTCCCCGCGTCCCGCGCGATCGTAAAGTGAACTTCTTGTCGCCCGGCCTTGGAAAAATCCAGCCCCGAAAAATCGCTGGTAGGCCAGTCGGAACTGCTGTGAAAGTGATGCCCGGCGCGCGAATCCATCAACGAAAACTCCACCTTCCCCGCCGTATCGGAGCGCCGGATGGTCCAGTCCCCGCTCTGCCCCTCCCCGCCAAGCGCTTTCGCCACGCCCAGGATGACGCCGGCGATGACCAGGATTACACCGATGGTTCGTTTCAGATTCATAGGACCCGCTCCTCTCCATATCTCGTGCGAAACTCAGAGAATGTCCGCCTGCTTCAATGAAATCAACTTGTCGAGCGTCAGATTCTGAAACCCATGTTTCCGCGCCTTCTCGATGAACTCCGGCGTAATCCCCTGCACCTTCGCGCCGATCAGCTCATCGCAATCCAGTTCCTTAAAGCCCGCCGCTTGCATCGATTTCACATATTCCGGCGTGATTCCCTGCACCTTCATCCCAATCAATTCGTCAGTGCTTGGTTTAAGCCCCGTAGCGCGCATCTCCTTCACGTAATCCGGCGTCACCCCCTGCACCTTCAATCCGATAAGATCATCGGCGCTCGCTTGCAGCCCCAAGCCGCCAAACTCGCGAACATATTCCGGCGTAATTCCCTGCACTTTCATCCCGATCAATTCATCGATGTTGAGATTGGAATAAAAAGTCCGCATCTCCCGCACATAATCCGGCGTAACCCCCTGCACTTTCATCCCAATCAGTTCATCGATGTTGGCGCTGGAATCAAACTTCCGCATTTCACGAACGTATTCCGGCGTAATCCCCTGCACACGCATGCCAACGAGCTCGTCCGGGGTGGCTTGCAGCCCCAGTTTGCGTATTTCTTTCACATATCCCGGTGTGACACCCTGAATCTTCATTGAGATCAGTTCGTCCACCGTCAGGTTCTTAAAGCCCGCCGCCTCCATTGCGTCCAGATACGATTCCTTCTTGATTTGCTCTTCGCTGGCTATCGGCGGGTCCTTGAGTTTGTTCGTCTGCGCTTTCGCCTCGGCCGATCCCGCCGGTTTTGCGGCCTGCTCAGCGCCTTCCTTTGCCGAACCAGGCTCCGGCCTGACGACAATCACGTCGCCACTCTGTTGTTCCTGTTTCGGAAATGCCCCGCCTTCCAGCGCAGCGTGCGCTACTCCCAGAAACGCGTTGCCCGCCAAGAGCGCTCCCACCAGGCAAACCAAACTCCCCGCCAGTCCCGCCACCCGCATCCTGCCCGCAGCTCCATCCCATCCGAGCAGCCGCATCACGCGCTCCGCCAGCGGGCTGCGGTTCGCCGCCATCATTAGGGCAGGAGCCGTCCGCCACTCCTCCATCAGCGTGAGCGCCCGCGCGTAATTCACCGCGTCGCCGCAAATGGCAATCGCCTCGTCGTCGCAGCAGTGCTCGCGTTCCGCGCGAATCCGCTGGCTCACCCACCACACCGCCGGGTGATAGAACAACAGTGTTTCCGTGGCAATCTGGAAAAGATTCACGAAGCAATCCAGCCGCCGGATATGCGCCAGCTCATGCGCGATCACCGCTTCGATTTGCGCTTCGCTCAACCCGGTCAGCGCCCTCACCGGCAGCAGCACCACCGGACGGAACCATCCGAGCACCGCTGGAGCGTCCAGCCGATGGCACTCGCAAAATTGGATGACGCGGTCAAGACCCATTCTCCGTTGCAGCGCCAGACACCTCTCGTACATTTCCGCCCCAACCCGACTGATTTCTTTGCGCCGCATTCTTTCGATCAGCAGCAATCCGCCCGCAGTCCTCAAGCTCAGCAAAAGGACGCCCAGAAACCACGCTTCCACCAGCCACAACAACGCCATCGGTTGTTCGCTTCGAGATTCGGCAACTGGGGCGTGGGAGCCCGGCAGCGCGGTCGCGTTTTGGGTGGACGTTCCCGCCCACGTCGAAACCCCTCCCGCCCCAGTTCGCACGGCCGGATTCGTTTGCACGCGCAACCACGTAAACGTGACGACCGGCGAAGCCATCATCAAAACAAGCGCCCCCACCGCCAGCCCGTAACGTCCCCGCGCGCTTCGGCAAACTGCCGCCGCCACCGCAAACAGAGCCGCCAGCCCCGCGCCTTGCCACAGGAAGTGCAACAACGTCCAGCCGAGCGTCCGCAAGACCTCCGGCGTAATCCAATTCACGAAGTTGCTCATCGGCTTCTCCCTTCGTACTCGTCCAGCAGTCGGCGCAGCTCATCCAGCTCTTCCTTGGACGTTCGCCGGCCCTCCAGCGCATGGATCATCAATTCGCTTGCCGAGCCCTCGAACACTCGCTGCAGCACGTCCCCCACGAGTTGCCGCTTTGTCTCCGTCGCCGGCTGGCATGCCTCATAAACGTGCGCCCGCTGCTCTTCGTTTCGACGCACCGTGCCCTTGGCCGTCATTATTTGGAGCAGCTTCAGCACAGTGGTGTATCCGAGGTCCTTCTTTTCACGCAGCGCTTCGTACACTTCGCGGACCGTGGAAGGCCCGCGCTCCCACAGCACGCGCAGGATTTCCAGCTCCGATGCCGTTGGCTTTTGCGGTTGTTCGTTCGTCATGCGCGGAGCTTAATACGAAGGTTTTCGTATTGTCAACGAAAATCTTCGTACTTCCTCTCCGTCCTCCGCTGCTTCGCGTTTTCTTTGCTCCACGCAACCTCACCACAACATCTTGTAGCCTTTTCTCTTGACACCACTGGTCGCTCGCGCCACAATCTCCGCCATCACGTTGCTTGCCCCTCGCATTTTTGTGAAGGACTTGCCCTGAGCATTTTTGAAGGGCTTTCCGGTTGCATTTTTGCGAAGGGTTGCCCGGCACAGTTTTGCGCCGGATTTTTCCGGGGCCCTTTTCACGAGCGTCTTGGCCGCCAGGGGAGCTCAGATCGTTCTTGGTCGCGACCGTAGGATGGCCGTGCCTGAATCGGCTTGAACTTTGCGGCCTCTGAGGGAGTAAATATGCAATTCTTGCCCGGCTTCACCGTGCAGTGCATCAATCCGCAATGCGAAGCCCGCGGCCACTGGCTCCGCGCCGATGCCACCGCTCCCCTCGGCGGCGACGGCCATTGCCCCTGCTGCGGCGACTTCCTCCGCAATGTCCCCCCACCCCTCGGCCCGCGTTTCCGCATGCGCCCCCGCTCCCTGACTGCCCGCCCGCCTCTCCGTCCCCGTCCCCGCTAACAAATGGGTAATAGGTCGAATGCCTAACAGGACATCTGCCCCGCCCTGGAAGTGAAAAATTGGGCACATTTTGTCCCTTTAGTACTAGCGGGCTATCGCTATACGCGCTTCCGCCTGCCAAGCTCTTGGCGGATGGCATTTGATGGCGGTGGGATACTGTCTTGGCGGAAACGGCGGCGGAACGAGTCGTATTAGGGTAGAGAGCTGCCATTCCAGTCCCATCCTTCCTGGTTACTTCTCTGAAATTTTTCGACGGGAGACACGCCTATGAGCTTCCGGACTAGGGCCACGGTGGCAGCTTTCTTTGTGTTCGCGCTGGTTTCCGTGGCGCGAGGGCAAGCACCGGTACAGACGTCGACCCAGGCGACGGCACCGCCGCCGGACAAGGAGTTCTACTCTCTTCGCCAGCCAGCCGCTGCGGGAGACGCGCAAGCGCAGTTTGCCCTGGCGAACCATTATTATCACGGCCTCGGCGTTCCCCAGGACTACACCCAGGCTGTGCTCTGGTATGGCAAGTCCGCTAACCAGGGCTTCGCTCCTGCGGAGAATCAACTGGGCAACATGTACGGACATGAGTTTGGTGTGCCGCGAGATTACAAGCGCGCCCTAGCCTACTACCGTTCCGCCGCGAACCAGGGCTATGCGCTCGCGCAGTACAATCTGGGCTCCATGTTCGAGGACGGTATTGGCGTCAAGCGTGATTATAAGCAAGCCCTCGAGTGGTACCGCAAGGCCGCGGACCAGGATCTTTCGGATGCCGAAAAGCAAGTCGGCTACTTTTATCAGTGCGGATATGGAGTCAAGCAGGACTATGCCCAAGCCCAGGCTTGGTATCTCCGCGCCGCCGGCCACGGCAACTCCAACGCCGAAAACCAGCTAGGCTACATGGCCGAGGAAGGATGGGGCCAGCCGCAGAATTACGCCGAGGCTCTTTACTGGTATTACAAAGCTGCGGAACATGGCAACGACACCGCCCAGGAAAATATCGGCTATATGTTTCAGTATGGCACCGGCGTGCAAACCGATTACGCCAAGGCCATGTCCTGGTTTGACAAAGCCGCGGCCCAGGGGAACAGCGACGCGGAAAATCAGCTCGGTTGGATGTATCAATACGGGCAAGGTGTGGAGCCCGATGACGCTAAGGCCGTGACCTGGTACGGCTTATCTGCCGATCAAGGCAATCGGCACGGCATCAACAATCTCGATTATTTCAAAGCTGTGCTGGAGGAACGCGGCTCCGGTGTGTGGGAAACCGCAAGCATTCCTGTCACCGATGCTGCCATCGCGCGGGCTCAGCGCTGGGCGAACATCCAGGATCTTCAGCGCCGCATTGCCGGATTGGAGGCCGACGCCAAGCACCAAGACGATCTGGCCGACCAGCTCGAACATACCGGCAAAGGCAAGAACGACGGTATCACCAAGGTTTTCAATGCGATTGGCAGCGTCCCCGCCGTCAAGTTCCATGTCGAGGCTGAGAAATATCGCGCTGAAGCTGCACGCCTGCGTCAAGAACTGGCTCACATTGAGCATGAGGACCAATCCTCCGCCAGCGTCCCCGCCCCCTAACGTCTTCTACGCTTGAAACTTTTTGCGGGCAAATTAACTCTTAAATGGCAGCGCTCCTGCGAGCGTCACAACTGTGAAACACTTGGCGCGCCAAGCGGACCCGGCAAGCCTGGGTCTGCAGACCGTGATCGATAACCAGAACTATAGATTCTGACGCACAAGTGCGGATTGCTTATTAGCCTCAATTGAGAGAGGAGACCGTAATGAATCAAAGCATCAGCAAGGTACTGGTCGCGGCGATATTCGTGGTTGCTGTTAGTGCTCAAGCCGAGGTGCGTTCCAAAGCGGTCGTCGTGGAATCCCCTTCGGACCTCCCCGAACTGGCACAAGGTGGCGGTGAAGCCATGTATCTGCACCATACGGGCGCGGCACAAGCGATTCTATATCTCGAACGGAATCAGGGGCGAAACCTCGCGTTCCTCGACGTTACGGACCCGGCAAAGATCAAGGCCGTTGGACAGGTTTCGATTGACGCCCCATCCGCATATGACTTTGTCCAGGATCTGGCAGATTCGGCAGTGCTGATTCGTTACCGCAATCACTCTGGATTTGCGGTTATCAGTTTCAAGAACTACAAACAACCAGTGCTAAAAAGCGAACCAGAGTACCTCCACCCTGCCAGCGCGGAGCCTGACGGCTCGAGCGCCCTGCTGTTGGTCTCCGCGAATGGCGCTGCTGCGCAGCCTCGAGAACCCGAATACGAGGTCCTCAATATTTCGAATCCGTCGAGCCCCGCACCGCTTGCCACAATTGCGGGTGTGATCCAGCGTCTGGATAGACCGCAAACCGGCACGGTTTTCCTCTTGAACGACCAAGGTCTTACGATCATACGATGCCTCGCTGCGGAGCGGGAACACAAGATTGAGAGAGCGCAGAAGGAACACCCAGGATAGACGACCACAGCAGGTGCAACTTTTCGCTTGACCACGGTCTTACGGACGTACGACGCCGTGCTGCGGCGACCCGGCAGAAAGATGAAAACTGAGCGTCTTCCGTGAACAGGTCCACCACTATCTCGCAAGCCGACATGAGCCGCGTAGTACAAAGCGTCCTCAAGGCGCCAGCCCGAGAAATGGGGTCGGACCCAAGTTCGCATAAGTAGATGCAATGCGTCGGAGATTTTTGCGCCCGAGGTTAGTCTTCGTTGACCTGTTTTCTGCACTGCCCCTCCGATCCTATCCTGTGGTGTACACTTGCAAAGTTTTCCGGGTCAAAGGACAGTGTGGGACGGAGGTGCGCAGTGCGACGAGTGCTCGTGCTGATTCTGGCCCTGATAGTCGGCTCGCCTTCCTGGACCCAAGAAGCGAAAAGCACGCAGAAGCCCCTGGCTCTGATGGTTCGCCGTACGCTCGGCGACATGGGCAAGGACGCGCAGATGCCGCCAACGCTTTCCCACCTTCTAGGTCTCACTCAAAACCCGCATATAGTGGCGGTAAAGCAGGTTGCCGCCAAAATCGCAGGAACGGATATGATTGGCTTTAATGTTTCCGTGAAAAACCACCGGGACATCGTCATCTTCCGCGAAACCCCTACGGTCAGAACCTACTTTCTGACTTCGCCGGAAGGAGTGCTACGCAAGGTAATTGAGTCCCGCAAATCCGTGAATGGCGCGGGCGATTTCGAGACCACTGAATTGCGCTCCTCCGATCAAAAGAAGCGGTTTGAAAAAGAAAGGCAGTGCTGGATGGATGTTGCGCAGACTTCGGATCTGTCCTCGTCCTGCTATTTCGCGTTGAATTAGCCAGGATACCCGGACCCACCTTACCGGTAAGCGCCCTTTTTATAATGCGTTAATCGTCCAAGTGGATTACTTCCGCACGGAGTTATTCGTGGGGACAACTCCCCTCTCAGACCCGCGAGTCGTCACTCCGGTAGATCGTCCGAATGAATGAGAATAGACCCATCCACTTCGGTGTCGCCGGCATTATATTGACGCCGTACCTCCTGCTCGATGGCTTGGCGGTTCGCTCGGAACACCTCGAGTTTATCCTTACCGTCTCCCTGGAAGTGATCGTCCAGGGCTTCCCTGGTGATCACGCACCGCACGACCGCTTCGCCATCTCGCCCGTAGAAAAGGACCATATCGCGCCCGAAAACCAAACTCTCCATGGGCTCAGGAAATGTCAGGTCGTGCCGCTCCAGGTGCCATTGCACGCGGTGGACGATAAAGGTTGTGAACGGATGGATGTCCATCTCGATGCTGGCGCGGTCCAAGGCGCTCAGATAGGACTTGCGATCCCTGATGCGAATCACCGTCCAAGGATAGCCGCCCGAAGCCAGCATCACATTCATCAGAAAGCGCGCCATGCGGCCGTTCCCATCCGTGTACGGGTGGATATAACCGAAAAGCCAGTGTCCCACCACCGCGCGCACCGAAGCCTCGGGTTCTTTTTCCAGAAGGTCGAAGAACGCCGGCATGGCGTCGCGCACCGCCTCCCACCTCGGCGGAACGTAGCGCGACCCGCGCAGATACACGGGGGTGTTCCTGTATCCGGCCAATGTCCCCGCTTCGATCAGGCCGGCTGTGACGGAGGGCTGGAACAATTCGCGATACCAGTCGTTGTGCACAGCGCGCGCCAGCGCGGCGGGGCTCTCACCGGCGATCACTTTCTCTACTTCTTTTTTCACGAGCTGGAACGCTTGCCAGTATCCCCGCGCCGCGAGGGCGTCGCGATTTCTGCGATCGCCAGCATCATGCTCCGGGTCCCAGCCGCCCTGCCGCACTTTCTCCACCAGGGCAGGCGTGACGGAGTAGCCTTCAATGGACAACGAGTGGTAGGCATCGGTCCGATAGATTTCGGTGACGTAGCGAAGATACTCTTCATTGTTTGCCGGAAGTCCCGGCGGTTTGGGGAACACCGCGATGACCTTGCCGCGCATCGATTCCCAAAGCATCTCAATGCGACCCACGATCGGGGCGGCCGGACGGCGCGCCTTGCCGAATACGTGTCCGGCTTCAAATGGACTGCTCTCTCGCACATCGTATCCGGCGCCCTTCATCGCGCGGACAATCTCGTCCGCGAAGTCCCCGCGCCCGGTTTGCCGGAAGGCTTTGGCAAGATAACCGGCTTTCGCGGAATGGCCGCCGTTCAGGAGAAGCCGAAGCAGGTCCGAGGCGTCAGCAAGGCTCGCCATCACCACTTGGGCCTCGACGGGAAACAGCTGAAAAAATGATTCCGGCACGCCTACTAACGCCGCCGCCGGCGAAAACAGACGCAATCCGTCCCTCACCGTGAGAGCCGCGGTCGCGGGCATCTCCGCAACTTTCAGGTCGTAAAGCGTTGTGCCGAACAGAAGCTTGATATCGTTATTCATCGCTTTTGGACTGTGCACAACCAGTTGATCCGGGATCACCGTTCTCTCGCCGTGCAAAAGAAGGGACTGCTCCGGCGACAGGTGCCATTGTTCGCCAAAGCGCTCGTCGCAGTAGCGTGCGCAGAATTCCCAGAACGACGCATGCCACGGGGTGCTCTCGCCGGCCTCTGTGTCGGGGCTTGAAGAGATCAGCCAACCCTTCATGACTTCTTGCAGGAAGCCGTTCTCCACCAGGCGTTCGCGGTGAACCCGGCTCAAATCGTCAGAACGGAACACACGTCGTTTGCCTCGCTGGAGTGCCTCGAGCACGTCGAGGGATTCAGCTAGTTTTTCGTTTGGCGAGGGCATGAAGCCTTCCCATCCTTCATGGGTCATTATAAGTTTATTGTGACCGGCAAATACAAGTATATAGTGCCGCGTTATTACAAGTCAATTGTGACGTGTAAATACAAGTATATGACGCCGTGTTATTACAAGTTAATTAAGCCGCCCAGGTACAAGTATATAATGCCCTATACTTAGCTAAACCTATTTCGTTCAATTAGTTGCGGATGATATTTTTCTTCGCGCCTGAGAGCCAAAGGGGGTGTTCGGTTGCGCACCGAACACGTAACACGAGCCGATGACGACCGGCGAAACGACTTGTCGTCGGAGACATCCTCCGATCCGATTTGCCCGGCGATGATTGCTATTCATGCAAAACGATGGGGGGACGTACAGATTCACTCTTACACCTCTCTTCACGCTCTTTGCGCAAAGAGCGTAGAGCAAGTTCTTTATATTCTGCTGCTTCCGCACTCTTTCTTGAAAAAGCCCGGGTATGGGGTGGTTTATCCCAAATTGGAACACCGGAAAAACATGCGACGAAGCCACCGGGGGTGTGGCCTCCTTACCTGTCATCAACTGCCGCTCACGACTCGACGAGGCCTTTCTCGATCATCTCCTCGTCGCTGAGCCACAGATCCGGGATGTTCGCTGAGCCGAGCCGAAGAATGTCTTCCAGCGCCCCTCGCACTTCCGTCAGGTGGAAATCAACGCCAATGCGTTCCAGCAATTCGATCAGCTCCTGCGCGCCTTCCGCCAGCACTGGCTTCGGCGCCGCGCCTTCGGGGCCCAGCCGCTGGTACGTCACGATGTAAATGGCGTGCGGTCCCGCGCCATGTCTCACGATGCGGAGGAACCCGTGAGTCTTGGGTTTAGCCGGGGCCAGCCGTGCCGCTACCCCTGAACCGGATGGGAGGGCGCTCATCGCCTAGGACAGCCTCATGGCTTTGTGTAAGATTGCTTCTTATAAGCGTAGACAAAACTGCCGTTACTAGAGCCGCCTGGTGCACCGTCCATTCGACCGAATACGGGGTCTGTGAGATGACTCTCTACTAGTTCTGCGGTTTCCTTGTCTGGCGCGGGCAAAACGATATATAAGCGTTCATTCTCTTTCTTGACCCCGTGTTCGGTGAAGAGCCTTCGCTCTTTATCGTCCGTAATTCCCGCATACCACTCCGAAGGGTCTGAACCATCTTGCGCAATAAAGTTGAGTATCTCGTTCACAAGCTTTATACCTGCGTTCTGAAGTGTGGTATACATGCTCTAAATTTTCCCTTTCTTGTTAACTGCAGCCGCTCGTGCTGCCGCAGTTCTCGCATTTGTAGCAAGCGCCGTTCGGCACCATCAGCATGCCGCACTCGCTGCAAGCTGGCGCGCCCTCGTGGGCGTTGCCCAATCTCGACGCCGAGAGCGCCGTTTGCATGGCATCCAGGTTGGCCTGCGTCATCGCGGGCAGCACCGCCGCCGGAGCAGCCGTTGCGGCATTCTCCGCCGGCGCGGCCGCGTTCAGCTTCAAATAGTCTGCGGAGATGAACCGCCCGCCCAGCCACCGCGCGATGTAGTCCAGCACCGACGAAACAAACCGGATGTTCGGATTGGGGGTGATGCCCGAAGGCTCAAACCGCGTATTCAGCAGCTTGTCCACGAACACTTTCAGCGGCACGCCGTACTGCAAGCCCAGCGAAATGGTCATCGCCAGGCCGTCCATCACGCCCGAGAGCGTCGAGCCTTCCTTGGCCATCTTGATGAAGACCTCGCCCGGCCGTCCATCGTCGTACATCCCGACGGTGATATATCCTTCGTGCCCGCCCACGCTGAACTTGTGCGTCACCGACGCGCGTTCCACGGGCATCTTCTCGCGCTGCTGCCGCGCAAACAGCTCGCGCTGCATCGGTTCCGCCGCAACCGCGGTCTCGGCCTGCTTTTCTTCTTTCTTCCCGCCCGCGTTGAGCGGCTGCGAACGCTTCGAGTTGTCGCGGTAGATGGCCACGGCCTTCAGCCCCGCCTTCCACGACTCAATATACGCGTTCATGATGTCTTCGACGGTCGATTCC